>Ga0247725_1000815_pt1 | contig 19261 bp, 16 predicted proteins | sample OKSTACKMCFT3sol_FD_183021 | JGI IMG/M metagenome (GOLD analysis project Ga0247725, IMG submission 183021) | Subsurface sediment microbial communities from gas well in Oklahoma, United States - OK STACK MC-FT3-sol | ecosystem: Environmental > Terrestrial > Deep subsurface > Rock core/Sediment...
GCCCGCCCGACATCTGGTGGATCGGACGACACTCGACGGCGGCGTCGCGCATGTCGATCCAGAACATGGTCAGACCCTTGTGCTTGGGCACATCCGGGTCCGTGCGGGTCAGCAGGATGCCGTAGTCGCAATAGTGGGCGCCGGTGGTCCAGACCTTCTGGCCGTTGATCACCCACTCGTCGCCGTCCTTGACCGCACGCGTACGCAGCGCGGCGACGTCCGAACCGCCGGCCGGTTCGGAGAACAGCTGGCACCAGATCTCCTCGCCGCGCACGGCCGGGCCGACGAAGCGCTTCTTGGTCTCGCCGTCGGCGAAGGCCATGACCGTCGGCACGCACATGCCCAGGCCGATCGTGAAGTAGCCGTAGCCGAGGCCCGCCTTGGTCTCTTCCTGGCCGAAGATCACCGACTGGATCGGCGTGCCGCCGCCCCCGCCGATGGCCGCGGGCCAGGTGATGCAGGCATAGCCCGCCGAGGCCTTGGTCGCCTGCCAGTCCTTGGCGGCGGCCATGTGCTCGGGGGTGTTGGGCTTCAGCTCGCCCCACTTGGCGCGGTGCGCGGCGGCGTGCTCGGCGAGCCAGGCGCGGGCCTTTTCGCGGTAGGCGGCTTCTTCCGGGGAGTCGTTGAAGTCCATGATCCTGTTCCTCCCTTGAGCCTTAAGCCGCGTTCTTCTGTTCGAGCTGGCTGACCAGCCGTTCCTTCCAGACCTTGGGCGCGCCGGCGACCAGGCTGAGCTGCCGCGAGCGGCGGTAGTAGAGGTGGCAGTCGACGTCCCAGGTGAAGCCCATGCCGCCATGCACCTGGATGTTCTCCTTGCTGGCGAACCAGAAGGCCTCCGACGCGGCGATGCGCGCCGCCGACGCCGCGATCGGCAGCTCCGGCGCGTCGTCGTTCAGCGCCCAGGCCCCGTAATAGGCGTTGGAGCGGGCGACCTCGTTCTTGACGTACATGTCGGCCAGCTTGTGCTTGATGGCCTGGTAGCCGGCGATCACGCGGCCGAAGGCGTAACGGCCCAGGGCGTATTCGCGGGCCATCTCCAGGCAGCGATCGGCGCCGCCCAGTTGCTCGAAGGCCAGCAGCACCGCGGCGCGGTCCAGGATCGCCTGGACGATCTCGAAGCCCGCGCCCGCGTCGCCGATCCGCTCGGCGGCCGCCCCGGCGAAGGTCAGCTTGGCGACGCTGCGGGTGGGGTCGAGGCTCTTCAGCGTCTCGCGCGTCACACCCGCGCCGCTCAGGTCCGCCAGGAACAGGCCCGGACGGCCGCCCTCGCTGGCCAGCACCAGGGCGACGCCCGCGACGTCGCCGTCGGTGACCGGGATCTTCGTCCCCGTCAGCTTGCCGCCCTCGACGCGGCACTGCAGGCTGGCGGGCCCGACCACGCCCGGGCCTTCCGAGGTCGCCAGGCAGCCGATCAGCTCGCCGGCGGCGATGCGCGGCAGGATCGCGGCCTTCTGGGCGTCGGAACCAAAGGCCATGACCCCTTCGGCCAGGACATAGACCGTCGAGGCGAACGGGATCGGCGCGACGGCGCGGCCCAGCTCCTCGGCGATGGCGCAGAGCTCGACGCGCCCCAGACCCAGGCCGCCGAACTCTTCGGGAATGCAGGCGCCCAGCCAGCCCTGCTCGGCCACGCCCTTCCACAGCTTCTCGTCAAAGGCGCGCTCGGGGTTGTCGAGCACCCCGCGCACGACGGCGACGTCGCAATGGGCGGCGAGGAATTTGCGCGCCTCGTCCTTCAGGAACTTCTGGTCGTCCGAATAGTCGAAATCCACTGGATCCTCCCTGGACCGGGCTCTTTCGGCCGGCCTCGAGAGCACACTGAACGACGTTCACGCGAAGGGAAAGCCTGCCCCGGCGTCAAGAAATTCAGGCCGAGACGGAGCCCTCGGGCGCCGCGTCCGGGCGCGCCTGGAACATGCCCTTGCGCCACGCCATCCACAGCACCACGACAGCGACCGAGGTCCCGACCACCATCGCCGGCAGCGACGCTTCGGGCCCGAAGGCTCCGCCGCTGAGAAACTCCGGCGCGCCAGGCTTGGGCGTGCTGACCAGCCAGCTCTCCTTGACCGGAATGCCCGACACCGACGCGCCCCAGATCCAGCCCTGGGTGAAGTTCCACGCCGCGTGGACGCCGATCGACATCCAGAGACGTCCGGTCAGCAGGTAGAAGCCCGCCAGCATCAAGCCGGCCTCGATCGCGATGGCGACGGCGGCGGTCAGGGTGGCGTTCGGATTGGCCAGGTGCAGCACGCCAAACAGCAGGGCCTGCAGCGCCAAGGCGGGCCAGATCCCGAAGGCCCGCATCAGCAGACGCAGAACGATCGCGCGCATCAGCAGCTCCTCCATCACACCGGACTCGATCGCCATGGCGATCGTGCCCCAGGGCGAGGCCGCGCGCGGACCGCTGATCTCGTAGACGCCCAGCGCATACAGGCCGCCGACCGCGGCGCTCAGCATCAGGGCGCCGATCAGCAGGCCCAGAACCAGGTCCAGCAGCGCCGGCTTCAGGCTCAGCTCCTCGGGCCAACGCCCCTCGGCAAGCCGGACGATCAGCGCGTAGAGGCCAAGCCCCGCGACGCAGATGGCCGTGACTTCCAGCACCTCAAGCGCGCGACCGCCCCCCTGGAACAGGGGATTTCCGACGGCCTGGGCGCCGGCGTAGACGATCGTGAAGATCACGAAGAGCGCCGCCATCCAGCCGAAGGCGCGCAGCCAACGCAAAGGCCCAGGATGCAGCACCCGCTCGCGCCCGACCTCCAGACCCCGTTCCATCCCGGTCCGCTCCTATCGCCCCAGTCGAGCGACTTGGCCGTTACTTTGGCCGTGACTGTCAATCGGCAACGTCAGGAAGCCTTGTACGACAAGCCTCAGCGCGACTTCGAAGCCACGGTACGCAGGTGTGGATATCGCCATCGGCGAGCCTTTTGGCTAACATCCGGGCGCCAAAACTGAGCGGCGCAAGGTTAGATAAGGCGCTATACGCTTGTATAAATGCACCATTGGGTTGAGCAACTCGCGCGACTGGCGGCAATATTTACTCTTACAGTATGCGCATCTATGAGCCATGTTCGCAGAACACGATTCTCCGAAAGCCATGGCCAAGGCTCAATTCAAGAAAAACCAGCGTGTATGGGTAGATAGCGTCGGCGCGTGGGCGACCGTCGAGCGCGTCGTACCCGCATGGGTCGGTGGTTTGACTGAACCGGTTCGCGTGACCTACGACGTCGGCCTCGGCCGCATGTTTCATGCCTTCGAATTGACCGCCGATCCCCGCGACGCTCCAGACCCGCCAAGCCAGGAGAACTGGCGCGTGGCGCGCGGCCCCAATCGCTGGCGGGGCCGCGACGACACCCCGCGCCATCCGATCCCCGGAACATACCCGATCGTGTATACCGATCCCCAGGACTGGGGCGGATGGCGCGTGCCGCGTTCGGAATACGACCGCGATCCCGCCCGCATCGAGGCCCAGGCGCGGATGATCGCCGCCGCGCCGAAAATGCGCGCCCTGATCCAGGACCTGATCACCCTGTTCGCCAATGACGCGGCGACGCCCGAGGTGTTGCGCGGCCTGGCCCGCCGCGCGGCGACCCTGGAACTGCAGTTGCGGGACCTGCACGGCGACGAAGCGGCCCTCGCCAAGCTGAAATCCACGCCCGCCGCCGCCGAAGCTCCGCCGCCGCGGCCCGCGGCGCCGGTGACACCGGTTACGCCCCCGCCGACGCCGCAGGACTTCAAGGCGCCCTCGCTTTCAGAGCGCATGGCCGCGCTCGAACGCGAACTGAACCTTCGCCCGCGCGCCCAGGCCTTTACGCCCGCGCCGCGCGCCGGCCCCACCCCAGCGCAAGACTCCCCGGACAGCGTCGTTCCGACGAATTTCCTGCGGGGACGTCCCAAGTAATTTCGCCCAGCGCTGGCGCAAACGTTCCGGCGGGCTTAGCTAAAGGCCATGCGCACCGATACGCCTCAGCCGATCCGGCTGACCGATTACAGCCCCTTCCCGTTTGCGATCGAGACCACGCGGCTGGTCTTCGACCTCCATCCGTCCGCGACCCGCGTCCGGGCCGAGCTGGCCGTGCGCCGCATCGGCGCGGCCGGCGAGGCGCTGACGCTGAACGGCGAGCGGCTGAAGCTGCTGTCGGTCGCCATCGACGGACAGGCGCTGAGCGCCAATCAATACGTCGCCGACGCCGAGCACCTGACCGTTCACGAAGTCCCGGACCAGTTCGTCCTGACGACCGAGGTCGAGATCGATCCGCTGGCCAACAAGGCGCTGACCGGCCTCTACATGTCCGGCGGCCGCTTCTGCACGCAATGCGAGGCCGAGGGCTTCCGGACCATCACCTACTTCCCCGACCGTCCCGACGTGCTGAGCCGCTTCAGCGTGCGGATCGAGGCCGACGGCGGCCTGCCGCACCTGCTGAGCAACGGCAACCTGGTGGACCGGGGCGCGCTGGAGGGCTCGCGACACTTCGCCGAGTGGGTCGACCCCTTCCCCAAGCCCTCGTACCTGTTCGCCCTGGTGGCGGGCGACCTTGACGTGGTGACCGACAGCTTCGTGACGATGAGCGGTCGCGAGGTGGCTCTGAAGATCTTCGTCGACCCCGGCCAGGCCTCGCGCGCCACCTATGCTCTGGACAGCCTCAAGCGCGCGATGAAGTGGGACGAGGAGGCGTTCGGCCGCGAATACGACCTCGACCTCTTCATGATCGTCGCCGTCCGCGACTTCAATTTCGGGGCCATGGAGAACAAGGGGCTGAACATCTTCAACAGCTCCCTGCTGCTGGCGGATCCGCAGACCGCCACCGACGCCGACTACGAGCGGATCGAGGCCGTGGTCGCCCACGAATACTTCCACAACTGGACCGGCAATCGCATCACCTGCCGCGACTGGTTCCAGCTGTGCCTGAAGGAAGGCTTCACCGTCTTCCGCGACCAGAGCTTCAGCGCCGACATGCGCGGGGCGGCAGTGCAACGGATCAAGGATGTCAGGGTCCTGCGCGCCCGGCAGTTCGCGGAGGACGCCGGTCCGCTGGCCCACCCCGTGCGCCCGTCCAGCTATCTGAAGATCGACAACTTCTACACCGCGACGATCTACGAGAAGGGCTCCGAGATCATCCGGATGCTGAAGACCCTGCTGGGCGCGGAAGCGTTCCGGAAGGGCTGTGACCTGTACTTCGACCGGCACGACGGCCAGGCGACGACCGTCGAGGCCTTCATCGCCTGCTTCGCCGAAGCGTCCGGTCGCGACCTGTCGAACTTCTTCGCCTGGTACGAGCAGGCCGGCACGCCGACGGTGACGATCGCCAGCGACTACGACGCCGACGCCCAAGTGCTGACGCTGGACCTGCGCCAGTCGACCGCGCCCACGCCGGGCCAGCCCACCAAGAAGGCCCTGCCGATCCCCATCGCCATCGGCCTGCTGTCGCACGACGGCGAAGCGCTGCGCGACACCGAGGTGGTGGTGCTGGATCAGGACGCCATGACCGTGCGCTGGGAGGGAGTGTCCAAGCCGCCGGTTCTCTCGGCCCTTCGCAACTTCTCGGCGCCGGTGAACCTGAAAACCGATGCGCGACCGTCCGACCGCTATGTGCTGCTGGCCTCGGACACGGACCTCTTCAACCGGTGGGAAGCGGGCCAGACCCTGGCGCGCGACCTGATCCTGGCCCGGGCCGTCGGCAAGCCCGACGAGGTCGGCGAGGAGCGCTATGCCGAGGGCCTGGGCCGCGCGCTGGTCGACGACGCGTCCGAGCCCGCCTTCAAGGCGCTGCTGCTGGCCCTGCCTTCGGAGCCGGACCTGGCGTTGATCTCCGAGCCCACCGATCCCCAGGCGCTGCACGACGCGCGCGACGCTCTGCGCACCCGCATCGCCGTCCACCTGGGCGATCTGCTTCGCCGCCTGTTCGGCGAAATGCAGAACGAAGGCGAGTTCTCGCCCGACGCCCAGGCCGCGGGTCGCCGCGCCCTCGGCGCCGCGTGCGCGGACATGCTTTCGGCCGACCCGCACGCGGACAACCTGGCGCGCCTAACCGGCCGCTACGAGGCCGCGCGCAACATGACCGACATGATCAGCGGCCTGAACGCCTTGATCTCGGTGGGCGGCGCCACGCGCGACAGCGCCGTCGCCCACTTCCATCAGGCCTGGCGGAACGAGCCCCTGGTCATGGACAAATGGTTCGCCGCCCAGGCGCGCGATCCAAACCCCGACGCCCTGGATCGCGTGATCGGCCTGACCCAGAACGCCGATTTCGAGCCGACCAATCCCAATCGCCTGCGCGCCCTGGTCTCGACCTTCGCCCACTTCAATCCCGCCCGCTTCCACGATCCCAGCGGGGCCGGCTACCGGTTCCTGGCGGACCAGATCCTGTCGGTCGATGCGTTCAATCCGATGACAGCGGCGCGGCTGATCGAGCCCCTGGGCGCCTGGCGGCGGTACAAGCCGGAACTCGGCGCGCTGATGCGGCAAGAACTCGAACGCATCGCGGCGCATCCGGACCTGTCCAAGAATGTTCTGGAGCTGGTCACCAAGTCCTTGGCCTAGAGTCCAAGAACGCTGGGATGCCAAATCATTGCGACTAATACGCCCATCCGCGCGGATTTGACGGTTCGGCGGTGACGTCGATGCGGCCCGTAAGCTAGATTCACCTTCTGGCGAAGTGACTCGCCGGGGGTGTTCCACGGGAGTCGTGCGTTTGGCTAAAGGCAGGGCGAGACACGGAGGGACGGCCAAGGCCGGACCGCCCGCGGCCTCGCGGGCGAGCCGGACGCGCGCGCCTTCGCAAAGCTTCGCCCGCATCGCGATCCTGTCGGCCTTGCTCCTGCTGGCGCTCTACACCGCCTTCGGCCTGAAACGCATCGAAGACCAAAGCCAGGCGCAGCCGCGCGCCCCCGCCCTGGCGGCGAAGGCCGGCCTGATCGCCGGCCGGGTCGAGACCAACCTCGCGGCGCAGAGAGCGGGACTTTCGGCCGCCGCGGACCTGTTGGCCCGCGACCCCGACGCCACGGCCGACGCCGCCCAGATCGCCTTGCGCGCCGCCGGCGGCGAAGCCGCCGCGGTCGCCGTGGTCGCGCCCGCTGGCATCCTGGCCGTGGCCGGACGCGACGACGGCGCGGACTGGAAATCGGCGGCGCGCGCGGCCGAGGCGTCCGGCCGAACCGTCTGGACCGGCTCGGTCGGGACCTCGGGCAGGCTCTATGTCGCGACCCTAGCGCCGCTTGGCGCGACGCGCGTCGTCCTGGTCGCTAGCGGAGACGCTTCCCGGCTCGTCGAGGAGCCGGCGCACGGCGAAAGCAGCGCCCTCGCTCTCCCCGACGGCTCCCTCGTCGTCGCGCGAGGCGGCCTGGCTCAAGGCGCGACGGCGCTCCGGCAAGCGTTCGCGCTGAAGCCGGAGGCGCTGCGGCGCGCCGCGAGCGACCTGCGGGGGCGGACCCTCGACGGCAAGCCGATCGACGTCGCCGTCAAGCCGGTTGGCGAAGGCGCTCTGGCGGTCGTGTCGACCGCGCCCAGCGCCGGCGAGGACGCCGTACCGGCCAGCAGCGAGCTCAGCCTGCTCATCCCGCTGGCCGCCGGGATCGCCCTGGCCCTGCTGCTGGTGATCCAGAGCCGCAAGTCCGAGGCGGCCCAGCGCGAGTTCATCGATAGCGAGCAGCGCTTCCGCCTCGCCGTGGAAGCCGCGCGCTGCGGCATCTGGGAATGGGATCTGAACGCGGACGAGGTGTTCCTCTCGGACGTCACCGGCGCGATGTTTGGCTGGGGGGGCGGCGGCGTGGTTTCGGGCCAGGATATTCTGGACCGCATCGCGCCGGATCATCGCGACAGGCTCCGAAAGGCCCTGGCCAACGCGGCGATGTACGGCGCCTTCGACGTCTCGTTCCGCGTTCCCGCCGCCGCGCAGGGCCAGCGTTCGCTTTGGGTCGACGCGCGCGGCCAGGGCTTCGGCAAGGCGGACGCCGACGGCTATTCCCGGATCATCGGCGTCGCCTTGGACGTTACCGAGGAGCGGGTCGCCCAAGCCCGCGCCCAGGCCGCCGAGAGCCGGCTTCGCGACGCCATCGAAAGCGTTTCCGAGGCCTTCGCCCTCTGGGATCGCCACGGGCGGTTGCTGATGTGCAACCGCAATTACCGCAATGTCTTCTCCCTGGATCCCAAACTGCTGAAGCCCGGCGCCGCGCGGGCGGAGATCAATCGTCACGCCGCCCAGGCCATCAAGCAGGACCACACCGCGCCCGACGGCGCCAAGGGCGTGCGGGAGGCCGAATTGCAGGATGGCCGCTGGATCCAGATCAGCGAACGCCGCACCGCCGAGGGCGGTCTCGTCATGACCGCGGCCGACATCACCGCGATCAAGAACCAGGAAGAGTCCCGCCGCCTGAACGAGGAGCAGCTTCAGAACGCCGTGGCGGGCCTGGAGCGCAGCCAGGAGCAGCTGGCCGAACTGGCGCGCAAGTACGAGACCGAGAAGGTCAGGGCCGAGGGCGCCAACCGGGCCAAGAGCGAGTTCCTGGCCAACATGTCCCACGAGCTGCGGACGCCGCTGAACGCCATCAACGGCTTCTCCGAGATCATGATGAACGAGATGTTCGGCCCGCTTGGGGACGAACGCTACAAGGGCTATAGCCAGGACATCCACTCGTCGGGCCAGCACCTCTTGGCGCTGATCAACGACATCCTCGACATGTCGAAGATCGAGGCTGGCAAGATGAACCTGAAGTTCGAGCCGATGCACGTGGAGGACGTCGCCGAGGACGCCGTTCGCCTGGTGCGCAACCGCGCCGAGGCCGCCGGCCTGAACCTCAGCATCGACTTCCCGCCCCTGCCCGAGATCGAGGCCGACTACCGCGCCATCAAGCAGGTGCTGTTGAACCTGCTGTCCAACGCCATCAAGTTCACGCCGCGCGCGGGCAGCGTCACCTTGCGCGCCGAGGTGCGTCGCGATCCGTTCGGCGACATGGTCCGGGTGTCGGTCTCCGACACCGGCATCGGCATCGCCAAGGAGGACCTGGCGCGCTTGGCCCGCCCGTTCGAGCAGGTCGAAAGCCAGTTCTCCAAGACCACCCAGGGCACCGGGCTTGGCCTGGCCCTGACCAAGTCGCTGATCAGCATGCACGACGGCGTGCTGGACATGGAGTCCACGCCGGGCGAAGGCACCACGGTCAGCTTCGCCCTGCCCATCCGGCAGAGCGAACACGGGTTCGCCCGAGACTTCGCGGCGGCCTGACACAAATCCGAAATATTACTTTTACTTCATAAGCTTAATTCGACGTCATGACTCAGTCGTAACGGGTGTTTCCCGCTCGCCACGACTACACCTCCCTTCAACAGACCGCCGCCGGCGGCCACATCGAAGAAGAGGGAACCAGTCATGAGCAAGCTTGTTAGCCGCGTCGCCGCCGTTGCCGCCCTGGCCCTGGCCGCCACCCCGATCATCGGCCTGACCGCCGCCCACGCCGAAGAGCCGACCGCCCGCATCACGGTTGGCGACCTGAAGCTGTCCAATCCCGCCGACGCTCGCCAATTCGCCAAGCGCGTCGAAGCCGCCGCTCGCAAGGCTTGCGACGCCTACGGCAATCGCGCGATGGCCAACCGCGCCTGCGTCGCCGACTTCAAGGCCGACGTCCGGGACGCGCTGTCGGAACAGCAAATGGCTGAACTGCGCACGGCCAACCGCGCCGGCGCCAGGATCACCCTGGCCTCGAACTAGAGCCTCTAGCGGGCTCTAGCCCCGCCTCAGCCACGCCGCGACCGCCCAGGCATGGGCGTCGTGGCGCAGGGCGACCACGGCGTCGCGCGGGTCCAGCCAGACCAGCGCATGGTCGTCCTCGACCTTCAAGGCCGGGTTGTCGCCCAGCAGTTTGACGACATAGACGCCGCCGTGATTACGGACCGGCTGACCGTCCGACTTCAGGAAGTGCTGCGAGACCGTCTCGATCAGGCGAACAGCCTCGACGACCAGACCTGTCTCTTCGCCAAACTCACGGGCGACGGCCTGTTCTTCGGTCTCGTCGCCGTCCACCGCCCCGCCCGGCAGATCGAAGTACGGCGCCTTGCCGGGCTTGGTGACCTGAGCCAGGGCGATCTGGCCCAGCGCGTTCTCGGCCACGCCAAAAGCCGCCCGACGGTCGAAATAGGTCAGCCCGGCGACGGGCGAGCCGAAGCTCAGCACGCCCCTAGTCCTTGCCGTAGAGGTCGAACCACGGATCGGCCTTGCCGGCCTCGACGTCGGCCACGCTGATCTCCGGACGGTAGCCGATCTTGCCATTGGCGCTTTCGCGCCAGGCGTCGACGACGAGATCACGCAAAGCGGTCGCTCCCGCCGCCACCCGGGCCCGCACGAAGGTCTTGGCGCGGGGATCGGTCTCGACCATGCCGCCGGCCTTTTCCAGCTGATACAGCGGCTCGACCTGTTTCCAGGTGTCCGTCAGATAGCCGACGACGCGTGTCTCGATCGAGCATTCACAGGGCTTGTAGGCCGGCACCAGGGCCTTGATAGACGCCTCGTCCGCCAGCGCCAGGGTCAGCGGCCCCTCGAACTGGAAGTGGGTCGAACGCGCCTGGGTATAGCCGTTCGGATTGGGGTAGTCGCCCCAGCCATTGTAGTGCACCGACAGGTGCAGCGGCTGGCTGCCGTCGCCGACATAGTGCGCCCAGACGCCGAGGTCGCGCAGCAGCAGGTCCTCGCGACGCTTCAGATCGGCCTTGTAGTAGGCCAGACGGGTCGGGTCCTTCTCCAGCTTCACGGCCGCGGTCAGGACGCGCCAGTAGGTGAAGTCCTTCACCAGCTGCTGGTAGCCGTCGATGATCGCGTAAGGCAGATAGCCGGCCTTCCAACTGTCCGTGCCGGCGGCCTGCAGGGCCTTCTCGTAATCAGCGCGGGTTGGCGGCAGGGTCGCCACCGTGAAGGCCGGACCGCCGTACATGCGCCCCTGATCATCGACGTCCAGGAAGTGCGCGGAGTCGCGGTCATGATCATGGATCTTGCCCGAGCCCTTCCAGCGATCCGGCTCACGCGCGAACTCGCCGATCGCCGCCACGGCTTGCGGCGTCCGCAGGAACGCCGGCACGTCGGCCGGCAGGGTCGAGGCGGCGACGACGCCGACGACGCGGTGGCCAGAAGCGCCCCAGGCGAGCGCCGATTGCGCCGGCGCGGCTGCCGCGGCGGCCAGGGCGAGGACTTTCAGGCTGGTCGACAGACGCAAGGGACGAAACTCCAGGATCAGATAATACCGAGCGCGGCTTCGGTGCGGCCCACCCAGGCCTTCACGGCCGGATAGAGCGCAAGGTCGAACCCGCCTTCGTGCGCTACGCGGGTGTAAGCCACCAGGGCGACGTCCGCTAGGGTGACCTGCTCGCCGACCAGGAATGGCGTCTGTCGCAGCTGGGTTTCGAGGCGCGCCAGGGCCTGCCCCCCGCGTTCCACAAGGCGCTGCTCGAGCTCTTCGCGCGGCTTGCCCAGGTACAGCATCTGGAAGCGCGCCACGGCGACATAGGGCTCGTGGCTGTACTGCTCCCAGAACATCCACTCCAGCATCTTGGCGCGCGCGAAGGCGTCGCCGGGGATCAGGGCCGAGCCCTCGGCCAGATAGAGGATGATGGCGTTGGACTGCGAGAGCGGGCGTCCGTCGTCCAGCACGATCAGCGGGACCTGGCCGGCCGGGTTCATCGCCAGGAACGCCGGCGTGCGGGTCTCGCCGGTCAGCACGCTGGTCTCGATCCACTCGAACGGCAGACGAAGGTGCTCGGCGACCCACTTCACCTTGAGGCAGTTGCCCGAAATCGAGTCGCCGTAAATCCGCATCACCGCCAGGTTCCCTCTGCGAAGCTTCCGATCAGGCGAAAATCAGCAGGAAAGGGCCAAGTTTCAACCCTCTGAATCTATGCCTATTTTTCGCCCATCACGCGAAGCGATACGCGTCCTGGGCGGGGTTAAGGGTTGTCACAGGGCCGTGATCGGACTATCCAGACGCCGCCCGACAGACACGCCGATAAGAGGTTCCCCTCGATGCGACGCAAGCTAGCCGGAATTTTGGCCACCGCGGTCATCTCCGCGTTCGCCGCTCCCGCTCTCGCCCACGCTGCTCCGGACTCGGACTCCGCATCCGCCGCGGCGCCGCGCGTCGACCCGCTGGGCGAGCTGATCAGCACCGCCCTGGGCGGCGGCGCCCTGCCCGGCTCGGTCGAGTACAAGATGCGGGCGACGATGTACCACGCCGGCGCCAAGGGCATCCGCGCGTTCGACTCGCTGGGCTGCAAGGTCGCCGCCATGCGCACCGTCGCGGTCGATCCCAAGGTGATCCCGCGTCGCACGGTCCTCTTCATCAAGGAAACCGTCGGCCTGCCGATGCCTGACGGCACCAAGCATGACGGCTACTGGTACGCCTCCGACATCGGCGGCGCGATCAAGGGTTTGAAGCTCGACCTGTTCAGCGGCTTTGGCGCCGCCTCGATGAAGACCCTGCGCGGCCTGGACCTGTCCAGCCTGTCGGTCAGCAAGGTCGGCGAGTTCAAGGGCTGCCCTCCTCAGTAGCATTTGAGGTCCGCCATGGTGACGCGGACTGGAATTGATCTCCAAACTCGGCTTGGATCGCGCCCTCGCGCGTGAAGCGATTTGGGGGTGATCATGCGATATCTGTCGGTCAGCGTTCTGGCCCTGGCCCTGAGCGCCGCGCTCGCGACGACGCCAGCTCGCGCCGCTGACGATGTGGCGCGCCTGAAGACCCGCGCCGCCGCCGTCTCGATTACCCGCGATGACTGGGGCGTCGCCCACATCCACGGCAAGACCGACGCGGACGCCGTGTTCGGCATGGCCTACGCCCAGGCCGAGGACGACTTTAACCGCGTCGAGACCAACTTCATGACCGCCCTGGGCCGCACGGCCGAGGCGGAAGGCGAAAAAGCGATCTGGGCGGACCTGCGCCAGAAGCTGTTCATCGATCCGGCGGTGCTGAAAGCTGATTACGCCAAGAGCCCGGCCTGGCTGAAGGCGCTGATGAACGGTTGGGCCGACGGCCTGAACTACTATCTCGCCACGCATCCGAACGTGAAGCCGAAGGTCATCACCCGCTTCGAGCCCTGGATGGCGCTCAGCTTCTCGGAAGGCAGCATCGGCGGCGACATCGAACGCGTGGCCCTGACCCAGCTGGAAAGCTTCTATGGACAGCGCCAACTGGCCATGACCGCCGACGAGAAGGGCCTGCTGTTCAAGGAGCCCAAGGGCTCGAACGGCATCGCCATCGCGCCGAAGAACACGCTGGAAGGTCACGCCATGCTGCTGATCAACCCGCACACCAGCTTCTTCTTCCGCTCGGAGATGCAGGTCTCCAGCAACCAGGGCCTGAACGCCTATGGCGCGACGACCTGGGGCCAGTTCTTCATCTATCAGGGCTTCAACGCCAAGGCCGGCTGGATGCACACCTCCAGCGGCGTCGACGTGGTCGACGAGTTCGCCGAGACGATCGTCGAGAAGGACGGCCAGCGCTTCTACAAGTACGGCAAGGAACTGCGGCCGCTGAAGACCGAGGTGATCGCCGTTCCCTACCGCGCCGCCGACGGGTCGATGGCCGAAAAGCGCTTCACCGTCTTCAAGACCCATCGCGGCCCGATCGTCCGCGAGGCCGACGGCAAGTGGATCAGCATCGCCCTGATGAACAGGCCGGTGGAGGCCCTGCAGCAGTCCTTCCTGCGCACCAAGGCCACCGACCTGAAGAGCTTCATGAAGGTGGCGGAACTGAAGGCCAATTCGTCGAACAACACCCTGTTCGCCGACAGCAAGGGCGAGATCGCCTATCTGCACCCGCAGTTCATTCCGATCCGCGACGACCGCTTCGACTATACGAAGCCCGTGGACGGGTCCGATCCCGCCACCGACTGGAAGGGCCTGACGCCGCTCGACAAGACGCCTCGGGCGGTGAACCCGCCGACGGGATGGGCCTTCAACACCAACAACTGGCCCTGGACCGCCGCCGGCCCCTACAGCCCCAAGAAGGCCGACTTCCCGAAATACATGGACACCTTCGGCGAGAACCCGCGCGGCCTCCACGCCGAGCTGGTGCTGAAGGACGTCAAGAACCTCACCCTGGGCGGGCTGATCGAGAAGGCCTATGACCCGTACCTGACCGCCTTCGCCCGGCTGATCCCGACGCTGGAGGCCGCCTACGCCGCCACGCCCGACGGCGATCCTCTGAAGGCCAAGATCGCCGAACAGGTCAAGGCGCTCAGCGCCTGGGACCGCAAGTGGTCGGCGCGCTCGACAGAGACCTCCCTGGCGGTGTTCTGGGGCGAGGCGATGTGGGCCAAGGCCGCGCCCGCGGCGAAGGCTCAGGGGCTCAACACCTACGACTACATGGCCGACAAGCTGACGGCCGCCGACAAGCTGGCGGCCCTTGCCGAGGCCTCCGACCGGCTGACCGCCGATTTCGGCGCGTGGAAGACGCCGTGGGGGCAGATCAACCGCTTCCAGCGCAATGACGGGTCGATCGTCCAGACCTTCGATGACGCCAAGCCCAGCATCCCCGTGCCGTTCACCTCGGCGCAGTGGGGCTCGCTGGCCTCGTTTGGGGCCAAGCGCTGGCCGGGGACCAAGAAGTACTACGGCACGCTGGGCAACAGCTTCGTGGCCGTCGTGCAGTTCGGCGACAAGGTCCGCGCCCGCGCCATCTCGGCCGGCGGCGAGAGCGGCGACCCGGCCTCGCCGCACTTTAACGACCAGGCGCTGCGGTATGCGGCGGGGAACCTGCGGGACGTCTATTTCTATCCCGAGGACGTGAAGAAGCACGCGGTGAAGACGTACCGGCCGGGGGAGTGAAAACCTCTCCCCAAGGGAGAGGTGTCGGCGAAGCCGACGGAGAGGGAAGTCGCAAGTTCAGCAGAACTTCCCCCTCCGGTCGCTGCGCGACCACCTCCCCCGCTAGGGGGAGGATCTAGGCCCTAGATATCCCCGCCCACGTTCGGCGCGACGCCTGGCGCCCGCGCCACGTGGATGCCGCACTCGGTCTTTTCCTGGCCCGCCCAGCGGCCCGAGCGGCCGTCCTCCGACGGCTGGGTGCAGGGCCAGCAGCCGATCGAGGCGTAGCCTTGGGCGACCAGCGGATGGGCCGGCAGCCGGTGCTCGGCGACATAGGCGTCCAGCTCGGCCTTGCCCCAGTTGGCCAGCGGATTGAACTTCACCTTGCCGTCCGCCGCCTCGACGACCGGCAGGCTCAGGCGGTCGCCGCCGTGGAAGCGCTTGCGCCCGGTGATCCAGGCGTCGAAGCCGCCCAGGGCGCGATCGAGGGGCAGCACCTTGCGGATGTTGCAGCAGGCGTCGACGCTGGTGCGCCACAGGTCCGATTGGGGATCCTGCGTGGCGAGGTCCGCATAGGCCGGCCGCAGGTCGCGTACGTCGGTCAGGCCCAGCTGGGCGGCGAGGTTCTTGCGGTAGTCCAGCGTCTGGCCAAACAGCATGCCGGTGTCGAGGAACAGGACCGGGATGCTGGGCGAGACCTGCGAGGCCAAGTGCAACAGCACGGCCGACTCGGCCCCGAACGACGAGACCAGGGCCAGACGCGACCCGAACTGGTCGTACGCCGCGCGCAGCACCGTCGCTGGATGGGCTTCGCGCAGCTCGGCGTCCAGTCGCGCCGCGAGACCCGCCGCGGTTCCACCGATCTGGTCGTAGGCCATCAGGAGGCCCTTTCCTCGAACGCCACGGGGCGCGCGTCGACGGCGCGCTGATAGACGTGGCGGAAGCGGCTGGCGGCCTTGCTCCAGGCCTCGGGCGTCGCGCCGTCGGCCGGCTCGAACGCGTCGAAGCCGCAGCGGACCATGAACCCGGCCTGCTCGCGCAGTACGTCGCCCACGGCCCGAACCTGGCCCTGATAGCCGAACCGCTCGCGCAGCAGGCGGGCCGAGCTATAGGCGCGGCCGTCGCGGTACTTCGGGAAGGCCAAGGCGACCACCGCGAGACGCGGCAGGTCGTAGGCCAGGACCTCGACCTCCTGGTCGGGCTCGATCCGTACGCCGACGCGGCGGCTGTTCGAGGCCAGCAAGGCGTCGCCCTCGGCCTCGAAACGAGCCAGCGTCAGGATCACGTCGCCGGTGTCCGGGATAGCGTCCTCGTCGGCGACGAAGACGAACGCGTCCTCGGCCCAGCGGGCCTGTCCCTCAACCAGCTCAATCAGCTTGGGCATAGACAGCCTCCTTGAAAGGCTCGAGACCGACGCGGCGATAGGTGTCGAGGAAGCGTTCGCCGTCGGTGCGGACAGCGAGGTAGGCGCCGACCAGCTGGTCGACGGCCGTGGCGACCTTGTCGGCCGGCAGCGCCGGTCCCAGGATCTTGCCAATCGAGGCGTCCTCGGCGCCCGAGCCGCCCAGCGAAAGCTGGTAGAATTCCTCGCCCTTCTTATCGACGCCCAGGATGCCGATGTGGGCCACGTGGTGGTGGCCGCAGGCGTTGATGCAGCCGCTGATCTTGATCTTCAGCTCGCCCACCTGCTCGGCGCGATCGAGATCGGCGAACTGGCGGGCGATGTCCTGAGCGATCGGGATCGCGCGGGCGTTGGCCAGGGCGCAGTAGTCGAGGCCCGGGCAGGCGATGATGTCGCTGACCAGGTCGATGTTCGGGGTCGCCAGATTGGCCGTTTGCAGCGCCGCGAACACGGTCGGCAGATCGTCCAGCTTGATGTGCGGCAGGACGAGGTTCTGGGCGTGGGTGACGCGCAGGTCGTTGAAGCCGTAGCGCTCGGCCAGATCGGCGACGACGTCCAGTTGATCGGCCGAGGCGTCACCCGGCGTCTGCTCCTGGGCCTTCAGCGAGATTTCGACGATCGCATAGCCCGGCAGCTTGTGGGGGCGAACGTTGTTGCGGACGAAGCGGGCGAAGGCGGCGTCACTGGCTTTGGCGGCCTCGAACGTTTCGGAGCGCGCCGGCAGGGTCTTGAAAGGCGTCGTGGCGAAGGCGGCGCGGATGCGAGCCAGCTCCGGGGCCGGCAGATCGGCGCGCGCGGCGTCGATCTTGCTCCACTCCTCCTCGACCTGGCGCGCGAATTCCTCGGCGCCCAGGGCGGCGACCAGGATCTTGATCCGAGCCTTGTAGATGTTGTCGCGGCGGCCGTGGCGATTGTAGACGCGCAGGATCGCTTCCAGATAGCTCAGCAGCCGGTCGGTCGGCAGGAACTGCTTGATGGTCGGGCCGACATAGGGCGTGCGCCCCTGCCCGCCGCCGACGATCACCTCGAAGCCCAGCTGGCCGTCGCGGCCCTGGCGCAGCAGCAGGCCGATGTCGTGCACCTTGGCCGCCGTGCGGTCCTTGGCCGAGGCGGTGATGGCGATCTTGAACTTGCGCGGCAGGAACGAGAATTCCGGGTGCAGGGTCGACCACTGACGGATCACCTCGCACCAGACGCGCGGGTCGTCGACCTCCTCGGCCGTCGCGCCGGCATAGGGGTCGGAGGTCGTGTTGCGGATGCAGTTGCCGCTGGTCTGGATGGCGTGGAGATCAACCTCCGCCAGCTTGTCCAGGATCTCCGGCGCGTCCTTCAGCTTGATCCAGTTGAACTGGATGTTCTGGCGCGTGGTGAAGTGGCCGTAGCCCTTGTCGTAGTCGCGGGCGATCTGCGCGAGACGGCGGGCCTGGGTCGGGTTCAGCGAGCCGTAAGGGATCGCCACCCGCAGCATGTAGGCGTGAAGCTGCAGATAAAGACCGTTCATCAGCCGCAGCGGCTTGAACTGGTCCTCGGTCAACTCGCCGGACAGGCGGCGGGCGACCTGCCCTCGGAACTCGGCCGAGCGATCAGCCAGGAATTCCTTGTCGATGAGATCGTACTGGTACATGCCGCCCTACTTCCTGCGGATCAGATCGACGCGGCCGGTCGAGCGGGCCGCGCCGGACGCGTGGCGCAGGGCCTCGACGACGTCGCCGCCCTCGACCTGCTTGCCGTGCGTGGGTTCGTTAGTGGGGCCCAGCGCCCGGATACGCTCGCGATAGCTGAGCGGCGCCCAGCGCCCTCCGGACTGGACAAGGTCGATCGGATAGACGTCGACCACCACGGTCGGCTGGCTCTTGCCCGTGGCGACGGCGGCCTCGACATCGGCGGCGTGATGGTCGTCGAACAGCTGGGCGTCCCCGAAGCGGTCCACCCACTGGCCCGACTTCCAGAACACGACCTCGCCGTCGATCAGGCGGTTGGCGGTGATCGCTTTCATTTGAACTCTCCTCCCCTGCGAAGCGGGGGAGGTGTCAGCTCGCCCCCGGGCGAGATGACGGAGGGAGCGCGCTCGGCGGCGAGCGCCCCCTCCGCCGCTTCGCGGCCCCCCTCCCCCGTCAACGGGGGAGGAGACCGAACGTCAGCCATGGCCATCGCCTCGCCGACCATCAGCAACGCGGGGCCTTTCACGCCCTGGGCGGCTTCGGCGAGGCCGCTCAGCGTGGTCAGAACCCGGCGCTCGTCGGCGCGGCTGGCGTTCTCGACGATCAGGGCGGGGGTCGAGCCGGCGCGGCCGGCGGCCATCAGTCGCTCGGCGATCAGGCCCGCGGTCGAGACGCCCATATAGACCACGACGGTCTGGTTGGGACGGGCCAGGGCGGTCCAGTCCAGATCCGGTTCGCCGTGCGCCGCATGGCCGGTGACGAAGGTGACCGCCTGGGCGCTGCCCCGATGCGTCAGCGGCGCGCCGGCGTTGGCGCTGGCGGCCAGGGCGGCCGTGACGCCCGGAACAACATGGCACTCGACCCCAGCCTCGCGGCAGGCGGCCTGCTCCTCGCCGCCACGTCCGAACAGGAACGGGTCGCCGCCCTTCAGACGCACGACGTTCAGCCCGTCAAGGGCCAGAGCGACGAGCAGCTGGTTGATGTCGTCCTGCGGCAGGGTGTGACGCGACTTGCGCTTGGCGACGTTGATCCGGCGCGCGCGGCTGGGCGCGAGGTCCAGGATCTCTTCGGAGACCAGGCCGTCGTGCACGACCACGTCGGCGCCGCGCAGGGCGTTGAAGGCGCGGAAGGTCAGGAGATCCGGGTCGCCCGGGCCGGCGCCGACCAGCCACACCGCGCCCAAGGCGCGCCGGGCCCGCGTCCCGCCGATGACGACGAGGCCAGGCTTCCGGTTTCGGGGCGGCTGGCGAGCCATGGGTTTTAGAACCTCTATCAACGCGCTTGGAATAAGACCGTGGAATGCAAGACGGGGTCGCCCCTAAAGACGACCCCGCTCGTGTAAGCCGGCGAAAAGGGCCAATCCGCCAGCGAACGCTTGCAAACTCGGCCCGAAGAGGCCAATTCGCAAACAAGGACTTCTG
>Ga0247725_1000817_pt1 | contig 19201 bp, 12 predicted proteins | sample OKSTACKMCFT3sol_FD_183021 | JGI IMG/M metagenome (GOLD analysis project Ga0247725, IMG submission 183021) | Subsurface sediment microbial communities from gas well in Oklahoma, United States - OK STACK MC-FT3-sol | ecosystem: Environmental > Terrestrial > Deep subsurface > Rock core/Sediment...
TCGGCGTTATCGCCTCCGGCGCCACCCGGGTGACCGACGCCATGCTGATGTCGGCTAGCCGTGCGCTGGCGGAGTGTTCGCCGCTGGTGAAAGGGGAGGAGGGTTCTCTGTTGCCGGATCTGGCGGATATCCATCAGGTCTCCCGCTACATCGCCAAGATGGTGGCCAAGACCGCCATGCTGCAAGGCAAGGCGGTGCAGACCCCGGACGAGGTGATCGATCAGGCCATCGACGCCAACTTCTGGCATCCGGAGTATCGCCGCTACCGTCGCACCTCGTTCTGATACAGCTCAGCGCTAAATCACCGTAAAAAAAAGGGATGCCTCGGCATCCCTTTTTGCATCCGGAGGGGATGCAGTTTCATCCCCTTGGTGTTGTCAGACGTGATTACTGGGTCACTTGCTGCACGCCGGTGACGCGTACTTCTACGCGGCGATCAGGGGCCAGACAGGCGATCAGCTTTGCCTTGGCCTTGATGCCGTCGCACTGGGTGCCGGTAACCGGGTTAGCCTCGCCACGACCCTCGATGGAGACCTTGCCAGCCGGCAGACCCTTGCCTACCAGGAAGTCGGCGACAGTACGGGCGCGCGCTTCGGAGAGTTTCTGGTTGTAGGCACCTGAACCGATACGGTCGGTGTAACCGACGACCACGGCGCTGCCATCTTTCGGCTGAACATCAACGATCTGTTGATACAGGATGTTGAGCGCTGCGACACCTTCTGGCTTGAGGGTGGATTTGCCAAAGGCAAACAGCACGTCAGAACTCAGGGCGAAGTTCTTGTCGACCAGTACCGGCTCGGGAACCGGCTCAGGCGCAGGGGCGGCCACCGGGGCAACATAAGAGGTGCGGTTCGGGTGCATCACCAGCTCCAGGGTCGCGACGCTCATGTCGCTCTCCCAGGTTTTCTGCTCGTCACCCAGATTCCACAGATAGCGGTAGCGTGCTTGCACATCTATAAGGTCGGAGAGCTTGGCAGTCAGACCCAGGCCCGCCAGCGGCGCAGTGCCGTTGTCGCTGTTGCCATTGCCGTTGACGTGATTGAAGTAGGCACCACCTTCAGCAAACACCGAGAAGATGTCGCCCAGCGGCAGGCGGGCGATACCGGAGAGGGTGGCACCCTGGGTTTTGAAATCGGCACCGTCAACGCCCGCTTTACCGGCGTAGAGGTAGCCCAGTTCCGCTGCGTAGTAGTCGTTGAAGTTGTAACCGCCGAACAGACTCAGCGCAGTGGCATCTTTGTCAGTGTCTTTGCCAAAATCATCCAGACCGTGGGCATATGCCCAACCTGCACCAACACCGGTGTACCAGTCATCGGCAGCCTGAGCTGTGGTACCTGCGGCGGCGAGCGCCAGTGCAATCAGGGTAGGAGCCATTTTGAGTTTCATCGGTTTATCCTCGTTGTGTTAGCCCATGTCGGGCAATGCACTTGTTTTTATTGCTGCGAAAAATCGCCAGCAAAGTGGATAGCGAAGGCTTTGAACTCTCATGATGCATTGGCGTCATGGACAACAGACCGGACAAGAAGCGCTTTTTAGTGCTTATCCAATACCTTACAGGCGCAACTACTTTATGCTTTGGTCGTGGTGCAGGCAAGGGCAGGGAGGCGGGAATGAGGGATTCAAACGAGATCCGTGCAAACAAAAAGGGATGCCGCAGCATCCCTTTTTTTTCGCACTATCTGAACGAGGTCAGATTATTGCTGAACTTCTTGTACGCCAGATACGCGAACTTCTACGCGACGATCCGGAGCCAGGCAGGAGATCAGTTGAGCTTTAGCAGTTACGCCGTTGCACTTGGTACCGGTAACCGGGTTGGCTTCGCCACGACCTTCGATGGCAACTTTGCTGGCAGCCATACCTTTGCTTACCAGGAAGTTGGCAACGGTACGGGCACGGGCTTCAGACAGCTTCTGGTTGTAAGCGTCGGAACCGATACGGTCGGTGTAACCAACAACAACAGCGTTGCCATCTTTCGGCTGGAACTCAACGATTTGCTGATACAGACCGTTCAGGGCTGCAACGCCTTCCGGCTTCAGGGTGTCTTTGCCGAAGGCAAACAGCACGTCTGAGTTCAGGGCGAAGTTCTTCTCTACCACTTGCGGAGCAGGAGCCGGAGCCTCTTCAACAACCGGTGCCGGAGCCGCTACCGGCGCTACGTAGGAAGTACGGAACGGGTGGTATACCGCTTCCAGAGTTGCAACGCTCTGGTTGGACTTGTAGTGGAAACCATCGTTATTCAGGTCAGCCACGTCCCACATGTAGCGGTAGCGAGCTTGCAGATCCAGCGCGTCATTTACCTTGTAAGTCACACCGGCACCGGCCAGCGGGGAAACTTTAGTGTCGCTGATGCCCAGACCATCGGTATGAGCCCAGTAGGCGCCGCCTTCAGCGAACAGGGAGAAGTTGTTGCCAACCGGCAGACGAGCGATTCCGGACAGGGTGGCACCCTGGTTCTCGTAACGCTCACCTTCAATGTTGCCACGACCAGCGTACTGGTAACCGAACTCGGTACCGAAGTTCTCGGTGAAGTTGTAACCAACGAAGGCGTTGGCTGCAGCAGCATCTTCAGTACCTTCGTAACCGCCGCCATCGATCTTGTTCAGACCGTTGAAGTGAGCAGCACCGACACCGGCACCGAAGTAGATGTCGTCAGCGGCGTGAGCAGCGGTAGCACCCAGAGCAGCCATGGCGATGGCGATCATGGAAGGAGCCATTTTCATCATAAAAAAATCCTCGTTGAGATCGCACGTTATTCACGTGCTTCACACTTTGTAATTTATGTAAGCTGCAGGCTCCGCCGTACGGCTGGCGTCGAGTCTGGCAGATGACCCGGTATAACCGGGTGGCACACTCTCCTGGTGTGTCGAGTGCGCTGGCATGGCACGCAATGCGTGAGAAACCACTGCCAGGCAACTGATGTCATTCCTATGACGAGGCGCACTCTATGCCGATTTTAAAACATGATCAAGCTCACAAATGAGCCTTGTGGCAAATTGTGTCGTGCCTTTAACTGGCTGTTTATTTTGATTAATTAGTGATCCAGATAGGCCCTGTGCAGTTTCTTCTCCAGCTTCATATAAGCCTGAACCCAGTCGCTATACGGGCTGGCAGGATTCGCTCTGGTGGCAAAGACCGCGAGGTAATCTGCCTGGGTTGCGCTCTGCAGCAAGGGGGTAAATGTCATCAAGAAATGTCGGGCCAGATAGGGGTCAAGGGGCCAGATGTTGAGGATGGCGCGAGCCACAGGCTGAACCGCAGCTGAACAGATGAAGTGGCGGTGTCCCGCCTCCAGCCAGTCGGCCATCTCGCACATACCCGATTCGGGCACCAGACCACCATCACCTTGAGTGGTTGCCAGCGCAATTGCCTGACCATTTACCGTGACGAGCTGCTCATTGTTATGCAGGGTGCCGTCGTGGCTGCGCAAGGCCAGGTCCGGGCATGCCTGTTCAAGAAACAGGCTGCAGCTCTCCGGCAGGGCGGCCAGCAGCTCGCTGGCGTGGCTGGACATCAAGGCTGGAAGCCAGAATGCTTCGGCGCGATATTGTTCACCTTGCAGGCGCTGTTGTGCCAGTTCTTCTGTGCTGGATACGGGGTGCAGGCGAGAGATAATGCCGGGAAACGCCATACTTATTCCTCTTAATGGGTATCCGGCGGATTATACGAGTTATTGGGGGGGCCACAATAAAGGTTTCTTTTCGAGACTGTTTACCTGAGGCGGCTGAGCGATTACCATCCCCCCTTGAAGGCAAGGGTTGTCGCCGAAAGGCGCTCATAAGATAGAGGCTCGACCATAACGAGTCCGAACAAAACTGATACACTTGACTACGAGTCGTCGCGAAAAATAAAAGGCGGAGTAAATCCGCCAAACGGAGTATGGAACATTATGAATTCAAATATCGTCACTGTTGGCAAGAAGATCCGTCAGATCCGTGAAGCGGTCGGTTTGAGCCGTCCGAAGTTTGCAGATTTGCTGGGTGTTCCTCCCACCACGCTGAAAAACTACGAGCTGGGTTACCGTGAAGTTGGGGGCGCCTTCCTGGTTGCCTTGGCGCACCACCCGGATCTGCACAAGTTCACTCTCTGGCTGCTGGCAGACAAGAAAGTCGCCGAAATCGGCCAGATTGGCCCGGATGACCTCGCCAAGGCGTGATCATCGATGTGAATAGAAATGCCGCCTTCGGGCGGTATTTTTTTTGGGTTGCCGATCGATATTTTGATCTAACACGCTTTGAATTATCCATGCAGGCCAACGAGAATAAGCGGCCCCGAAAAGTGGGCCCCTGGTGGTATCTGGCCACCTGAACACTATTACATTCAGGATGATATGAGCAATCGTATGGAGTATGGGTATGAGCAGTAATGAGTTGGATAAACGCTATGGCCTGATGACTGCCATTGCGATGGTGGTCGGCGTGGTGATCGGCTCCGGTGTCTTCTTCAAGGCCGATGATGTACTGCGTCTGACTGGCGGTAATCTGGCCATTGCGCTGCTGGCATGGGCGCTGGGGGCATTTTCGATGATCTTCGGCGCGCTGGTGTTTGCCGAGTTTGCCCAGCGGATCGAAAAGTCCAACGGTATCGTCGATTATGCCGAAGCGGCATACGGCAAAATGTTTGGTTATCTGGTGGGGTGGTTTAAAGGCGTACTCTATTACGCCCCTCTTTCCGCCATCCTTGCCTGGGTCGCCGCTCTGTACACCATGATCTTGCTCGGCAGTGATAATCCGACCAACTCTGGTGCGACCTGGATACTGGCGGCTGTCTATATGACAGTCACCTATCTGATCAACTTCTATACCCCGGTCCTGGCGGGCAAGCTGCAAGTGGGCTCTACCCTGATCAAGTTGATCCCGCTGATCCTGGTTGCCATTGTGGGCACCATTTCAGGTTTGCTCAATGGTGTCACCGTGACCAACTTTGTGCAGGCAATGGATGGGATCGGAAGCACCGGAGGCACTCTGGCCACGGCCGTGGTTGCCACCGCCTTCGCTTATGAGGGGTGGATTGCCGCTGTGACCATCAACAGCGAAATTCGCGATTCCAAGAAGAATCTGCCCAGAGCGCTGGTGATTGGCACCCTGATAGTCTTTGTGGTCTATGTCACCTATTTTCTGGGGATCGCCAGCGTCTTGCCGACGGACGAGATAGTGGCGCAAGGGGATAACGCGGTAAATCTCGCGACAACCAGCCTGTTTGGCGGGACTGCCTCGACCATTTTGACCGTGTTCGTGATTATCTCCTGCCTCGGCACCCTCAATGGTCTGGTGCTGGCGACCATGCGTATTCCCTACTCGCTGGCGATCCGCAATCAGGGTCCTGCCCCCAAGTGGATGAGCCGTATCGAACCGCATCACCACATGCCAATCAACTCGGCCCTCGCGGCAGCCTTGTTGTCGGTGATCTACTCAGTGCTGTGGTACTGCAGCATCAACGAGACATTCGGTCGTTACATCGCTCTGGACGAGATGCCGATCGTGCTGATTTATGGCCTCTATCTGTTCCTCTATGTCTGGTACATGCGCACCTTTACCGAGTTGGGCTGGATAAAGCGGTTTGTGATCCCGACCTGTGCCACCCTGGGCGCGCTCATCATTCTGTATGGTGGTATCACCAATCCCAGTCTGGGACTTTATCTGCTGGTCTCTGTGGGGGTGATTCTGCTCGGGTTGCTCTTCTACCGTAAGGAGTAACCGGGTAAGTGAGTTGCAAAAAAAGCGCCGAATGGCGCTTTTTTCATGTGTAAACCGCTGCATGTCGACAACTAACTGCCCAGCAACCCGAGGCGGCCCAATTCATCCTTGAGCTGATCGAGGTTGCGCTCGACACAGGCTTCTCCCTCGTTGATGGCATCGCTGGCGCGATGAAAATCCATGATGGAGAAGCTGCCAAGGCGCGGGCAGAGCTGGATCTCCGGCGGGTCACCCGCCATCCGGGCGCGGGTGATCCGCTCCTGCATGATGTTGATGGAGCCACTCATCACGCTCCACAGACCCGGGGTGGCTGGCGCGGATTCTCCGCGATTGAGCCACTGGCTGAGCAGACCGCCGCTGCCGGGTTGATCCGGCTCGTCGGTCCAGGGTTGGTGCATATCGGTGTTGAGGTTGACCGCAATCACCACCTCGGCCCCCATGGCGCGGGCCAGCGAGATGGGCACCGGATTGACCACGGCGCCATCGACCAGCCAGCGGTCGTTGATCCGGGTCGGGGTTAGGATCCCCGGCATACCGCAGGAGGCGCGCACCGACTGGCGCAGCGGGCCCTGTTGCAGCCAGATCTCGCGGCCGGTATCGAGCTCGGTGGCGATGCAGGCGAAGGGGATGGGCAGGCTCTCGAGATCGGGATCCCCCAGATGGCTGGCGGCAAGACCAAACACCTTTTCGCCGCGAAACAGACCGCCGGAGAGGGCCGGGTCGAGCAGGCTGACCACCTGCAGGCGGGTAAAGCCGCGCACCCAGGTTTCCAGCCGATCCAGTTCTCCGGCGGCATAGGCGGCACCGACAAAGCTGCCGATGGAGCAGCCAGCGATCAAATCCGGTTTGATGCCGAGACGTTCAAGGGCGCGGATGACGCCGATATGGGCCCATCCTCTGGCGGCGCCGCTCCCGAGAGCGAGCCCTACGCGGGGTTTACGTGGCACGACAGTCCTCCAAAAAAGGGGTTGAGGGCTCAGCTTACTCCGAGAGTCAGGAGGCGTCACCCTGCCATCTTTCGCTGCGGTTGCGACCATTGGCCTTGGCCTGATAGAGCGCCACATCGGCGCGGCGCACCGCTTCGTGCAGGGGAAGGTTCTCCTGGTGGGGCAGATAGCCGAGACTGATGGTGACCTCCAGCCCGGGGTCGATGGCGGCCCAGTCGTGATCCGCCACCGCCTTTCTCAGCCGCTCCGCCAGCTCGCCGAGCTGAGTTGCATCAGCGCGGCCAATCAGCAGCAGAAACTCTTCGCCCCCCCAGCGGATCAGGCGATCAGTGGGCCTAAGCTGCTGCTGGCAGATCTGCACCAGCCGGATCAGCACGATATCGCCGACGGCATGGCCGAAGTTGTCATTGACCCGTTTGAAGTGATCCGCATCGAACATCAGGATCCCCGCTTGCAGCCGGGCCAGATCGCCCGCCTGTTCCAGCAGCACCAGATAGTGGCGGTTGAAGGCGCCGGTGAGGGCATCGTGGCAGGAGAGGTAATTGAGCCGCTGGTTGAGGCGATGGGATCTCAGGTTGGAGAGGGCGGCCAGCAGCATAAAGAGAATGGCGAGCAGGGTCGGCGTGGACTGGCAGAGCATGGCCCACACCAGCGGCAGCAGGGTGACGTTGTGCACCAGCCGCAGCGGGGTATCGGGGATGGCCATGGTCAGCTGCAATGCCCCTTGTTGCCACTGGTATTCGTCGGTCGGCTCGGGGTCTTGCGGCACCACGGGGTGGCGCGCGCTGCTGGCCAGTACCTGATGGTACTGATTGAGCAGCAGATACTCACCCAGTGCCGGTGCCAGCTGATTGAGCTGCGATTGCAAGCGTGAGAGCAGGATGTCCATGCTGATCATCCCTACCAGCGAGCCGTCCTTGTAGAGAGGCTGGGACATGGTGACCATGGTGCCCAGTCCGGCAAAATCTTCGTAGGGGCGGGAGAGAATGGTGTCCCGGCTGGGGTTGGGTGACATCAGTGCATCCTGCCAGTAGTGCTTGTCATAGATGCTGCGGGCAAAACGAAACTGGCTGGAGGGGATCCAGGGATAGAGGTAGATAAAGTTGTCCACGCCGGTGAAGTAGTCCCAGGCGATCTCGCTGCCCAGGCGCTGGCTGGCAGTAGCCAGCAAGGGAGAGAGGCTCAGGGCCAAATGAAGTTGCGCCTCCCGCGCACTGCCGGGGGGCGGCAGCGGGCCGTCACCAGTGAGGTTGCCCGCCAGTCCGGCTGGCAAATCACCGGGGAGCTTGTCGAGGGCCAGCCCCTCTGGCAGCGCCTCGATATGGCCATAGAGCTGGCGGGTGAGCACCGACTGGGGGTCGCTGCGCAGTCGCTCTTCGGCCTGACCGCGCATCGCCTCCAGAAACACTTCGGTCTGTTTGAACCGATCCCGCAGGTAGATGGCGCTGTTGAGGGTATCGCTCTGGTAGAGGCGTTCTATCTGTTTCAGGCTTTGCCGCAAGGTCAGACCAATCAGCAGGATGACCACGGCAAACAGGAGCCAGGTCAGGCGTGTGAGAAAGCGGTGGTCAGACATTTTGGGCATAGGCAGTCAGTCGGGTTGCGAAGGAAATTGTCGTTAGTGTATGCGATGTGGCGTGAAAACAAACGGCGCGACCTGAAACAGAGTGAGCTTATCCCGCTCTTGTTACGTTTTGTCACATTTATACATAGTCACGGCATAGTCTGGGGCTAAAATGGCCCCAATCTGGATTTACCCTCTCACTCTTCATGGACTGTTCGATGAAAATGCGTATCTGGCTCGGCTTGGGCCTTCTTCTAATCGTGGTTGCCGGCGTCTGGGCGCTGCGTCACAGCGAACCCGCCGCCAAAGCACCGACCAGACAGGTCAATATCCGCACTCAAACCGTCAAACAGAGTCTGGCCGAGCCTACCCTCAAGCTGGTGGGCAAGCTGGCGGCCAATCGTTCTGTCATCATCAGCCCCGAAGTGACCGGTCGCATCGTCAAGATTGCGGTGCAGTCGGGTCAGAGCGTGGCGAAGGGGGAGACCCTGATCGCGCTCGATGCGGGCAAACAGCAGGCTGAGCTGGCCGAGCAGAGCGCCAGTCTGCGCGACGAGAACCGCAAGCTGAGTGATATGCGCAAGCTGGTGGCCCGTGGCGCCGTGACCCAATCCGAGCTGGAGGGGCAGGAGGCCACCGTGGCCCAGGTGCAGGCACGCCTCGATGCCGCTCGCTACGAGCTCTCCCTGCGTACCTTGCAGGCGCCCTTTGCCGGTACCGTGAGTCTGATTGATCTGAGCGAAGGGGCGCTGGTCAACAGCGGCGACACCCTGCTGCATCTCGATGAACTGGACAAACTGCGTCTCGATCTGGCGGTGCCGGAGCGTTACCTCTCCCTGCTGCGACCGGGCATGGCGGTCACCGCCACCAGTACTGCCTGGCCGGATCAGCAATTCAACGGCACCCTGACCACTCTCGATAGCCGCATTTCCAACGATACCCAGAACATCAAGGCGCGGGTGATGATCCCCAATGGCAATGGCCAGTTGCGCCCGGGCATGCTGCTCAATGTGGAGCTGGCGCTGCCTGCCCAGCAGCTCACACTGATCCCCGCCCAGTCGGTGGAGTACGCCGGTGAGCAGCGCTTTGTTTACCGTCTCGAGGCCGATGGCCGGGTCAAGCGGGTGCCTGTGGTGCTCGGCGAGACCGAAGGGGAGACCGTCTGGGTCACCGAGGGGCTCAAGGTCGGCGATCGCATCGTGGTCGAGGGGCTGGTCAATCTGCGTGATGGGGTGCAGGTGCGTGATCTGGCCGAGGTGAACGGCTGATGTGGCTCTCCGATATCTCAGTTCGCCGCCCGCTGGTGGCGGTGGTGCTCAGCGCCCTGCTCACCGTGTTTGGTCTGGTCGCCTTCAGCAAGTTGACGGTGCGGGAGATGCCCGATGTGCAGATCCCGTCGGTCTCCATCACCACTACCTATGAGGGGGCGGCTCCCTCGGTGATGGAGAGTCAGGTCACCAAGCCCATCGAGGATCAGCTCTCCGGCATCAGCGGCATCAAGAACATCAACTCCATGACCCGCAAGGGGCGCTCGATGATCACTGTCGAGTTCAAGCTCGGCTGGAACATGGTGGAGGGGATCTCCGATGTGCGCGATGCCCTCTCCCGCGCGCGGCCCCGGCTGCCCGATGATGTGGACGAGCCGCTGGTGACCAAGGACAGCGGCAACGGCGATGTGGCGATCTGGCTCAACTTCAGCAGTAGCCAGATGGATCGCACCGCCATGACCGACTACGCCAACCGGGTGTTGGTCGACCCCCTGAGTCTGGTGGATGGGGTGAGCGAAGTGGCGCTCTCCGGCGATCTCACCCAGGTGATGTATGTGCGGCTGCGCCCGGCCGACATGGCCGCCCGTGGCATCACGGTGAGCGATGTGGAAGAGGCCCTCAAGCGCGAGAACATCGAGCTGCCGGGGGGCGAGATCCGCAACAACTCCATGACCATGGCGGTGCAGATCGCCCGGCTTTACCACACAGCGGAAGATTTCCAGCAACTGCAAGTCACCACTGCCGCCAACGGCCAGAGCGTCTATCTGGCCGATATCGCCGACGTGGAGGTGGGAGCCAAGAACGAAGACAGCGCCTATCAGCGCAACGGCAAAGAGAGTCTGGGTATCGGCATCGTCGCCCAGTCCACCGCCAACCCGCTGGCGGTGGCGCAGGGGATCGAGAAGAAACTCGGCGAGATGCAGCGCTTCCTGCCGGAGGGGGCCAAGCTCGAGGTAGATTACGACTCCACCATCTTTATCAAGCAGGCCATCGACGAGGTGTACGAGACCCTGGCCATCTGCGCCGTGCTGGTGGTGGCGGTGCTCTATCTGTTCCTCGGGCAGGGGCGCACCACGCTTATTCCTGCCATTACGGTGCCGGTATCGCTGATATCAGCCTTTATCGGCGCCTGGTATTTCGGCTTTTCCATCAACCTCATCACCCTGCTGGCGCTGATCCTCGCCATCGGTCTGGTGGTGGATGACGCTATCGTGGTGGTGGAGAATATCCACCACCATCTGCAGCGGGGTGAACCGCCGCTGCTGGCCGCCTGGCACGGCACCCGCGAGGTGGGCTTTGCGGTCATCGCCACCACCGCCGTGCTGGTGATGGTGTTCGTCCCCATCGCCTTTATGGATGGCATGGTGGGGCGGCTCTTTACCGAGTTTGCGATTCTGCTCTCGCTCGCGGTGCTCTGCTCCTCGCTGGTGGCGCTGACCCTGACCCCGGCCATGGGCTCCTGGCTGATGCGCCCGCTGGATAAACCGAACCGGCTCACCGCCGGGCTCGATCGCGGGCTCGGCTGGCTGGAGGGGCACTATCGCCACCTGCTGGCGTGGGTGCTGCGTCGCTCCCGCTGGACGCCGCTGGTGCTGCTGCTCTGTCTGGGCGGTATCGGTGCCCTCTTTACCCAGCTGCCGACCAGCCTCACCCCGACCGAGGATCGCGGCGTCATCTATGTCTTCGTCAAGGGGGCGGAGGGGACCAGCATCGAGCGGATGAAGCGCAACATGCAGCAGGTGGAGTCCGCCATCATGCCGATGCTGGGTAAAGGAGTGGTGCAGGCGCTGAGCTTCAGTTCCCCCGCCTTTGGCCGTGGCGGCGATCAGACCGGTATGGTGATCATCCAGCTCACCGACTGGGCCGAGCGCGACGTCACCGCCACCGAGTTCTCCCGCTCGCTGGGTGCCAAGCTCTCCGGCATTCCCGATGTGATGATCCGCACCTTCCAGCCCGGTTTCCGCGGCGGCTCCACCGCGCCGGTGCAGTTCGTGCTGCAGGGTAACGACTATGCCGAGCTCTACCAGCAAGGGTTGGCGCTGCAACAGGCGGCGCAGGGCAGCGGCCTGATGCTGAGTCCGGATCTCGACTATGCCGAGAAGACCCCCGAGCTGCAGGTGACCATCAATCGCGACAGCGCCAGCCAGCTCGGCATTCCGGTCTCCACCGTGGCCAACAGCTTGCAGACCCTGCTGGGCGGGGCGAGCAAGACCACCTATGTGGACAGGGGCGAGGAGTATGACGTCTACCTGCGCGGCAACCAGACCGAGTTCAACGGCATCTCGGATCTCGGTCGCATCTATCTAAAAGCCGCTAATGGCGAGATGGTCAGTCTCTCGACCCTGGCGACCGTCAAGCAGGTGGCGACAGCCAACCGCCTCAACCACTACCAGCGCCAGAAGGCGATCTCCCTGACCGCCGATGTGCACCCCGACCACACCCTGGGTGAGGCCCTCGATTTCCTCGATGGTTGGGCCAACGCCAACCTGCCCACCGGCATGACGGTGGATTACGCCGGTGATTCCAAGGATTACCGCGACAATCAGGGGGAGATGGTGCTGGTCTTTGGCCTCGCCCTGCTGGTGGTCTATCTGGTGCTGGTGGCCCAGTTCGAGAGCACCCTGACTCCGGCGGTGGTGATGGTGACTGTGCCGCTCGGCATCTTCGGCGGCCTGCTTGGCCTCTGGCTGACGGGGCAGGAGATGAGCATCTACAGCCAGATCGGCATGATCATGCTGATCGGCATGGTGACCAAAAACGGCATCCTCATCGTCGAGTTCATCAACCAGCTGCGCCAGCGCGGCGAAGGGTTCGAGGAGGCGATCATCAAAGGCTCGGTGCGCCGCTTGCGGCCGATCCTGATGACTTCGCTCACCGCCATTATCGGCGCTGTGCCGCTGATGCTCTCCATGGGGGCAGGCTACGAGAGCCGGATGGCGGTGGGGACAGTGGTCTTCTTCGGGCTGTCGCTGGCGACCTTGGTCACCCTGCTGGTGGTGCCCGCCATCTACCATCTGATCGCCCGTCACGCCGGCATGACAGGGGCGCGGGATCAGCAGGTAGACGACGCGCTGGCCGCCAAGGGGGCAGGGGAGTCGCACCCTCCGGCGCCCTGATCAGCGCCTTGGCCGCAATCCTGGCCTGAACCCTGACCTGCGCGCTCAAGCGGGGCCAGTTATCAGCCTCATCATCACAAGGGCGCCTGCGGGCGCCCTTGCTATTGCGGGCGGCGGCCTATTCCGCGGGATCTATAGGGACAAAAAGCCATCGCTCCCCTTGGCCGCAATCGGTATAATGCGCGACCCGAATTTTTCCAGGTGGTTAAAATGCAGCCGGTACCCAACCTTTTCTCCTATCCCCGCTATTGGGCCGAGTGCTACGGCACGGCGCCCTTCCTGCCCATGTCCCGCAAAGAGATGGACAAGCTCGGTTGGGACAGCTGCGACGTCATTCTGGTGACGGGGGATGCCTACGTGGATCACCCGAGCTTCGGCATGGCGGTCATCGGCCGCATGCTGGAGGCGCAGGGTTTTCGGGTCGGCATCATCGCCCAGCCGGACTGGTCATCGAAGGATGACTTTATGCGTCTGGGCAAACCGAACCTCTTTTTCGGGGTGACCGCGGGTAACATGGACTCCATGATCAACCGCTACACCTCCGACAAAAAGCTGCGCCACGACGACGCCTACACCCCGGGGGATGTGGGCGGCAAGCGGCCGGATCGCGCCACCCTGGTCTATACCCAGCGCTGCAAAGAGGCCTTCAAGGAGGTGCCGGTGGTTATCGGCGGCATCGAGGCGTCGCTGCGCCGTATCGCCCACTACGACTACTGGTCCGAGACCATCCGCCGCTCCATCCTGCTCGATGCCAAGGCCGATATCCTCATCTACGGCAACGCCGAGCGGCCGCTGGTGGAAGTGGCTCACCGCATCGCTGCGGGGGAGACCATCGACACCATGCAGGATATTCGCGGCACCGCCGTCATCCGCAAGGAGCCGCTGCCGGGCTGGAAAGGGGTGGACTCGAGCAAGCTCGACCAGATTGGCCGCATCGATCCCATCATGAACCCCTATATGGAAGGGGCCCCATGCTCGGATGATGCCACCGACGCGGCCCCTGCCGCGCAGGAAGCCCAACCCGTGCTGGTGCAGCCGCCCAAGCCCAAGCCGTGGGAAAAAACCTATGTGAAGCTGCCGGCATTCGAGCGGGTCAAAGAGGACAAGGTGCTCTACGCCCACGCCTCGCGCATTCTGCACCACGAGACCAACCCCGGCTGTGCCCGCGCCCTGTCGCAGGCCCACGGCGATCGCATCATCTGGGTCAACCCGCCCGCCTTCCCGCTGGAAACCGAGGAGATGGACGGCGTCTTCGGCCTGCCCTACCAGCGGGTGCCGCACCCGGCCTATGGCAACGAGAAGATCCCCGCCTTCGAGATGATCAAGACCTCGGTCAACATCATGCGCGGCTGCTTTGGCGGCTGCTCCTTCTGCTCCATCACCGAGCACGAAGGGCGCATCATCCAGAGCCGCTCGGAAGAGTCGATCCTCAAGGAAATCGAAGATATCCGCGACAAGGTGCCGGGCTTTACCGGGGTCATCTCGGATCTCGGCGGCCCCACCGCCAACATGTACAAGCTGCGCTGCAAGAGCCCCAAGGCCGAGCAGACCTGCCGTCGCGCCTCCTGTGTCTGGCCCACCATCTGCCCGCACATGGACACCGACCACAGCCCGACCATCAACCTCTATCGCAAGGCGCGCGACCTCAAGGGGATCAAGAAGATCCTCATCGCCTCCGGCGTGCGTTACGACATCGCGGTCGAAGATCCCCGCTATATCAAGGAGCTGGCCAAGTACCACGTCGGCGGCTACCTCAAGATCGCGCCGGAACACACCGAGGAGGGGCCGCTCTCCAAGATGATGAAGCCGGGCATGGGCAGCTACTACCAGTTCAAGGAGCTGTTCGACAAATACTCCAAAGAGGCGGGCAAGCAGCAGTACCTGATCCCCTACTTTATCTCCGCCCACCCGGGCACCACAGACGAAGACATGATCAATCTGGCGCTCTGGGTCAAAGAGAACCGCTTCAAGCTCGATCAGGTGCAGAATTTCTACCCGTCGCCGCTCGCCAACGCCACCACCATGTATTACACGGAGAAAAACCCGTTGAACAAGGTGAGCCGCACCGGTGGCGATGTGTTTGTCGCCAAGGGCGAGCGCCGTCGCCGTCTGCACAAGGCGCTGCTGCGCTATCACGACCCCGCTGGCTGGCCGATGATCCGCGAAGCCCTGCTCGCCATGGGCAAGGGCCACCTGATTGGCAACGGCCCCGGTTGTCTGGTGCCGCCAGAAGGACGTAACGAGCGCGCCGCCAGCGGCAAGGGGCTGAAACCGGCTCTGACTCGCCACAGTAACATTGCCCATCAGCGCGGCAATGGCGCAGGCAACAAGCCGACGGGCGGCAAACCGGTGGGTTCCCAGTTGCAGAAAGGGGCGGCTAATGGCAAACCGGCCGCACAGGGCGAAGGCAAGAGTGCTGGCCAGAATGCGGGTAAAAGTAAACCTGCCGGAAAACCTGCCCATAAGGGTAAAACCCCGACCCGCGCAGGTTCCTCCAAGCCGGGCGCCAAACCCGCCGTTCAGGGCGGCAAGCCAGCTGCCAAAGGCAATGGTGCCAAGCGACCGGCGCGGTAATATTTCCTGACTGGAAAGCGATAGAAATAAAAAAGGCGACCGGATGGTCGCCTTTTTATTTAACATTATTTTTTTCAATTTTGGTACGATAGTGAATAATAGCCTCTTCCATTCTGGTTAATAATGGCTCAAAACCGGAAAAAGGTATGCTATGCTTTTTGGCTGATACTACTTTTGTCGCAAAAGTATTTTTACCATAGGAATTTTTAGTATCAGCTTCTTGTTGAGGTGAGAATTTTCGTCCATCAACTTCAATATTTAGTGTTTCAGGTAAAAAGAGATTTTCCATGAAGCTATCTCGACCATCAATAAGTGGCGTAAACACTATATATAAGTTTTTCTCAACATGAACAAAAGAAGATTCTTTTATTATTTTATTCGACTCGGCTTTATCTTTTTTTAGTTCAGGGTAGAGAGGTTTATGATTTACAAGATATGAAATTAACTCTGTTGAACCAGAGTCGTTATCCGCAACAATAATTACCGGTTGCGTTGCTGCTGGAGCTCGATAGTAAGAATAATCAGAACGGTATCTTTCTACAAAACGCTTTAGATAACTTGCTCCACCATATAAATCAAGAAGATATCTAGTTCTTTTACTGTATTCTAAAAAGTTAACTAGGAGTTCATATTCTTTTTCATCAGTTTTTGCATTGGATAACAATTCAAATTTTTCAGATAAACGTAGTATGGCAGCTTTGATATAAATGTTATCGGTTTTTCCTTCACATAGTACCGTTGGTTTGTTATGGCCGAAGAAATACTTGTAAAATAAAAATCGACTGAAGGTTTTTTCTCTTACATTAAGTTTTTCTCTGTAATTAAGTCCGTGATTTCTCAGTGAGAAACGGTTATCAATAGGACCTTTTTCCTTTACATTATTATATTTATCTATGTAATCAATGAAATTTAATCGGCCATCTAGTTCATAAAGAGTACCTGCAACCGCTTGTCCATTCTGTTCGCATTTCATGTATGAACCAGTTTGGAACAAGCTATGACACATAGCTCTAGTGATTCTCCAGTAGTCACTTTTTATATTAACTTTTTTGTTTACAACCAAGCCAGTTACATCTTGTCTTGAATCCATTAACTGAACTCTGGTTTTCTTCTCATTTATTGTGAATCCGTTATCAGTTATTTCTTTTGAAAGCCTTCTGCCGAGATGAACTTTGTTTTTATCTGCTATTGCAATATCTTTTGGAAATACATTTTCACGTGTCGAAAAGGTTATGTCATCTGCATATCTGGTATATGTACAGCTATTTTTCTTAGCAAGTTTAGCAAGTCGAATATCGACACTATGCATTATTAAATTGGTTATTACTGGAGAGCATGGACTTCCTTGAGGTAAAAAGTTTTTATAGCATGCTATTTGTGCAATAACCGTTGCAATATGTTCATGAAGCTCAAAGTGCTGGTTTTTTATGAAAAAACCTCTCACTCGACCGAAGTTAAATGATCCAAAGAAATCGTTTAAATCTATATTTAAAACATTTTTCTTATGAATGTGGTTTTTTGCGTTTGTTATTATTGATCGATTTCTAACAAAACCATGAGATAGTTTTGGTGTTATTTTTCTTTCTTTATTTATTTCATCTATACAGTCAAGTAGTAAAACAGAAAGCCTAGATTGCAAATCTTTTAACTCTTTGTTTGGTGCGTAAATTGTCCTAGGGTCACCATTTCGTTTAGGTATTTCAAAAGATTTATATTTCAGTTCATCGCTGGTCAAATAGAGAGTTTTGGTAAGGAAGGAGGGATTTACATCTAGTACTTTTGCAAGCATTCTCTTAGTGGTTGCTTGCTTTAATAAGGCCAGTCTGGACATTTTTTTAATGTTAAAGTGAAGGCTTATGGGCACTCTTATGCACTTATATTCGGAATCGACACTGCGTCAATCCGCCATATGGCGAGTCCTGTGGGACATTTTTTTCACTGATTGCGAAACACAATCCAAAATCTGCCCATAAGCCGAGGTGGACAATATCGCCATGTAATTTGAAAGTCAATAACAAATTGTTTTTACTCACAAAAACTGGCCGTTAGATGATGTCGAAAAAGTTATTTATACTTCCTTCTTAAATAAATTTTTGTGCATGCAGTTTGTTAAAACATATAAAATACACGCTACCGCCCGTGGATTACAGCTTCCAATATGCTCCCTTGACCAGCGATGGCAGCAACCCATCGCAGTTCAACAGGTTCTGAATGGCCATGGTAAGCCAAACGAAGCTGCCGAGGCGAGCCTTAAAGTGACTTAACTATCAGAAATCAATCGTTTTTTTGAACTGGATCAGCAAATGGAACCGGAAGGCGGCTTAATAGTTATATCCATTTCTGGTAGGCAGGGAAGGGGAGTGAATTGGGGCGACCTGCTGGTCGCCCCTGGTGATTGCCATATCCGGCGCGCGAGGGGTTAGCCGTTATAGCCGTAGCAGCGCTTGAGCTCCTCGAAGTCGTAGTAGTGGCTGCCGCTCTGGTAGGGCTGGCAGCCCGTTTTAAAGGCGATCTCCTTTTCGTTGTAGAGCATCTTGACCAGCACCTGCCGCTGCCCGCTCTGGTAGATATCCCACTGAATATTGGCGGTATAGGGGGAGACCCAGCCGCCGCGCCACTCGTTGTTCTGCTGGCTGAACAGCTGATCCGGGCTGGCCCCCTGACGGCTCCCTTCCAGCTTCATCAAGGCGGCGAGGGGGATAATGGCTTCGGCGTGGGCAAAGCGCAGGGTGGCCCGTCGGCTCTGTTCGCCTTCCACCACCTGACGTTGCACCTCGCCAAACAGGCCGTCGAGCAGCGGCTGGGCAATGGCGTAGGGGGCATTCTGGTTGGCAAAGCTCGGCCCCTTCTCGTAGAAATCTTCCGCATCGGAGAGGTAGGAGAACCAGGCAGACTCTTCCGGAGTGAGGAACTGCTCCAGCGCCCAGGGTTCGCTGCCCTGAGCCTGCGCTTCGCGGATCATGCCGGGGCCGATGATAAAGAGGTTGTAGAGCATCAGGGCCGCATCCACCTCGTCGCGCACATAGGTCATGCCGCCATCCTCCGGGTTGACGGCGACAAACTCGACGCCGCCCGCCAGATAGTCGACAAAGCCCTTGCTGTAGATACGCTCCAGCATGCTGCGGGCCATCTCTTTGGTCTTGCTCAGGTTTTTAAGCTGATCCAGCGCCCTGGCCAGCTCGGGGGCCGGGGCGATTGCGGCATCTTCGTCGCCGATAAAGCGCTGGTAGCTCTCATAGGCGGGCAGGTAGCGGGCGTAATCCCCCTCGGGTGTGGTCTTGTGGAAGTAGAGCTCGAACTTGTTGACCAGCTTTTTGTCGATCTTCGAGGGGTCATCCTGCGTGAGGTAGCACTGCGCCGAGTCGCTGACATAGCTCACGTTGCGCTTGAGGCTCTCCATAAAGTAGAAGGCGCTTTCGTTGGCCCTGTCCTTGCCCGAGGTGACCACCTTGATGCAGTGGGGCTCGCTGCTGTTGAGCAGGGTCGGCAGCCGCGCCGCCAGTCGGGTGGCGAGATTGGCGTGCTCTTCTTTGCCCAGCGCCGAGAGCAGGCCATAGCCCAGTTTCTGGTTGGCGGCCGTCACCAGATCGACCTTGCCTCCCAGCCCCTGCCCGAGAGTGGTGAGCGCCCCCTGACGCTGCGCCTCTTCCCATACCAGCTTGGTCAGCACGTCATATTTCGGGCTGGAGAGGGAGCGCGAGCCGTGGCGCGCCACCATCTCGGTAAAGACCGGGCTGAACCCCTGTGGCGCTGGCTCGTAGCTCTCCGCCTGCTGCTGCGGGCTGTAGACCGCTTTGGTGCTGTATTGATAGGCGGTTTTGCCCTGGCTGTCGGCAGACGATTCGTTCTCTGACTGGCAGCCGCCAAGCAAGACCAGCGAGACGGCCAAAGCCACATAAGAAGAGCGCGGGAAAGTCATGATGTTCCTTATCTATCCATATGAAAAATAAGTGAAAAACTCTATGGTTTGAAAATGACCGCGGGATGTCAGCCAGATGACAGGCTGATGACTTCTGATAAAGCAGTAAGCAAGGGGACA
>Ga0247725_1000818_pt1 | contig 19195 bp, 22 predicted proteins | sample OKSTACKMCFT3sol_FD_183021 | JGI IMG/M metagenome (GOLD analysis project Ga0247725, IMG submission 183021) | Subsurface sediment microbial communities from gas well in Oklahoma, United States - OK STACK MC-FT3-sol | ecosystem: Environmental > Terrestrial > Deep subsurface > Rock core/Sediment...
CAGCAAGGATGCTGGGATGAGGCCAGGGCTTTTTCAAGCCGAAACCGGCGCTTCGCTTTAGAGGAAGAAAGAGATGGTGCGGGCGGTCGGGGTCGAACCGACACTCCTTTCGGAACCGGATTTTGAGAGACCGGATATCCCCTATCCTTTGTGCCGCCGGGGGTATCCGTTTTCCCGATAACCGACTGTCAGCACTAGCTTTTTTCGGTTCTCGAAACACACATACCTAACCGGCTGTACGCTACGGTTGGCTTTCTAGGTGCACCTATTCTGCACCTGAAATCCGACCTCAACGGAGGTTAGGAATGCCCAAAATCAAACTCACCAAGACCGCTGTCGACGCCGCAACCCCGCAGGAGCGCGATTACGAACTCCGGGATACGACGATACCCGGCTTCCTTGTCAAGGTCACGCCAGCTGGCCGCAAGATTTTCATGGTGGCCTATGTCGCCCACAACGGACAGCGCCGTAAGCCCGCTATCGGACGCTACGGCGAAATCACCGTCGAGCAAGCCCGAGGGATTGCCCAGGATTGGTTGGCGGAGGTTCGCCGTGGCGTCGATCCCAGCGCCGAGCGGGCCACGGCCCGGCAGGCGCCAACGGTCAAGGAGCTCTTCGACCGGTTCATCACCGACTACTCGGAGAGCCGCAACAAGCCATCCACCGTCCATTCCAACCGTGGCTACGGCAAGCGCTACATCATCCCGGTGCTCGGCCAGCTGAAGGTGCCCGACGTCACGCGTGCCGACATCTCGAATCTGATGAAGAAGATGTCGAAGAAGCCCACGAACGCAAACCGCGTCCTCGCCGCCGTACGGAAGATGTTCAACATGGCCGAGGTCTGGGGTATGCGTCCCGATGGGTCGAACCCGTGCCGCCACGTCCCGAAGTATCCGGAACGGGGAAAGACCCGCCTCATCACTGACAGCGAGATGAAGAAGCTCTTCGGCTACCTCGCGCGCGCTGAGGCGGAGGGGCTTGAGCATCCGTTCATCCTTCTGGCGATCCGGCTCCAGTTCGAATTCGCGGCCCGCATGTCGGAGATCTTGCAGCTCGAATGGTCGTGGATCGATTACGACAATCAGCGTGTCGTCTGGCCTGACAGCAAGACGGGTGGCATGTCCAAGCCCATGAGCGCGGAAGCGCAGCGGCTTTTCGAGACAGCACCGCTGCTTGAGGAATCGCGGTTCGTCTGCCCCTCCGTCTTCGACCCCAAACTGCCGATGTCAAAGCACACTTACTACCAGGGCTGGCGCCGCATTCTTCAGCGTGCCGGCCTCCCGCACATCGGCACGCATGGCATTCGGCATCGCTCAGCGACCGACATCGCCAACTCCGGCGTCCCGGTAAAGGTCGGCATGGCGCTGACCGCTCATAAGACGGTGACGATGTTCATGAAGTACGTCCATACCGAAGACGATCCGGTGCGCGCGGCGGCGGAAGCGGTGAACCAGCGGAGGCAGGCTTTGCTTGGCGGCCACCCTACAAGCCCGCCTCCCGCTCCGATGCCGGCACCAGTTGTCGACTTGCCTTCGGTTGCACCCGAGGTCGAGGTGGTCGAGCCAGTGTTGACCGCTGCCGGAAAACCTCTGGGTTACGAGGACGGCCAGTACGCCTCACGCACCAAGCTCGGAAATTATCGGCCATTCCGCCATCGCTGCGGGGAAAACCGCGCCATCCCTCCCGGCACTAAGCGCGACGAGCAGAAGGAGGCGAGCCATGCGTGAATCCAATCCGCAGCGCCGCTGGCCGACTCCCGACATCCTGCGTCGCGCCAGATTCGTCGATGACGCTGGGCCGATCCGCTTCGTCGATACCGAGGCGGCCGCCCGATACCTTGGGCTCGAAGCCCATACGCTGGAATGCTATCGCTCGCTCGGTGGCGGCCCCATTTTTCACAAGTTCGGAAAATGGGTCCGCTACGCCGTCGACGACCTAGACGCTTGGGCCGAAAGCTGCCGCCGTTCGACGACCGCCTCGCCGGCGGCACCTCGTATCCTCACTGTTGACCCGATATAGGTTCCAACCTATATGAAATGGGAGGTCGAGTTCCACCCTGCCTTCGAGGCCGAGGTTCTGACTTTTGAGCGTGACGTACGCGTCGCGTTGATCGCCGCCGCCAGGCTGTTGGCCGATTATGGTCCGCAGCTTGGCCGGCCTCACGCCGACACGCTCAAGGGGTCAAGGCATGCCAATATGAAGGAGCTGCGGTTCGAGGGCGGCGACGGCGAGTGGCGAGCGGCCTTTGCCTTCGATCCCAAGCGGAAGGCCATCGTCCTTGTGGCGGGCAACAAATCTGGTGTCAGTCAGAAGCGCTTCTACAAGGGTCTGATCGCAAAAGCGGATCTACGGTTTTCCGAACATCTGGAAAGCCTGAAATCCGAAAAAAGGTGAAGTGGGATGGGCCGTAGCCTACAAGAATTCATCGCTACCCTTCCTGCCGAGGAGCAGGAAGCGATCGAAGCTCGCTATCAAGAGCTGAAGCAGGAGGTCGAGGGCCTTCGTGAGCTTCGTCAGATTGCTGGAAAGGCTCAGGCTGACATCGCGTCGGCCTTGAACATTAAGCAGCCTTCGGTCTCGCAGATCGAAAGGCAAACCGACATGTACCTCTCGACACTTCGCAGCTATGTCGAAGCTGTCGGGGGGGAACTTGAATTGACTGTAAAGCTGCCGAAGCGACCGGCGCTCCGCATCCATCATCTCGGCGACGCGGTGTCCGCGATCGCCGGCCAAGCACCCGCACAACGCAAAAGCCGCACCTCGTCGGCAAGGCGGCGCCATGGATGAGCTGCAAAGGTCGATCTATGTCGACCGGTTTCGGCTGGCCTTCCATACTCAGAAGGGCACAGCCTTTCAGGACTGGTTCGTGCGTCTGGCCGGCCACGCTTTCGGCGCTGATTTCGAGGAGGTCCGGCCCTACGGTCCCTATGGCGATCTGAAGTGCGACGGCCGCCGCATCAGTAGCGGCGCTGTATTCCAGTGCTACGCTCCGGACGCCATGAAAGAGGCCGACCTGATCTCAAAGATCAATGAGGACTTTCACGGCGCGCGCGCCCATTGGGGCGACGACATGCAGGAATGGGTCTTCGTCCACAACGACGGCCGCGGTTTGCCGCCAAATGCGGTCCAGCATCTGGACACACTGCGCAAAGCGCATCCGGCCATCCAGATATCGACTTGGTCCGAACCTGAGCTTCATTCACTCGCGATGGGCCTCGGTCTCTCCGCGCTGCAGGCCCTGTTCGGCCTTGCGGCCTCGATCGCCATCGTCGATCGATTGGTCTTGTCCGACCTCATGCCGATCATCGACGCGCTTCAGCGTCAGGACAGCCCCGCCAATCCGCCGCTGACACCGCCGTCGCCCGAGAAGCTCGAAAAGAATGCGCTGTCCGAGGAAACTGGACTCTTCCTGCGGATCGGCCGCCGCAAATCCAGCTTGGTCGACACTTTCTTCCGCAAGAGCCCTCGACCCGATCTTGGCGAACGCATAGCTGAGGCCTTCCGCACGCGCTACGCGGAGCTGAAGGCGCTCGATCTACCCGCCGACGTTATTTTCAAGCACCTTCAGGACTATGCCGGGTTCAACGGCGAGCCCAAACGTCAAGGCGCAGCACTCGCGGTCCTCGCCTATTTCTTCGATAGTTGCGACATCTTCGAAGACCCGATCGCCTCGGTGGAGGCGCTATGATCCTTCCGACCAAACATGTTCGTCCGGATCGCGCGCTGATCGGCGTCGGAGCGGAGGTGCTCGACATCCTGAAGCGGCCGATGACGATGTCGCGGCTCTGGGACGAGGTGCGCGGCCGTCGGTCCTTGCATGCCCCGAACGCACCGATCGACTATCAGTGGTTCATCCTCTCGCTGGATCTGCTCTATGCGATCGGCGCATTGGATTTCGAGCGCGGCCTCGTGCGGAGGGTTCAGCCATGATCCGCCGCTTCGGCAGTGACCTCGCGTCCTTCAAGACCCTGACCTTTGGCCCAGGCCTCAACATTCTGCTCGCCGACAAGAGCGAGGGCGCAAACGATCGTCAGTCCCGCAACGGCGCCGGCAAGACGAGCTTCATCGAGCTTGTCCATTTCCTGTTCGGCGCTGACGCACGCAAGGAAAGCATCTTCCGGTCCGAGGCGCTGTCGCCGTGGACGTTCGACGTCTCCGTCGACATCGTCGGCGAGACTATCTCGGCCGCGCGCAGCGGCGCGAAGCCGAGCCGGATCTTCGTCAATGGCGCGGTCGAAAACTGGCCCATCCCGCCGCAGTTCGACCAGCGCGCCGGGCTGTTCGAGCTATCGAACGAGAATTGGAAGGCCAATCTCGGCCATCTCTGGTTCGGCCTGCCGATCTCCGCAGGCGACGAAGCCGAGCGGTTTCAACCCTCGTTTCGGTCGCTCTTTTCTTACTTCGTGCGACGCCAGCTTAGCGGCGGTTTCCAGCAGCCTATGCAGCATTCGACGATGCAGCAGACCTGGGACCAGCAGGTTTCCATTTGCTATCTGCTCGGCCTCGACTGGACGATCCCCGGTCGCTTCCAGGAACTGCGCGGTCAGGAGAAGGTCGCTCAGGAGCTTCGCAAGGCGGCGCGCAGCGGCGATCTCGGCCGCTTCTTCGGCAAAGCCGCCGACCTGCGGACACGTCTGACGATCGCGGAAGCCCGCACCGAGCGGCTGCGCGCGCAACTCGAGAATTTCGAGGTCGTGCCAGAATACAAAGCGCTTGAGCGTGAAGCGAACGAGATCACGCGCGAGATCGACTCGCTCAATGTCGAAAACGTCGTCGATGGCGACCTGCTGCAGCAGTTGCGCGCCTCGCTCGGCGAAGAGGACGCGCCCGACCTTGCAGACGTCACCAAACTCTACGCCGAGGCAGGCGTCGTACTGCCCGACATGGTTCGGCGGCGCTTCGACGAGGTTGAACGCTTCCATCGGACCATTATTGAAAACCGCCGCGCGCATCTGAACGCCGAAATCGCCTCCGCCGAAACGCGCATGAACGACCGCGACCAACGCGTCGCCGACCGCGATCGGCGCCGCCGGCAGATCATGGGCGTCCTGCGCTCGGGCGGCGCACTGGAACATTACACCAGCCTACGCGAGGAAGCGGGCAGAGCCGAAGCTGAAGTCGAGGGCCTGCGCCAGCGGCTCGAAACCGCCGAGCGCATCGAAAGCACCAAGGCGGAACTCGACATCGAACGCGCCAATCTGACGAAGGCACTGCGCGACGATATCCACGAGCGCGCCGACGTTATCCGCGAGGTGATCCTCGCGTTCGAGGCGCTGTCAGAGTCGCTTTATGAGAAGGCAGGCAGCCTTACGATCTCCGAGACCGGCGGCGGACCACAATTTGAGGTCCATATCGACGGCCAAAGGAGCAAGGGCATCACCAACATGCAGATCTTCTGCTTCGATCTCATGTTGACTGAAATCAGCATCAAGAACGGCCGCGGCCCGCGCTTTCTGATCCACGACAGCCATCTATTCGACGGCGTAGACGAGCGTCAGGTCGCGAAGGCGCTTCAGCTCGGAGCCGAGCGCGCCGAGGCGGCCGGCTTCCAGTATATCGTGACAATGAATTCGGACGCGCTGCCGAGCGAAGGCTTCCAGCGCGGTTTCGACATTCAGGCCCATGTCATTGACACCAAGCTGACCGACGCGACCGACACGGGCGGTCTGTTCGGCCTACGCTTCGAGTAGGCGGCCCATGCGTTCCGCGCCGTTCACCCGTCCGACCTTGCTTGCCGCCGTCGAACTGCTCGAACTTCACAGCCAGGCCAAATTCAACCAGATGGCACTGCGGCTGGGGCTTGAGGAGGAGATACCCTCGACCACGTCCCTCAGCGTGGCGAAAAAATGCGATCTTCTCGGCCGGATCGTTCTGCAGCGCATGGATCAGGTCCTCGACACACTCGACGGCTCGATGACCTTGGTTGAAGCGGTGATCCGCCAGGCCGCGCAACTCGCCCAGCAGGACTCGGCCCTGCCCCTTCAAACAGCGTTCGCGCGCGGTCTCGCCCGCGACGGCTACGTGCTTGTGTGGGCCAACCATGGCCGCAACGCGTCAATCCGCGCCGCCCTTCCCAGCGAGATCAATCTTCCTGAGACCGACGACGAGGTTCATCAGCTTCTGAAGCGCTTCGGCTTCGCCACTCCGCTCGGGCATCTCGACCAGGCAATCGAAGCGCATACGCGCGGCGATTGGGCCGCTTGCAACGGACAGCTTAGAACTTTCATCGAGAGCTTATTCGATGACATCACGCGCAACGTGAGGCCGACGGAAGCCGCGAACCGACCGAGTTCGGAGAACCGGCGCGCGCTTCTCGCGGACATCGGCTTCCTGTCGACGGCCCGCAACGAGTGGACGCAGGACGGCAAGAACTACATCAACGGCCTATTCAAGATGCTGCACACGGAAGGTTCGCACCCAGGTCTTTCCGACGAGGATCACACGACCTTTCGGCTGCACATCGTGCTGGTGAGTGCCAGGACATTCCTGCGCCGCCTTGCGAACGGCCAGTGAGCTGCCGATGGCGTTTTTCACCCAAGACCAACTGGAAGCGATTGCAGGCGCGCTGGGCGAGACTTCCGAAGGCCTGACCGGGCCGGAGATCGAGCATCTTTTGGCCTCATCGAAGATCGCAGATCCTGGACCAGCCACGAAGCGCGTTCGCCTCTTCAACGCCTTCGCCGAGTGTCAGAACACCAAGCAGAACCGCACCAACATCCTCGAATTTATTCGGCTCGCGATGAAGCCGGCGCGATATAGCCGGGAACCGCATCGCTACGAACCGATGCGCGCGCGCCTCAACCAGGCGCTGGCATTCGCAGGCCTTGTCGTCGACCAGTCAGGCGAGCTGAGCAAGGCCGACGCCGCCCAGACCCTGCCCGAAGCCCAGCAACGTGCGCGCGATCTGCGCGCTGATCTTGAAGGGCGCGGCGTACATGCCGACGTCCTCAAATTCTGCCGTGCGGAGCTTCTTGCCGACAACTATTTTCATGCGGTGCAGGAAGCGGTCAAAAGCGTCGCCGACAAGATGCGGACGCGGACAGGGCTCACCGACGACGGCGCGACGCTGGTCGATCGTGCTCTAGCCGGAAGTCCGCCGATGCTTGCGATCAACCCGCTATCCACCGCGAGCGAGCGGAGCGAGCAAAGCGGGTTCGCAAACTTGGTCCGCGGCACCTTCGGCATGTTCCGCAACCCCACGGCGCATGAGGCGCGCATCCATTGGGCGATGTCCAAAGAAGATGCCGAAGACCTGCTGACGATCGTGTCGCTCATCCACCGCCGCCTCGATGCCGCCCATATGCCGGCGCGCACATGACCACGAAAGCCGCTGACGAAGGACAAGACATAGACGCCGAGCTGGAATCTGATCGGATCGGCCGCATCGGCGAGCGCCAGTTCGAGCTACTTTGCGAACGCGCGGGGCTCTTTTGCAACAAGAGCACCGTCGACATCATGGGCTGGGACTTCATCGTGGAGTTCCCGATGGGATCAGGCGGACAATCGTCGCTGCCGCTCGATCGGCGCCAGACCAATGCCGCCAGGGTCCAACTGAAATCGACGCTCGGCCGCACTGGAAACCGCATCCGACTTAGCCTGTCCGCCATTGATCGCCTCGCCAAGGATCCTCGGCCGGCGCTTATCATCGTCTTCCGAATGCGGGCCGATGGTGAAACCCAGTCGGCATACCTCGTCCACCTAATCGGCAACGAACTCGCCCGCGTGCTCAAGCGATTGCGATTGGCAGAGGCGCGAAAAGCGCACGACATCAATCATGTCGATATAAGCTACGACTATGAGAAAGTAGGACAGCGTTTCGAGCCGACCGCCGCCGGTCTCTTGGCGGCCTTGTCGGCCGCCTGCGGACAAGACCCGGGTGGCTATACCGCCGATAAGCAGCGACAGCTCGACGAGCTCGGCTATGAGAACGGCCAGTTCGAGGCCGAAGCGCTACTCCAGATCGAGGGCCCGGAGCATTTTGCCAACCTGCTGCTCGGCCTCGCGCCCCTGAAGCCGCACCGCCTGCGCGTGTACGACAGCCGGTTCGGCATTCGCCTGCCGTATCAAGGCACGCTCTTCGACGACATCGATGAACTCCGACTGACGCCGCCGTCGCTCGGATCATGCGAGATCTCGATCCGAGGCCCCGGCTTCGCGCAGGCCGCGCGGTTCGATGGCGAGATGTTTATCGGACCGCCGATCATCGAGCCGCATGGATCCGAACTGCTCGTCCGCAGCCAAGACTTCATCATTCGGCTCACCCCTCCTGCGCTCAGATTCGAAAGCGTCGGCTCCATCGACGATTTGGAATACACGCTCGAAGAGTGGGCGGAACTGCTGCGTGGTCTCACGCTCATGGCGACCGAGCGATCCACGCTAACGATTTCCGGGAACAGCCGGATCCCCCCGATTACCTTTCCCGTCAATGAACCGCTCACAGGGCCATATCTCGACGAGGTGCCGCTCATCTCGACCTTCGTGGATGGCTGGCTGCGGCTGCTAACCAACGCCGGCCTGCGCTCGACCGAACGGCTCAAATTCGATGCGTTCTGGGCGGCCAATGACGCACGTATGGTCGTGGACATCCTGCTCAATCCTCGGCCGGATGCCCGGTTTGAATTCCAAAGCCTCGACGTTGAAGAGAGCGCGTCGGTACCGGTAGGCCTGTACTTCAACAGCATGTCATTTGCCGGTACGAGCATCAGCTTCAGCGCAAAGGTCTTCTTCGAGGAAACCGACGATGTCGAATGGCGGTATCGCTCGACACGGTTTGAAGCTCTCGATGTTCGCCCGATCGTTGAGGACCTCGAGGAATATGGGCTCGATCAGGCTGGAGCCGCAGAGGTGAAGCTCATCATTGACCCGCGCAACATAACCATGACGCCGCGTAGCGACGCTGAAGAAGCTATGTGCCTGCACCTAACAAGCTAGCGAAGCGCTCATCCAACAGCTTCGCCCAAGACTCCTGGCGTACAAAGTCAGCTCACCCGGCCGGCGACGGCTTGATGCCGTCACTCCAAAAGCCGGGAGCTCCAATCTGGTCAGGCGTCTGTACGGCTTTACGGAAAAGCGACGTGTCCCAGCCGAGCGCCGCGAACCGGCCCAAAAGCATCTGATAATCGGCATCCGGCACCTGCTGGGTGCGCGAGTAGATCCATCCCCACTTCCGGTTCTGTTCGCCGAACAAGACGTAACGATAGTCCGGATCGACATAGACGACCTGGAACGGGAGCCGTAACGGCCAGATAGGCTTGACCCGCCAATCGGCATTACCGGTATCGGGAAGGACATCGATCGCTACGGTGTAGTGTTGTTGCTTTTTGTGAAACCCGCCGCGACGCATGTAGAAGTCTTCGCGGATGCCGCCATTTCGTCCCGGTCCGTAGACGTCGTAGCCACCCACGACTCCCCGCTCCAGAAAGTTCGGGATGGTGCCGACGATGTACCAGCCGCCATAGATCCGCTCGAGGTCGACAGTCGCCAGAGGTACGTCGCCTTTAGCCGGGATTCCCATCGTCGTGCAGCCTGCCAATAGCCCTGCGCCAAACACCGAGACCAGGCGCATCGCAGTCCTGCGAAGGCCGCGGCTCCTCGCCACTTTCGCCAATACATTCTGGTCGTTCATGAACGGGCACGACGTACCGATGTCGCCGCCTTGTCCAATCCGATTTGAGGATAGTGCGCTATTTGAAAACGTTATGATGCCGCGCGAACAGGTTCGGACTGACTTTCTTCTCCAACCGCCAATAGGCTTCGCCAGTTCTGGAGCGCAGAGCACTCGATGGCCGCCATGTCATCGGCGTTTCGAGGGTCACACCCTGTCACGCGCTTCGACATCTCTGGCGCCGTGCAGGCCATGCGAGCTTGCCCAAGGACAGCCAAAGCCTTCAGCCTGGCCTCCTTGCCCGTCCAACGCCCGCGACCAAGCTGCGAAATGAGCTCGATCAATCGGTCGCAGACGCGCACCAGCAGCCGGTCATACAGAACATCGTAAGCACGGCTTGGCTTCAACTGCTCGCGCGCGATGAAGCTTGCCCAGGGCGCGCTTTGCTCCGCCAGCATCAGCCGCATCAGGGTGGAAACCAGCTCGTCGATGCCTTCACAGATATCGTGGTCGCTCATTGCGTCGGCAGGGCCGCGCGCCAGGACATTTTCGAAAAATGCGCTGCACTGCGACGCGACGTGGTCCGCGACCGCCAGATACAGGCCGTCCTTACCGCCGTAGTGGTAGGTGATCGATGACATCGCCGTGCCAGCGGCGTCCGCGATCGCGCGCGTGCTTGCGCCCTCTCGACCCAAACGGGCGAACTGGTCCAACGCCGCCTCGAGAAGGCGATCATCGCAGGCAGTCGTCGATACACGCGTGGCCATAGGGGCTTCGTAGACTGGACACTCTCATCCCTCAATCGCGCTGCGACAGTCTGGCCGATGTGCCGGCTGCTTGCCGGATTACCCGCAAGCGGATCAAGTCCTCGCTCGGAACTGCCTGCGCGCTTCGTCGGCGATGGGATGAAGCAAGCCCGCGTTGTTGCTGCCTCCGACAAGGCTGTATCCCATGCCGTTGTCGGCCCAGGCGTAGCCGAAGACGTCGCCTTCGCGATGCTCGGCCATTGCTGCGTTCTGGTCCTGCACCATGGGCCGCATCAGGATGGCGATCCGACCGCCCTTCGCATCGTCATACATCAGCAGGCCCGCCGGTCCGTTACCCGTCGCGACAACCCGGCCTCCCATGAACTGATATCCGGCGGCGGCGAGATCAGGGACAGCAATCTGGCGCGACAAGCGATTTTCGACCCAGCGGACCAGGGCGGCGCTGTCAGCCGCTGCGATCTCTACAGGGCGCCCGCGATCCGGTCCGAAGACGGCGTAGGCGTATGAGGCCTCCTGAGCCAACGCATTGATCCCGACACGCGGCTCGCTTCCGACGCCTCGCAGCATCCAGCCGCTTGCGCCGCCGACAAGGAGGAGAAGGCAGGCCGCTGCGGCGGCTCTCCAGCCGCCCCAGTCGCGGCGGCGTCGCGAAGCGACCAGATGCGTGAGATTGAGTTGCGGAGGCACAGGTTCGGCTGCAATCGGCCCTAACGCCGAGCGGAGCGCATCTCGCTGAGCTCCGAACCCCGCATATCGGGCGGCCACATCCGGATTGCGCTCCAGATAGGCTTCCACCTCAAGGCGCCGCGCCGATGGCAGCGCATTATCGATATAGGCGTTGAGATCGTCTTCGGAGATCGGACGGCTCATTTGACCCTCCTGAGGGTGGCGCCCGTCGTCGCTGATCGACCAGGGCCTTCTTCGATGATTTCGGCGAGCCGGTGACGCGCCCGCGAGAGCCGCGACATCACGGTCCCCACGGGGACCCCGAGCACGGCCGCGGCTTCCGCATATGAAAGGTCCTCGACGGAGACGAGAAGAAGCACGCTGCGCTGATCTTCCGGAAGCTTCGCGAGAGCCGCGAGGACCGCGCGATGGTGGAGGTGATCCTCCTGTGCTGGAGCGGTCGCGAACAGTGCTTCGCTCACATCCTCGACCGGGATGTGCGGACCGCGACGCGCCTTCTGCTTCAGCCGATTCAGCGCCAGGTTATGCAGAATTGTAAAGACCCAGGTGCGGGCGTCGCCATCGGCACGGCGCTGATGCCAGCGACTGATCACGCGCTCGAGGCAGTCCTGCACCAAGTCGTCGGCCCCCGCCTGATCGCGCAGCAGGCTGCGCGCGTAGCGGCGCAGCGACGGTATCAGGGGCTCAACAAGGGCCATCATGTCCTGCATCGCTATCTCCGATGGCCAGATTCAGGAGGCTCGCGACTGGACCTGAACCGGCGCGCCATGCTCTGAAGCCGTGCCGGGGACAATGACCAGATAGCGCGCCTGCTCGCCTGTTCGGTCCCGGACCACCTGCCGGATCGGTCCCACCGCGTTTACGACCGCAGACCCCGCCGGATTTGTCATGAAGCTCGCGAGCGGCTCGATCGGCCCTGACCCATCGGCGCGTTCAGCCAGCCCGAGGATATAGGGCTTGCGTGGCTCCAGCCCTGCGACCGCGGCTTGGAGCACCTGGGTCAGACCCTGATCGAAGAGGGTAACGCTCGTGGGACCGCGGGAAGCCGTAGAAGCGCCAATAGGTCCGAGCGTCAGATGCGTTGCTTGCGCCGCGACGCCGAGGGGCTGCAGCCCGGTTGTGCCATCCCCGTCGGGCACTGCGTTGGGCACATAGACGACGGCCTGAGGCGCCTGGCCGACCGGGATTTCCGCGACGATCCGGTTGGCAGCAGTGTCGATCACCGCTACGGCGTCGCCATTCTCGATGCCGACATAGATGCGGCTGCCGTCGCCGGACGGCCAGAGACCATGCGGCAACTGCCCAACAGCAATGGCCGCGACCTCCTCGAAGTTGTCGGTCCGGAAGACCTTGATCGTGTTGAGCCCGCCGACGGTGACATAGGCGAACGTCCCCGCCGCCGTCCGCGCGAAGTTGACGTGGTTGGTCAGGGGGCCCGTGTCTATCGTGCGAATGACGTTGAAAGGCGGCTGGGCGTCAAAGATCATGACCCGGCCAATATCCTTCAAGGTCAACCAGACCTGCCGGCCGTCGGGGCTCGCAGCGATGTTGGGACAAAATGGCGAGTCCTGCTTGATACGACCGACAATCTGATGATCGGCCAGCCGGATAGCGACCGTCTCGGCCGTGAACGACGAGCAGACGTAAGCGTATTCGCCGCTCGGCGAGAAGATCTGCATGCCGGGACCCGGCGGGACGCGAATGCGGGTCTTCTCCGCATAGGTCGCCGTATCGATCACGGAGATGTACTCCTCACCGCGCACCGTGACCCAGAGTTCGCGCCCATCCGGCGTGAAGAAGGCCTCATGCGGAGATCGACCAAGATAGGTCGTCGCCCTTACCGCGTTCGTCGCGGTGTCGATGAAGGTGACGGAGTTCGAGCCGATCGACACCACGGCGAGCGTCTTGCCGTCAGGCGCGAAGCCGAGGCCATGAACGAGGACCTGGCCCCGATAGAGGGGGCTGAGGTTGGCCGGCTGCGGATCGCCGAGTCGGATGACACCGAGCAATCGGTTGTCCGAAGGACTGATCACCGAGACGGTGTTGGAGAACTGGTCGGCGGCGTAGACCCGGTCGGCGCGGCTGATCGGAATGTCGGCTGTTGCTGCGCCGCGTGGCGCCTGGCCGGCCGTAGCCGGAGATAGCGGTGACAGCGCGGAGCCGGCGAGGAGGACGAGGGCAAACAAGCGATGGTTCATGATTCAACGGTCCTGTTCTGTCTTCTGGCCGGCGAGCGCCGCGGAGGCAGATGCTGCGGGGCCATCGATCGCGAGGCGCATCGCCCGGATCTCGTCTTGCTGGGTGACGATGATTTCCTGCGCCAGCCGTCGGACAGCCGTATTGCGGCTCGACCGCAGCACCGCCCGGGCCATATCGATCGCACCCTGATGATGCGGGATCATCATCGCGATGAAGTCGCGATCAACGTCACCGGTCGGAGCTACGTGCATCGCCGCCATCATGCTCTCCATGGCGGCGTCATTCTCAGCGAGGAAGGCGGTGGCCTCTTCAGAAAAAGCGGCGCTCGTCGTATTCGAGGCGCCCTGGTGATGGGCGTGCTGTGCGGTCGCCGACAGTGGGAACGCCACGATCCCGACCGCCAGTACGGCAAACGTCCTTCGTCTTACGTCCATGTCGTTCTCGCTCCATTGACCGGCTTGGAGCGGTAGACAGCGCTGCAGCAGCTTTATTCCACGCGTCCTGAAATTTCTTGCGGTCGGATCGGCGATGACAAGAATTTCGCCTGAGTGGGAATATTACTCCTCCCGGATTGTCTCTCGGCGGTCACAACCTCACCAAGGAGACGATCATGCTCAATAAAATACTCCTCGCCGCGCTACTCGGACTGTCCATGTCTGGTGCGGCCCTTGCCGCCGACCCGGCCACGATCGGCCAGACCGCAAAGGGCCATACGCTCACGAACGATCAGGGCATGACGCTCTACACGTTCGACAAGGATGCCGACGGAAAGTCGGCGTGCAATGGCCCTTGCGCCACAAACTGGCCGCCTTTGTCCGCGGCGGCCGACGCGCAGCCCGCCAACGGCTACACTGTCATCACCCGCGACGATGGCTCGCGCCAGTGGGCCTATCGCGGGCGTCCCCTCTACACCTGGGCGAAAGATACCAAGCCGGGCGACATCACCGGCGACGGCTTCCTGAACGGCGCCTGGCACGTCGCAATGCCTTGAGCTTCCGGCGCCTGCCCGCGGACTGTCCGTTGGCAGGCGCTCTCTCATCTCTCGAACCGCCCTTGATCAGGCAATCTCAATTCGCCGCGACGCGACGTTGCCTCTGATACTCGCCGTCGTCCTGCATTAGCGCCGCTCCCAGCCCGGCATAAAGCGGCGTTGCGCCGACGATGCCCTGCGCGTGCCTGCGCAGCAGAATCTCAATGTCTTGACTGGCAATGGCGCGAGAGAAGGCGAAGCCCTGCCCAAGCCGGCAGCCCATCGACCAAAGTTGGCTGGCCTGCACCTCGGTCTCGATCCCTTCCGCGACGACCCGGATGTCCAGCCGGCGCGCGATGTCGATAAGGCCTTCCACGATCACCATGCTGGGATCGTCCGGCCAGAGCCGATCGATGAACGCCTTGTCGATCTTGATGATATCCACCGGCACGTTCAGCAGATGCGTGAGCGATGCATAGCCGGTTCCGAAGTCGTCGAGCGCCACCAGGACGCCCGCGGCCCGCAGAGACTCGATCTCCTTTGCGACCACTCGGTCACGCCGCCCGAAATAGACGTCCTCGCTGACCTCCAGTACGAGATGACTCAACGAGACGCCCGCGCGCCCGAACGCGACTTGGAGCTTCCGCGCAACGCTTCCCGTGTAGAAGTCGGCCATCGAAACGTTGATGCCGACATGCTGAACCGGGATGCCGCTGTCCAGCCAGCGGCGGATATCGCCTGCGACGGCGGCGAGCATCCGCTCCGTCAGCTCCGCAGCGATATGCGCGTCGGTTGTCGCCTCGTGGAAGTCGCCGGCCGTAACAAGCTCGCCTTCCGCCGTGCGCATCCGGCAAAGCGCCTCCAGCCCGATGATCTCGCCCGTGTCCAACCGAACGATGGGCTGATAGTGCGCTTCGATGCGATCTGTCGCCAGCGCCTCTGCGACATCGCGGATCGCGTCCCGCCGCCGAGTGATGCGACTGCCGATGCCTGGCCAGTAGCGGACGAAGCCGCCGCGCCCGGTTTCCTTTGCGTGGTAGAGCGCGAAATCGGCCGCTTCGCTCACCGCGATCGCGGTCGCTTCCCCTTGCGCGAGAACAGCGCCGCCGATCGTCGCGCGCGGCACGACCATGTGGCCCTCGCAAGGCGCAGGCTGTTCGAGCACCGCGAAGACGCACGCGGCCGCTGCGTCGAGATCGCTTAGGCGCTCGGGCGACTGCATGATGACCGCGAATTCATCGCCGCCAAGCCGGAAGGTGATGTCAGGCGCCATCACACGGGCGATCCGACTTGCCGCTGTGCGGATCAGGGCGTCTCCGGCAAGGTGGCCGAAGGTGTCGTTGACGACCTTGAGATTGTCCAGGTCCAGGATGAACAAGCCCCAGGATCCGATCTCGTCACAGGGGATGTTCGCCATGGCCGCCTCGAAGGCCGAACGGTTCGGAAGACCTGTCAGCGCGTCGATATTCGCACGACGCTCCCGATCGGCGATCCGCTCGTTGCGGCGGAGGGCGATGGTGCAGAGGTCGACGCATGCTTCCGCCAGTTCGCGCTCGGCTTCTCCGGGACGATGCCTGTCTCGATGATAGAGGCCCAGGACGGCGACCGTGATTCCTTCATCATTCAGGATCGGCAGCGACCAGCAGGCCGTCACGCCAAGGCCATCGATGCGCGACGCGAACTTCGCGCAACGGGGATCGACGGTCATATCCTCGATGATCACGACTTCCCGCAGATAGGCCGCAGTTCCACAGGCGCCGACCTCAGGGCCGATGACCATTCCGTCCAGGGCAGCGGAGTAGTCGTCGGGAAGGCTAGGGGCCGCAAGCGGATGAAGCAGTCCGGCTCGGTCGACGGTCAGGATCGAGCAAACGGTGCCGGGCAGTTGGGCTTCGACGAGGACGCAAATCCGCCGCGCAGTGTCACCCAGCGGTTCGCCGTTTGCGATCATCCGTAGTATTTCATTCTGGATGCGCAGCAACGAACACCCGCCTGACAACTCATTTATACGAGAGGTGCGACTATAATAGTCGTGGCCGGTAAACGGCGGCGTAATCGAGATGCTAAAATTCGAGTTAACCTTCGCGTGTATGAGGGGAAAGCATTCCCCTGCGGCCGAGCCTAGCGTCTCGTCCGACCCCTTCTAGCGGGGAGACCCCGCAACGCCCCCGAGAGTGAGAGTGCGGACGGGTTTTCCGTGACGGGTTGAGGGCTGGGAGAGAGGCTCCCGGCGCCCGTCGCGGAGATCCGCGATGTCCAGAAGAACCGCTCCCGCTCGCGCCGGCCAGACCCGGGCGAGCCTCTATGACGAAATCACCGACAAGATCATCGCCGAGCTGGAGGCCGGACGTATCCCATGGGTCCAGCCTTGGGGAACGGCGGCGGCGAAGGCGCCGCTCGCCATGCCCAAGAACGCCTCCACCGGCCGGCATTATTCCGGGATCAACGTCCTGATCCTATGGGGCGCCGTCGTCGAACACGGCTTCCCGGGCCAAAGCTGGCTCACCTTCCGCCAGGCGCTGGCGCTCGGGGGCAATGTCCGCAAGGGCGAGCGCGGCACGACCGTTGTCTATGCCGACCGCTTCGTGCCTGACGACGAGAAGCGGCGCGCCCGCGAGACCGGCGAGGACGCTCAGGCGATTCCGTTCCTGAAGCGCTTCACAGTGTTCAACGCCGCGCAGTGCGAGAACCTGCCGGAGGACATCGCCATCGTCGCGCCCCCACCACCGCCGGGCCTTATCGAGCCCCAGGTCGAGGCGCTGATAGAGGCCACCGGCATTGATTTCCGCATAGGCGGCAACCGCGCCTTCTACGTACCCGCCCTCGACTATGTGCAGGTGCCGCCGCCGCAGGCCTATTTCGAGCCGATCAATTGGCATCGGACAGCGCTGCACGAGCTCGGCCACGCGACGGGACATCCGTCCCGCCTCGGCCGCGACATGACCGGCGGCTTCGGCACCAAGAAATACGCGTTCGAGGAGCTGGTGGCCGAGATGAACGCGGCCTTCTGCTGCGCCTCGCTCGGTATCGTGCCGACGGTGCGCCACGCCGACTATATCGGCTCGTGGTTGGAGGTCCTGCGCGAAGATAACCGCGCCATCGTTCGCGCCGCTTCCCAGGCGAGCAAGGCGGCCGACTGGCTGCTCGCCCATGCGCCGGATGCCGACGCCTCGGCGCTCGATGCCGACGCTGAGCTTGAGCGGAGGGCGGCATGAACAAGATCGCCTATCCGCTCCGGCTCTTCCTGGACTGCTCGACCGCCCATCTGTCGACCGCGTCCCGCCAATGGCTGGACGCGCACGCGGCGTGCGGCGACGAATTGATCGCCTCGACGCCCTACGGTTGGTTTCTCTGGGTCGGTGAAGGCGAACCCGAGGACGAACCCGCCGACCTGGCGACTATCAAGGCCCATGCGCGATGCCTCGGCGCTGAATATCTCCTGTTCGACCGGGACGCGCCGGAGAGCGCCTCCCTGCCGACCTTCCACGAGACCGAGCCGCTGGCTGGCGAACGGCGGGAGAACGTCTGATGCGCTTCCGTCGCTGGCCACGGCCAACCGCCTATCGGGAGACGCCGCGTAAGCGCGCGGCGTTCCTCCGCAAGCAGCGCCTCGAGCGGGAAGCGCTGCCGCTCTTCGCTGACGCCATCGCGTCTCGGCAGCACAGCGTCGACGAGGAGATGGCACGTCGCCACATCTGGTGGGACGAACGCGAACATGACCTGCGCGACGCGCGCGCCACCCGCTGGCGCGAGGCTCGGGCGAGGCTCTTCGCGCTGCCCGATCCGCTCCGCGCAAAGGTGCGTGGTCTCTGGCGGACCTGCCCATATCCGGCCGACCCGGCGAGCTTCGCCGACTTCCTGCACCAGATCGCGGTCGGCCGCCTCGATTCCGACCGTCCGCCCTGGGTGTTTCATCAGAAAACTCAGGCGCGGATCACCGCCAATCCCACGACCTTCAGCGCGGCTTTCCGCCAGATCGGCCGCAAGCAGATCAACGGAGGACCGGAGGCGACGCCGATCGTCGAGCTGCTGTTTTGCGGCAACCTCGGCTCGGGCATTCTCTTCCTCAGCTCGCGCGTACGCCTGATCGATCCGAAGAGCAGTTTCGACAGGTGGCCCAGTCACCGTCCCTGCGCGTCCCTGGACGACAAAGCCGAGCAATGGGTTGAGATCGACGTGCGAGGTGAATGCTCGGACGTGGATCTCACGCTGATCGAACGCTTGGCCCAAGCCGCCCACACCTGTCCCGTAGTCGTACGCCGCATCGTTCCGCCGCGGGGAAATGCCAGCACCCGGCGCTAGCGGTGCAATCCGCCACTTCCAGTGCGCGGCTCGTACTTAGAACCGATAGTTTGCAGAGACGGTTGCTGTTCGGGGATTACCCGGTTGGATTTGTCCCGCGGAGGTCGCCGTCCGATACCAAACAACGTCAGCGACATTGGTCACAGCCGCGCGGATGTCGAACTTCTTGAAGCGGTAGCCGACCATCACGTCGATCCGCTCATATCCCGGCAGCATCACGGTGTTCGCATTGTCCGCCCAACGGCTGCCGACGAAGATGACGCCGGCTTCTGCGAACAGGCCTGCAGGCGGTCGATACGTTGCGAACAGACTGCCATTGACCTTAGCTATGTTAGCCGGCCGATTGCCCGCGAGACTTACGCCCGCACTGCTCGGCGTGTCCCGCAAGATGCGAGCATCCTGGTAGCCCACGCCACCGCGCAAGCCGAAATTGCCGTAGACCGATCCAGCGATCGACGCTTCAACGCCTCGCGAGCGCTGGCGGCCGATCAGCAACACGAAGCCAGGGCGATCAGGATCGGCAGTCCGGCGGTTGTAGAGATCTGGTCTGCGCCCCTTGAAGTGATCCATCCCTTATGTTGGTCCGAGGACCATTTGGATGGATGGAACGATGGCAAGGAAGCACCACAAGCCCGAAGAGATCGTCGCCAAGCTGCGGCAGGTTGA
>Ga0247725_1000821_pt1 | contig 19010 bp, 16 predicted proteins | sample OKSTACKMCFT3sol_FD_183021 | JGI IMG/M metagenome (GOLD analysis project Ga0247725, IMG submission 183021) | Subsurface sediment microbial communities from gas well in Oklahoma, United States - OK STACK MC-FT3-sol | ecosystem: Environmental > Terrestrial > Deep subsurface > Rock core/Sediment...
GCTTTTTACCTCTTTGACTCTGCGAAAAATCAAAGCGGCAATTAGCATGAGTAGGTCTTTACAGGCAAAGCCTTTTTGGATGATAACCACCTACTGAAGTAGGTGGTTTTGGGGCTGAAAATAAAAAAGCCAGTCTGGGACTGGCTTTTTCAGGCATAAGCTGCGAATTAACGACGCAGACCTAAACGCTCGATCAGAGTAGCGTAACGCTGACCGTCTTTGCCTTTTAAGTAGTCTAATAACTTACGACGTTGGCTAACCATACGTAACAGGCCACGACGTGAGTGGTGGTCGTGCTTGTGGTCAGCAAAGTGCGGTTGTAACTTAGCAATAGTTGCAGTTAATAAAGCAACTTGTACTTCTGGTGAACCGGTATCGCCTTGTTTAACAGCGAAATCTGCTAAGATTTGCGCTTTTTCAGCTGTAGTTAGTGACATAGAGCCTCCAATAGAGAGATATGTTGTGCCGGCCACTAATCCAGCAACAACGAAAATGAGCGCGCATTCTATGCGTTTTGTATTGAACTGACAAGTACTATTATAAAGCTGGTGTTTGCCACATGCTGGTATTCAGTAAACGTCGTACCGACAACACGCCAGCTTCTAACGAAGCCACACCAATAAACTGCTGTTCTGGCCCATACAACTTAATAGCATCAGCAGCTTCAGTACCTAAATCGGCCAGCTCAGCATCACTCAACACCACAGTTTGACCATGGACCAGACGTTTTTGTTGCACTTCATTCAGTTGCAGTTGCGGTAAGCCAGTTAAAGCCAAATCCATAGGCAATAATAAAGCGTCTAAGCCTGCCCAATCCTGCTTGTCATTGAAAGGCACTAACTGTTCTTGCGTCAGCATTTGCTCCGCATGAAATGGCCCAACATGAATACGGCGCAAGGCGCTGACATAAGCACCAGAACCTAAAGCCTCACCTAAATCATCGATTAAAGTTCGGATGTAAGTGCCTTTGCTGCAATGCACCAGAAAACTAGCGTATTCGCCATCAAACTGCTGCAATTCAAAACGGAATATAGTAATAGGCCGGGCTTCACGTGGTACTTCAATACCCTGGCGGGCATATTTGTACAGAGGCTGTCCCTGATACTTTAAAGCCGAAAACATAGTCGGAATTTGCATCTGGGGGCCACGGAACTGCTGCATCATTTGCTCAAGCATTGCTTGATCAAAGCTCACAGGCTTACGACTGATGATTTCGCCTGCTGCATCACTGGTATCAGTGCGAAAACCAAAATGTGCAGTCACCAGATAGGTTTTGTCAGTGTCTAATAAAAACTGACAAAACTTAGTGGCCTCACCAAAACAAATCGGCAATAAACCACTGGCTAACGGATCTAAAGCGCCGGTGTGGCCAGCCTTTTCCGCCTGATACAACCAACGCACGCGCTGTAAAATACCATTGCTGGAAATTTCTAACGGCTTATCAAGTAACAAAATGCCGTGGACTGCACGACGCGCCATTACTCTTCCTCGTCCTTACCAACCTTAGCTTTACGCTCTGGTTCCTGACCTGCTTCAATACGACGCTTCTCATCGTCACGGCGTACCTGTTCAACCAGATTCGCCATACGAATACCTTGGTCCAACGACTGATCAAAGTAAAAACGTATAGTAGGTACGATACGGGCCTGAATACGCTTAGCGATCAGACTGCGGATATAACCACAGGCGTCATTTAAAATATCCAGGTTTGCTTTTACCTTGTCAGCTTCTAAGCCTAAAAAAGTAACAAAAATTTTTGCGTGCGATAAATCACGCGACACATCCACATCTGACACTGTAATCATGTTGTGTAAACGTGGGTCTTTGATTTCACGTTGTAAAATCACTGCGATTTCCTGCTGCATTTGCTGCGACAGGCGGTCTACCCGGGTAAATTCTTTAGCCATAACTCTTTCCAACACATGTGAGCAGAAAGAAACAGGGGCCTAAGCCCCTGCCGATCTCTTCAACTTTATATTTACCAACTTAAAGCTGTTATAAAGTACGTTCCACCTGAACCACTTCAAACACTTCAATCTGGTCGCCTTCACGCACGTCGTTGTAGTTCTTCACGCCGATACCACACTCGAAGCCATTGCGTACTTCGGATACGTCGTCTTTGACACGACGTAAGGACTCCAGTTCACCTTCGAAAATAACTACGTTGTCACGCAGTACACGAATTGGTGCGTTACGTTTAATCACACCTTCGGTCACCATACAACCTGCGATAGCACCAAACTTCGGTGAGCGGAACACGGCACGAACCTGAGCCAGACCAATGATCTGCTGTTTGAACTCAGGCGCTAACATACCAGTCATCGCAGCACGTACTTCGTCTAACAGTTCATAAATGATGCTGTAGTAACGTAAGTCCAGGTTCTCTTCTTCAATGATCTTACGGGCTGTGCCTTCGGCACGTACGTTAAAGCCAATGATGATAGCCGATGATGCAGCTGCAAGTGTTGCGTCAGTCTCAGTAATACCACCCACACCACTGCCGATGATTTTGATTTTCACTTCATCAGTCGACAGACGGCTTAAGGATTCGCTGATTGCTTCGACAGAACCTTGTACGTCAGCTTTCAGAACTATGTTCAGTTCTGCCACATCACCTTCAGACATGTTAGCAAACATGTTTTCCAGTTTAGATTTTTGCTGACGAGCCAGTTTAACATCACGGAACTTACCTTGACGGTACAAAGCAACTTCACGGGCTTTACGCTCGTCTTTTACTACAGTCACTTCATCACCAGCCTGAGGTACACCGGACAGACCTAAGATCTCTACCGGAATAGACGGGCCAGCTACTTTGATTTCTTTGCCGTTTTCATCCCGCATTGCACGAACACGACCGTATTCAAAGCCACAAAGTACGATCTCGCCTTGTTGCAGTGTACCTTCCTGCACCAGAATAGACGCCACAGGACCACGGCCTTTATCCAGACGGGATTCAATCACCACACCACGGGCCAGACCTTTTTTCACTGCTTTTAGTTCAAGCAGTTCAGCCTGGTTCAGGATAGCTTCCAGCAGGTCGTCGATACCCATACCGGTTTTTGCAGAGATAGGCACGAATTGAGTATCACCGCCCCACTCTTCAGAAATAACGCCGTACTGAGATAATTCGTTACGAACACGATCCGGATCTGCATCCGGTTTATCCATCTTGTTGACAGCAACAACCAGAGGCACGCCAGCAGCTTTAGCATGCTGAATAGCTTCTTTAGTTTGTGGCATCACGCCATCATCTGCTGCAACCACCAGAATAACGATATCTGTGGCTTTCGCACCACGGGCACGCATTGAAGTAAAAGCCGCGTGACCAGGAGTATCCAGGAAAGTGACCATACCGCGTTCTGTTTCTACATGGTAAGCACCGATATGCTGAGTAATACCACCGGCTTCGCCAGCTGCTACTTTGGCTTTACGGATGTAATCCAGCGTAGAGGTTTTACCATGGTCAACGTGACCCATAACGGTAACAACCGGAGCACGAGGTTCTAACTCACCTTGACCTTCACGGTCAGACATGACCGCTTCTTCCAGCTCGTTTTCTTTGGTCAGAGTGAACTTGTGGCCCATTTCTTCACAAACAATAGCTGCAGTTTCCTGGTCAATCACCTGGTTAATGGTTGCCATAGCACCCATTTTCATCATGACCTTGATCACTTCAGAGGCTTTAACAGCCATCTTGGAAGCTAATTCAGCGACAGTGATGGTTTCGCCAATCTTCACTTCACGTTCTACTGGCTGAGCTGGTTTGTTAAAGCCATGCTGCATGCTGACAGGCGTTTTCTTTTTCTTGTGACGATTAGCGCGGTTAAAGGCGTCTTTATCATCTACATCATCTTTTTTCTTGGCTTTGCCGGCAGGTGCTTTTTTCGTCGTACGACGGCCACCACGTTCTTCACGGGCGTCCACTTCGTCTTCAGCAGCTTTGGCGTAGACATTGCTGGTTAAGTGATAATCAGCTTCTTCTGCTGGTTTAGTCTCTTCTTTAGCCCAGCGTTCCGCATTTTCTTCAGCTAAACGGCGTGCAGCTTCAGCTTGTTGTTTTGCTTCAGCTTCCAGCTTACGTAACTGCTCAGCTTCCTGTTGTGCTTTGATGCGTTCAGCTTCAGCCTTAGCTTCTTCTTTCGCCGCACGACGAGCCGCTTCTTCCGGATCGTCTTTCATTAACTGAGCATGTTTTGCTTCGTCACGTTTCTTCTGTTCAGCAGCTTTGCGTTCAGCTTCTTCTTTTGCTTTACGATTAGCTTCTTCTTTCGCTTTTTGCTCAGCGGCTAAACGCTCTTGTTCGCGCTGAGCAGCCTCTGCGGCTTGTTCAGCAGCAATACGTTCTTCTTCAGCCAGTTTTGCAGCTTCTTCGCCAGAAGGACGTTTAACAAAAGTTTTTTGCTTGCGCACTTCCACCTGAATTTCACGGTTGCGACCAGCGCCACCAGCCACACTCAGAGTGGTTTTTTCTTTGCGAACTAACGTCAGTTTAGACGGTTCAGCGGACTGACCGCCATGGGCACGGCTTAAGTGATCCAGAAGCGTTTTTTTCTCTTCTTCATTGACCATTTGGCCGACTTGTTTTGTTATGCCTGCGTCCGCAAACTGTTGGATTATGCGATCAACAGTCGTATTGACGTCACTGGCCAGTTTTTCTATGGTTACATCTGCCATGTCAGTTTTTACCTCCGTTGACCCACTTATTTGTCTTCACTGAACCAAACAATATTACGGGCAGCCATAATCAGCTCTGCCGCTTTTTCTTCAGTCATTTTTTCGATTTCAATCAAATCATCTACCCCAAGCTCTGCCAGGTCATCAAGAGTGATGACGCCTTTGCTGGCCAACACATAAGCTGTGTGGGTACCAACACCTGGCAGATTAACTAATGCTTCACTAGGCGTTGAGCCTTCCAGTGATTCTTCGCTGGCCAGAGCACGTGTAGTTAACACGGCTTTAGCACGTTTACGTAACTCTTCTACCGTATCTTCGTCCAGGCCATCGATAGACAACAGTTCGCTGACCGGTACATAAGCGATTTCTTCTAAAGTCGAGAAACCTTCGTCTACTAATACACCGGCAAAATCTTCGTCGATTTCCAGTGCAGTCATAAACAGTTCCAACACCTTGGCATTTTCTTCCTGGTGTTTGGTTTTCATGGCAGAAACCGTCATCACGTTGAGTTCCCAGCCAGTTAACTGACTAGCTAAACGTACGTTCTGACCAGCACGGCCAATGGCCATCGCCAGATTGCTGTCTTCTACTGCGATGTCCATAGAGTGCTTGTCTTCATCAACGATGATGGAAGCCACTTCTGCCGGAGACATAGCGTTAATCACAAATTGCGCCGGGTTGTCATCGTATAAAACGATATCAACACGTTCGCCTGTTAATTCGCTGGATACAGCTTGTACACGTGAACCACGCATACCAACACAAGCACCTACAGGGTCGATACGACGGTCGTTGGTTTTCACAGCGATTTTAGCGCGTGAACCTGGATCGCGGGCGGCGCCACGGATTTCGATCATCTCTTCGCCGATTTCCGGCACTTCAATGCGGAACAATTCGATCAGCATTTCAGGACGGGTGCGGCTTAAAAACAGCTGAGCACCACGTGCTTCTGGCTTTACTTCATACAATAAAGTGCGGATACGATCGCCTGGACGGAAAGTCTCTCGTGGCAACATTTCTTCTTTAGCCAACATAGCTTCTGCATTGTTACCTAAGTCAACAATGATGCTGTCACGGTTTACTTTTTTTACCACGCCAGTGACTAATTCACCGACCTGATCGACATAAGCTTCAACTACTTGTGAACGTTCAGCTTCTCGTACTTTTTGCACTATGACCTGTTTCGCCATTTGGGTGGTGATACGGTCAAAAGTAATAGAGTCGATTTGCTCTTCAACATAATCGCCTACTTGTAAATGAGGTTCGTCATATTGAGCCGCAGACAAAGTGATTTCGCGGTACGGGTGTTCCTGTACCTGCTCGTCTGGGATCACCAACCAGCGACGGAAAGTTTCATAAGCGCCAGTTTTACGATCGATTGCTACGCGGACTTCGATGTCGCCTTCGTTTTTCTTTTTAGTGGCGGCCGCTAACGCGTACTCTAACGCCTGGAAAATTTTCTCACGCGGAACTGACTTTTCGTTCGAGACCGCGTCTACTACTAATAAAATTTCTTTAGCCATATTATTTTGCCTCGCTTTGACCTGTGTATCAGAACACAGGTACTACGTTCGCTTTATCTACGTTATCCATCAGCAAACGGTAGAGTTTGCCATCCACTTCCACTACTAACATATCGTCTTCGATTTGTGTCAGCAGGCCTTTAAATTTGCGGCGTCCATCCTGAGGAATAGCCAATTTTACTTCAATGATCTGGCCAACAACTTTGGCAAAATGAGCAGGAGTAAAAAGTGGGCGGTCTAAACCAGGAGAGGACACTTCAAGGTAATATTCATTCGGTATAGGGTCTTCAACATCAAGTAACGCACTCACTTCGCGGCTTACAGTGGCGCAGTGGTCCACGGTAATACCATCCTGATGGTCAATATAAACCCGCAGAATAGAGTGACGTCCAGCACGAACGAACTCTATGCCGACCAGCTCAAAGCCTGCGGCTTCTACTGTTGGCGTTAACAGCTCAGTTAACTGCTGTTCTTGTTTAGTCAAAGAGACCTCCAGAAATAAAAAAAGGGCATAGAGCCCAGAATAGTAATAAAACCTTGTCGCCAGATATAAAAACGCCCCGAAATCTCGGGGCGACTTTAGAGCTGACTGGACTTTGATATCGCCAATCAAAATCCTGAATTCTGTAGGTTTCACAGTGAACTGCTTAACCTGGGCCACACATTTGCTTCCAAAAGAAGCAATTTACTATGAACTTACTCATTTCGATATAAAGAATTTAAAAACTTTATTCAGTGAGAAAGTTGGTTGCGGGAGCCGGATTTGAACCGACGACCTTCGGGTTATGAGCCCGACGAGCTACCAGGCTGCTCCATCCCGCGTCCGTAAGCGACGCACATTATATAGTCCTGGTCTGACTATCGCAAGCGTTGCTTGCAGTGCTTTGTATATATTGGTGCCGAGAGCGGGACTTGAACCCGCACGCCCGAAGGCACTACCACCTCAAGGTAGCGTGTATACCAATTTCACCATCTCGGCTAAAAATCAGAGGTGCAATCAGTTTCCTACGGGAATGTCTGATGCTGGCTTTTTATCTTCTGTTGCGTCAGCTGCTTTAGTTTCAACTGGCACTGATAAATCCTGCCATTCGTCTACAGCTTTCACACGGTCTGTACTCAGGTTACCCAACAACAGACTCAAAGCGAAAAACAAAGTCGCTAGTACTGTGGTAGTACGAGTTAGAAAGTTACCTGTACCTGAAGAACCGAAAATAGTAGCAGAGCCACCGGCACCAAAAGAAGCACCCATGTCCGCACCTTTACCATGCTGGATTAACACCAGAACGATCAGCGCTAACGCGACCAACAGATACAATACAATAAACAATTCGTACATTATGAATCCTTTGCCATTGTGCAAATCGCAGAAAAATCTGCCACTTTTAAACTGGCGCCACCAATTAGAGCACCGTCTATGTCCGCCTCTGCAAACAGGGCTTCACAATTAGCAGCAGTCACACTGCCGCCATAAATAATTCTTAACTCATTTGCAGCTTCGGCATCATATTGCGCCAAATGCTGACGTATAAACTGATGCACTTGCTGGGCTTGTTCCGGTGTTGCGGTGCGACCTGTGCCTATCGCCCAAACCGGTTCGTAACTTACTACAGAATGTGCCAGTAAATGAGGCTGCGCAGCATACACCGCATCCAATTGCCGTGCAAGAACCTGCAAAGTTTTTTCTTCTTCTCTTTGCGCCAAGGTCTCACCGACACAAAATATTGGCGTGAGACCAGTTTCGATAGCAACTTTTACTTTCTGACTGATCACAGAGTCTTGTTCACCGTACAGAGCACGACGTTCTGAATGGCCAACAATCACAGAAGAAGCACCAGCAGCAGATAGCATATCCGCTGAGATTTCACCGGTAAAGGCCCCAACTAACTGTTCGCTCAGATTCTGAGCACCCAACTTATAATTCGGATGTTTTGGAAAGTGGGCAAGAAAAATTACCGGAGGGCAGATCAAAATGTCAGGCAGAGGTTGTTTTAACACAGACAAGGCATCTGACATCTGTTGAACCAGAGCGAAATTGCCATTCATTTTCCAGTTAGCGACCACTAACGGCTTGCGTTGTCTCATGTTATTGCCTCTGAATTAAAACGGGCGAGATAGTAACTAACCTCGCCCGCTCAGACAAGACTTGATGACTAAATTAACAGTTTTTAGCTGGCAACCTTGACCGCATCGGCTATTTTTTGCGCTAAATTCTGTACTTCCTCTTGTATCCTTCCTTCCACCATTACACGGATCAATGGCTCAGTACCAGATTTCCGGATCAAAACGCGCCCCTGACCGTTCAACTCCTGCTCAACTTGCTGTATGACTTTCTTGACGTGCAAGTTTTCTAAAGGCGCAGTACCTTTTTCAAACTTCACGTTCACCAGCACCTGTGGCAATTTAGTCATGCCCTGAGCCAGTTCAGCAAGAGACAGCTTTGCCTCCAACATAGCAGTTAATACTTGAATAGACGCAATAATACCGTCGCCAGTGCCCGCATGATCCAGGTTCAGTACGTGACCGGAATTTTCGCCACCAATACGCCAGTTTTTCTGCGCCAGCATTTCAACCACATAACGATCGCCGACATTAGAGCGCGCAAAAGGAATACCCAACTCGGCCAGAGCCAGTTCCAACCCCATATTACTCATTAAAGTACCGACAACACCGCCCTGCAGCTTATTCAGCTTTTGTGCATTGCGGGCAATGATATAGACGATTTCGTCACCATCAATCACCCGGCCGGTGTGATCTACCATCATGACCCGGTCGCCATCACCATCGTAGGCAATACCTAAGTCAGCGCCTGTCTCTACGACAGTCTGTTGCAACAGATCGGTATGAGTAGCACCACAATGGTCGTTGATATTTAAACCATTAGGGCTGATGCCTATGGCCTGAACCTCTGCACCTAATTCACGGAATACATTGGGAGCTATGTGGTAAGTTGCACCATGAGCACAATCTAGTACAACTTTTAAGCCACTTAAAGATAAATGGTTCGGCATATGGCTTTTACAGAATTCAATATAACGGCCAGCGGCATCATCAATACGCATGGCTTTGCCCAAACGTTCTGAGGATTCACAGACCATAGGCTGTTCCATGGCCTCTTCGATAGCGAGCTCAACGTCATCCGGTAATTTTGTGCCGTCGGCGGAGAAAAACTTGATGCCGTTATCATAATAAGGATTATGTGACGCACTAATCACAATACCAGCCTCAGCACGGAAAGTCCGCGTCAGATAGGATACTGCTGGTGTTGGCATGGGGCCTAATAAACGTACATCTACACCTGCAGCGACTAAACCAGCTTCCAACGCAGTTTCCAGTAAATACCCGGAAATCCGGGTATCTTTTCCTATCAATACTTTTTTGGTACCGCGCTGCGATAACACCCGGCCAGCAGCCCAACCTAACTTCATTGCAAATTCAGGGGTAATGGGAAACTCACCCACTTTGCCACGCACACCATCAGTGCCAAAATACTTCCTAGACATGCTCTACTCCAAATAAAGTGGCAGTGGCAACGGCCACAGCCTGCACAGTTTCTTTTACATCATGCACGCGGATAATGCGGGCACCTTTCATAACAGCTATTGTGGCACAGGCCAAACTACCTGCCAAACGTTCCTCAGGCGGAACATTAACTAACTGACCAATCATAGACTTACGCGACATCCCAGCCAGAACAGGATAATTTAATGACAGTAATTCTGAAAGCTGACTTAACAACTGGTAGTTATGCTGCAAGCTTTTACCAAAACCAAAGCCAGGATCAAGGATGATTTGGCTGCGAGAGATCCCGGCGGCAACACAAACTGCTGCCCTGTGTTGTAAAAAGTCGCTGACTTCCTTCACTACATTCTGATAGACGGGCGATTGCTGCATGGTTCTGGGTTGACCTTGCATATGCATCAGACAAACCGGTACCTGCGCCGAGGCGGCAAAGTCGACAGCTCCGGTGTCGAGTAAAGCTTTAATATCATTGATGATATCGGCTCCGGCAGCCACAGCGGCTTTCATCACGGCAGTTTTACAGGTATCGATAGAAATAATACAGTCCAGCTCAGACCGAATAGCCTCAATCACTGGCAAAACCCGGTCAAGCTCCTGTTGTACTGAGACTTCTTCAGCCCCTGGCCGGGTCGATTCTCCCCCTATATCTAAAATAGCAGCACCCGCAGCAAGCATGGCCCGAGCCTGAGAGATAGCTGCGTCTTTACCAATAAAGCGGCCGCCATCAGAAAACGAATCCGGGGTGATATTTAAAATACCCATGACTTTAGGGCGGGATAAATCCAACTGCCGCTGACGGGGTAACTGCAATAACATCGAAATACTCCTTCATCCTCTGGATAGTCGCAACAGGGCCTGGTCGCCAACAACAGCGACACTGAATGCCTCCTGCAGATAGCAAAACCCCGGGAGTTCCCGGGGTTTGGTTGGTCAGTGGTTTACAGAGGGTTGTCTGTGGATGGCTCTGACGGTGTTACAGTACCCGCCGGTTTCGCATCGTCACTGTTGGACCCCTTGTTTTTGTCTTTAGGTTCCCAGTTCTCAGGCTGGCGTACAGGACGACGGGCCATCAAATCTTCAATCTGTCTGGAATCAATAGTTTCATACAACATCAACGCGTCTTTCATTGCGTGCAAAATATCCATGTTTTCTTCAATCATGGTTTTGGCTCTGTTGTAGTTACGATCGATGATGGCTTTGATCTCAGAATCGATAATACTCGCCGTTTCATCAGACATATTCTTGGCTTTGCCCATACTGCGGCCCAGGAATACTTCGCCTTCTTCTTCGGCATACAACAACGGACCTAATTTGTCCGAGAAGCCCCATTGAGTCACCATATTACGCGCAATAGAAGTCGCATATTTGATGTCCTGAGAGGCACCAGTTGATACAGCGTCACCACCGTAGATCAGTTCTTCCGCCAAACGACCGCCGTAAGCTACTGAAATTTTACTTTCCAATTTACGACGACTGATACTAATGGCATCAGCTTCAGGTAAAAAGAACGTCACACCTAAAGCACGGCCACGAGGAATAATAGTGACTTTGTGTACAGGATCATGCTCTGGCACCAGACAACCCACAATAGCGTGTCCTGCTTCGTGGTATGCAGTCATTTCTTTTTCAGCTTCAGACATCACCATAGAGCGGCGCTCTGCACCCATCATGATTTTATCTTTGGCTTTTTCAAACTCTTCCATGCCAACCACACGGCTGTTACCACGGGCGGCAAACAATGCGGCTTCGTTCACCAGGTTGGCTAAATCTGCACCAGAAAAACCAGGAGTACCACGAGCAATCACACTGGCCTTAACATCGTCACCTAACGGCACTTTGCGCATGTGTACTTTCAGAATTTGTTCACGGCCACGTACATCAGGTAAGCCTACGACCACCTGACGGTCAAAACGGCCCGGTCTTAATAATGCGGCGTCCAGCACGTCTGGTCTGTTGGTCGCGGCGATAATGATGATACCTTCATTACCGTCAAAACCATCCATTTCTACCAGCATCTGGTTTAAAGTTTGTTCACGTTCATCATGACCACCACCTAAACCTGCACCACGCTGACGGCCTACGGCGTCAATTTCGTCAATAAAGATGATACATGGAGCGGCCTTTTTTGCTTGTTCAAACATGTCACGCACACGGCTGGCGCCGACACCAACAAACATTTCGACGAAGTCAGAACCCGAGATGGCAAAAAACGGCACTTTCGCCTCACCGGCAATGGCCTTGGCTAGCAAAGTTTTACCCGTACCTGGCGGCCCTACCATTAAAATACCTTTTGGTATTTTACCGCCCAACTTCTGGAAGCGGGATGGGTCTTTTAAATAATCTACCAGCTCGGTGACTTCTTCTTTGGCTTCGTCACAACCAGCCACGTCAGCAAAAGTCGTTTTGATTTGATCTTCGCCCATTAAGCGGGCACGGCTCTTTCCAAAAGACATAGCGCCTTTGCCACCACCGCCCTGCATCTGACGCATAAAGAAAATCCAGACGCCGATCAGCAACAGCATTGGGAACCAGGAGATGAAAATCTGCCCCAGCATGCTTGGACTCTCCGGTGCTGTGCCAGAGAAGGTGATGTCATTTTTGTACATGTCATCAATTAGCTTTGGATCGTAGCCAGTTGGGATCACAGTTTCAAAACGGTCACCAGAACGTTTTATACCAGTGATCACACCATTCTGTTCCTTCACCTCGCGGATCTGGCCCTGATTGGCTTCTTTCAGAAACTGGGTATAACTCATTTGCTTGTCTGCTTTATCAGCAGGACCAAAACTATTAAATACCGACATCAATACAACGGCGATAACCAGCCATACGATGAGATTTTTTGCCATGTCACTCAAGGTGAGAACCTCTCAGTTACGAAAATAGTTACAAAAAACGGTTACGATACAATGAACCTACCGTTACTTTACTAGACTTTAAAGCCTGTCGCTACGATATATGTCTCACTAGATCGTGCCCGGGACGAATCCGGTTTACGAATTCGTACCGTGGTGAATACACTGCGAACCTGCTGTACAAAGGCTTCGAAGCCTTCGCCATGGAATACTTTGACCACAAAACTGCCATTTTTCTTCAATACGTTGTTACACATTTCCAGTGCCAGTTCGACCAGATACATGCTTCTGGACTGGTCCACTGTGCTGTTACCACTCATATTAGGTGCCATGTCAGACAGCACCACGTCCACGTTGCGGCCACCGATACGCTCTAACAAGGCGTTTAATACAGCTTCTTCACGAAAATCGCCCTGTAAAAAAGCCACTCCAGCCAAAGGATCCATCGGCAGAATGTCACAAGCTACCACACAACCAGACTGACCCACTAATTCTGCGGCCCTAGCCGACCAACTTCCGGGAGCTGACCCCAGATCTACGACTGTCATGCCGGTTTTGATCAATTTATCTTTATCCTGGATCTCATCAAGCTTAAAGGCAGCTCTTGATCTCAGACCTAACTTCTGTGCTTTTTGTACAAAAGGGTCGCTTACATGTTCCTGTAACCAGCGGGAAGAGCTGGCAGAACGTTTTTTCTTTGTCATCTGAGTACTCTTAAATAGTCTTCATAGCAAGATGGCGGTACAATAGAGCAATTTCAAGCTTTCCAACACGGAAAATCTACACATATGAACCTTAGTAATAAACAAAAACAGTTTTTAAAAGCCAAAGCTCATGAGTTAAAGCCGATCATTCTGCTCGGTGGCAATGGACTCACTGAAGGCGTAATGGCCGAAATTGATTTGGCGTTAGAGCACCATGAACTGATCAAAGTTAAAGTTCCAAGCATCGACCGCGAAGAAAAAGCCGCCATCATGGATGCGATAGTGCGCGAAGCCAAAGCACAAAAGGTGCAGGTGATTGGCCATATATTAGTACTTTACCGCGCAGCCAAAGAGAAAAAGTTACATATTCCAAAAGGCTAATCAGCACCTTTTAAGTAACCTGCGGCCTGCAAATTCAAGCTGGCCGACTCTTCACTTTCTGCGATATGCCGAGTCAAATACTCAGGCTTCTCTACTTCAGTGGCTTTTAGATACTGCCAGGTCAGCATTTCATCCGCTGGTAACAGCAATTCGACATGATGCAAATTATTGGCAATAGCCCAGACAGAATTCTGTTTCAATAACTCCAGTGATTGAGCCGGACTGGCTTGCCATAATCGTATGTCCAGAACGACAGCCCAGGGTTTCGCGATAACAGGGCTAATCAAAGCGCGGAAATCTCTGACGTACTCTTCAGTCCCCAGCAAGCTGGACACGCCAAAAACCTGAACCCAAAGCACCTGGTCCATCTGTTGGATCTGATAAGTCTTTGTCTGGCGTCTTTGCATGGCAATTTACTCTGAGTTATTGAGATTAAAAAGGCGGCCTGAGCCGCCTTTTTTCTAAAGATACAGCTTATAAATACTGCACTTGAGTGATCTCAAACTCCACCATACCAGCTGGCGTATTGATAGTGACCACATCTTCTTCTGATTTACCAATCAAACCGCGGGCTATAGGTGAATTCACCGAAATCCTGAAGTTTTTAATATCCGCTTCATCGTCTCCTACGATACGGTAAGTCACTTCTTCTTCCGTATCCAGGTTCAAAATAGTCACAGTAGCACCAAAGATCACTTTGCCATTATTTGGTAACTTGGTGATATCGATGATCTGTGCATTGGATAACTTGGCTTCGATATCCTGAATGCGGCCTTCACAAAAGCCCTGTTGTTCACGGGCAGCGTGGTACTCCGCATTCTCTTTTAAATCACCATGCTCACGCGCTTCGGCTATCGCTTGTATGATAGCCGGGCGTCTTACTGTCTTCAGCTCATGCAGCTCATCACGCAAGCGTTGAGCGCCTTCAACAGTCATAGGGATTTGACTCATCCGTTTACTCTCTTATGTAGTTCCTGTACTGATGCAACTGCGGCAAAAGCACTGGCTGCATTCGCCTTACAGGTCGCAAAAGCCGCATTTAACGTTGTGGTGTAATTGGCTTTATGTTGCAGCGCTCCACGGCGTAACACTTTGGAGTCTTCAATGGCCTGACGGCCCTCTGTGGTGTTCACTATGTAACTGTATTCGCCATTTTTGATTCTATCCAGAATATGAGGGCGGCCTTCAAACACTTTATTCACTGTACGGCACTCAATACCAGCTGCGGTCAGTGCTTTGGCTGTACCTCCGGTAGCATCCAGTTCAAACCCCAGCTCAATCATAGTTCTGGCTAATTCAACAACGCGCACTTTATCGCTGTCACGCACCGAAAGTAAAGCACGTCCCCCGGTTGGGATCAGAGTACTTGCACCTAACTGAGCTTTAGCAAAAGCTTCAGCAAAGGTATCACCTACGCCCATCACTTCCCCTGTTGAGCGCATTTCTGGGCCTAGGATCGGGTCAACGCCAGGGAATTTGTTAAACGGGATCACCACTTCTTTCACGGAGAAATAAGGTGGAATAATCTCTTTGGTAATACCCTGAGCAGCTAAAGACTGACCAGCCATGCAGCGGGCACCGACTTTAGCCACAGCCATACCTGTAGCTTTTGACACGAAAGGCACAGTACGGGCAGCGCGCGGGTTGACTTCAATCAGATAAATTTCATTATCTTTGACTGCAAACTGAGTGTTCATTAAACCAACCACACCCAGCTCCAGCGCCAGCTTTTTCACCTGTTCACGCATTCTGTCCTGTACATCGGCAGATAAGCTGTGTGGTGGTAAAGTACAGGCTGAGTCACCAGAGTGCACACCAGCTTGCTCAATATGTTCCATAATGCCGCCAATGATGACTTCTTTACCGTCACAAATGGCGTCAATATCCACTTCAATAGCGTCATCAAGGAAACGGTCCAGCAATACCGGAGAGTCGTTCGACACACTGACAGCTTCGGTCATATAACGACGCAAGTCCTGATCGTCATAAACGATTTCCATAGCACGGCCACCTAGTACATAAGATGGACGCACCACCATCGGGTAGCCAATGGTCGGCGCTTTAGCTATCGCTTCTTCAAGGCTGGTGACTGTGGCGTTTTGTGGTTGTTTTAAACCTAAACGCTCTACCGCCTGCTGGAAACGCTCACGATCTTCAGCGCGGTCAATGGCATCTGGCGAAGTACCAATAATTGGCACTCCATTCGCTTCTAAAGCACGGGCTAATTTTAATGGTGTCTGGCCGCCGTATTGAACAATCACGCCTTTTGGCTGTTCTTTACGGACTATTTCCAGCACGTCTTCCAACGTAATAGATTCAAAGTACAGACGGTCTGAAGTGTCGTAGTCTGTCGATACGGTTTCAGGGTTACAGTTGACCATAATGGTCTCGTACCCGTCTTCACGTAAGGCCAGAGCGGCATGCACACAGCAGTAGTCAAACTCAATACCCTGACCTATACGGTTTGGACCGCCACCGATGATCATGATCTTGTCACGGTTGCTTGGCGCAGCTTCACACTCTTCATCATAAGTGCTGTACATGTAGGCTGTGTTGGAAGAAAACTCCGCAGCACAGGTATCGACCCTTTTGTAGACAGGGTGCAAACCGAAGCTGTGGCGTTTTTTACGCACTTCGCTTTCAGCAACGCCCAATAAGTCTGCCAGACGTTGGTCGGCAAAACCTTTACGTTTTAATACTTTTAAGCGGCTTTCATCTAAACCAGCAAAACCTGCAGCTTGCACCGCGGCTTCTTCTTTCAATAAATCTTCAATCTGAATAAGGAACCAATGGTCAATTTTGGTCAGTGCATAGATCTCATCCATGCTCATGCCCATACGGAAGGCATCGGCTATGTACCAAATACGGTGCGAGCCTGGTTCACGCAATTCACGGATGATTTTTTCTTTGGCCTCTGGTGCACGAATATCAATGATTGGGTCTAAACCACAAACACCAATTTCCAGACCACGTAAGGCTTTTTGCAATGATTCCTGCTGGTTACGGCCAATGGCCATCACTTCACCGACAGATTTCATCTGCGTGGTTAAACGATCATTAGCACCAGCAAATTTTTCAAAGTTAAAACGCGGCACTTTAGTGACGACATAGTCGATGCTTGGCTCAAACGAAGCAGGTGTTTTACCGCCTGTAATATCGTTGGCCAGTTCGTCCAGTGTATACCCACAAGCCAACTTGGCGGCAACTTTCGCTATAGGGAAACCAGTGGCTTTGGAGGCTAAAGCGGAAGAGCGGGATACACGTGGGTTCATCTCGATGATCACCATACGGCCATCTTCAGGATTAATACCAAACTGCACGTTTGAACCACCAGTTTCGACACCTATTTCACGCAGAACCGCCAAAGAGGCGTTACGCATGATTTGGTATTCTTTGTCCGTTAGGGTCTGGGCTGGCGCTACGGTAATAGAGTCACCGGTGTGCACACCCATAGGGTCGAAGTTTTCGATGGAACAGACGATGATGCAGTTGTCGTTTTTATCACGCACTACTTCCATCTCGTATTCTTTCCAACCGATCAGCGATTCGTCAATCAGCAGCTCTTTGGTTGGCGACAGATCCAAACCACGGGTACAGATTTCTTCAAATTCTTCGCGGTTGTAAGCAATACCACCACCTGAACCGCCCATAGTAAAAGACGGACGAATGATGCATGGAAAACCAATTTTCTCCAGTACTTCGTAAGCTTCTTCCATCGAATGCGCTAAGCCTGCACGTGGACAAGCTAAACCTATAGAACGCATGGCTTTATCAAAACGGCTGCGATCTTCTGCTTTGTCTATGGCATCGGCAGTAGCGCCAATCATTTCAACATTGTATTTTGCCAGCACACCATGGCGCTCTAAGTCCAGCGCACAGTTTAATGCGGTTTGACCGCCCATAGTAGGTAACACCGCACATGGACGTTCTTTTTCGATGATTTTTTCTACCACTTGCCAGTGGATGGGTTCGATGTAGGTTGCATCGGCCATTTCCGGGTCTGTCATGATAGTGGCAGGGTTAGAGTTCACCAGAATGACGCGGTAACCCTCTTCTTTTAATGCTTTACAGGCTTGAGCACCTGAATAATCGAACTCACAAGCCTGGCCGATTACAATAGGACCGGCGCCGAGGATAAGAATACTTTTAAGATCGGTACGTTTTGGCATAGCTATTCTCTGTCTCTCTGATTCTTACCAATTAAGCCTGACGCTGTTGCATCAATTCGATAAAGTGGTCAAACAATTCACTGGCTTCGTGTGGACCAGGACTGGCTTCAGGGTGGCCCTGAAAGCTAAACGCTGGTTTGTCGATGCGGTGAATCCCCTGCAAAGTACCATCAAACAACGACTTGTGAGTCGCACGTAAATTGGCAGGCAATGTGGCTTCTTCCACAGCAAAACCGTGGTTCTGTGCTGTGATTAACACCTTGTTTGTATCCAGATTTTTCACCGGATGGTTACCACCATGGTGACCCACTGTCATTTTGACTGTTTTAGCACCGCTGGCTAACGCCAGTAATTGGTGACCTAAACAAATACCAAACACAGGAATATCAGTGGTCAGGAAAGTTTCGATGGCTTTAATGGCGTAATCGCAAGGCGCCGGATCGCCAGGGCCATTAGATAAGAAAATACCGTCAGGATTCAGCGCTAATACTTCTTCAGCTGGCGTTTGAGCCGGGACTACAGTTAAACGACAACCGCGGTCAGCCAACATACGCAAAATATTACGTTTCACACCAAAATCGTAGGCAACGACATGAAAGGCTGAATTATCTGGTTTGGCAAAGCCCTGACCTAAATTCCAGCTACCTTCAGTCCATTGATAGGACTTTTTGACTGAAACTTCTTTGGCTAAATCCATACCAGATAAACCAGGGAAAGCACGCGCCAACTCTAAAGCTTTGTTTTCGTCTAAGTTATCACCCGCCATTAAGCAGCCATTTTGTGCGCCTTTGTCACGCAGAATACGGGTCAGTTTACGGGTGTCGATATCGGCGATGCCTAAAATATTACGGGAGCTAAGGTAGTGACTAAGAGAGGCTTGATTACGGAAATTACTGGCTAACAAAGGAAGGTCACGGATAATAAGGCCTTTGGCCCAGATTTTATCAGATTCCTCATCTTCATCGTTTGTGCCGGTATTTCCAATATGAGGATATGTCAGAGTGACGATTTGTTCAGCATAGGAGGGATCCGTGAGGATTTCCTGATACCCGGTCATAGAGGTATTAAATACCACCTCTCCAACAGAAATACCTTCAGCGCCAATGGCTGTACCGCGAAATACGGTGCCGTCTTCCAGTACGAGCAGGGCGGACTTAGTCAAAATAACCTCCAAACAGCAGAAAA
>Ga0247725_1000823_pt1 | contig 18985 bp, 20 predicted proteins | sample OKSTACKMCFT3sol_FD_183021 | JGI IMG/M metagenome (GOLD analysis project Ga0247725, IMG submission 183021) | Subsurface sediment microbial communities from gas well in Oklahoma, United States - OK STACK MC-FT3-sol | ecosystem: Environmental > Terrestrial > Deep subsurface > Rock core/Sediment...
ACCGGTGAAGGCCGCGGCCACGATCAGCCAGAGGCCGGGCGACAGCTCGAAGCCTTGCGGGCTCCACATCACCACCACCGCGCCCAGCAGGGTCAGGGCGATGCCGACGCCGCGCCGCCAGCGGATACGCTCGCCCAGCATCAGCACCGACAGCACGGTCGTGAACGGCACGCCCAGCTGGATCACGACCGCCGCCGCCGAGGGCGAGGCGGTCGTCAGGCCCATGAACAGCAGCGCGAAGTTGCCGCCGCCCATCAAGAGCCCCACCAGCACCATGCGCCAGGTCGGCCGGGGCGCGGGCAGCAGCCACGGCAGGGTGATGGCCGCGACCAGCGCGAAGCGGACCGCAGCGTAATACAAGGGCGGCACGCCCCAGTGCGCCACGACCAGCTTCGAGACGATGTTGCTGCCAGCCCAGGCCAGGCAGATCAGGACCAAAAGGCCGAAGTCGCGCAGAGACATGGGTTACCGCTTAAGCCCCCGCCCCCTCCGTACGCAATCAAAACCCGCGCGAGGCTCGCACGAGGCGCCCAAGCTGGGATGCTAAGGCGGTTGACGTTCGGTCAAAACGGTCGTTTTGTTCCTGAACAATGTTCACCTATCGCCACGTCGGATCAACCGCCGGGCGTCGAGCCGGGGCGGAAATCTGATGGAACACGTTGACGTGCTGATTGTCGGCGCCGGCCTCTCTGGGATCGGCGCGGCCTATCATCTTCACAAGCACTGCCCCGGCAAGAGCTACGCGATCCTGGAAGGCCGCGAGGCGATCGGCGGCACCTGGGACCTGTTCCGCTATCCCGGCATCCGCTCCGACAGCGACATGTACACCCTGGGCTACAGCTTCAAGCCGTGGAAGGCGGCCAAGGCGATCGCCGACGGCCCGTCGATCCTGTCCTATGTGCGCGAGACCGCGCGCGAGAACGACGTCGACCGCCACATCCGCTTCAAGCACAAGGTCAAGCGCGCCAGCTGGTCCAGCCAGACCGCGACCTGGACCGTCGAGGCCGAGCATGACGGCCAGATCGTCACGTTCTCCTGCGGCTTCCTCTACATGTGCTCGGGCTACTATCGCTATTCGGCGGGCTATACGCCGGAGTTCGCGGGGACCGAGCGCTTCAAGGGCCGCATCGTCCACCCGCAGCATTGGCCCGAAGACCTCGACTACGCGGGCAAGCAGGTCGTGGTGATCGGCAGCGGCGCGACCGCCGTCACCCTGGTGCCGGAGATGGCCAAGACCGCCGCCCACGTCGTCATGCTGCAGCGCTCGCCGACCTATGTGGTCTCGCGTCCCGCCGAGGATGGCATCGCCAACTGGCTGCGGACCAAGCTGCCGGCGATGACGGCCTACGGCATCACGCGCTGGAAGAACGTCATTCTGCAGCTGCTGTTCTTCAACCTGGCCCGCAAGAAGCCGGAGAAGACCAAGGAACGCCTGCTGGACCTGGTCCGCGAGCACCTGGGTCCCGACTATGACGTCGCCACCCACTTCACGCCCAAGTACAATCCCTGGGATCAACGCCTTTGCCTGGTCCCCGACGCCGACCTCTTTGACTCGATCAAGGCCGGCCAGAGCTCGGTCGTCACCGACCAGATCGCGACCTTCACCGAGGACGGCCTGCTGCTGAAGTCGGGCAAGACCCTGAAGGCCGACGTCGTCGTCACCGCCACCGGCCTGCAGCTGCAGTTGCTGGGCGGCATGGAGGTGGTCGTCGACGGCAAGGTCGCCGACCTCTCCAAGGCCTTCAGCTACAAGGGCATGATGTTCAGCGACGTCCCGAACCTGGCCTCGGCGTTCGGCTACACCAACGCCAGCTGGACGCTGAAGGCGGACCTGACCAGCGAATACATCTGTCGCCTGCTCAAGCACATGGACCGCACGCGCATGGACTACTGCGTCCCGCGCGCGGACGATCCGAACATGCCGATCGCGCCGTGGCTGGACTTCTCGTCGGGCTATGTCACCCGCTCGATCGGCATGTTCCCGAAGCAGGGTCCGAAAGCCCCCTGGAAGGCGCACCAGAACTACGCCCTCGACCTGATGACCCTGCGCTTTGGCAAGGTGGACGACGGGGTGATGGCGTTCGGGCGGAAGACGAAAATTGACGCCATGGCTGCATAGCATTAACAATACTCGCCAATAGCGAATTTTGTCGTTCCGGGCGGCGTCGTGGCCCTGGCGGTTGGGGACACGCCGATGACGCGCGCCGCGCGACTACATGCCCGTGGTTTGAGCGGCCCCATGCTTCGGCTGGGTCGCGGCGCGCTCGTTCTGGCGCTCTCCCAGCCGGTTCTTGGTTGCGTCTCCTACAGCTATGTCGATCGCGAGAACGTCCGCCACAGGGTGGGGCTGATGCATGTTGTCGTCAGGAACGACACGTCCAAGCCCATCGAGGTGGATCGCATGACCGTCCTGGGCGTGGCGATAGGGCGCGATCCCGTCCACGGAGGCGGCGTCACGATCGGCTATCGCGACGACCGCGTCATACGACTGCCTGACAACGCATGCGTCGACATCAAGGCCCCGGCCGCCTGCGCCGCGGCCGCCAAACCGAAAGGAAGCGTTCCATGAAACGAGTTCCTGTGCTGACGGCGCTGGCCGCTGTCTCGGCGCTTTCCGGCTGCGCCAAACCGGACAGCGTTCTGTTCGTGACCAACGCCTCGTTCGGCGTAAACGTCGAAGGAAAACCCGCATCCGCCAGCGTCGGCTATGACCGCACGGAGGGCTATCTGGCGCCGTCCTTTCCCAGCGGCGCGGCCCCCCCGGTGATCGCGTCCATCGAGACGGGCGGCGGGCTGCTGAGTCCCAAGGTGCGGCAGCTCTACGCCACTGGGGCGGCGGCGGTGAAGGCTTCAGGCGACAAGAATGCTCCGAACGGCCCTACACTCCTGGAAGGCGCCCCTGCCGCCAACAGGATGATCTTCTTCGGAACGACGACGTCCCTTGGCATAAAGTTGGCAGTCGATGCATCCGGGACGCCCGATACCTTCACCTTTGGATACAAGCGCAAGGAGTACTCATACATCCCGCTGACCAAGCAGGATGCAAGCACCGAGAAATATATCTATCCCTCCGTGCTAGCCTCGATCGACACCGTGACGCTGGCCGCCGCACCGTCGACGAAAGACAGCGGCCTGACGAGCCAGCAATTTTTCGCGACCGGTCCGGCCGCCGAAGCCCTGGCGGTCGATACGTCACGTATCTTCCGGGAGGTCGCCCAGTCCGCCCTCAGCGCGTCGCTTACCGACGAACAGAAGAAGAGAGCCTTGGAAGCGGCGGTGACGACCATCAGCGCCCAAAAGGACAACACCACGGCGATCATGAACGCCGTGGCGCCCGGCGGCGTTTTGGACACTCAGAAACTCCAAGATCTGGTCGCGGCGGCCAACGCCAAGGGCGCGGATTTGTCTTCCGTCTACGCCACCCAAACGACCGCCGACGGCCTTCGCAACTTGCTTAGTCTCGATCCGAACGCGGCCAAACAACTCGCCAGCGCGCTTCCCCCGACTCAAACCCATCAGGATTGAGGAGATCCGCCGTGTCCGCCCAAGTCGTCTATGTCTGCGATGACGCCGAGAAGGCCGAAACCGCGCGTCAAGTCCTGATCGGGCAAGGTTTTTCGGAGGACGACATCTCCGCCGATCAAGTCGATACCTTCGTCTATGACGCGCACTCCTACAGCAGCGGGCGTACGGACGCCGCCAATGGCAAGTGGATCGTCATCGGCCGGAAGTGAGGCGCTATCCTATCGAATTCGATAGGTTGCGACGGGGGGCCTAGCCTCCGACCTTCATGCTGAAGGAGATCGCGCATGGCCGCCCCATCCTCGTACCTGGGCTGGAAGATCGACTACGCCAATCCGAAGGGCGCGCCCGCCTATCTCGAGCCAGGTTCGATGCATTGGCGCGTCTACAAGAACCCGATCGCCCTGGCGGTCGGCGGCGTCGCCGCCGTGCTGCTGGAGTTCGCCGACGCGCGGATCCGCTCGGGCGTCTGGGACCACTCGACCTACAAGGCCGATCCGATCGGACGCTCCAAACGCACGGGCGTCGCGGCCATGGTCGGGGTCTATGGCCCGCAGGCCGCGGCGCGACGGGTCATCCAGGGCGTGACCAACATGCACGCGCGGGTGTCTGGCGACACGCCGAAGGGCGAGGCCTATCGCGCGCAGGACCCCGAACTGCTGGACTGGGTCAGCGCCACGGCCGCCTATGGCTTCCTGAACGCCTATGACCGCTTCGTCACGCCGCTGAGCGAGGCCGAGAAGACGCAGTTCTATCGCGAAGCCCACCCGATCGCCCGCCTCTACGGGGTGCGATATTCGCCAAGCTCCCAGGCCGACTTCATGGCGATGATGGACAAGCTCGCGCCGCGCTTCGAGCCCCACCCGATCGTCGAGGAGTTCCTAGGCATCATCCAGTCGGGCCAGATCGCGCCGCTCGCGCCGAAGGCGCTGCACCGGAGCCTGGCGCGCGCGTCGGTCTCGCTGCTGCCGTCGCTGGTGCGGCGGAAACTGGCGCTAGGCCGCGAGTACGACCTTGGTCTGGCCGACGGCCTGGCGCTGAAGGCGGCCGGCAAACTGGCCGACAGGATCGCGATCAAGAGCTCGCCGCCTTGCCAGGCCAGCGTGCGCCTGGGACTGCCGTACGACTTCCTCTATCGCGGCGAGGCCGAGCGGCAGCGGCTGCTGGCGGCTTCGCCAGCATGGCCTGACGCCGGCTCTGGATTGACGAAGACGTTCTAGGCGCGGGCGCCAGGAGCGGACGCGCCGAAGGTCTGTGGTGGGTGGGGATGAGACACAGGCTTCCTTCTCCCCTTGCGGGAGAAGGTGTCAGCGAAGCTGACGGATGAGGGGTTGAAAGGCATATCGGGATAGCGGAGCGCGACCCCTCACCCGACCGCCTTCGGCGGCCACCCTCTCCCGCAGGGGGAGAGGGAAGCCAGTCCGACCAGGGTCGCAAGCGGACGTTGAAATCTACGCCCCACCGTCCGCCCGCCACCGCGCGATGAACGGCTCTAGCCGCCCTTGCGCCTCACGAACCGCAGCGCGGTGTGGGTCGCTGAGAATGCGCAGACCTTGGTGTCCGTGAACCCCAGGCCTCGCACCGCTTCGAGGATTTCGACGTCCTTCAGCGGCGCGCCCTTGCCCTTGCGCGCGACCACCCAGATCGCGCCCTTGTCGGCCAGGGCGCCCTTCCAGTCCTCCATGCGGTCGAGGTCGGCCAGGTCCTCGGCGGCCAGGAACAGGAGGTCGATCCCCTCCTCGGCCTCGACCGGCTCCACGCGCGTGCTGAGCTCGTCGAGGAAGGCCTCGTCCTCGACGCCGTCGATCACCACGGTCATGCCGGGCTTCACCCCCAGCTTGTCGAGGCGCGAGGGCGGGTTGAGGATGGCGTGGACCCACTTGTCGGCCTGGCCGGGCTCCAGGGTGAAGCGGGTGCCGTCGCTGAGCACCAGGTCATCGCCCTCGGCGCGGACGTTCTTGAGGGCGTGACCCTGGTAGATGCCGCGATAGGCGCCGCGGAAGATCAGCTTCGGCGGCTCCCACAGGAGCTTGCCCTCGCTCTCGCCGTCGGACAGCTGGCCCCAGACGCCGCTGGCTTCCTTGCCCATCCTCAGGCGCCCTTGAAGACCGGCGCGCGCTTTTCGAGGATCGCCTCGACGCCTTCCATGTGGTCCTCGGTGTGGTGGGCGATCGCCTGGGCGGCCGCGCTCATCTCCATCAGCGTGTCGTAGCTGGCGGTCTGGCCGTGCTTGAGCAGGCTCTTGGCCATGCGCAGGGCGTGCGGCGGCTGCTGGGCGATCCGCTCGGCCAGGGCCAGGGCCTCGCCCATCAGGTCGGCGTGCGGCACGGCCTTGCTGACCAGGCCCCACTCGGCCGCCTTGGCCGCGTCGATGACATCGCCGGTGAACAGCAGCTCGGCCGCGCGGCTCATGCCGATCGTGCGCGGCATCAGCCAGGCGCCGCCGTCGCCGGGGATCAGGCCGAGCTTCAGGAAGGTGACGCCGAACTTGGCCGTGTCGGCGGCGATGCGGATGTCGGTCATGCAGGCCACGTCGCAGCCCAGGCCGATAGCCGCACCATTCACCGCCGCGATCGACGGGACCTCAAGGCCGTAGATGGCCCGCACGATGCGGTGGATGTTCTTGCGATAGCCGTCGCGCACGGCCACGCCGTTGCCGGCGAAGGCGCCCTCGCGCGCCTTCATCGCCTTGACGTCGCCGCCGGCCGAAAACGCCTTGCCCGCGCCGGTCAGGATCACGCAGCGGATGTCCTGGTCGTCGTTGATCGCCTCGCAGGCCGCCGCCACCTGGTCGCCGTCGCCCGGCGCGCCCAGGGCGTTCATCGCCTCCGGACGGTTCAGGGTGAGGATGGCGACGTGGCCGCGCTTCTCGGTGAGGATCAAGGGTTGGGACATGGACGAGGGCGCTCCTGCTGTTCTTGTCTGCTTGGCTTTCCATAGCGTGGTTCGCACGTCCGCGCAGCCATCGGCTGGAAGTCACTCAACCAAAGCGGTATCGTCGATCACGAAAACGCGACTGGCGCGCGAGGGCGCGTCGTCATTGATATATCGTGGGACTCGATAGAAAGCAGCGGCGATGACCGTGCACGCAAAGGCCCGACATGTATTGATCATCGAGGATGAAATCCTCGTGGCCTTCGAGGTCGAGGCTCTTCTTGCCGAACAAGGCTTCACCAGCTTTGACATCGCGGACTGTCCAGCCGACGCCTTGGCCCTGGCGGTCGCTCATCCTCCAGACTTGATCACCGCGGACTATCGCATCGTCGGAGGGACTGGTGTCGAGGCCGTGGAAGCCATCCAAAGTCGCCTGGGCCACATTCCAGTCGTCTATGTCACCGGCAACGCCGATCAGCTGAAGGGCCGCTTCAAGCCCGTCGTCGACAAGCCGATCTCGCCACGCCATCTGGCCGAGGCCTGCGCCCGCGCCTTCGCCAGCTGATTTGCCGATCGCCCAGGCCGCCCCTAAGCTCGGACGGGGAGGACACGGCATGGACATCACCACGATCGAGGCCTTGGAGGCGCTGTATCAGCCCGCCCCGCTCCCGGCCTCGACCGTCAAGGTCAGCGACCACATCACCCCACACTACACGGCCCTGATCCAGGCCTCGCCGTTCGTGGCCCTGGCGACCGTGGGCCCGGAAGGCCTGGACTGCAGCCCGCGCGGCGACCTGCCCGGCTTCGTCCGCATCGCCGATCCCAAGACGCTGATGCTGCCCGACCGGCGCGGCAACAATCGCCTGGACAGCCTGCGCAACATCGTCCGCGACCCCCGCGTGGCCCTGCTGTTCCTGATCCCAGGCTCGGGGACGACCTTCCGCGTCAATGGCCGCGCCAGGCTCAGCGCCGATCCGGCCCTGCTGGACAGCTTCGCCGTCGACGGCAAGCCGCCCCGCACGGTGACCATCGTTACGGTCGACGAAGCCTATTTCCAGTGCGCCCGCGCCATCGTGCGCTCGGGCCTGTGGAAGGCCGAAAGCCACGTCGATCCGAAGACCATCCCCTCCCCCGGCGCCATGCTGGCGGCCGTCACCGCCGGCGAGGTCGGCGGCGAGGCCTATGACGCGGGCTGGGCCGATCGGGCGGCCAAGACGCTGTGGTGAGTGGGTTCGCCATAGGTTGATCCAAGGGCGGCTATGGGTGGGGTGCGGACCAAATCCTCCCCCCAGCGGGGGAGGTGTCGGCGAAGCCGACGGAGGGGGCAGAAGCCGGCTCGGCAGGACTTCCCCCTCCGGCCTTCGGCCTCCTCCCCCTCTGGGGGGAGGATTTTCCAACGTCCGCAATGGATCGAAAGCCGACCTTCCGCCCACCAGACAAAAGCGGCCCCGGAGTTTCCCCCGAGGCCGCTCGAAAACACATAATCGCCGAAGCGAGCGCTTAGTCGTCGCGGTGGACGCGTTCGCGGCGCTCGTGACGCTCCTGAGCTTCCACGCTCATGGTCGCCGTCGGACGGGCTTCCAGGCGCGCGAGGCCGATCGGCTCGCCCGTCTCCTCGCAGTAGCCGTACGAGCCGTCCTCGACTCGGCGCAGGGCCTGGTCGATCTTGGAGATCAGCTTTCGTTGGCGGTCGCGGGTGCGGAGCTCAAGGGCTCGGTCAGTTTCCGAGGACGCACGATCGGCGAGATCGGCGTGGTTCTCGGTTTCTTTCTGAAGGTGGGTCACCGTCTCGCGAGATTCGCGGAGGATCTCTTCCTTCCAGGCCAGCAACTTGTTCTTGAAATACTCAAGCTGCCGGTCGTTCATAAAAGGCTCGTCCTCGGAAGGACGATAATCGGATTTCTCGACTAGAACAGTGGCCGTCTGCATCAACGCCTCACGCCCCAATGAACTCAGCCCTCAAGGGCCGAGCGCTTATACCAAAAGGTGAGCCGCGTTCAATGAACCTCGCATGAAGAGCGAAAGTTCGCGTCGAACGACGGCATGGACAGACGTAAAACGCGTGGCGACGCCAAGCGCTGCGGGACCGGCGATCATTTGCGCGTCCGGTCCCCGCCATGTCAGCCGCCCCGGGCCTGAAGCTTGGCCAATTCGACGGCCGCGCGGGTCTCGATCTCGTTGAGCACCCCCTCCAGGCGGGGATCGTCGGTCTTGTCGCGCTGCTCGCGGATAGCGCGCTGCAGGTTGGCCAGCGTCGAAGGGGGGATGTCGCCGTCGATCAGGGCGATGCGAACCTCGCCCAGGATGTCGAGGATATGGTCGGCGCGGCGCACGGCGCGCTTCTTGCGTTCCAGGGGGTCGCCGACCGCGCCGGCCGCCTGCAGGGCCAGAAGCGCATCGACCGAGCCGACGCCCGACAGGCCGCCGACCGAAGCCGTGCTGGCCGCGCCGCTGGCGGCGTTGACCGATGGCAGGGAGAAGCCCGAAGCCCCGCCAGAGGACTTGGCCCGAGACGGTCCCGCCGCCCCCACGCCCCCCGTGCTGGAAACCTTCATTCCGACAAGCTCCAAAAGCTCAGACACGCGAGTCACTTGTCTCGTCGCACAATCATAGTCGGTTTGCGCGCTTGAAGTATGGTTAATGCCGGGCAGAATCTGCCTGGAGGCGCCGCCGGAACCCCAGCCACGCCAAGAATCCCTTGATTCACAACGCCTTGAAACTGGCCCGCTTTTGGCATGGAGCAGCGCGGGGACGTCTCCCCGCAACGGGACTGCCATGCCGCGTTCATTCTTTCGCACCGTTCTTCGCCCGGTTCTGACCGCCTTGGTCGCCGCTTCCGCCCTGGTGGCGGCGCCGGCGTTCGCCAAGTCGCGCATCAAGGACATCGTCGCCTTCGAGGGCGTCCGCGAGAACCAACTGGTCGGCTACGGCGTCGTCGTCGGCCTGAACGGCACCGGCGACTCCCTGCGCAACGCGCCGATGACCAAGCAGAGCCTGGAGGCGATGCTGGAGCGCCAGGGCGTCAACGTCCGCGACGCGACCCTGAACACCAAGAACACCGCCACGGTCATGGTGACCGCCAGCCTGCCGCCCTTCTCGGCCGCCGGTTCGAAGCTGGACGTCAACGTCTCGGCTCTGGGCGACGCCAAGAGCCTGCTGGGCGGCACCCTGCTGGTCACCAGCCTGCAAGGCGCCGACGGCCAGACCTACGCCGTCGCCCAGGGCACTGTGCAGACCGGCTCGGTCTCGGCCGGCGGCGCCTCGGGCAGCTCGGTCACCAAGGGCGTGCCGACCGCGGGTCGCATCGCCTCGGGCGGCATCATCGAGCGCGAGACCGGCTTCCAGATGGTCAATATGGACATCCTGCGCATGACCCTGCGCAATCCGGACTTCACGACCGCCCGCCGCATCGCCGACGCCGTCAACAAGAAGTTCCCCGGCTGCGCCCAGGCGCAGAACCCGACCATCGTCGCCGTCCGCGCCCCGCCCGGCATGGACATGATCAGCTTCGTGACCAACATCGAGAACCTGGAGGTCGAGCCCGACTTCCCGGCCAAGGTGGTGATCGACGAAGTGGCTGGCGTCATCGTCATGGGCGACGACGTCCGCATCAGCCAGGTGGCGATCGCCCAGGGCAACCTGACGATCAGCGTCCAGGAAACCCCGGCGGTCAGCCAGCCCGCGCCGTTCAGCCAGGGCCAGACGGCGATCGTGCCTCAGTCGACGGTCAACGTCGAGGAAGAGAAGGGCAAGAAGCTGCTCACCCTGGGCGGTTCGCCGTCGCTGAAGAGCCTGGTCGGCGGCCTGAACGCCTTGGGCGTCACCCCGCGCGACATGATCTCGATCCTGCAGGCCGTGAAGGCCGCCGGCGCCCTGCAAGCCGACATCGAGGTGATGTGATGAGCGCCTTCTCGACGATCTCGACCTTCGTTCCGCAGTTTGGCGCGACGACCGCCGCCGTGAAGACCGCCGCTCAGGCGGTCAAGGGCGCGGCCGCCTCCATCGAGGACACGGCCAAGGACACCGCCAAGCGCGCCAAGATCAAGGAGACGGCCCAGAACTTCGAGGCCTCGTTCCTGTCGGTGATGATGCAGCAGATGTTCGAGGGCGTGAAAACCTCCGAACCCTTCGGCGGCGGCCAGGGCGAGGAGATGTTCAAGTCGGTGATGGCCGAGGCCATGGCCAAGCAGGTCGCCAAGGCCGGCGGCATCGGCCTGGCGCCCACCGTCGAACGCGAAATGCTGAAGCTTCAGGGTCTGAAGGAGTAACCCCATGGCCATCGCCGCCGTCGACGCCGACGATCGCGTCACCCAGCTGATCCTGCTGACCGAGCGCCTGACCGACCTGATCGCCAAGGAGGCTCAGGCCTTCGAGAACCGCCGCCCCCACGAGGCGGCGCAGTATGTCGAAGAGACCGCCAAGCTGGCCAATGTCTATCGGCACGAGTCGATGCGGGTGCGCGCCAATGTCGCCCTGATCGAGACGGCCCGTCTGGAGCTGCGCCAGCGCCTGAAGCGCGCCACCGAGGCCTTCGACGCCGTGCTCGCCCGCCAGGCCCGCGCGGTCGACGCCGCCCGCACGGTCACCGAGGGCCTGGTCCGCGCCGTGGCGGAAGAGATCGCCAACCAGCGCGCCGCGCCGGCCACCACCTATGGCGCCGGCGGCATGGTCAATGACCGTCCCGCCATGGGCGCGGCGATCACCCTGAACCGTCGCGCCTAGGCCGACAGCGAGAAGACGGCGGCGTTCCGCAGGACGCCGCCGGGATCGCCGAAGTCGGCGACCGGATATTCGGCGACGGCGCTCAGGCGCTCGCCGGGCAGATGCGCTCGCCAGGGATCGCCGATCAGCACGCCGACGCCCGCCGCCGCGCAGCGCTGCAAGAACGGCAGGACCGCGCTGGCCAGATCGGCGTCATAAAAGAGATCGCCGACCAGCATCAGATCGATGTCCGAAGGCGGCGCGCCGTCGGTGAGGTCCGCCAGCCGAGTTTCCAAGGCCACCGCATTGGCCTCGGCGTTGAGGCGCGCGGCGGCGACGGCGTAGGGATCGACATCGACCGCCAGGACCTGCGCCGCCCCGGCCTTCATCGCCGCGATCGCCACGAGGCCCGAACCAGCGCCCAGGTCGAGCACGCGCTGGCCGTCAATGGTCTCCGGATGGTCCAGCACATGTCGCGCCAAGGCCAGACCACCGCCCCAGCACCGAGCCCAGTAAGGCGAGCCGAAGTCGGGATCGGCGTCGGCCAGCCGCATCAGCCCGCTGCGCGGCCCGGCCAGATGCAGCTGGACTTCCGGAACGCCGGGCGCGGGCGCCAGCGGCAGGTTCGCGCGAATGAAGGCGTCGAGATCCATGCGCCTTCTATAGGGACCTCAAGAGCGTTCGTCGCCGATCAGGCGCTTCTTGCGCCGATGCAGACTGGCGGCCACCGCGATCAGCACCAGCGGGACCAGCGCCGACAGCACCCACTCGCCCCCGCCCGGCCAGCCGTGCAGCCACGGCTTCAGCAGATAGCCGAGCAGGCCCAGCACGTAATAGCCGACGGCGAAGATCGACAACCCCTCGACCAGCCCCTGCAGCTTGGTTTGCAGTTGCAGGCTGGCGTCCATGCCGCGCAGGGTCTCCTGGTTCTGGCGGTCCTGGGCCAGGCCCAGCTTGGCGCGCAGCAGATCACCGCAGCGCGCCACCCGCTCGGACAGATCGTCCAGCCGCCGATCCGCCGCCTCCCGCGTGCGCATGGCCGGCAAGAGACGCCGGGCGATGAACTCGCTCATGGTCGAGTGGCCCGGCAGCCGCCGCTCGCGCAGGGCCTCCAGCCGGTCGAGCGTCAGCTGGTGATAGGATTCCGTCGCGCCTCGGCGGAAGCGGCTGGTCGCGGCGCGGGCCTCCACTTCGGCGGATAGCTTGAGGAGGTCGTCCAGCACGCCCTGGCTGTCCTCGCCCGCCGCCAGGTCGCTGGTGATCGCCGCCAGCCGCGCTTCGGCGCCGTCCAGCCAGGCCAGGGTCTCGCGGGCGGGGGCGAAGCCCAGCAGGGCCAGCTTTCGATAGTTGCCGATCTCCAGCAGCGTCTGAACCAGGCGCGAGACCTCGTCATTGGCCAGGCCCTGGTTATGGACATGGATGCGCCCCGCCCCGCCCTCGCGCAGGCGGAAATCGGTCCAGATCCGCGCCGCGCCGTCGAAGACCTCGCACGAGACGCAGCGACGCAGGTCGATGTGGCGGGACAAGGCCGCCTCTGTCGGCGGCTCGGCGCCGGGCGCGCCGACCGAGATCTCGACGCCGCGGAACACCTGCCCCGGCGCGCCGTGCAGCCAGAAGAAGCTCTGATCCGTCTCGGCCTGGAAACCGAGATCCTCACCCAGCGGACCGTAGGCGAACCAGGTCCAGGTCGAGAATTCCTGGTGCCGCTCCCACAGCCAGCCGCCGGCCTCGCCCACGCTGAGCGCGCGGCCCACGGCCGGGTCCTGGCCCGGCGCGAACAGGCCGACGAAGGCCGCCTCGGCCTCGCGGTCGGAGGGCTCGACCAGGAACACCCACTGACGCAGCCGGACCGGCGCCCGGTCCAGCGGCAGCGCCCGCAGGTGCATCAGCTCGCTCAATGTCACCCTCAGCGGGTGGTCCCGACGCTCGTCCATCTCGTCCTCGCCCTGCTCGCGGGTCATCGGGTCGCGCCCAATGTTACCGGTCACATAGTGATAACGCTCCCTGGGCGGCGCGTCACGGGCTTTTCAGCCTGATCCGCCGCTCGACACCGATCGCCTCCAGGAAATCCGCGTCGTGGCTGACCACCAGCAAAGCCCCGTCATAGCCGGCCAAAGCCGCTTCGACGGCGCGCACGGACTCGAGGTCGAGGTGATTGGTCGGCTCGTCCAGGATCAGCAATTGCGGCGGGGTCGCTGCGCAGAGGACGCAGGCCAGGGCCGCGCGGAGGCGCTCTCCCCCGCTGAGCGTCCCAGCCCTCTGCAGGGCGGCGGCGTTGCGGAACAGGAACCGCGCCAGGGCCGCGTGGGCGTCATTGATGCTGGCGCCGGGGTTCAGCCGGCGGAAGTTCTCCAGGATCGTCTGGCCGTCGTCGAGGACGGCCGCGCGCTGGTCCAGCAAGGCGAGTGGGACCTGAAGCCGAACCTCACCCGCCGTCGGCGCCAGTTGACCGGTGGCCAGGCGGATCAGGGTCGTCTTGCCGGCGCCGTTCGATCCCAGCACCGCCAGGCGCTCGGGACCGGTGATCCGGAAGGATAGGTCCTCCAGCACCGGCCGACCATCGGGCCAGGCGAAGCCGACCGCCTCGAACGCCAGGACCACGCGGCCGTCCGGCAGGCCGCTGGATGGGAGGTCGAAGCCCAGCAAGCGGGCCCGCTCCACCCGCGTCTCGGCCGCGGCGCGGGCCTCCTCGGCTCGCGCGGCGAGCTTTCCCGCGAGCTTGCCTTCCTTGGCCCCGCTGGTCTCGGCGCGCTCGGCCATCATGCCGAGCACGATCTTCGGCGTCCCGCCCCGGTCGGCGAAGCGGCGACCGGCGGCGTCGCGGCGGTCCTTGCGCTCGCGGGCGACCTGGACCTCGCGCGCGACGCGACGGACCTCTCGCTCGGCGTGGTCGAGATCGCGCTGGGCGGCCTCGGCCTCCAGCGCCTTGCGCTCGGCATAGAGGTCGTAGCCGCCGCCGTAGGACCGCGCGCCCAAGGGCGAGAGCTCGACGATCCGGTCCATCTCGCGCAGCAGGGAGCGGTCGTGGCTGACCACCACCGCGCCGCCCCGCCAGCGTCTCAGCGCCTGGAGCACGAACGCCCGCGCCTCGGCGTCGAGATTGTTGGTCGGCTCATCCAGCAGCAACACGTCCGGCCGCGCGAGCAGCAGGCGCGCGAGGCCGGCGCGGGTCGCCTGGCCGCCCGACAGCGCGGTCGCCGGACGCTCGGGCTGCAGGTCTTTCAGGCCGACCTCGGCCAAGGCCTGCTCCAGTCGGGCCGGCAGGTCCCAGTCCGCCTCGGAGAGATCGGTCTCGTCGCCCTCGCCGCGCTCTATGCGGGCCAGGCGGTCCCAGGCCTCGCCGACGCCGAGCAGATCGACCAGCCGCGCGCCCGCGCGGAGATCGGGCGTCTGGTCCAGCATGGCGACGGCGCCGGTGCGCGAGACGGCCCCGCCGTGCGGAGCGCGCGCGCCGGCGATCAACGCCAGCAAGGTCGACTTGCCCACGCCGTTGCGGCCCACCAGGCCGATGCGCTCGGCCCCGACGGACAGGTTCAGATTTTCGAAGAGAAGCCGGCCGTCAGGCGTGGCGGCGGAAACGGAATCCAGGGCGACGAAGGACATGCGACCCCACGGTCAGGGAAACGGGAAGGACGAAGCGGTCTTCCGTCTTGCTGATCATGGGAGCCTCCATCGGATGGGATGGCGATGTGTCTACGCCCGCCGCCGGAAAGCGGCAAGCGGAGCCAGACCGCAAGGAACGGGTGTCGCGCGCGGTCGGCGAAGGCGAAAAACCTGGCCACAAGGGAGTTCAAGACATGTCCTACGCCGTGACCAGCCTATCGCCCGAGCCCTTCGCGCCCCTGTTCCAGTTGGATGACGAGGCATTGGCCGCGCGCGGCGCCCGGCGCGTCATCGCCGACGCGCCGCTGGGCTTTCCCTGCCGCGTCAGCCTGGACGACGCGCGTCCCGGCGAGACCCTGATCCTGATCAACTACGAGCATCAGCCCGCGCCGACGCCGTTCCGCGCCAGTCATGCGATCTTCGTGCGGGAGGGCGTCGAGGCGGTCTCGACCGTCGGTGAGATGCCGCCCGCGCTGAGGCGCCGCCTGCTGTCTCTGAGGGCGTTTGACGTCAGCGGGATGATGCGCGCCGCCGATGTGACCGAAGGCGCGGCGGCGGATGCTCTGATCGAGACGTTATTCGAGGATCCGGACATCGCCTACCTGCACGCTCACTACGCCAAGTGGGGCTGCTACGCGGCGCGTATCGACAGGGCCTAGAGCAGCGCCTAGGGCGTCATGTTGCGCAGGACCCAAAGCAGCGATCCAACGCCGCCGATGAACACCAGCCCATCGATGATCACGGAACGCGGCTTGCCCGCGTTCAAGGCTTTGAACGCCTCGCGCTTGGCGTCCTGTTTGGCGGTGTCCTGCGACATGACGAGAGTGGTTCCGGCTGCCTCGAGCCCCAGGCCCGATCGCAACCGTTTTCAGAAATCACGCTGAACAGCGGGCTTCGAAAGACGGTTGAGCAAAAGCGAACGCCCCCGGGCTGGGGTAACAGCGTTCCACTCGCAGACGCCCGCCTCTCTCGCTAACCGGCGAGCAGAGAGCGATTATATCTCTGATTTTGTTAGCAAAACTATGTCCTCAAACCGCATCGGTTGTTCCGGCGACATCTGCTTGAGGACACCCCGCCGCCTGACCGCGACCTGGTGTCGCGCCCCCCTTGGCCTCATCGACGGGACAGATCACGTGACCCATCAAGCCGGCGCGGGGGCGAGAGAGACTCTAGGTCGGGGCCATGTTGCAGAGGACCCAAAGCAGCGCCCCGACGCCGCCGATGAACACCAGGCCATCAATGACCACCGAGCGCGGCTTGGGCGGACGCATGCTGTTGAACGCGCCGTGCTTGGCTGCCTGTTTGACGCTCTCGGCCTCTGCCTTGGCCATGGTTCCGGTCCCTCTCCGGCGGGCCCCAACTCGACCCAAGATGGAGCTGTAAAGCACCGCCCCTTGAAGAACCCGCTTCCAAACACGGTTTAGGAAAGGCAAACGGACCCGGCGCGAAGATGGGCGCCCCGCGCGCTTCATGCTGACATCCGCTGTCAGCAGAAGCTGGGCCTCGCGCACGCGACATTTGTTCGCATCTTGTTCTTGTGTTAATTCCCGGATCGAGCCCTACATATAGCCGCTGCGCCGCCACCCATCGGGCGGCCCAACGTTCCGGAAAACATGGCCGAGCAACTGAACTTCATCCGCGTTCGCGGCGCCCGTGAGCACAATCTGAAGGACGTCAGCGTCGACATCCCCCGTGGCGAGCTGGTCGTGCTGACCGGCCTGTCGGGCTCGGGTAAGTCGTCGCTCGCCTTCGACACGATCTACGCCGAGGGCCAGCGCCGCTACGTGGAGAGCCTGTCGGCCTACGCCCGTCAGTTCCTGGAGCTGATGAGCAAGCCGGACGTCGACCTGATCGAGGGCCTGTCGCCCGCGATCTCGATCGAACAGAAGACCACCAGCCGCAACCCGCGCTCGACCGTCGGCACGGTGACCGAGATCCACGACTACATGCGCCTGCTGTGGGCGCGGGTCGGGGTGCCCTACTCGCCGGCCACCGGCCTGCCGATCGAGAGCCAGACCATCAGCCAGATGGTCGACAAGATCACCGCCCTGCCCGAGGGCACGCGTCTCTACCTGCTGGCCCCCGTCGTTCGCGACCGCAAGGGCGAGTACAAGAAAGAGATCGCCGAGTGGCAGAAGGCCGGCTTCCAGCGGCTGAAGATCGACGGCGAGTTCTATCCGATCGAGGACGCCCCGGCGCTCGACAAGAAGTTCAAGCACGACATCGACGTGGTCGTGGACCGCGTGGTGACCAAGCCCGACATGGAGCAGCGTCTGGCCGACTCCATCGAGCAGGCCCTGCGCCTGGCCGACGGTCTGGCCGTGGCCGAGTTCGCCAATATCGAGGACGGCGAGAAGGAGCCCAGGCGCATCCTGTTCTCGGAGCGCTTCGCCTGCCCGGTCAGCGGCTTCACGATCGCCGAGATCGAGCCTCGCCTGTTCTCGTTCAACAATCCGGCGGGCGCCTGCCCGGTCTGCGACGGCCTGGGCGCGAAGCTGGCCTTCGACGCCGACCTGGTGATCCCCGACAAGGACAAGAGCTTGCACAAGGGCGCGGTCGCGCCTTGGGCCAAGGGGCCCTCGCCGCTCTACACCCAGACCCTGCAGGCCCTGGCGCGCCACTACGGCTTCTCGATGGACGAGCCGTGGCACAAGCTGTCGGCCGACGCCAAGGACGTGGTGCTGAACGGCTCGCGCGGCGCCAAGATCAAGTTCGTCTACGACGACAACGCCCGCAAGTACGAGGTCGAAAAGCCCTTCGAGGGCGTGCTGCCGAACCTGGAGCGCCGCTGGCGCGAAACCGACTCCAGCTGGGTGCGCGAGGAGCTGGGCCGCTACCAGTCCGACACCCCCTGCGAGACCTGCCACGGCAAGCGCCTGAAGCCGGAAGCCCTGGCCGTCAAGATCGACGCCAAGGACATCGCCGAGGTCTCGAACCTGGCCATCCGACCGGCCCGCGATTGGTTCACCGCGCTCGAAAGCAAGCTGACCGACAAGCAGATGGAGATCGCCCGGCGGATCCTGAAGGAGATCAACGATCGCCTGCGGTTCCTGGTCGACGTGGGCCTGGACTATCTGAACCTCTCGCGCGGCTCGGGCACGCTGTCCGGCGGCGAGAGCCAGCGCATCCGCCTGGCCAGCCAGATCGGCTCGGGCCTGACGGGCGTGCTCTACGTGCTGGACGAGCCGTCGATCGGCCTGCACCAGCGCGACAACACCCGCCTGCTGACCTCGCTGCAGGGCCTGCGGGACCTGGGCAACTCGGTGCTGGTCGTCGAGCACGACGAAGAAGCGATCCTGACCGCCGACTACGTGATCGACATGGGCCCGGCCGCCGGCGTCCACGGCGGTGAGATCGTCGCCCAGGGCACGCCCGAGCAGATCATGGCCAACCCCAACAGCGTCACCGGCCAGTACCTGACGGGCGTCCGCGAGATCGAGGTGCCCGAACAGCGCCGGCCGATCAGCAAGAAGAAGGTGCTGAAGGTCGTCGGCGCGACCGGCAACAACCTCAAGGGCGTCACGGCCGAGATCCCCGTGGGGACCTTCACCTGCATCACCGGCGTGTCGGGCGGCGGCAAGTCGACCTTCACGATCGAGACGCTCTACAAGGCCGCCGCGCGCCGGCTGAACAACGCCAGCGACGCCCCCGCCCCGCACGAGCGGATCGAGGGGCTGGAGCACTTCGACAAGGTCATCGACATCGACCAGTCGCCGATCGGCCGCACCCCGCGCTCGAACCCGGCCACCTATACCGGCGCCTTCGGTCCGATCCGCGACTGGTTCGCCGGCCTGCCCGAGAGCAAGGCGCGCGGCTATGGCCCGGGGCGGTTCAGCTTCAACGTCAAGGGCGGCCGCTGCGAGGCCTGCCAGGGCGACGGCGTCATCAAGATCGAGATGCACTTCCTGCCCGACGTCTACGTCACTTGCGACGTCTGCAAGGGCAAGCGCTACAACCGCGAGACCCTGGACGTGCTGTTCAAGGGCAAGACGATCGCCGACGTCCTGGACATGACCGTCGAGGAGGCCGCTGACTTCTTCAAGGCCGTGCCGCCGATCCGCGACAAGATGGAGACGCTCAAGCGCGTCGGCCTCAGCTACATCAAGGTCGGCCAGCAGGCGACGACCCTGTCCGGCGGCGAGGCCCAGCGCGTGAAGCTGTCCAAGGAGCTGTCGCGCCGGGCCACCGGCCGCACGCTGTACATCCTCGACGAGCCGACCACCGGCCTGCACTTCGAGGACACCAAGAAGCTGCTCGAGGTGCTGCACGAGCTGGCCGACCAGGG
>Ga0247725_1000825_pt1 | contig 18960 bp, 20 predicted proteins | sample OKSTACKMCFT3sol_FD_183021 | JGI IMG/M metagenome (GOLD analysis project Ga0247725, IMG submission 183021) | Subsurface sediment microbial communities from gas well in Oklahoma, United States - OK STACK MC-FT3-sol | ecosystem: Environmental > Terrestrial > Deep subsurface > Rock core/Sediment...
CTGTTGACGCCCACGCTCAGCCCTCGTTGCCACTCGGGCGGACAGGGTACGAGGCGGCGCGCAACCCGACGTAAGCGTTCGAGTACGTGCGGGCGTGGTTCAGGTACAGGGTCCACAGCCCAGCGCCCGAGCTGTCGTTCCAGCCGCCGCCAGAGAGCGGGCAAAGCTCATTGCGGATGTACTGATAGAAGTAGTCTTGACCGAACAGGTTCGTGCCGGCGCTGCTGATCCCGCCAGCCTTCGGCACGCCGAGGCCGCGACGCCGCCAGTCATCGCCGTCGGCCGCTGGGTCAAGGGCCTGGCTGGCGGTGTTGCCAAAGCGCAGGCCGGCGGCGTTGTTCGGATAGTCAGTGCGCAGGTTCAGCGCGATCGGCTGCATCATCGCGGCCACGCCCGTCGCGCCGAAATGGTCGGTGGCCAGCGTATTGCCGCCGGTGAAATCCTTCATCCGCGTCGAGTCCTTGGCGACGTGGAACTGGCCCGTCGTCAAGCTGCCGCCCGTGGTGAAGGCCCCGAAGGCCGTGCCGTTCACCCCGTCCAGGGTCACCGTGTTGGCGTCCACGACCGTGACCGTGAAGATCCGGTCGTTAAGCTGGGTCATGCCGCCGACGCCGGCCACCAGGGCGACCGCGCCCGTCGTCAGGCCGTGGGCCGCGATCGTCAGGGCCACCGGGTTGGCCTGGGTCGCACCGGTGATCGTCTTCGACGTCGCCACGCACGTCAGGCCCGGCGTGATCTCCCACATGTTGCCGTTCAGGTCGACGACACCGCAGTTCTGGCCGTTGTGGGCGGTCTTGGCGAAATTGCTGGCCGAGCCGGTCAGGGCGCTGTTGGCCCCGCCCGTGGTGTAGCCGTCGCTGGTGAAGGTGACGGTGTTGTCGTTCTGGTCCTTCAGGGCGTTGTTGTTATTGCCCTTGGGGAAGTTGATCACGCCAGCCGCGTCGTACCAGGCGCAGGCCGCCGCCGAAGTGGCCGCCTGGCCGTGGGCCAGGCTCAGCAGCGCCAGGGCGGCGAAGATGAACCGCGAGGCCGGGAAGAACTGCGCGCCCCGCGTCTTGGCCGCCGCGAACGCCCCGCCATAGGTGTTCGACGGCGCGCCGGTCAGGGCGTTGAACGGATTGTGCGCCGCGTTGCTGGAGAGCGGTGCGCCCAGCTTGATCGACGAGGCTTTGCCGCTGTTGTTGCTGCACTGGTACTTATCGACCATGAAGCCGGGGCAGATCTCGCCGCCGTCGATGAAGGCGCGGTGCAGGTTGTAGCCGGCCGCGATGGCGGCGGCCTGGTTGGGGAACGCCGACAGCGGCTTGATGTCGACCGAGTTGACGCCATAGGCGCCATAGGTCGGGTTGTCCACGTGGCCATAGCGCTCATAGAACGCCGGGACCCACACCATGATCGACCCGTCGCTGTACTTGTAGTTGCCGTACTCGTCCGAGCCGATCGCGAAGGTCCCGGCCAGCGGGCTGAAGCCGGCGGTCAGGGTCGGGCAGACGCCGACGCCGAAGCCGATCCGGCCCGGAACGCCGATATGGTTGACCTGGACGTCCAGCATCGACAGGCGGGTCAGGGTGTCATTGTCCAGCCAGTTGCGGTCGATCTTCCCCAGGCCGTCGGCCAGCGGGATCTTGCCGGCCGCGCTGACCAGGCTGGCCGTGCCGCCCGTCACCACGGCGGCGGCCGAGGCGGCCGATGCGGCGGCGTCGTTGGCGCTGTTCTGCGCCGATGTGACGATCGTGCCGGCGCTGTTGACGACGCCTTGGGCCAGGGCCGCTTTCGCATTGGCGTTGTCGGCGGCGGTGTTGGCGGCGGCGGTCGCCGTCACCGCCAAGGCGGTCTTGGCGATGCTGTCGGTCGTGGCCGCGACCGCGAGGCCGGCCTTCTCATTGGCCAGCGCCGCCGCGTCGTTCGCCGCCCCGGTGGCGGTCACCGCCAAGGCGGTCTTGGCGATGCTGTCGGTCGTGGCCGCGACCGCGAGGCCGGCCTTCTCATTGGCCAGCGCCGCCGCGGCGTTCGCCGCGCCCGTGGCTGTGGCGGCGAGAGCGGTCTGCGCCACGGCGGCGGCCGTCGCGGCAATCGCGTCCGCCGTGGCCGCGCCCGCGAAGTCGGCCGCGTCGTCGGGATCGGTGACGAACCCGCCCGCGCCCAGCCAGGCCCCGGTGGTCGGCTTGGGGCCGCCTTCGCCCGCCCAATCGATCACCTTGACCAGGCGGCGCGGAGGATCGGTCTCGTCGTCGGTGGCCATGACCGGCGTCCAGCCGTTCCAGCCCGCCGCGCCGCGCGTGCCGCGCACGACACGGGCCTGCAGTGGCGAACGAACGACCGTGTACGAGGGGCCGGTCGACGGCAGCGGCAGGCTGGTGAACGCGCCGCCGACCGAAAGGCCGGTCTGCACGCGCAGCGTTCCGACGAAGACCACTTCGGTGACGCCGTCCGGGCGGGTCCAAGACTGTTCGAAGTCATAGACGCCCTCTTCCCAGGTCTGGAGCTGCGGCGCGCGAACACGCGGCCCGACCAGGTTCGGAGCGGTGACCGACAGCGTTTCGTCTTCGGTCGACAGCAGGATCGGCTCGACCGGCGGCGCCAGCGGGTCGACCTTGCGCCGCTTGAGGGTCAGATAGTGGTCATAGGTGGTGACGTCTTCCGGCGTGCTCTCGTCGCCGATGGTGAAGGCGATATCGAGAAACCAGTCGCCATCGGTGAAGACGGTGTCCAGGCTGTCGCGAAGGGTCGCGGTGCTCATGTCGGCAAGGCTCCAGGCAGGGCGAGGCGCGCCGACGGGTCACGTCGGCGTCGGGAAGCGAACCGGATTCGCCGCGCTATTCGGCGGGCGGGATCAGGTCGGGGTTGGCCGGCGGATCGTCGGCCGGATCGGGCGTTTCCGTTTCGCCCAGCCGGCGGCGCATGGCGGCGATGATCCCGGTCGCCCGCGCGGTCTGGCCAAGGGCGTGGAAGCCGTGCTCCTCGGCCAGCCGCGCGAGCTGGGCGCACAGGGTTAGGCCGTCGGTCCGCAGTTGGTCGGCGGCGGCGTAGAGCGCTTCACAGCCATTGACGACGCGATCGACACCCGACGGCGAATAGGCCGCCAAGGCGTCGAAGGTGACGGCCGGAAGCTCAGCGCCATGGTCACGGATGAAGGCCGCGATCGCGGGTGCAGCGGAGGCGAAGCCCCCGTCGAGAAACAGCATTGAACTCTCCTGAGTGTCCGGAGTGACGGGCGCAGGCCGCGTCAGGCGTACCAGTCTTCGAAGCCGGGATAAGCGAGGTCGAAAGCCTCGACGGTCGCGGGCAACCGGCCATCGCCGAGCATCGCGAGGTCGCCCAGGGGCGACCCGTGCAAGCGGCGCGCGACGCCGCCTTCGTTGACCGCCGCCAGGGCGTTGACTTCCGCCCCCTCGCCGCGAACGAGACGCTTCATGTCGCCGGGGCCATAGATGACGATGGATTTCATCGTTGCAGCTCCAGAACCATGACGCTCGTATTGTTCGCGTGAACCGCGCCGCTCCCCGGTGACGCCTGATAGGACACCGTGTAGGTGCAGCTCCCGGCGCCCGGCGTATGCGTGGCGAGGAAGCTTCGGCTATCCTGCCCCCACCCGGCGGGGATCTTCATCGAAGCGCCCTTCAGCGGCACGCCGTTGCAATAGAGGATCGCGCTCGCGCCCGCCGTCGGGTCCCAGCTATCGACGCCAGCCTCGGCGACCACGTGGACGATGTGCGCCCCGCCGTTCGAGTTGTAGGCCATGGAGAAGTGAAGGGACGGAGATGTCCCGAAGTCCATCCGGCCCGCCGCCTCGCCATACGCCACACGGCTGACAGCGTTCGGCGCGATGAGGGTCGTCGTGACCTGATTCTGGGTCGCGAGCGTGCCTTGCCCCGAAAACCCGGCGGCGATGTTGTAGATCGTCCGGTCGGCCCCGTTGATCCAGACCGAGCCGTTGTAAGCCCACATCGCGATGGCGACGCCGGAGCCGTTCAACTGCACCCAGATGTCGTTCACACCCGGCGACGACGGAGCCGTCGTCTGGCGATAGACGATCACCCGATTGGCGTAGTCTTCCGGCCGGCCGACACCCGTCACCTGGGTCGCCCAGACGACCCAATTCTGCGTCGCGAGCGAGCCCTGGCCGGAGATCCCGGCGGCGATATTGAATCCTGTCTGGTCGGCGATCTGGAGCCAGCCAGAGCCGGACCAGCGGAACACCCTCCGGCTCGGGTCGTCCGTGTCGACCCAGAGATCGCCCACCGTCGACGCCGTCGGCGTGCTGGTCTGATAATAGACCTTGACCTTGCTGTCGGCGGTCGACTGCGCCGCGGTCGCGAATTGGATCGCCTGGACGGCGGCGTTGTTCGAGGCGTCGACCCAGCTCGTTCCGTCCCATTGGAAAGGCGCGTTGCCGGCGTCGGTCTTGAACCAGACGTCGCCACGTTCCGGCGAGGCCGGGGCCGTGGCCTGATAGTAGACGGTCAACAGGCCGTCTTCCGTGCCCATGGTATCGAAGGCGAACGAGCCCGCGACGACGTCGTCCAGATCCGTCCAGTCCGACCAGACGCCCATGATCGAGCGATAGGCGATCTGGACGTTGTAGGTCGTCGCCGAGGTCAGGCCGGAGGCCAGCTCGATCCGGCGCTCGACGTCATAGTCCAAGGGGTAAGGGACGGGCCCGACCCACTTCGGCGCGCCCGCCGGCCTGTACTGGACCAGCAGGTCGGCGACGTTCGGATTCGACGAGGACCCAACGATCGTGACGGCCGGAACCGACACGCCGTTGTCCGTTAGCGTGGCGCCGGTCGCGACCCATTCCTCGATCGTCGGCGCGGGCGGAACCCGGCTGGCGGCCTCCAAGCTGGGCGTCGGCGGCGGCGTCGTCGTTTGGCCAAGGCAATAAGGATGCTTGGCCGCCGTCTCGGACCGGCACTGGAGCGTCACGACGCCGGAGGCCGGATCGAAGGTCCGTCGCAGGACGATGACGTCCTGATTGACCAGGCCCAGCTCCGGAACGTTCGCCGTAAGGCAGTCGCCCGCCCGGTAGCCCAGGAAGGCCGGGCCGAGCGTGAAGACCAAGGGCTCCAGCTCGCGGCTGTTTTCGATGTCGTAGCGGGCGAGCTGCGCCGCCTGGATGACATCCTGGACCAGGGTGTAGTCGACTTCCCGCGTGCGCTGGGCGCCGTCGAAGGCCACATGCTCGGCGACCTCGATCGGCGCGGCCGACACGACCTCCCAGTTGTGCGCTTCGCTGCGATAGCGGGCGATGATCCGGTTGATCCGATCACGCCGCCCCTTGGTCCCCGCCGCCGAGGCCTCGCCGACGATGTCCGACGACTTGATCAAGCCGATGGACACGCGCGGCGCGTTGACCACGCAACCGATCTGGGCCCCCATCGGGACACAGTACCCGCCGCCGGCCTGGGCCATGGCCTGCATCACGGACCACTTGTCGTCCGTCGAATAGACCGTGCCCCCGATCTTCCATCCGTTGGCGTCGGCGACATTGGCCGCCTCGACGAACTGATTGACCAGGATCGCCGACAACGGCGCGCCAAAACCCAGGACGCGCTTGCCGTTCTGGACGCGGCCGATCGCCCAGGTCAGGGCGTGCAGCCAGGGGTTCTCGGAATAGACGTAAGTGCTCTCGACGCCAGCGCGGCACGCGCCCGACCCTCCCGGATAGGTGCTGTCTAGTCGGGGGTCGTAGACCTTGACGCCCGTCAGCACCCATAGCGGTTGGATGTCGCCGGAGAACTTCTTGGTGTCGTACTCGCAAGCCGTCAGGGCGACGGCATAGCCGGTCATCTTGTGCGACAGCGTCCATTCGGGCGGGTTGCCCCCATGGTTCGCTGGCGTGTCCTTCGAGCCCGTGGCGGTGAAGCGCAAGGCGGTGTCGCCAGGCGCGCCGAGGCGCCGGACCTGCCACATGCGGTTCAGATAAGTCCCGCTCGCGCCCTCGCCGCTATCGGCTGTGAAGCTGACAAGCTCGTTGTTGGCGTAGAAGCCTTCAACGCCCGCGATCGGGCCGCCGCCCGACAGGATCGAATAGAGCAGCCGATACTTGTTGTTCTCCGGCGTGGTCGTTCCGTAGACGATCCGCCCGCCGACGGCCGTCCGCCCGACGGCGTAAGGGATGCCCGCTTGCGGATCATAGGTCTGCTGAACAGGGTTTCCGCCCGTCTGGACGTCTGGGCGCTTGGTCGTCAGCGCGCCAAGCGCGGCAAGACCCGCGCCGACCTGGCCCAGGGTAGCCACGGAAACGCCGAAGATCGTCCCGGCCGCGATCGAAGAGCTGGCCGCCGCCGCGCCCAACAGCCCTGCCCCAGCGGCGGCCCCGACGCCCGTCGCGATCAGCGCCGCCCCCGCGATGACCGCGCCAACTTTGGCGATCGACTTACCCACGGGCGGCGCTCCAGACGATCGCCTCGTCGGTCGTCGGCTGAATGATGCAGGCTTGATCGCTCGAAGCGTGCCAGCCCAGCGCCCGGCCGTTGCCGACCGCGACCCACAGAGCGATCAGGCCGTCGACACCGGGAACGCCGATGATGTCCGCCGCCTGGGCGAAGGCCAGTGTCACGCGGGGCAGACCCATGCCGTCAAGCGCGGCCTCGATCGAACCATGGCCGCGGGCCTTCAGCAGCTTCAGCCCCGCCCGCAGCGTGCGATACTCGCCAGCCTTGGGCAGATCCACCTTGTGACCCATCTTGCGAAGCGTAAGCCCCGCCATGCGGATGCAGTCGTTAGTTCCGTATTTCAGGCTCGCGCCCTTGAAGCGCGCGACAGCGGCGCGGGCGGCGGCCTGGCGGCGCACCGGCAACGGCAAGGAGCTGGGATTCATCGCACATAGCCCGCCTGACGAAGCAAGGCCGTGGCGCGATCCGTCGCGCTCGTCCCGCCCGTCACATTGATCACTGGCCGCCCGCCTTCCGCGCCCCACGGGAGGCTCGTCGGGTCGACCGTTACGAACTCGAAGCCCTGTTCACCGGGCCAGATCGACTTGTGGAAGCCGTCGTTCAAGCGCGCGCCCTCGTCCTGTTCGAAACATCGCTCCAGGACCGACACAACCTCGACCGCCACCAATCGTTGACCGCGCGAGACGTTCAGCGTGCAGGTGTCCAGCTCGCCGGAGAACAGGACCAACGGGTCGGGGACGACCTGGCCGGTCGACCGGTTCAAGGCCCCGACCATCAAGGTCACTGGCGAGCCTTGGAACGAAGGCGAAGAAAGGCTGACCGCCGCCGTGTCGTCGGGCGGATAGAAGGTCAAGTTCAGGTGCGGAGCCTGCGCCGGATCGCCGTCGCTGAAGGACTCGCCCAGCGAAGCCGTCCCAAAGGTCGGATCGCGACCGAGGTACAGTTCGCCGCCGATCAGCAGTTCACCGGCCCCGTCCAGCAGGCGGATCGTATAGGCCGGGAGCTGGACCTTCAGGCAACCGAACAGGGTGACGTTGGCCGCCGCAAGCGCGGTGGCCATGTCTGGCGTCAAGGTCATGGCGGCTATTCCCGCTCGACCAGGGTGAAGCTGAGACCGACCGAAGTCGCCAGCTCGACCGACCAGCCGAGATCGCCGCCCTGAACCATCCCGTCGATCATGGGCGCGGCCAGCTCGATCACGGCATTGTCGGCCGGACGAACACGAAGCATGGGCTCGATCGACAGCGTGACGGCCCCGCCAGCGCTCGCGGTGGCGTCGCTGGCGACCTGATGGATGTACCGCCGGCCATTATGGATGATCGAGAAGAACCACCCTTCCTTGACGCCCTTGGCGGCCGGCAAGCCGTCGATCGCCAGGGATGTTCCGGACTGTCCCGCGCCGTTCACGCGGGGCGCGCCCTCGGCTCCCACCACGCCGGCTTGAGGCCACGGGAAGAGCGCCGAGCTGCGCTTGGCCTGGACCAGTCGCGCGACCCAGACCCGCGCCTCATCGACGTCCAGGACCGGCATGGTGACCTCAAGCCCCCAGCGCGAGCCCAGGCGGTCTAGCCTCTGGACAGCTCCGCCCAAGGCCGGCGTGAGGTCGCCGCCGAAGTCGATCAGGTACGGTCGCGCCGCGTCGGGCGCGATGTCCGTCGGAAGTGCAATACTCACGCCTACCTCGCGATCCGATAGCGGCTGTCGACCCTCGCCTGGGCGACCGCTTTCGCCGCCCCGGCCTCGGAACCCGCCCTGGCGGCCTGGACGGCTCCAGGCGCGGCGACCTGTTCGACGCGCGTGTCGAACAGAGGGCTCGCTTCGGTGACGACCTTCACGACGCGATCGTGGACGACCACGCGAGACGCCGCGGGACGATTGAGGCCAGCCGCCGCCGTCAGGGCCCGGTTGTTCATGACCTCGATCCCGCCGCCAGGCTTGGCGCGGACGGCCTCGACGCCGCCGTCGTTGACGATGCCCCATTGTCCGGCGGGTATGGTTCCGCCATCCGCGAAGAACCCAGCGAAGAACGACCCGACCTTGCCCAGGTCGCCGCCGCCCGACGTCAGCTTCTTCGCCAGGCCGGACGCCAGATTATGGATCGTCTCGGCGGCGAGCTGGCGCGCGAAATAGCGAGCGACGCCGGGTCCGCCCTCTTCGAAAGCCGCCCACAACCCGCCCTCGATCGTGTCGGCCCAGAAGGCTTGCGTCTCGGCCCGCGAGCGGTCCAGCGCCTCCCGCATGTCGGCCATTCGGTCTTCGCTACTGACGAAGCCGTCAGGATTGCTATCCGGCTTGGTGACAGCGTTGGCGACGCCGCCGAGATTGTTGACCAGGTCGAAGATCGTGTCTTCGTCGACGGCGATCGTCTTGGTCTTGAGGTCGATGACGCCCTTCTTCTTGCCGCCCGAACAAGACCCCGCCAGGGCCCGCTTCAGATCCTCCGGAAGGTCGAACGAAAGATCGGTTTCGGCTTGCTTGGCCGCGGCATCCTTCCGCGCGTTCATTTCCCCGGCCAGGATGCCGAGAGCCCGACGAGCCGGCGTCGTGTCGGCCCCGAAGTCGCCATACATCGTCTGGGCGTACTCGCCCTTGCGCGACTGGTCGCGTCGCAACAGCGCTTGAAGCTTCGCGATATCATCGCCGCTCATATCGCGGACCACGGACGGATTGGCGATGATCTGGTTGACCAGCTTGACCCGGTTCGCGCCGGCCACGGCGTCTAAGGCGCCCTTTATGCCGATGGCGCCATAGGCCACGCCGCCCAGGACGAGCGACCCGCTCAGTGCGGCTCCGCCGAGGCCAAGGCGCGCCGCCGTTCCCGCCGCCGCGCCTTGCGTCGCGCCCTGCGCCGCGCTCGCCGCCGCTTGTGCGCCCGCCGCCGCCGCGACAGCGCCCCGCGCTGCGTTCGCGAACTTGATGACCTTGGCTAGGCCCTCGATCAGGGCGGCGATCGGCCCCCCGGCCGCTACGAGCCCAAGGAAGGCCAGCCCAGCGATTTTCACGCCGTCCGGCATCTTGTTGAATTCGGTCAGAAGCGTCTTAGCGGCTATAGCGGCGTCCGTAGCAACGGGCAGAAACGACTTACCAAGCTCAGCCGCCGCGTCACGGAATGCGCCCTGCGCCGCCTTGGTCGCATTAGCGAGGCCGTCCTTGGTCCGAATCGCGTCCCCTTCAGTTTGAGCCGTGCCGCGCATGATGATGTTCAACCGCGCGATGGCCTTGGCCGCCTCTGGAGCTTGCTCGGCGTTGCCCTTGAAGCCCAGCTTCAGCAGTTCGGCCTTAACGGCCGTCTCGTTCAGGGCGACGCCGAACTTCTTCAGCGGCTCGGCCTCGCCGGAGATCCCAGAGATGATGGCCTGATAGGCCTCGGCGTCCTCGACGTTGAACAGGGACCCGATATCGACAGAGCGCTTTTGAATGGCCTCCGTCAGGCCAAGCGCCTTGTCGGCGTTGATCCCGATGCCGGTCAGGATCAGTTGGGTCTTGGCCATGTTGGCCTGGGTCTCGTCCAGGGCCCGACCGACCGTCTTGCTGTAGCTGACGGCGAACTTCTGGGCTTGCGGCGTCAGCTTGCCGAACGCGACCTCGAAGGCGTTGGCCGTCTCGCTCGCGTCGCTGGCCGCCTTGGTCGCGTATCCGACGATCGCGCCGAACGCCAAGCCGGCTGTTAGCGAGGCCTTACCGAAGCCGCGCCCCATATCCGCCGCGAGCTGGTCATACTCGCGCTGGGCCTTGCGCGTCGTGTCCTTGACGTTGCCAAGAACCCGCTCGTTCGCCTTTTCCAGGCGCCGGAGGTCCGCGCCGACCTGATAGACGAGCTGTTCGAGATCGGTCCTGCCGGCCATCAGCGATGCCTTTCAAGTCTGGCGCGGTGTTCTTCTGGAGACGGCGGCCTGGCCTTGGGTTCGGCCCCGTGCGCGCGATTGTGTCCGTCCAGGCAAGCCTCGAATTGCCAGAGGCTCATGGCGTCGACGTCGGCCGGGCCCAGACCCATCGCCGCGCCGTTGCCGTAGATCATTGCGAAGCGGAGCTTGCCTTTCGGGAGCGGGGCTTTCTCCGGGAGCCCGCCCCCTTGGCCTCCCCCACCGTTTCGTCCGTCACGTCGCCGAGACCGGCCCGCACGATCGCGAACGCTAGGGCCAGATGCGCCTTGAAGTCGACGACCTCGTCGACGCGCCGCTGGACCAGCGCCCTCGCCTCGAGTTCGCTGCGCCCGCCGCCGATCAGGCCTTGAACGATCACCTCGCGCATGTCGTCCACGCGCCAGTCGCCGATCATGCCAACAGCGGCGGCCTGGGCGAGGGTGAATCCCTTTTCCATGGCCATCGCGACAGTGACGAGCCGGCGATAGATCTCACCAGGCCCAGCGTCGCAGCGCTCTTGAATCCTCCGCCATTCGCCGAGGCGAAGGCGGAAGACCGTTTCCTCGTCGCCCCACTGAAGGACGACGGACCCGTCGCGGCTCATGGGTTACGAAGCGGCGAAGGTATAGTCGGTGTCGGCGATGGCCAGGGCGATCGAGAACGTCTGGTCCTCGCCCCGCGTGCCCCCCATGGTGATGCTTTCGATCACCCATTTGCCGGTGATCGTGTAGCCATGCAGCGCCGTACCGGTGTCGTTGATGACCTTGCCGTTGAAGGCCGCGCCCGCGAGCTGGAGCTGGATCAGCTTCAGCGCCGAGGCGGCCGACGCGGTCCCGGCGCCCGTGAAGCGGATATCCGTCGCCTTGACGCGCCGCTTGGACTTCGCCGGCTTCGACGGATCGGTGCAGTTGGCGCGCTGGCTCACGGCGATGTCGCTGGTGATCTCCAGCGAGCGATCGGTGTTGATCGTGCATTCTTCGGTGAAGGCTTCGGTCGGCGAAGCGCCGTCGCCGAACTTGAAGACGAGCTTTTCGCCCGAGACGCCCTCGACATAGGTGTCCGGCATGGTGTCCTCCTGGGATTGGCCATATCGGCCGGGTGATCAGCCGTTCCGGTGAACGGTGAAGCGATAGGTCGTCACAACGTGCTCGACGTCGGGGTTCGGGTCGCCGACCGGGACGGACGAGACGAAAGACCGACTGGAGATCCGCCAGCCTTCGAGCCCGACCAAGCCGTCCAAGACGACGACCGACGCGTCGGCGATCTCTCCGGCCGAAAGCGTCGCTTCCGGCCCCTTCGCCCAGTGGTGAAGGGTCAGGACCAGCTCGGCGCTACCCATCGGCGCGCCCTGAAGGCGTTGCGGCGGCCCGAGGGTCGTGCGCGGCCATGCATCCTCGAAGGCCTGGCCATTCGCGAAGACGGCGGGTCCGGCTTCGGTTTGCGCGACGAGGCCGCAATAGGCCGCGTCCGCGATCAGCGCCGCGACGGCGGCCTTCTGGAGTTCGTTGGTCGGACTCGTCATCGCAGCGCCGCCACGGCCTTGACGGCCTTGTTCAAGCGCCGCACGACCCTAGACTTGGCCGCCTTCTTCCGCGCCCGAATGGTCGGGTAAAAGAATGGCTGGGCCTTGGTCCCGGCATGGGCGCGAAGGTTGTTCCGGCTTTTGCCGGTGATGTCTCTCGATCGCCCCTTCGGCGCGGGCGATGTGCCGAACTCGACGAAGCGCGCGTAATAGGCCTTGTCGTCGCCCGCATAGACGGTGAACAGCAGGCCGGCCTTGCTCAGGGCGTCGCCCCTGGCCCCGAAGTCCTCCGGCGATAGCCGGAAGGCCCCGTTTGTCCGCACGCTCGGCGGCGCGCCCGCCGACCAGCCGACCGAGGCCTGGAGATCGCCATAGCGCCGCGGGGCCGCCCTGGCCACCGCCGCCGCCATCTCGCGCGCCTCGTCCTGCAGGGCGTCCGAAAGAGCGGCCCGGACCGAATTCGGCAAGGCCTGGAGCTGGCGCAGAAGACGATCCAGCCCCTTGACCTTGCTAGCCATCGGTCGCTCCCAACTGAAGGGTCAAGGTCCGCCAGCGGTCCAGACCTTCCAGGTCAAGACAGGACAGGATCTTGAAGGTCCGCGCTTCGTCGCGGGCGTCGACGACGCGAAGCCCGACCCCGCCCCCGATTGCGCGGACCTGGTTGTCGGCCGGGATATCCATGATCCAGATCGACACGCCCGCGACCCGGTCGGCGATGACCGCGTCGCCGCCGCGTTGCGGAAGCAGGCGCACTCGCCGATCCTCGACGGCCGTCGTCCACTGGTCCTTGACGACCCCGCCGACATTCTTCCCCGCCACGCGCCGCTCGATCCGGACGCGCTCGCGAAGTTCATGCCGACTAGGCGGCGTCCACGCCATCGTCGCCTCCGGCCGTCACCGCCGCGTCGCGACCATCGCGCGCCGCGCTGGCCTCTTCCCGCGAGGCGGGCTTCTTGACCGCGACGGCCCGACCCAGGCCGATCGCCTGTTCGGCGCACTCGCGGGTCACGTTGTCGACCGTCCCGGCCTTATAGGCCAGCGTCGTTCGGCGATTGGCCGCCGGGGTGAAATCATGGTCTTCAGTGAAGCGAACCCATGGCATGGCGGCTACTCCCAGCGCAAAGGCGCGATCAGCATTTCGACGCACTCGGGAAGGCCCGACGCCGCGATCTTCCAATCTGGGCTTGGCGCGTACAGGTACTCGATCAGGAACAGGATCGCCGTGCGCGCCTCGTCGGGTGCCGTGGCGGCTCCAGCCTTGAACTTGATGACGATCGCCTCTTGGGCGTCCGGGTCCAGCGCCGGCCACGACGCGCTCGACGCGGGCCGCACCGACAGAGTCTCGTCCGAAGGCGACAGGACGAAGTCAGCCGCGTTCAGAACGACGGTGTCGCCGCCGAGGGCCTGAATGGTGATCGAGAAGCCTTCCCGGACGCTCGTCGCCACGGGAAGACGGAAAGAGCGCGCCGGCCAGCACGGCAAGACCCATTCAAGGGTCTGAGTGATGAACCGGCGTTGGGTCGCCGCCTCCACCTCGGCCGTGGCGGTCTTGATCAAGCCCGTGACGACGGTGTCGTCGTCGTTGTGCAGGATGTTCAGACGCGCCTTCGCCTGATCGAGCGTGACCGGCGAGGACGTGGCGGCGGCGGCGACCCGGACCGTCATGGCTAGGCGACGATCTCGTCGACGCTGGCGGCGTCGCTGTCCGAGGCCACGCCATAGCGCGGATCGAGACCCAGCACCGTGCCGGAGATCAGCGAGGCGGCGACCGCCGGGGTGACGCTCAGCCGGAAGAACTTGAACCCGCGATCGAAGTCGAGGTCTTCCTGTTTCAGGTTGATCTCGACCTGCTTGCTGTCCTTGTTGCCGGCCTTGGTCAATTGAGTGATCGCGTGCGCGGGAACGTCCTTGGCGCCGGTCCCGTCGCTGGCCGTGGCTTGCTCCAGCTTGGCGTCGACCGTGGCCGAGGCGCCCAGCGCGCCGACGGACACGATGGCCAGATAGTTGAAGAACTTGGTCGCATCGATCCAGGCGGAGGTCTTGACCGCGTTGGCCGATTGAGGGTCGATCGCGCCGACAAGGGCGACGCGCTGCGAAGGCTTCAGGGCGGTGCTCATGTGACCGCTTCCTTTCCTGTTCGAGAGATCCGCGCGCCGAAAGCTTTGTCGCGAACTGGCGGACCGGGCGCGCAGCCAGTCCGCCAGGCGTCACCCGCGAGAACCCGACTAGCGGGCTTCGAGGGTGACGAAGTGCGACTTGGTGTTGGGGCCGTTCTTCGGGTCGACCGGCTTGGCCAGGTAGGGCTGACCGCCCAGGCGGAAGGTCCAGCGGAAGGCCTGGATGTTGTAGTCGAAGAACAGGTGGATCGAGGCGGCGAAGTCGATGCCGCCGCCTTGCTTGGTCGCGGCGTAGTACCCCGACATGTCGACCAGAGCCAAGTCGCCCAAGTCGCCGATGGTGGAGCAATGCTCCGTGTACAGCAGCGGCTTGCCGCGGATGAAGCCTTCCCACGGCGAGGTCAGGGGTTGGTTGTTCGGCAGGAAGGCCGGGACGTTGCCCAGGGTCAGGGCGCCGAGTTCCGGGTCGATGTCCGAATTACCGAGGAAGATCGGTCGACCGCCGTTGCGCAGCAGGCGAGCGTTCATCTTCAGGATGTTCTTGACCGCCAGGGTGTCGGCGGCCTGGGCGTTCTCCTTGGCGACCGTGACCAGGGCGTCCGACTTCATGAAGCCCAGCGGCTTGCCGTTGCCGTCGCCCCACATGATCGCGTCCGAGGCCTTCCAGGAAATGGCGCGGGCGGCCTGTCTCGTCAGACGGTCTTGCAGGCGCGGCGCGTCGTCGAGAACTTCCTGGGTCGCCAGAACGAAGGCGTACAGTTCATGCAGCTCGACCGTCATGCCGGTCTGGGCCGCTTTGCTGGCCACCATCTGCGAACCTTCCGAGCGCCAGTAGGCCTGAACGCCGGCCGAGCCCCACGGCGTGCTCTCGTCCTTCGCGATCTTGACGCTGTTGCCGGCGGTCGGCTCCGGCGTCACCATCGACAGCAGGTCCGGTTCGTTGAACGCCAGTTCCCAGATCGCCTGGCGGTAGTCTTGCGGGACCAGGAACCCTTCGCCCGCGCCGCCCTGGTTCTGATGGAAGCCGGCGGGGGCCGCGCCACGCTCGACGCCCTCGACCATCGCGGCCAAGCGCGGATCTTGGGCCATGCCCGTTTGGGCGTTCCGGACCGCGACGGCGAAATCGGCCAGGTTGCGGAAGCCGCCCGTGGTTTCCGGGTTCAGCTCGTTCATGGTACGGCCAGCGCCGAAGGCGGCGCGACGGCCGGCTTCGGGCGAGGCCGACGTGGCGAACAGCGCGCCGCGACGGGCGGCCCCCTCTTCGATCGCGATCTTCTTGTCCAGGTCGGCCACGTCGGCTTCGAGGGCGCTCAGCTCGGCGTCCAGCGCTTCGAGCTTCTTGTCCTCTTCTTCCGTGCGGTCCGTCTTGGCGCCCAGGGTGTTGAATTCGGCCAGAGCCGCCCGACCGCGCGTAGCCTTTTGATGGCGCTGCTGGCGGAGTTCCTTGAGGGTCATCGACCATCTCCGTTGCAGCCGGGGCAACGCGCCGTCGTCCTGTGGCCCCGGCGGATCACAGGTGGCGTTCTCGAAAGGCTGGGAGGCCTTATTCGAAGGCGAGCGCGCTCCGGCGGCGCGGCATGGACTTGGTTTTGATCAGGCCAGAGAGAACGTCGGCCATGGTGGCGACACGGTCGGCCATGCCGAGCTGGACGGCGCGCTTGGCGCTCACGGTGCGGGCCAGGCCGGCCTCGTCGGCCAACTTGCGGACATCGGCGGCGCTCATGCCGCGCCCCTTGGCAACGGCCTTGATGAAGTCGTCGTCGGCTTCCATGACGCTTTGTTGGATGGCGGCCAGCGCCTCATCCGTCAGCGGCTCGAACGGGTTGGCGTCGGCCTTGCCCGCGCGCGAACGGACGATCGTTGCCTTGACGCCGTCCATCTCCAGGGCCTTCGACCAATCCAGGTGGACCGACAGCACGCCGATCGAGCCGACCTCGCCGGAAGGCGTCACCGCTATCTCCGTCGCCTGGGAGGCGATGTAGTAGGCGGCCGAGGCGGCCAAAGTGTCGACCACGGCGATGACAGGCTTGATCTCGGCCGCCTTGCGGACGGTCTCGGCGGTCTCCGGCGTGGCGGCGTAGGTGCCGCCGGGCGAGTTCACGTCCAGCACGATCGCGCCGACACCCGGATCGGCGGCGGCCCGGTTCACCGACGCGCGAAAGGCGTCCATGCCCGGCGCGATGGTCCTACCGAAGAAGGTTAGGCCGCGAGGCGTCAGGCTTCCCAGCAAACCCACGACCGCGATACCCGCGCCAGGCGACGCCGCGCCGTCGCGCGCGTCGGCCGCAAGGCGGTTCGGATCGACAGCCAGCAGGGTTTCGCCGCTACCGTCGGCGAGCTGCGACAGCAGATTACGCATCTTGGTTGTCCTTGTTGCCGGGGTCGCTCAGCGTGCCCTTGTCCGACTTGGCGTCCTGCATGTTCGAGGGTTGCAGGTAGACGTCGCCCTGTTCGCCGATCGGGTTCATGTTTTCGAGGCGAAGAATGTCGTTGACGCTCAACCACCCCCATTGCCGGCCCGTGGCGTAAGCCGCCCAGCGCGTCTTCAGGTCGCCGCGGAGGAGTCCCGCGACGTTGAACTCGATAAAGAAGCGGTCGCGGTCTTGCCCGATCAGCAGATCCCGCGAGGCGGCCTGTTCCCAGGCCGCGATCCACGGCGCCAGGGTGTAGACCACGAACTCGATCGACTGCTGTTCGATGTTGTTGTTGGTCGCCCGCTCCAGCATGCCCACGCGGTGCGGTGGCATGTTCCAGATCGAGGCCACCTCGTAGCCGGCTTGCTTCTTGGTTTCGAGGAACTGCGCCTCGTCGTTCTGGACGTTGTTGCGGCTGTACTTGACGCCGAACTTCAGCAGGCGGTCCTTGTGACGGTTCGCGCCCGTGCCGCCAGCGCGCCACGATTGAAGGAAGCTTTGCTCGTCTTCCTTGGTCCGGAAGTTGCCCGGATGCTCCAGGACGCCACCGCCCGCACCGCCGTTGGCGAAGTAGAGCGCGCCGAACTGTTCGACGGCCAGGGCCTTGCCAATCGTCTCCCCGTCGGTCTCCCACACCGGGACGCCGCGGAGGCCGTCCCGCGTCAACGGAGCCTTACGAATGTGCAGGATCTCGTCTTCCCGGAAGACGTCATAGCCGGTGGCCGGCGATAGCCGGTTGATCCAGTAGTAGACCCAACCATCGCTCCCACGCGCCACACGCCAGACCCGGCTCGGATGAACCGGGTCCAGCTCGCCCACCGGGTACCCGTCGGTTGACGGCCGAATGATCGAGAAGGCCTCGCGCCACCAGGCGAGGTGGCGCTGTTGCTCGTCGCGGAACTCCTGGGCCGTCTGGCGACGGTTCGGGCGCGAGTGCAACACGTTGAACAGAGGATGGCCCCGCGCCGGCCGGCGCTTCTCGCCATCGAGCCGTTCGAACACCATGAACGGCAGCGTCGAAATAGGCCCCGCCAGCGCCTCTTGGCAGGCGCGAACAGCCCAATGTTTCGAGCCATTCACGTCGGAAACATGAATGCCCGCCAGCGACGGCGCGCCGATGTCTTGGGGGAAGTCCCGATTTGGCTGCATATCCCCGGCGCTGGCCTGAAGGCCAACGCCAGACGCCAGCCCAGAGACAAGGCGCTGCATAAGGTTCATGTCAGATCACCACCACGGCGGAAGCGTCGGTCGTCATCACAGATGCCTCCGGGTTGCGGGCCATGAGCTGCACGGCGTTGAAAGCAGCGATCAAAGGGTCGATCTTGGCCTTGCCGGCCGCCTGTTTGGTGATCAGCACCGCGTTGCCGCGTTGCTCGGCCTTGGCGTTGCCGGCGCACCAGGTCATGAGGTCTTGGCCGGCGTGCCACAGCGTCCCGTCGGCCAGCTTGCGCTCGGCGCTCCAGATCGCGCCCGAAAGCTTGTAGCCTTGCGGGACGGCGACGAGCTGTTCACGCGCGAGGCCAGAAGCGATGATCTCGTCGACCATGGCCGCGATGCCTTGCGGGTCCAGACCGACCGCGAACTGGTCAGGCAAGAGCCCCGCGACATGCAGCCGCGCGACGATGGCCGCCACGTCCTGGATGTCTTGGGTCGGCCGTTCGCAGATGACCAAGTCACCGGCCTTGACGAAGTCGTGCAGGCGTTCGGCGATTTCCTTGCGCCGCTCGAAGACCTGCGGATGCGCCCAGGCGCGGTTCCACAAAAGCCAGTCGCGGGTATCCTTCTCGCGCCCAAGCACCGCCAGGCCCAAAAGGTCGTCAAGGCCGCCGCCGTCGATACCGACCACGGCGACGTCGCAGCGTTGTTCGATCTCGTCCAGCGTGATGCTGTCGTCGGCGGCCGAGAGCCAATGGTCGACACCGGCCCAACGGTCCGAGTGCAGCGCCATGCCGATCTCGACATTGAGGTGCTGCGACGCCCAGCGCCGAACCTCTTCCTCGCCCTTGTCGCGGGCGCCCGCGAAGTCGTCCAGCAGGCGGTCGATCGTGATCGAGTAGCCCAGGTTCGGCAGAACCATCGGCCACAGCGCCGGGTCCATCCATAGCTTGTCGCGCGAGACCTGGATGGCCTCCGGGAACTCGTACAGGATCGGCAGCAGCCGAACCTTTTCGGTGATCTTCCCGTCGCGGACGCCGCGGGCGTACTGGAGTTCCTGTTTGAACAGGCCGGCCGGCGGCTCGTCGCTCTGGGTCGTCGTGCAGATCAGCAGGCTTTCCGGGTTGGCGATCAGGCCGCCCCGGATCTGGCCGAAGACACGCGTCGCGTAGCTGTATGTCGAGATGATGTGCAGCTCGTCGACCATCACGACGACGGGCTTCACCCCGGTCATGACCTTCATGTCGAAGGTCTTGATCTTCAGCTTGGTCTTGTTGGTCCGATCCTCGATCGTCTTCAGGTGATCGATCACCTTGAAGCGCTTTTCGAGGTACGGGTCGGCCTCGATCATCCCCGAGGCCTGCTGGAAGGCCAGGTCGGCGATATCCTGGGTCGGCCCGATGAAGAGCATTTCCGCGCGCGGGCGCTCGTTCATCAGCAGGGCGGTGATCATCACCCCCGCCGCGCCCGTCGTCTTGCTGTTCTTCTTCG
>Ga0247725_1000827_pt1 | contig 18928 bp, 20 predicted proteins | sample OKSTACKMCFT3sol_FD_183021 | JGI IMG/M metagenome (GOLD analysis project Ga0247725, IMG submission 183021) | Subsurface sediment microbial communities from gas well in Oklahoma, United States - OK STACK MC-FT3-sol | ecosystem: Environmental > Terrestrial > Deep subsurface > Rock core/Sediment...
TACTGCCAGTCCTTACGGACCTAATCTGTACTCTCTAAAAACTTTTCTACACTGTTTTCTACATTCTTTACCAAGTTCTGTATCCGGTCGTTTTATTGCTGCTGAACCAGCTGTTCGACCCGACTTGCGATTATATTATTGCGATAACTATTATTTCGCAAGTTTATTTTTGAAGTATTTTAAAGAAATTTATTAAGTTTATGATTTTAATTGGTTTTTATTTTTTTTGTTTATACAAAAATTTAAAGTCTGCTGGTGCAAAGTGCTGTTGGTTCTGTCTTTGGGTTGGTCGGTGAATAGTAAGGGTGACCGGATTTATGTTGCAAAAAGGATAACAGATAGGTCACTATCTGTAGCTCATCAATTAAGGAGAGCATAGATGAACTTTAAATTATTAAGTGGAGCCAGTATTTTGTTCTGCAGTTTTGTCAGTTTGGCGGAGCCTGCCAAACCTGAAACTGTAGAGTTGTTTCTGAAAGTCACAGATGCTGCTGCCACTGTGGATTATGCTTATGCTCAATTGGATCAGATGAGCGAGCAGATGCTTCGATCTCAGGCGCCTGAAGCAAAAGATGATCCTTTAATCCGCAAGCACATGCACGAATTAAATCAGTTGATCCGTACCGAATTGTCCTGGCAGCAGTTAGAGCAACCTATGATCGCTATCTATTCCAGCGTCTTTACTGAAGAGGAATTGCAGGGAATTATTGCGTTTTATCAGTCAGATGCTGGTCAGAAGATGGTAAAACGTCAGCCTGAGCTGATGCAGGCCACCATGGCTGTGATGCAGGAACAGTCGATGTTATTGATGCCAAAAATGAAGCAATTGGTAGAGAAGCAAAGCAAGGAAAGGGTGGAGCAACTCCAGGCTAACTAATTTCCCTTCTTATCAAGGGGTGTTCTTTACCCCTTCTTCTTCGCCCTTGGATGCGTATTGTCATACACTTTGGCGAGTTGCTGGAAATCCAGGTGGGTGTAAACCTGGGTAGTATTGAGGTTAGCGTGGCCCAATAGTTCCTGTACGGCGCGCAGGTCGGAGCTGGATTCGAGCATATGAGTGGCAAAGGAATGACGTAGCATATGCGGGTGTAAATGCTGGGCTAAACCCTGACGTTCAGACCAGAGTTTGACACGTTGTTGCACTTGCCTGTTGCTGATACGGTTTTTCTGTTTGCTTAAGAACAACGCCTCCGGATCTGTGCCAACGTAAGCACTTCGTACTTTCAGCCAGTCTTTGATAGCGGCCACAGCCATACGACCTATAGGCAGAACCCGTTGTTTATTGCCTTTACCGCGCACCCTTATTAAGGCTTCGGACCAATCAATATCCTGCAGATTGGCGCTGACCAGTTCGTCCAGCCGTAAACCAGAAGAGTAAAACAACTCCAAAATAGCTTTGTCGCGACAGGCGAGAGCATCTTCACTGGTGTCAAAATCCAGCAGGTGATTGACCTGGTCGACATCAAGGTTTTTTGGTAAAGGTTTGTCGAATTTGGGCACCTGTAAATACGAGGCCGGATTTTCTTTTAGTTTGCCTTGTTGCACCAGATAACGGTAAAAGCTGCGTAACGAAGCTACTCTGAGCGCTAAGCTGCGGGCTTTTAGGCTTTTGCGGCATGAAGAGATATGTTGTTGTAACTGGGTTTCGGTCAGCCCGACCCAATGCCCGGCTTGTTCTGCCAGTTGACTGGCAACCGCAGCAAGTTGCAATTGATAGCTGCTTAGCGTTTTGTCGCTGTAACCCCGTTCATGCTTTAAATAAGCCAGGAAAGCCGACAAGTCGGCTTGCCAATGATCCAGTTCAGCAGGCAGAGCCATTTAAATCGCAGCTGGTAAAACGGCTAATACCAGTTTCGCCAGATGGTCCAAAAATAAGGTGTCCATCCCTGGCTGGAAATGCTCGTCTGAGTCACTGCCAAAAGCCAGAAGGAACTGCTGCTCGTCCGACAGTGTTAACAGTTGCAATGACACAGAGTGAATGTGAGATTCAAACAGCGCTGACATTTCGTCGCGGTTCATACGGCCAAAATAATAGGTTTTGCCACTTAAACGGCGCTGCAGTATCAGCTGTAATTGCCCGACTTGATCCGTATTTTGCTGCAGGTCGACCAATACACAACTTTGCACCTGCGGCATTTTGGCGGTAAATGCCTGCAGTGCATTTAATAAGGCACTTTGATCTTTGGTTTTTAATAACTCTAAGTGCAGATCATTCAGCGCATAAAATATCTGTTCGTTCTGGCGGGCTATACCCATCAGACGCGTAATGTCATCTTCTAAAGAACGGATTTTTTCCCGCTGTAACTCCAATTGACGTTCTACTAAAGACACTACACCTCTTTGCTGGTGTGGTAAACGTAACCGGCTTAGAAGCTCTGGGTGCTGAAGAAAAAACTCTGGGTGATCATAAAGATAGTCCACAATCAGGCTAGCTTCAGCCAGTTCAGGGTTCACCAGTGTTGTATCGAGAGGAAGGTCGCTCATAAGAATAATTGTCCATCAAAAACATGTTCGGCTGGCCCTGTCATTTTGACGGGTTGGCCAGGTCCTTGCCAGCGGATCTGCAAAGAACCGCCTGGTAAATCTACCCTTACCTGGGTTTGTAATTTTTTCTGCATCTGACCAATCACTGCGGCAGCACAAGCTCCTGTACCACAAGCCAGAGTTTCACCTGCGCCACGCTCCCACACTCTTAATTTGACATGAGAAGGCGACAGCACCTGCATAAAACCTATATTGGCGCGTTCAGGGAAACGTTCATGGTGTTCAAACACCGGCCCCCACTGATGCACCGGAGCCGTCTGAATATCATCCACTAGTATCACGGCATGCGGGTTCCCCATAGAAACTACACCACATAAAGTGGTGGCGTCCTCACTGTGCAAAATATAGTTCAGCTCCTGTTTCTGTGCTTTAAAAGGCACTTTGACCGGATCAAACTGCGGCACGCCCATATTGACAGTCACCTGGCCATCCTGCTCTATATACAAAGTAATTTTGCCGGACTTAGTGCTGACGGAAATTTTGTATTTATTGGTCAGGCCTTTATGCCGGACAAACTTAGCAAAGCAGCGCGCACCATTGCCACATTGTTCAACTTCAGAACCGTCGGCATTAAAGATGCGGTAATGAAAATCCAGATCCGGATCGTAAGGTGGTTCCACCATCAGCAGCTGGTCAAAACCCACACCAAAGTTGCGATCGGCCAGCTTTTTGATTTGTTCTTTGGTTAAAAACACATTTTGGCTGACGGCGTCTATCACCATAAAGTCATTGCCCAAACCGTGCATTTTTGAGAAATGCACTAAGCTTTGGTTATTCCGATCTTTAAATTTATTGTCTGGGATCATTCAGGGTACCAACTGTTCACCGTGCCACAGGTCCTGCCATTGTTCGCGCTGGCGGACTAAATAGCTGCGGTCACCATCTACCAGCACTTCTGCGGCTCTGGGTCTGCTGTTGTAGTTGGAACTCATGGTAAAACCATAAGCACCGGCTGAGCGCACTACCAGTAAATCACCTGGTTCTATTGCTAAAGCCCTGTCTTTACCGAGGAAATCACCGGTTTCACAAACAGGACCCACTACATCATAAGTCACAGCTGAAATTTCAGGTTTTTGTTTTACCGGAATAATTGCCTGCCATGCACTGTAAAGTGCCGGGCGAATCAAGTCGTTCATCGCTGCATCCACGATAGCGAAATGCTTCTCCTGACCAGGCTTTAAATACTCCACTTTGGTCAGCAACACGCCGGCGTTGGCCATAATGGCGCGGCCAGGTTCAAAAATCAGCGACAACTGCGGATAGGCCGCCAGTTTTTCTACTACTTTAGCTGCATATTCCGCAGGATGTGGCGGAGTTTCGCCATCATAAGGCACACCTAAACCGCCACCTATATCGATATGACTTAAGTGGATCCCCACTGCAGCTAATTTGTCGATCAGCGCCAGTAACTTATCTAAGGCATCTAAAAATGGCTGGGTTTCGGTCAGTTGTGAGCCGATATGGCAATCGACACCACAGACTTTTAAATGTGAAGCAGCATTGGCTTTTTGGTACATAGTGACGGCGTCGTTAATGTCGATACCAAACTTATTGGCTTTTAAGCCTGTAGAAATATAAGGGTGGGTTTTGGCGTCAATATCCGGGTTAACCCGAATAGAAATAGGCGCAATGATATTCAGGCGGCTGGCAACCTGCTGAATACGTTCCAGCTCCGGAATAGATTCGACATTAAAACACTTAATGCCGATGTGCAGGGCAAACTCAATTTCAGTGACTGACTTACCAACACCAGAGAATACTACTTTTTTTGCGTCGCCACCTGCTTGCAAGACGCGGCGCAATTCACCTTCGGACACTATATCAAAACCGCTACCAAGGCGTGCCAGCAGGTTAAGCAAGGCGATGTTGCTGTTGGCTTTAACGGCATAACAGACTAATAAATCGCGACCTGGCGCGGCTTCGGCAAAAGCTTTGTAGTGGCGCTCGATGGTCGCGCGGGAATAGACATAAGTTGGCGTACCAAATTCTGCGGCAATATCGGCTAACGCAACGCCTTCGGCGAATAAGTTCTGATTCTGATAATTAAAGTAATCCACTACTGTTCCTTTGAAACTACTGGCTGATCGGCTGGCGCTGGTTGTTCTGTCGGCGCTTTATTGGGTTGTGGGGTTTGAGGCAATGTCAAAGGACCTTTTTGGCCACAGGCCAGTAACCATTGGCTGAGCAACAGGATGCACACCAGTCTTTGTCGCTTTGTATTCATGGTTTTTATTTCATTAATTATTTTGCGCTCTATAATCGCATCCTTAACAGCAAAAGCAAACAGGTGAAACCGATGAATGACGTAGAATATGACGAACTGACCGATCAGGTGCTGCTTGCGGTGGAAGATGCGATCGAAGCATTGGACCTTGATTTAGATTATGAGTCGAACGGTGGCTTGTTGAGTATCAGTTTTCCTGAAGGGAGCAAGGTGATTATCAATAAACAGCCGCCACTGCATCAGCTATGGGTTGCGACTAAATTTAATGGTCACCATTTTGAATTCAAAGATGGCGTCTGGATAGATAACAGAAGCGGGGCCGAGTTCTGGGCATTAATTTCCGAGGCTTTTAGTAAACAGTCTGGTCAAAACGTAGTGTTAGCCGATAACTCTTGAGTGAGATAGCGGGCTGAATAAAGGAATAGAGAAATACAATGGCGTTACTTCCTTTTGTCGATGTAAAACCCCAAAGTCAGGCCGATGCTGCTGTGGTCTGGTTACATGGGTTAGGCGATTCGGGTGATGGTTTTGCCCCTATAGTGCCGGAACTGCGTTTACCAAAAAGCTCTGGTATCCGGTTTTTATTCCCTCATGCACCTGTGCGTCCTATTACTATCAATGGTGGTATGCAGATGCGCGGTTGGTACGATATTAAAACCTGGGATTTAAACGACAGAGCTGACGAAACTGGTGTGCGTGAATCTGCTGCTGCTGTGACTGCCTTACTGGACAAATTGATCGAGCAGGGCATTCCGGCTAATCGTATTTTGTTGGCAGGTTTTAGTCAGGGTGGTGTTATTGCGCTACATTTATTACCCCGCTTGCCTTATAAGCTGGCTGGCGTAATGGCATTGTCTACTTATATGGCGATACCAGGTAAATTAAAAGACGAAATGACTGCGGCGAATAAGAGTACAGCTGTGCTGGTGAATCATGGCACTCATGATGAAGTGGTGCCTTATAGCGCTGGACAGGCTGCTTTTAACGCATTGAAATTTGCAGGTTTTAATGTGAATTGGGTGGATTACCGTATGGGGCATAGTGTCTGCCCACAACAAATTGCCGATATCAGCCGTTTTATTCAGCAGCAATTACCCGCACTTTAGAGATGGAACAGCACAAGTGACAACAGCACAGGAAAAACTGGTGGTTCGGGTCAGTCTGGGCGCTACTGCAGCGTCTGGTGATTTGCCCGAACCAATAACAGAGCAACACTGGCATTGGCGCCGTATTGCCGGTGCTGTATTGACACTTTGCGCTGCTGCTTTGCTGTTGTATGGCTGGTTAAACGTAGAGTCGCCTGATACCGCGGTAAATACTATCTCAGAGAATGCCCCAGTTGTGAGCACTGCAGAATCTATCGAAGCCGCAACACCAGAGTTGGTGTTGGCAGCCGTACAGCAAAATGCAGAGCCTGTAGTTTCGAGCGACTTAAAGTTTGAGTCTGAAGATGACGGAGTCACTGAAACCGCGGTTACAGCTTTCTCAGAGCTTAGGGGGGAACAACAACCTGCGGTAAAACAATCAGCAGAAGCTGCAGACACGCAGCAGGAAGATGGGGCTCCTTTGTTTCAAGCCGATACGGGGGTTTTAAGGTTAGCCCTTTTAACCAATGAAAATCCATCAGCTAAGGCCTTTAGTTTTGGTGAGCAGGTTGACGCTGCGACAGTGCCACATTTGGCTTTATATTCTGAGGTTAAAGGTTTGAATGGCCAGTACATTGAACATCGCTGGTATTACGAAGGTAAACTGATAACCAAGATTACACTTCCGGTTAAGCTAGATTACTGGCGGACCTATAGCAGAAAAGAGTTCGATGCTCATCAAAAAGGCGAATGGCGGGTGGAGATTCTTGATCCACAACAGAATCTGTTGTTTAGCCATCACTTTCATTATCAATAATATCCCCTTCGTACTTGAAGCTGCAGCTTTGTTGTCTCTGACATCTTATTGTTCACTGTATTGGTGGGAGTAAGATTTGTTTAGTATCGGATTGGAATTTTAGACGGGCAGGGACAAGCCCTGCCCCTGCGGTAAGTTTGGGTATATACTAAGCGGCATTTTCAGGCAGACCAGCCTTAATCATCATTTCGCTGCTGCTGTTTTCCGCTGCTTTAAGGAGTACCTATGAACCTTGTCCGCATTGCCACTCGTAAAAGTGCTTTAGCTTTATGGCAAGCCAATTTTGTTAAAGCCGAACTGGAAGCTGCCCACCCGGGTTTACAGGTTGAACTGGTGCCTATGTCGACTCAGGGCGATAAAATTCTGGATACTCCTTTAGCCAAAATCGGTGGTAAAGGTTTGTTTGTCAAAGAGCTGGAAACCGCCATGCTGGAAGGCCGTGCTGATATAGCAGTGCACAGTATGAAAGATGTACCGGTCGATTTTCCTGAAGGCCTTATGCTGCATACCATTTGCCAGCGTGAAGACCCCCGTGATGCTTTTGTCTCTAACACTTATCAACAGCTTGCCGATCTACCCCAGGGGGCTGTAGTGGGGACTTCCAGTTTACGTCGCCAGTGCCAAATCAAAGCCATGCGACCAGACCTACAGATCAAAGACTTACGTGGCAATGTTAACACCCGTCTGGCAAAACTGGATGCGGGTGAGTTTGATGCCATTATTCTGGCTTCGGCTGGCTTAATACGTTTAGGTTTTGAAGCCCGTATTGCCAGCTTTTTAGACGTTGGCACCAGTTTACCAGCCAATGGTCAGGGCGCTGTAGGTATTGAATGCCGTAGTGATGATTTGGTTGTTCAACAGCTGTTAGCTCCGCTGGAACATCAGGAAACCCGTATTTGTGTGTTGGCCGAACGGGCGATGAACCGCAAGCTGCAGGGCGGTTGTCAGGTGCCTATTGGTGCTTTTGCTGTGCTTCAGCAGAATGAACTTTGGCTGCGCGGTTTGGTCGGACAGTTGGATGGTTCTGAAATTTTACGTTCAGAAATCAGAGGGGAAGCGACTCAAGCTGAGCAGTTGGGGACTCAACTGGCTGAACAATTACTGGCGTTAGGCGCAGATCGCATTTTAGATGCGGTCTATCTTCAGGCCTGATTGGCGTGACGACTCCATTGCTGGATCCGCTAAGCCCGCTACTGATCACCAGACCAGCGGGTAAGGCGGATCAGTTGCTGGCCAGTTTAGACGAACTGGCTATTCCGTATTTGTATCAACCTTTGATCACCACCCAGTTGGTGCCATTAAAAGCCAAAGCAGGCACTATGCTAGAGCAGGCTGATCAGGTAATTTTTGTCAGCGTCAGCGCGGTCAGCTGTTTGCAGCAACAATACGATTGCAAAAAAATTACTGCGCCTTTAGTCGCAGTCGGAACTACGACTGCGACAGTGCTGGAAAAATGCAGTGGACGCGAAGTGCTTGTGCCTGCGGATCAGCGTAGTGAAGGCTTGTTGGCTTTGCCGCAGCTACAGGATGTAGCTGACAAACATATTGTGATAGTAAGGGGCAATGCGGGCCGTGAGCTGATTAAAAAAGGCTTACAACAGCGCGGCGCTCATATTCATTATGTGCAAAGTTATCGCAGAGTGCCTTTACCCTTAGATGGTCAAAGCTTGTCAGACCAGTGGCATCAGCAACATATTCAATGTATTGTGGTCACCAGCAATGAAATTTTGCAGCTTATTTTTGAGTTATTGCCCAAAGAGCAACATAGCTGGCTACAGCAACAGTTATGGATAATGGTCAGCCCGCGGATGAAAGAAGCCGCCATAGAACTTGGGATCGACGGATCCCGTATTTATTTGTCAGCCAGTGCCAATGATCAGGCGTTACTGGAGGCTATTTGCCAGTTAAGAGGAACTTGTCATGACTGATACGCCGGTGGCCGTTACTGCCTCTGAATCTCCACTCTCCCAGGGTTCGGCTAAAGCTGATCCGGTTAAAAAAGACCCGATTAAAAATGCTCCTGTAGTATCAGCTAAAACAGGCCGTGCTGTTGCCTGGTTTTCTTTAGTATTGAATCTGATTTTGGTCGCGGCTATTGCCGCTGTGATTTGGTGGTTATGGCCGCAGTGGACTGCGTTGCAGCAGCAACAGCAGGTATTGCAACAGCAGCAACAGCAACAAACTGAACAAGGCAAACAGCAGCATCAGCAACTGACCGATCAAGTGCAGCGGCAACTGGCATTAGTTGTTGATCAGCAAAAACAACAAGGTGCTTTGGATCAACAGCAACAACAGGCCTTACTGCAGTTGCAACTGGAAAGTAAAAAACAGCTGAGTAACGGCCGTACCTGGCAGTTATGGCAAATTCAGCAGCTGTTGCAACTGACTGGGCAAAAAATCTGGTTAGAGCAGGACATGCCAGCGGCATTACGTTTATTACAAGGCGCTGAGCAGCAATTGGCTTTATTGCAGGACAGCAGCATGCAGCCGTTACGTCAGGCTATTCAGACTGATTTAGCTGAACTGCAAAAAAATACTTTGCCTGATGTCGCCAAAATTCAACTGGGCTTAACCAGCCTGCGTAAAGCTGTGAATGATTTACCGTTGCGTCAAAGCGAGCGTGAACTGGACGACGCAGCGCCTGTAGCTGCTACCAGCTCAGATTGGCAGTCCACCTTGCTTCAGCACTGGAATTCATTCTGGAGTTCGTTGGTGCATGTGCGTCCAACTCAGCCGGAAGATTTGTCTGTGTTATCTGCAGGCGAGCAACTGAGTTTACGTAATAGCTTACAGCAACAACTGTTGCTGGCTGAACTGGCGGCAATGAAGTATCAGAGCGAGTTGTATCAGGCTGCATTACAGCAGGCAATGGATACCTTGCAGCGTTATTTTGCGGCTGTGGATCCAAAGGTCAAAGCTGCATCAGAGCAAATAGTTCAACTGGCTGCTTTGCCTGTGGCTTTCCCAGCGCCTGCCGCTTTGCAATCCAGTGCTGTGCTTGATCAGGTGATGCGTCAAAGCCTGGTAGAAAACATGGTGGAGAGCAAACCATGATCCGTTTGCTGATAATAGTTTTGCTGCTGGCTGCGGCCATGTGGCTGGGGCCATGGCTGACGCAGAATCCGGGTTATCTGATGCTGGTGCTGGGTCCATGGACCATTGAAATGACGCTGGTGGGTTTTGCCATCATTTTATTGTTAAGCCTGAGTTTGTTATGGCTGACATTACGAATTTTACGGCCGTTTTTGGGTTTTCGTAACTGGACCCTCAATCCGTTTCGTGGCCGTCAGCAGCGCAAAGCCCGTTTAGCTTTTGAACAAGCAGCTTTGGCTTTGGCTGCTGGGCGTTTTCAGGATGCCGAACAGTATTTTGACCGCTCTGATGCTATGCCTGAATTTACTATGCTACGCCAAAGTATGGCCTGTTACGCCGCTTTGCAGGCCGGACATGCGGCTAAAGCTATGCAACTGGCCGAACAACTGGATGCAACAAAGGCGCAGAGTTGTTATGTCAAGGCCGATTTATTATTACGCCAGAATCAGGCCAAAGCTGCGCTGGAGTTATTGCAGCCTCAGATGTTGATACCGGCAGATGCGCCTTTATTAGCGCCTTTGTATTTCCAGTCGCTTTTAGCAGCTGGTCATAACATCGAAGTCTTCCACACTGTACTGAAAGCAATAGAGCAAAAGTGGTTTACCAAAGTGCAGTGGCAAGCACAGCGTTATCAAATTTATCCGCAGGCCATCCGTAATCTGGCAGCCCAGGGTGTATTTGACGAAAGCAGTGATTATTGGCTGGCGTTGCCGTCGAAAGAACGTAAGTCGATGGCTGCGGCGTTAGGAAGGGTTTGGGCTAAAGTCAAAGCAGGCCAGGTAGAGCAAGCTGAAAAGCTGCTTGTGGATCATTTGGCTTATACTGACTTGCCTTTGGTCTGGCCTGTTCTGAAACAAATTCCGTTAAAACGTCATGTGGTTTTGCTGCGTAAACAGCTGCAGCATTGGTTACGTGATCACAAAGAAGATGCAGTGCTTTATGCGACTCTTGCTTATTGTGCTGAGCAAGATGGCGAACCTATGCAGGCCGAAATGGCTTGGCAAAAAGCCCTGCAGTACCAGCCAGGCTTAAAAATCTCCTGATATGGACAGTGGATTGTTAACGGGTCTGGCTCCTATTGTTGGTGTCAGGCCTCGAGTCTTGCTGCTTGGTAGTATGCCTGGTGCAGCGTCTCTGCTTGAGCAACGTTATTACGCCCATCCACGTAATTTATTCTGGCCTTTTATGCAGCAGCTGTTTGGTATTGAGCTTGAGCTTGATTATCAGCAACGTTGCCAGAGACTGACAGCTGAAGGTATAGCCTTATGGGATGTAATAGCACACTGTGAGCGGCCGGGTAGTCTGGACAGTGCCATCAAAAGAAGCAGCGTGGTATGTAATGCGATACCTCAATTGCTGGAAGCACAACCCCAGCTGCGGAAAATTTGTTTTAATGGTGGTAAAGCAGCAGAGGAGTTTAAACGTCATCTGCTGCCTCTGGTTAAACATCGGACAGATATAGAATATTTCCAACTGCCCTCCAGTAGCCCTGCTCATGCCAGCCAAAGCAAAGCGGCAAAGCTAGAGTTGTGGGCAAGAGCTTTACTGGAATAACACTTCCAATTCTGGTGTAGCATCAAAACCTGCGGTCTGAGCCTGTTTAAATACTGCTTTGGCTTCGTCAGTTTTCTGTTCTGTCAGTAACTCAATGGCCTGCCAACCTAAAGCCACAGGGTCATTTTTTTGCTGTAGATAGGTAGCCCATCCTTTGTCAAATTGAGCTCGTGCGCGCTGTGCTTCAAGCAAGCCATTGCGGGCGGCTTGGTCCAGCCAGTAATCATCTGTCCATTCTTTAGGTCGCTTAGGTATAGCCTTTAGATACATCTTATCTTTGGCAAAAAATGGCGACTTTTCTGTGTTGAAGTTCAGATCCCAGGGCGCTATTCTGTACTCCCCGGCCTTGTCTATAAACTCAAGCCTGTCGCCTTCTGCCAGTGGAACTTCGCCGTCAAGTACTCTGAGTTGTATCAATTTTTTCTGCTCGTCGACCTGCACTAGTGCTGTACCACTGAAGGCGGGCATAGTGACAGCCCGAGCCTTTTCCGGTTGGAAGTCAGCCTGTTGTGGGGGGAGCTGTTGTTGCAACAGGTTAAGGTCTGCTGTGGCATCAGAGGCTGGGTCCAGATAATTCAATAGAATGGCATTTGTATATTGGTAGCTCGCTATGCCAGCTAAAGCTCCGGGCCAGGTGTCTTGCTGCAGTGACATCAATAGTTTGTCACGCCATTTGTCCTGTCCGGCCATATCCAGATTAAAACTCAGGGTGACGGTATGAATAGACTTCTGTGATGATGGCTGATATCGCCATTGTCTCAGTGCATGTTCTGCTGCATCATCAAATACGCCAGCCGGGAAACTGTGTTGAGTTTGTGCATAAATAACTTCGCCTTGCTCATCAATCAGTAACAGAACAGACGCGAAACCCTGAGTGCCTCTGCGTGCGGCATTGATGGGATATCTGGGTTCCACCCGCTGAATAATTTCTCTGTTGTTGTCTCTTGCCGGCTGTTCCGTTTCTTGTTGTTGCATACTGGCGTAAGAAGGTACAGCCTGACTGTGCCATAACTCAGCCTGTTGCTGGGCTTGTTTTTTTTGCTCATCACTTAATCGAGAGTCAAGAGTCTGTATACCTGTAAGGGCATCGGGGTGACCAAGCTCAGCGGCCAGACTGAAATAGCTATAAGCCAGTTCTATGTCCTGATCCATACCTTGGCCGTTCATCGCCATTACTGCAAGATTAAAAGCTGCAGTGTCATTGCCCAAAGGCAATAACAGTTCAAACTCTGCTTTTGCCTGTTGGTATTTTTGTTGATGATAGAGCTGGCTCGCCTGATAAGTATCGGCCAGAGCTACAGATGAAATCAGCAAAGCTGAGCTGAGTACCAGTAGTTTTAACATCCATTGTTCCTTTGAGTCCTTGAAAATCAGCGCAAATAGTAGCTGTAAAGGATCGTCTGGTAAATATTTTGTTAAGCTAGTTTAGCTCCATTCGGAACAGCTTGGTCCGGCACCGCCAATACCACAGCGCCATCTGGCCGATAAAATCCTGTGATCAGACATTCAGATCGAAAGGGTCCTATTTGTTTGATGGGAAAATTCACCACAGCAATCACCTGTTTGCCGAGTAGTTCCTCTTTAGTGTACAAAGCTGTGATCTGAGCACTGCTTTGCTTCACCCCTATGTCAGCGCCAAAATCTACTTTGAGCTTATAAGCAGCTTTTCGGGCTTGTGGGAAATCAGAGACTTCGATCACAGTGCCAGTCCTGAGTTCTACTACAGCAAATTGATCCCAACTAATGCTTTCCATCACAGCACTCCTTCTTTAACAAAGGCTTAGCTTTACATAATAACCTTAAAGTTGTCATGGTTTTAATAGGAAGTGCTTACAGGAGAAATCAATTTCACTATTTCGCCTTGACAGAAAATACAAAAGCATAAATATTGAATTACATTGATTATTTAGTTTTGACTTTGTATGACTTCAATCCACGCTTGCTCAGTAAGATTTGCCCGGACAGCAGCTCCGGCGAATTTGCATGCGTGCTCCACTGATTACCACTTGTCTGAGTGGTTCGACGAATAAATCTATAGCCCCTCGTACTTGAAGCTGCAGCATTGTTGACTGCGCTATCTCGTCCCAGCACATAGATTAACTATGCTCTTGGGTTCTCGCTAGCTTGTCGCCTCCCTGCAACTCCAATTACTTTGGGTCTAGGCAACCCTTTTGACCGAATTTTATATGCAGCTTTGCGGCTGCCTGTAAAACCCTGGCCTTTGGCCGTTTTAACATCATAAAAAGAAGCAGGAAAACAAAAATGAAAGCACCTCTCTTAGGCGTGTTGGCGTTGCTATTCAGCAGCCACAGCTTCGCCTGTTTGCAACAAGAAAGTGAAAACAATAATACCGAAAGCGCAGCAGATGGCGCTTTATGCAGTGGCACAGCAGTAGCCGCCAGCATAGGCAGTAGTTCAGACCAGGATTGGTATTATTTTGATACCACTGCAACAGGAGATATAAGTGTCAGCTTAAGTCATGGCTCAGGCAAAGACTTTGACTGGTACCTGTATCGCAGCTCTGGCAGTTATATTCTGTCCGGCCAAAGCAGTGCCAACCCGGAAAGCGGCACTTATACCGCATCACCAGCAGGGCGGCACTATATCAAAGTCACACGCTACAGCGGCACTGGCACTTATCAGCTAAACGTCAATTTTGTCGGCAGTACGGGCGGTGGTGAAAATCCTCCTCCTACCGGAGGTTGTAATTACGGAACACGACCGTCCAAACCCAGTAATTTGACCAGCTATATCACTGGTTCAAGCTCCGATACTTGTGTCACCTTATCCAATCCTGCTTTATTGCTAATGGGGGGCGGTACTGACGTGGACAATGCCTTTAGCTTAAGGGTTGGGCCTCATATTCAAGGCGGCAATATTGTGGTGCTACGAACTGCAGGTACCAATGCGTACAATACTTACCTACAGGGCTTAACTAATGCCGCTTCGGTTGAAACCATTATTGTTGACACTGTGACTAAAGCCAACTCAGATTATGTTGACTGGGCCGTTCGCTCGGCTGAGTTTGTCTGGTTAGCAGGTGGTGATCAGTCAGCTTATCTGAATGCGTGGAAAGGCACTAAAGTGCAGTCAGCTATACAACATGTATACGACAAAGGTGGCGTGGTTGGTGGTACTTCTGCTGGCGATCATGTGCTAAGTCAGTATATTTATGACCCAGATGGAGTGGCAGGTGCCATCAGCGCTGAAGCTGTGACGGATTTTTGCCACCAAACTATCAATATAAGCTCAGACTTTTTAAATTTCCCTGCGCTGCAAGGGGTGATCAATGATACCCACTTCCGCCAACGTGACCGAATGGGCCGTTCTATGGTATTTCAGGCTAAAGTGGGCGCTGCAAGCCGTGTTGTTGCAATTTCAGAGGCAACTTCTTTGTTTGTGAATAGCAGCGGTCAGGGCGTAGTGGATGGCACTAATGAAGTTTATATCCTCAAATCTGACGCACAGACCCAATACGTTCAAACCAGTTGTGGTTTGCCCGTGAAAGTAAACAACCTGCTTAGATATAAATTGGTCAGTGGCGATCAGTACAACTTAACCAATAACAGCACCTCTATAGTGCCAACCCGAATCAGTTTGGATGGCAGCAAAGCCAGTTTTTACACGCCTACCAGTCCGTACTAATTTGGTAGTGTGAATAATCAAAGCCAAAGGAATGGCTTTGACTTTTGTCAGTTGTTGGTTTGGTTGCCCAGACGAGGTTCCAGACGATTTTTTAAATCCCCTTCAATCACCACGGCTCTGCCGGTTTTTTTATCCAGACAAACAAAAGTGATATTGGCGTCTGCCACTAGGGTATCCGTGCCTTCTAGCCAGATGTTCTGATGAATGATGGAGCTCTTGGTATTGATGGCGCTGAATTCAGTATCAATACGAAGTTGTTGGCCCATAGTGGCCTGAGCTCTGTAATTGATATTGATATTAACGATCACCCAGGCCAGTCCCAGCTGTTCAAAATGTTCGATATCGCCATGTTGTTCCAGATAACCCCAACGGGCTTCCTCCAAAAACTCTAAATAGCGGGCGTTATTGACGTGTTGGTAGCCGTCCAGGTGATAACCCCGGACTTTGATAAAAGTGTGATGTAACATAAAGCACTCTGGTTGGACCTGTTTGGTCTTATGATGCCATAGTTTTTCAACCTGGTTAATGAAGTTTTTGGTGGCAGGGGCTGAGATTTTTTTGGCCTGCTGCGTCGGAACCAGTAGAATAAGCGCACTCTGGCTATTTGGTGCTTTTATGCGTCTGTTACAGCAGCTCTCTGCTAAATCTTATTCCACTTTTGCCCTGGATACGCAGCTTGCAGAATTAGTTGAGCTGGAATCTTTAGCTGAATTAAAAACTTACCAGCCAACGACCACTCCGTTGTTGCTGGGCGAGGGCAGCAACAGTATTTTTTTGACTGACCAAACTCAAACTGTCTTGCGTTATTTAGCAAAAGGCCGGACTTTGTTGTCAGAAGATGATCGGCAGGTAAAGCTACATATCGAAGCTGGGGATAACTGGCACCAACTGGTGACTTGGACTGTTACTCAGGGGTGGTGGGGATTGGAGAATTTATCTTTGATCCCTGGCTCTGTTGGTGCGGCTCCTGTACAAAACATTGGTGCTTATGGTGCTGAGTTGGCGGATTGTTGCGACTATGTCGATTTTTTCCACTGGCAAAGCCGTGCAGTACAGCGTTTAAATAAAAGCGACTGTGGTTTTGGCTACCGTGACAGTATTTTTAAAACGGCCCTCGCCGGCTGTGGTGTGATTGTGGCCATAGGTCTGACGCTGAAAAAGCAAGGGCGGCCAAAATTAGGTTACAAAGGGTTGGAACATTTAAATGAGCACAGCAGTGTTGCTGAAGTGGCACAGGCGGTAATAGCTGTACGTCAATCTAAACTGCCTGATCCCGTCGTGTTACCAAACTGCGGTAGCTTTTTTAAAAACCCTGTGGTGCGTCATTCTGTTTTTGAGGCTATTCAGTCGCGTTATCCTGCAATGCCGTTCTATCCGCAAGCTGATGGCCTGGTTAAGTTAGCTGCAGGCTGGCTCATAGAGCAAGTGGGGTTAAAAGGCGAGCGTATGGGTGATGTGGGTTGTTATGAAAAGCAAGCGCTGGTGCTGGTGAATTTTGGTCAGGGGACGGCAGAGGATTTGCTCAAAATGATCCGCTTAATACAGTTAAAAGTTGCAACACAATTTGCAGTTCAGCTTGAACCTGAGGTGCGCTTACTTGGCAATTGAACAACGTAAAACTTTACCTCACAGCCTGATTGTACAGCGCCAGCTGGTACTTTATCTGGCTGATGGCGCTTTATGTTCAGGCCAATGGTTGGGGGAGCAGTTAGGGATTAGCCGTACTGCGGTGGCCAAGCATTTAGAACAGTTACAGCGCCATGGCCTGGATTTATACAAGATCAAAGGCAAAGGCTATCGTTTGGCGCAACCTGTGCAATTACTGGATGCTGCGCAGATTAAAGCACAGCAACAACAGTCGGCACCTGTCTGGGTGCAATCTGTCACTGACTCTACCAATAGCCAATTAATGCAAAAGCTAAAAGAAGGTGTGGCACTGGAAAAGGGTGCAGTGCTGGTGGCCGAGGCTCAGACAGCAGGCAGGGGCAGGCGCGGTAAACAGTGGTTTTCGCCTTTTGGCTGCAATTTATATTTTTCAATGTACTGGCAATTGGAGCAGGGCATACAAGCCGCTATGGGGCTAAGTTTAGTGGTAGGTCTGGCGGTTGCTAAAGTCTTGCAACAGCAGTGGCAGCTACCGGTACGCTTGAAGTGGCCAAATGATTTGTATATCGAGCATAAAAAACTTGGCGGCATTTTAGTCGAACTGGCAGGCCAAACTCATGCTCAATGTGATGTGGTGATAGGTTTAGGTTTAAATATCCGTATGCCGGATCAAACGGGCACAATGGTGGACCAACCCTGGGCTGATTTAACTTCTGCTTTGGGAACGCCGATAGATAGGAATTTATTGGTGGCTTTGTTGCAGCATCAATTAGTCCAGGAGTTGCGGCAATTTAGTCAACACGGCTTTGCGGGCTATGTGCAGGATTTTAATCGATTGGATCAATTTTCAGGTGAGCAGGTCACTTTATCCAGTGGTAATCAAAGCACTACCGGTTTTTGCGCTGGTGTTGACGCTCAGGGTGGGCTAGTGCTGGAGATTAATGGTCAGAAGCAGAGCTTTTATGGTGGCGAACTTAGTTTAAGAAAGGCGCTATGATGGAACTATTATTGGATATAGGTAACAGTCGAAGTAAAGCTCGTTTACATGATGCTGGTCAACTGACCGAAATACAGCTTGAACAGATCAGCCCTGAGTTATGGGCTTCCATTAAAGCTGTGTATTGTGCCAGTGTGGCTGCCGAGAGCCGGGTGTTGGCGATACGCGAGTATATCCCTTCTATTGTGCCTTTTATCCAAATCTGTAGTGAAGCTCGGGCTTTTGGTGTTTGTAACAGCTACCAGCAACCGCAGCTATTAGGTGTCGACCGTTGGTTAGCCTTAGTTGCTGCCTCTGCTTTATATCCTGAAAAAGACCTGCTAATAGCTGACGCTGGTACAGCATTAACTGTAGATTGGTTGAGTGCTTCAGGTGTTCATGGGGGGGGGTGGATTTTAGCTGGCCAAAGATTGCAACAAGAAGCCGTATTAAGTAAAACCGCTAAAGTATTTTCAAAGCAATTGGAAACTGAACAACTATGCCCGGCGACTGATACTGCCACAGCTTTATATCAGGGCGCAATCGCAGCTTTAGTGGGTGCAATACGGCAGGCTTTTGCAATTAAACCAACTGAATTAATTATTTTAACGGGTGGGGATGCAGGGCTGTTGCAAAAATACCTGACCGATCTACCTGTTCAGCTTGAATCTCAGTTGATCTTTCAGGGATTAGCCCGATATATCGAGCCGAATTGACCGTTTTGTGTACTTATTGAGCATTCAGGTTGGATTTTATAAGTTTTTTTTTATTTCCTGTTGCGTGGGGGTGGGCATTCCACTAGAATTCGCACCCACTGACGTAGCCGCTTTAGCTCAGTTGGTAGAGCAACTGACTTGTAATCAGTAGGTCATCCGTTCGACTCGGATAAGCGGCACCATTAGTGGAGGGGTTCCCGAGTGGCCAAAGGGATCAGACTGTAAATCTGCCGGCACTGCCTTCGAAGGTTCGAATCCTTCCCCCTCCACCATCTTCAGTGAAATAGCTACGAGTAGGCCGCGGGCATCGTATAATGGCTATTACCTCAGCCTTCCAAGCTGATGATGCGGGTTCGATTCCCGCTGCCCGCTCCAAACAGATCCAGTTGCTGATATAGCTCAGGCGGTAGAGCGCATCCTTGGTAAGGATGAGGTCCCCAGTTCGATTCTGGGTATCAGCACCATCTTAAACGCCTCTCTTGCTGTACAACCAAAATAACTTACATTCATACAACCGCCGTTTGTTAATAAAGGGTCTATCTATGGCTAAGGCTAAATTCGAACGTAATAAACCGCACGTTAACGTGGGCACCATCGGTCACGTTGACCACGGTAAAACTACTTTAACTGCTGCTATCACTAACGTACTGGCTAAGCACTACGGCGGCC
>Ga0247725_1000829_pt1 | contig 18902 bp, 19 predicted proteins | sample OKSTACKMCFT3sol_FD_183021 | JGI IMG/M metagenome (GOLD analysis project Ga0247725, IMG submission 183021) | Subsurface sediment microbial communities from gas well in Oklahoma, United States - OK STACK MC-FT3-sol | ecosystem: Environmental > Terrestrial > Deep subsurface > Rock core/Sediment...
ACGTCAATTAATTTGGGTGTTAAAACCTAATGTTGTTAAAAACTCAGGCACTTCTTGTCCTGTCAGCCGCACCGAGCTGTATTCACGCCGCGGTGGGTATGACTTTCTAAGCCAGTCAAAACCTTGTGTTTTCTTATCTTGCATCATGTAGAAACGAAACAAAGCATCGTCCCGGCGCACATCATATAACAGCCGGCTTAAATTTTGGACATCTAAAAGTCCAAAATTTGAATTTATTTTCAGCTCTGAAACTTGAGGCTCTGGCAGCACTTGCGCCAGAGTCTTTGCCGGGCTTAACCCCAACTGCTGGCAAAATGCCTGATACAGCATTTCTGTACCACGGGCTTTGCCTTCAATACTGTGTCCTGCAATATGAGCGCTGGCTATATCTGTATAAGGAATCAGCCTTAGATCCGGTTCTGGCTCATTAGCCCAAACATCCAGCACCAGCGGTCTTTTCAGACCAGACTGAGCTTCGACCAATAAATCCTGATTATTGGTCACTTCACCACGACAGGCATTGATCACGGCGCAATCAGGCTTAAGTAACTTTAAGGTCCGGCTGTTCAGTAAATCCACAGTGGCGTCAGGACCTGTTTTGATTAGAGGCACATGAAAACTGACAACATCCGCCTGAGGTAATAATTGCTCAAACGGAATATGCGGAAAATCAGGCTCGGCGGCAGCACGCTGTGGGTCGCAGCATAAAACCTTGATGGACAACGCCTCCAGAGCGTTCACCAGTAAACGACCTATATTGCCAACCCCTACTACACCCACAGTTTTTTGCTGCAAATTCCATTGGTATTTTTCAGCCAGCACAAAGATGCTACTCAATACATACTCAACCACAGACTGAGCATTACAACCAGGCGCACTGCTAAAACCAATACCCCGTTGTTGCAGATAGCTCTGGTCGATGTGATCGGTGCCGATAGTCGCAGTGCCGACGAATTTCAGCTGCGGGCTTTTTGATAACAGCTGCTGATTGACCTTGGTGACAGAGCGCACCAGCAGCACATCTGCATCAACAATCTGCTCAGCAGTTAAAGTGCGGCCATTGACCAGCGTTACTTCGCCTAATTCGGCAAAGAAGTCTTTGACGTACGGCATATTTTCGTCGGCGTATATCTTCATCTGTATCAGTCCACAGCCAGAATGGCGGTATTGTAACTACGCTCAATCCTTTGAGCTATCGGATTTGTTAATTTTTGACTCGCCAATAAAAAACGCTGCACCAGGCAGCGTTTTTTGACAGCGGAAAAAATTAGCCCTGGTATTTTTGCATCACTAAGGTGGCGTTGGTACCACCAAAACCGAAGCTGTTTGACATCACTGTTGTCAGTTGAGCTTCTGTCGCTTTAGTCACGATATTTAAACCTGCAGCAGCTTCGTCCAGCGTATTGACGTTGATAGAAGGTGCAATAAAGTTATGTTCCATCATCAACAGCGAATAAATGGCTTCATGCACACCAGCCGCGCCTAAGGCATGGCCTGTCATGGCTTTGGTTGCGCTGATGGCTGGAGATTTGCCACCAAACACCTGCTGGATAGCACCTAATTCTTTGACATCGCCAACCGGAGTACTGGTACCGTGAGTATTGACGTAGTCTATTGGACCTTTCACGTCTTTCATCGCCATTTCCATGCAACGCACTGCGCCTTCACCACTTGGCGCTACCATGTCGTACCCATCTGAAGTTGCGCCGTAGCCTACGATTTCAGCGTAAATTTTAGCGCCACGTGCCAGTGCGTGTTCCAGCTCTTCAACCACTAAAATACCACCACCACCGCTGATGACAAAACCATCACGGTCAGCGTCATAAGTACGGGACGCCAGTTCAGGAGTTTCGTTGTATTTAGTAGACAAAGCGCCCATAGCGTCGAATTCCATCGCTAAAGTCCAGTGCACTTCTTCACCGCCACCGGCAAAAATAATATCCTGTTTACCTAACTGAATCAGCTCAACAGCATGACCAATACAATGGGCGCTGGTCGCGCAGGCAGAACTAATGGAGTAGTTCACACCTTTGATTTCAAAAGGAGTAGCTAAACATGCTGAACAGGTGCTCGACATAGTTTTTGGCACTGCATAAGGGCCAACACGTTTTACGCCTTTTTCACGTAAAGTATCTGCTGCTTCAATCTGAGTTTTAGAGGAAGCACCGCCAGAACCTACCACTAGGCCAGTGCGGAAATTCGACACCTGCTCAGGGGTTAATCCCGCGTCGTCAATGGCTTGTTGCATAGAGATATAAGCATAAGCTGCTGCATCGCCCATAAAACGTAAGGCTTTGCGGTCGATTAACGCCGCAGTATCAATTTCAATCTGGCCCCAGACCTGTGATCTCAGGCCCATGTCGGCAAACTCCTGTGACGCTTTAATACCTGAGCGTCCGGCTTTTAACGATTCCAGCACTTGCTGTTTATCGTTACCAATACTGGATACTATGCCTAACCCTGTGATCACTGCTCTTTTCATGCTTGCTCCAAACAAAAAATCGGATGTCTTTTAGTAATTGCGCCACATTGTACGGAGTTTCTTTTCGAAACTGGTCCGCTTTCAGCGCACAGCTGTACACTATTATCTATTTATATTGCGGCTAAGTTACAATACCTTATTCTTTTTCGATAGGGTTTGACTTCATTGCAACAGGCTCAAGTTCACTACAACGACGCTGGCACACCGGTTTCCGACCTGTTTGGCGATATTTATTTTTCCGACAATGGCGGCCTGGACGAAACCGATTATGTGTTTTTACATAAAAATCAGTTACCTGAACGTTGGTTTACTCATCCGCGCCCATTTTTTCATATCGCAGAAACTGGTTTTGGCACAGGCTTAAACTTTCTGCTGACCTGGTTGCGGTTTCGCCAGTACAAAGCGCAGTCCACCACTTGTCAGCGTCTATACTTCAGCAGTTTCGAAAAATATCCCTTTAGTAAAGCAGACTTAACCAAAGCTTTAGCCGCCTGGCCCCAACTGGCTGAACTGACTACTTTATTAGTACAAAACTACCCTGTAGCTTTGCCAGGCCCACATCGAATGACTTTTGATGATGGCTCTGTGGTACTGGATTTATGGCTGGGAGATGTCAATGAATTGCTGCCGCAAGTGCCGGAGCATAATAAAGTTGATGCCTGGTATTTAGATGGTTTTGCCCCTAGTAAAAACCCGGATATGTGGCAACAAAATTTGTTTAACCAGATGTTCAGGTTGAGTCACAGCGGCACAACAGCTTCCACCTTTACCTGCGCAGGTTTTGTCCGTCGTGGTTTAAATGACGCAGGTTTTTTTGCCAGAAAAACCAAAGGCCATGGCCAAAAACGTGAAATGCTCATTGCAACTGCTGAGCAGGCAGCCGAATTGACTGCAGATCAGCCTGACCAAATCACAGTGATAGGTGCTGGTGTCGCGGGTATTAATGCTGCTTTTGCGTTATGGCAAAAAGGATTAAAAGTTCAGTTGCTGTGTGCGGATGCAGAAGCGGGTATGGGGGCATCCCACAACCGCCAGGGCGCTGTTTACCCTAATCTGCATGCGACTTATGATCTGATGTCGTCTTTAAGTTGCCAGAGCTTTTTATATGCCAGGCAGTTTTATGAGACCTGGCTGGAGACATTAGCGGTAGCAGCCGATTGGTGTGGTGTATTGACTCTTGCCTGCAACGAAAATCTTATTAAACGTCAACATAAAATCCAGCAGCAAGCCTTTGCCTTAAGTGGCTTGTTTAGTCCTGTCACCAAAGAGCAAGCCTCACAAATCGCAGGGCTTGAATTGCCTTATGACGGCTTATTTTTTCCAACCGCAGGCTGGTTATGTCCTCAAGACTATTGCCAGCAGATGGCGCACTGGCTTAGCAGACAAGGCGTTGAGATTCTTTACAGTACTCAGGTGCATCAAATCAAAGAGCATGAGCACTATTGTGAACTGGAAACCTCCGCTGGAACATTGCATGCGACAACAGTGGTTTTGGCCACTGGGGCCCAATTAAATGCTCTTGCGCAGCAGGAGTCCTTTCCACTTCGACAAATTCGTGGCCAGGTCAGTCATCTGCAAAGCAGGACTATGACGCCACTAAAAACTGTGGTGTGCCATCAGGGTTATATCACCCCAGCCCACCAGCAACTGCATTGCGTTGGAGCCACCTTTGACCGCAGCAGTGGACACAGCGAAGTTCTGGCAGAAGACAATCAACAAAACCTCGATTTAGTCAATCAAACATTAGGGCAACCCGCTTGGTTTGATGATGTTGAAGTGATGTCTGCCAAAGCAGGTTTACGTGCCACTTTACCGGATCATATGCCTGTGCTTGGTAAGCAAAAACAGCTATGGAGGTTTGGCGCTTTAGGCGCTCGGGGGTTAACCTGGGCGCCACTACTGGCTGAAGTATTGGCTTGTGTCATTATGAAAGAGCCACTACCTTTAACGGTACAACAGCTGGATAGCATTGATATACAACGCTATCTTCGCCACAGCACTGTGGAATAATCCCTTTGAACTTACTTTTTGCTGAAGATGATAAACTACTGGCCCAGTTGTTTCAGTTACAAGCTGAAAGTGAGGGCCATCAGGTTATTTGGGCAGACAATGGTGATGCTGCAGTGCAGCAGGCGTTAAGTTACCAGTTTGATCTGATTTTTATGGATATTCAGATGCCAATACTAGATGGCGTCAGCGCAATGCAGATGCTACGTCAGTTGGGCTACGACAGGCCTATTGTTGCCATGTCGGCCGAAGAGGTGACAGCTGTTGGCTTTGATTTAGTGCTGAAAAAACCACTGCTGTGGCCAGAGGTTCAACAGCAACTGACAAAGTTTAAAGCTATTCCTTCGATAACATTAGAACTGCCAACAGAGCTGAAAGAGGCTTATCTGGCACATGCTAAACAGTTATTGCAGCAACTGGTTGTGCTCTCAGAACAACAAAATTGGATTGATTTTATGGCAATTGTGCATCAACTTAAAGGCAGTGCCGCCAGCTTTGATTTAGCCCCTTTGAGTCAGTTGGCCGCTCAATTACAAAGTGAATGGGAAACTATACCGTTAGGGCAAAGGACAGAGCGCGCCACCTATTTTCTGGAGCAGTGCAAGGCATGCAAACTAAAGTAAAAGTGCGGGAACAAAAAATATTGCTGGTGGACGATCTGGATTACAACAGACAATTGTTACGCAACAATCTGACTGCGTTATTTTCCAGAGAAAAATTAAAATACAAAGCCTTCAGCTATTTTCAGGCTCATAACGCTTCTTCAGCTTTGCTCACCTTCAGCCAGCAACTACCAGATATAGTGTTTTTGGATATTGAATTACCTGATGGTTCAGGTCTTGAATTGCTCACGCGCTTTAAAGAACAAAAACCAGATTGTTTTGTCGTGATGGTCAGCGGCGTAAGCACGCTGGAAAATGTCAAAACCAGCATAGCTTCAGGCGCGGCCTCATTTATCGTCAAACCTTTTACCGCAGATAAAATTCTGGCGGTGTTAAAACAGTTTGATCGTTACTACGACAAGCTACCAAAAGCTGCTTCCGAACCCCTGATCCAAAAGCCCTGAACCATCAGGGCTTTTCCATTTGAATAACTACACGACGGTTTTTGGCGCGGCCTAATGAGCTTTCATTCGAAGCCACATGACGTTTTTCACCCAAACCTTCGGTGCGTATTCTGCTTTTCTCCAGACCAAAACTGACCAGCTTGGTTTTGATGGCTTCAGCGCGTTTTATCGACAGCTGCTCATTCATCCAACGACCACCAAAAGAGTCACTGTAAGCCTGAATATCAATACTCTCGATGCTCTGATCATGCTTTAAATACTGTGCTATTTGTTCTAAACGCTTTTTAGAGGCTTTGGTCAGCTCATCGCCACCTGATTCATAGGTCAATACGGTAAAGGCAATATCGTCAAAGGTGTAGGGCAACAAGGCACTGACACACTGGGTAAACTGATCCATTGCTTCAATAAAATGCACAGGATTCAGTGATACGCTGACCTTGTCATAAGGACTGTACCAATCAGAGAAATAAAAAGTTGGGCTATAACCCTGCTCCAGCTCCGTCAGCATAATCCAGCTTTCCGCCTTGCCTAAATCACCATCAAACTGTTTTAGCATTTTCATGCTGCTGATGGCTTTCGCCTGCTCGCCCGGACGCCAGACCGGTGGTACTGACAGCACTTCTGCCAAAGCGTAATGATCCGGCAAACGCAGCATATTCAGTTCAAACTGCATATTCAGCTCTTTACCGGCCATGCTTCTGAAAAAAGCTTCGCCAAAATGAGGAACAGGATGGCTGAGCTCACAGACTAAAGGCGAATTTTGCTTTAAAGCCCAGGTGGACTGGTCCAATGTAGCCGAATACTGACGCAATCCAGCTTCCGCTTGCGTAGCAGAAAGCAAAAACAGCACCAGCCAGAGCTTATATCGCATAGGTTTCCCTTTTTTCATCTCAACACCCGTTGTTTTTCAACTTCAACCAGGACAAACAAGGTACTCAAACAAGACGCTTCGCAATTTATTTGGCATAATACCTGCCAATCTTATCAGGACACAGGTCTTATGACTCAAGCTTTACATCCGTTAGCACAACGTTTTCGTGGCTACTTCCCTGTTGTTATCGACGTAGAAACCGCAGGCTTTAATGCAAAAACAGATGCATTGTTAGAAATCGCTGCAACTTTGTTGACTATAGACGAAAAAGGCATGCTTGTTCCAAGCCAGACTTTGCATTTTCATATTGAACCTTTTGAAGGTGCCAACATGGAAGCAAGCTCTTTGGCTTTTAATGGTATAGACCCCTACAACCCGCTTCGTGGCGCGGTTTCAGAGCGGGAAGCCTTGACTGAAATTTGTCGTGCTGTACGTAAAGCTCAGAAGGATGCCGACTGCCAGCGTGCTGTGGTTGTGGCTCATAACGCTGCTTTTGATCAAAGTTTTTTAAATGCAGCTATTGATCGAATTAAATTAAAACGATCACCTTTTCATGCTTTTGTGTCTTTTGATACTACGACCTTGTCAGCCCTGGCTTTAGGTCAGACGGTTTTGGCCAAAGCCTGTAAACAAGCCGGTATTGATTTTGATAACAAAGAAGCGCACAGCGCTTTGTATGACACAGAACGCACGGCTGAACTGTTTTGCTACATAGTCAACCGTTGGCATCAACTCGGCGGCTGGCCGCCACCAATGCTGATGGATGATTGTGAACCACAAGAAAGTACGGAATCTGATCCGGCTTAATCGATTCGAATTTATGAATAGTGATGTAGAAATACAAAAGGCAGCCTGAGCTGCCTTTTTGCTTCAAACGCAAAATTACTCTGCGCTTTCGCTGTTGTGTTTAGCGGCAGTCTCATTAATTAACGGTTGCAATTCACCACGCTGGAACATTTCCAGAATAATGTCACAACCACCAATCAGCTCACCTTCAACCCATAACTGTGGGAAAGTTGGCCAGTTGGCATATTTTGGTAATTCAGCACGGATATCCGGGTTTTGCAGAATGTCGACAAACGCAAAAGGTTGGCCACATGCAATCAGGGCTTGAGAAGCCTGAGCTGAAAAACCGCAACTCGGGAATTTCGGCGAACCTTTCATATAAAGAATGATTGGATTATCAGCCAACTGTTGTTCAATTTTCTCAATGGTTTCCATCTTCAGCCTCTGGCACTACTGGGTTTAAAAATTTATCTCATTTTACGCTGAGTTCGTTTATTTCGCACTTGAGATTTTACAAAGTGCCCCAAGAATATGGGGAGCAGACACTTGCATTGCAATAAGCTCAGGCTGTGAAATTTACGACTAAAACTTGAGTAATTTAGTCGGGTTTTGTAGTCTACGCGATGCAGACCCCATAAACAACGCCTACGGAGAACGACAATGGCTTTCGAATTACCAGCATTACCTTTCGCAAAAGACGCATTATTACCTCACATCTCTCCTGAAACTCTGGATTATCACCATGGCAAACACCATAACGCCTATGTTGTGAAGCTGAATTCATTAGTTGAAGGTACTGAATTTGCCGGTAAGTCTTTAGAAGATATTATCCGTACTTCTCAGGGTCCGGTATTTAACAACGCAGCGCAAATTTGGAACCACACCTTTTACTGGAACTGCTTATCACCAAATGGTGGCGGTGAACCAACTGGCGCTTTAGCTGCTGCAATTACTGCACAGTGGGGCTCTTTTGCTGCATTCCAGACAGCTTTTAATGACAAAGCTGTTAACAACTTCGGTTCAAGCTGGACCTGGTTAGTGAAAAAAGCAGACGGTTCTTTAGATATCGTTAACACCAGCAACGCTGGCACGCCACTGACTGATACTTCAGTCACTGCGCTGATGACAGTGGATCTGTGGGAACATGCCTACTACATCGATTTCCGCAATGCACGCCCAACTTACTTGAATGCCTTCTGGGCATTAATCAACTGGGAATTTGCTGCGAAAAACTTCGCTGCTTAATTTGCTGTTGTTGTAAATCTTTAAGCCCGGCTTGCCGGGCTTTTTCTTTTGTTCCGAATTAAAAACCAGCCCTCAATTAAAGTTCTGCCTTACTGTTCTGTTCACCCATCGCTACAAAAAAAATTCATATTTTTCTGTGAATTAGTTGAGCGAAGCGCTTTTTTACTGTCTAACCTTACATCAGTGGCTTTATTTGCATTCAGTTCCCACAGACCAGTTTCGGAGGTGCACTATGGGCATTTTTGAGCACTACAAATCTAGATACGAAGCAGCCAAAGAAGAGGAATACAGCATCCAGGAATATCTGGAGCTGTGTAAAAAAGACAAAAGTTGTTATGCAAGCGCTGCCGAGCGCTTGTTAATGGCCATAGGTCAACCTGAGCTGATTGACACAGCACAGGACTCAAAACTCAGCCGCCTGTTTTCAAACCGTGTGATAGGCCGTTATCCGGCTTTTGCCGAGTTTTATGGCATGGAAGATGCGATAGAGCAAATTGTCTCCTACCTAAAGCACTCAGCTCAGGGCCTGGAAGAGCGCAAACAAATTCTGTATCTGTTAGGCCCAGTAGGGGGCGGTAAATCATCCTTAGCTGAAAAGCTAAAATCGCTGATGCAACAGGTTCCTGTGTATTACATCAAAGGCTCACCAGTTTACGACAGTCCTTTGTGTCTGTTTGATGTGAACGAAGATGGCAATATTCTGGAGCAGGAATACGGCATTCCCAAACGTTACCTAAAAACCATTATGTCACCCTGGGCCAGTAAACGCCTGCATGAATTTAACGGCGATATCAGCCAGTTTAAAGTGGTAAAAAAATACCCTTCTATTCTGGATCAAATCTGCATTGCTAAAACTGAGCCTGGTGATGAAAACAATCAGGACATCGCGTCTTTAGTGGGTAAAGTCGATATCCGCCAGCTGGAGCATTTTGCCCAAAACGACCCGGATGCCTACGCCTACTCAGGCGCTTTATGCCGAGCCAATCAAGGCCTGATGGAGTTTGTTGAGATGTTTAAAGCACCTATTAAAGTGCTGCATCCACTGTTAACTGCCACTCAGGAAGGCAATTACAACGGTACTGAAGGTTTAGCCGCCCTGCCCTTTGAAGGCATTATTCTGGCGCATAGCAACGAGTCGGAATGGCAGACCTTTCGCAACAACAAAAACAACGAGGCCTTTTTAGACAGGGTTTATATTGTCAAAGTGCCTTATTGCCTGAGAGTATCTGAAGAGGTCAAAATTTACGAAAAACTGTTGGAGCACAGTGAATTAAAAGTCGCACCTTGCTCTCCGGCGACTTTAACCTCACTGGCACAGTTTGCCGTATTGTCGCGTTTAAAAGCGCCGGAGAACTCCAGCTTGTATTCAAAAATGCGGGTTTATGATGGCGAAAGCTTAAAGGACACAGACCCTAAAGCGAAGTCTTACCAGGAGTACCGTGATTACGCCGGTGTGGATGAAGGCATGTCGGGCTTATCGACCCGCTTTGCCTTTAAAATTTTGTCACGGGTGTTTAACTTTGATTCCACCGAAGTAGCAGCTAACCCAGTGCATTTGTTTTATGTGCTGGAGCAACAAATAGAACGGGAGCAATTCCCGTCCGATGTGGCTGAGCGTTATCTGGAGCATTTAAAAGGCTATTTAATTCCGAAATACATCGAGTTCATTGGCAAAGAAATTCAGACGGCCTACTTAGAGTCGTACTCTGAATATGGCCAGAATATTTTTGACCGTTATGTCACTTATGCAGACTTTTGGATCCAGGATCAGGAATACCGAGACCCGGAAACTGGTCAGCTGTTTGACAGAGCTGCGCTGAATGCTGAGCTTGAGAAAATTGAAAAGCCAGCAGGCATTAGCAATCCAAAAGATTTCCGCAATGAAATCGTCAATTTTGTGCTGAGGGCCAAAGCCAAAAACAATGGCAAAAACCCAACCTGGACCAGCTATGAAAAACTTCGCACTGTGATAGAGAAAAAGATGTTCTCCAGCACCGAAGAGCTGTTGCCTGTGATTTCCTTTAACGCCAAAACTTCCACAGACGATCAGAAAAAACATGATGATTTTGTCGACCGGATGATGGAGAAAGGCTACACCCGTAAACAAGTGCGCTTACTGAGCGAATGGTATTTACGGGTTCGTAAATCGCAGTAAGGTCAGAGCCTTGGAGGTTGTATGGCGCATTTTATTGACCGACGCTTAAATGGCAAAAACAAAAGTGCTGTCAACCGACAGCGCTTTATTCGCCGCTACAAGCAGCAAATTAAACAAGCTGTGTCTGATGCCATCAGCAAACGCAGCGTCACTGATATCAACAATGGTGAAAAAGTTTCTATTCCGGGCAAAGACATTACGGAGCCTTTTTTCCATCAGGGTCAGGGTGGCCACAGAGAACGGGTGCATCCTGGCAATGACCAATTCAGCCCAGGCGATAAAATCAAACGCCCGCAAGGTGGACAAGGCAGTGGCACAGGTCAGGGTGATGCCAGCGCAGATGGTGAAGGCGAAGACGAATTTGTGTTTTCAATCTCCAAAGATGAATACCTGGATTTGTTATTTGAAGATCTGGAACTTCCTAATCTGAAAAAAAATCAGTTGGATAAACTGGTGCAGTACAAAAATGTGCGGGCTGGTTTTCGCTCTGAAGGCGTGCCTACCAATATTGATATAGTGCGTTCCTTACAAGGCTCTCTAGCTCGCCGTGTCGCTATGACGGCCGGTAAAAAACGCGAATTGCATGAACTGGAGGCAAAATTAGCCTTAGTCGAAGCTGAACCTGTGCCGGATCAGCATCAACTCATGGCACTGCGCGAACAAATTGAGCTGCTTGAAAAACGCATAGGCGCAGTACCTTTTATCGACAGCTTTGATTTACGCTTTCGCAATTTCCAGAAGCGCCCTGAACCTACCAGTAAGGCAGTGATGTTTTGCCTGATGGATGTGTCAGGTTCTATGGATCAGGCGACCAAGGACATGGCCAAACGTTTTTATATCCTGCTTTATATGTTTTTAAGCCGCAGCTATAAAAATGTCGAAGTAGTCTATATCCGCCATCATACCCAAGCTAAGGAAGTGGACGAGCAAGAGTTTTTTTACTCACAAGAAACTGGCGGCACTATAGTATCCAGTGCGCTAAAAATGATGGCCGATATAGTCAAAGACAGATATGACCCGGCACAGTGGAATATATACGCAGCTCAGGCCTCAGACGGTGATAACTGGGCCGATGACAGCCCGCAATGTGCCGATTTACTGGCACAACAAATTTTACCTTTTGTGCGTTATTACGCCTATATCGAAATAACCCCAAGGCCCCACCAGAGCTTGTGGCTGGAGTACGAAAAATTGCAGCAGAGTTTTGATAACTTTGCCATTCAGCCGATACGGCAAGTAGCAGACATCTATCCTGTATTTCGTGAGCTCTTCAAAAAACAGGCTGCTTAGCTACTGACTTCAGGGAGTTGCTTATGTCTTCTGTTGAACAAAAACAACCTTTATCCGATGGCCCGGACTGGAGCTTTGAATTATTAGGCCAGTATCAGGCAGAAATTGAACGGGTCGCCAAACTATACAAACTGGACACCTACCCCAACCAGATTGAAGTGATTACGGCCGAACAAATGATGGATGCTTATTCCAGTGTCGGTATGCCTATTGGTTATAACCACTGGTCGTACGGCAAAAAATTTATCCAGACCGAACAAAACTACAAAAGGGGTTTTATGGGGCTGGCCTATGAAATTGTGATCAACTCCAATCCTTGTATTGCGTATCTGATGGAAGAAAACACCATGACCATGCAGGCGCTGGTGATGGCGCATGCCTGTTATGGTCACAACTCTTTTTTTAAAAACAATTACTTATTTCGTACCTGGACTGATGCATCGTCCATTATCGATTATCTGGTATTTGCCAAACAGTACTTAAGTCACTGCGAAGAAAAATACGGTATCGGCGAAGTGGAAGATATGCTGGATTCTTGCCATGCACTGATGAATTACGGTGTTGACAGATACAAAAGACCACAGAAAATCTCAATGGACGAAGAGCAAAAGCGTCAGAAAGATCGAGAGGCTTATCTGCAGTCTCAGGTCAATCAGCTGTGGAAAACCATTCCGAATAAAGGCGATTTGTCTGCCGAACATGAATACCGTTTTCCTTCCGAGCCTCAGGAAAACATTTTGTATTTTATTGAAAAAAATGCGCCACTGCTCAAACCCTGGCAACGTGAAGTGGTGCGTATAGTACGGAAAATTTCGCAGTATTTTTACCCACAAAAGCAAACGCAGGTGATGAATGAAGGCTGGGCAACCTTCTGGCATTACACCATATTGCAACATATGTATCAGGAGAATTTAGTTACAGACAAGTTTATTCTGGAAGTGCTGCACAATCACACCAATGTAGTATTCCAACCCGAATACCACAGTAAATACTATTCAGGTATTAACCCTTATGCTTTGGGTTATGCCATGTTTACCGACTTACGCCGCATTTGTGAGCACCCGACCGAAGAAGACAAAGAATGGTTTCCGGATATTGCGGGCTCGGACTGGCTGGAAACTTTGCATTTTGCCATGCAAAACTTTAAAGATGAGAGTTTTATCAGCCAGTATTTATCACCAAAAATTATCAGGGATTTTCATTTGTTTGCCATTACAGATGATGACAAAGAAAGCACGCTGGAAGTGGCTGCTATTCATAACGCTGAAGGCTACCAGCACATCCGCCAAACCTTGTCAGCTCAGTATAATTTAAGCAATATTGAACCCAATATTCAGGTGTACAGCGCCGATATCACAGGGGATCGCAGCCTCACCTTAAGATTTATTCCTAATCAGCGTATTCCACTGTCAGACAATTTCCAGCAGGTGCTGAAGCACGTACACCGGCTTTGGGGTTTTAATGTGCAACTGGAGCAACAAAACGAAGATGGTAGCGTGAAACTCTTAGGGAGTTGCCCGCTGTAAGACTGGGTCAGAATGCTCTGACCCAGATATCAAAATTCGAGTGAAACATCTGATTCAGATTTACCTACAAAAAATAGCTTGAGGGACCAGAAAGCAACCAAAGCAATTTGTGTAGTGGATCAGAGTGGGTCTGATCCGCTGGCTTTAGTAATGCAGTTGCGCCCTGCCGCCTTGGATTGATACAAAGCCTTATCAGCAGCCTCCAGCCAGTCCCGATATTCACCCATATTTTCACTGTATTCAGCCACGCCTATACTGACGGTTACTCTCAACACTTGCTGATTGTATTCCACAGCCATAGCTTCAACGTTTTTACGCAGACGTTCAGCAAAAAACATCGCCTGCTCAACAGTGGTATCGAGCAACAAAACGGCAAACTCTTCACCGCCATAACGGCCAGCCACATCAGTGCTACGCAGATTTTTTTTCACAGCAACAGCAACTTGTTGGATCACCGCATCACCGGCTGCATGGCCGAAGGTGTCGTTCACTCTTTTAAAGTGGTCTATGTCACACATCAGCAAAGTACTGTGATGGCCGCTGCGTTTGATGCGTTTGTATTCATTAATCAACGCCTCTTCCCAAAAGCCTCTGTTATTTAAGCTGGTCAGGAAGTCAGTTTTGGATAAAGTACGGAGCTGGCCATTCATCGACTCCAGCTCTAACCTGCTGACAGCCACGTCAGTGACGTCATAAATAATCAGGCAAAGGTGGGTCACTCTGCCCATAGTATCGCTCAGCGGGAATATGGTGCTGTTTTGATACATGTATTCAGCCGAGCCTGTAATAGGCCGGTAGTTACGGAATTTAAAAATATAAGGTCGTTGCTCCCAAATAGTGAAAGCACGGTTTTTCAATAAAATCACCGGATCGCATTTACGCCTTAGCCAGTCTTCATCAATTTCGGAGAATAAATCAAACAGGTATCTGTCACGCACCTGACGGGGCGTCAGGCCACTGTGGTTTTCCATAAAGCCGTTCCACACCTGAATGCGGTAATCAGCAGATAACACCACCAGACCAACGTCAACAGTTTGGAACATGTCCATCAACCAATGGATTTCGGATACATCTACGTTGTTTTGTGACATTTAATCTTCCAGAAGGAACTCGACTTTATAATTCAGCGTTTTAATACTGTCTTCGGTAAACAACAGTAATAAATCGCAGCTGATATTATAGTTTTCAATACCATAACTGATTTCTATTGCCAGAGTCCGGCGCCAGCGTCTGGCATTGGCTTTAATCAGTTCACTGACAGGCGCATGTTGGCCTAATACCACAGGATGACCCTGACTGAAGGTCATATCAATTTGTTCGGCCAGCCCTTTTAACACAGCACCAATCAGAATATTAGCGATGTCCATCAATAGCTCCAGCTCGACTTTAGTGGTCAACTCACCGTCGAACTGCATCAATCTTGCTATATCGACAAAGCTGGAGTCATTCAATATCAGCAGCGCTTCACCAGCAACACCGCCGCCAATAAAGCCCTGACAGACTGCAGAGGTGTTTTCTTTTTGCTCCACCGAGGCGATGGCCATATGCAATTCGCTGACTTCAATCACATTGACGTTAGGGATCGGCAGTTTGACAAATACGTTCAACAAACGTGCTAATAAGTCACCGGCCTGGCCCATAGCCACATTGCTCAGCTCCTGGAACACATCACGTAAATCGTTGGAAAGAACAAAAGAGCCGCTGTTTTTTACTGCTACTTTGGGTTCGTTTTTGGCTTGCTCTTGCTGCTGAATTGTTTTTTGTTCAACCAGACCCAGCACATGATTCAGCTTTTGTTGATCAACAGGCTTTTTAATAAAGTCCAATGCGCCATAAGATAAAACCCGTTCCCGGGCTTCCGGCTGAATATCACCTGATACCACTATGGTTTTGACGGAAAGCTGTTGTTTCTGGATAGCAGCAAGCACCTGATAACCATCCAGTATCGGCATATTTAAATCGAGGAAAAGTAAGTCTATCGACTGGCGCTGCAAAATATCCAAAGCTTCTCCACCATGACCAGCAAACTGTACATTTTGCTGCCACTCAGATGGCAAAGCTCTCGCCATTTGCTTACGTGCCAGGTTGGAATCGTCACATATCAAAACTGCTGCTACCATTTACGGCTCACTTCACGTATTGTTATTTTTCAGTGTAGTCAGAAAGATAGCTCTGCGCTAACCCCGTGTAGTATCTGACAAAAAATAAGCAATACCTACTATTTTTTCACTTTCAGCCCTATTACCAATCTGGGAGACATCGAATGTCAACTAATCTGATAAAAACAATCATCTGCTGTCTGAGCTTAAGTCCTGTGGCTTGGGCGGTCGATTTAAATGCTCAGTTGCCAAGCCGTTTGTCTGAGGTAAAAGTCGGTAATAAAGCCGTTGAATTGCAAGGCCATCAGGTGCAGTTGCAACAACAGGCACCTGATTTTCAAGTAGTGGATGAGAAGTTTAAAACCATCAAATTAAGCAACTTTAAAGGCAAAACCGTATTGATCAGTGTGGTGCCCAGTGTCGACACAGGAATTTGCTCGCTGCAAACCAAAAGATTTAATCAGGAAGTCAGTAAAGTGTCTGACGATGTGGTGATGATGACCATATCTACTGACTTGCCCTTTGCACAAAAACGCTATTGTGCTCAGGAAAAAGTAGATCAGTTAATGGTGTTATCTGATGCCGTCTGGCGCGATTTTGGCAGTAATTACGGCTTATTAATTAAAGATATGGGCATTCTGGCTCGTGCGGTATTAATCATTGATAGTAAAGGAAATTTGGCCTATCAACAGTTGGTTCCCGTGTTGGCACAGGAGCCGGATTACGCCCACAGCATGGCTGCTCTTGCGCAAATTACTGGCAAAAAATCCTAATTATTTGCTTGCCCCTCTCTTGAAAACTCTCTAAACGAACATATTAAAACAGCAGGTGGCCATTCGGCACCTGCTTTTTCCTGACAGGGAAATAAGATGAAGAATTGCTCGTTCATTTGAAGAGCAGAACAGATAAATCGCCTTAGAGGATTTTAACTATGCATACTGTAGATTTCACTCCATTTTACCGCTCATTTATTGGTTTTGATCATTTAGCTAACCTGATGGATGCCGCTGCCCGCAATGAAAAGCAGCCTGCTTATCCACCTTACAATATCGAAGTGACAGGTGAGGATCAGTACCGTATTACCATGGCTATTGCCGGCTTTGATGAAAACGAACTGTCGATTGAGACTGAACACAACAACTTAGTGGTACGTGGTCAGAAAGCCGATAAAACCGAAGGTCGCCGCTTTCTGCATCAGGGTATAGCAGAGCGTAACTTTGAACGTAAGTTCCAGCTGTCTGATTACATTAAAGTGACTGGCGCTCAGATGAGCCATGGCCTGCTGCATATTGAGCTGGTACGTGAAGTGCCGGAGGCGTTAAAACCACGCAAAATCAGCATTAATCAGCAGTCGACGGCCAAAGTTGAACCTCAACTGCTGAATGAACATTTGGCCCAAGTGAGTAATGGATAAGCTTAGTAATGGCTAGGCTTAGTAACGGCTAAACGCTGAATAAACTCAAGCAGAACCGAATTCACCAGTTCTGCATCTGTAACGGGCCCCATGTGGCCCGTTTTTACTATTTGGAACTCAACGCAATGCAAAGCGCCAGCCAGCATGGTAGCCAAACGTTGTGCTGATAACTGGCTTTGCTCGCCACTTAACAGCAACACAGGACAGTGAATAGCTGTGGCATAGTCGGTAAGCGTTGCGGGCTCAGCACTTAAAGCTTCAAAATCAGCGGCCACTTTCCCCACTTGCGTTGTGAGTTTCTGCTGCATAACATCCGGCAAATGACGGAAATAACCTTCACCTTGCCAATAATCAATAAAAAGCTCTGCTGCGTCTTTTGGGCTTACATTCAGCATCTGCTGACTTAACTGTTGCACCTGCTGATACAACGACACCTCTGCCGTTTTAAATAAATGAAAGGCCACAGGTTCAAACACTAACACGGCTTTAAATAATTCTGGCCTTGTGCGCGCCATATGCAAAGCGACTGCACCACCAAAGGAGTGGCCAATTAAAATCACTGAAGCAGCTGCTTTCCCTTCCAGCAAAGGCCACAACTGCTTTGCTTCATCAGCAAGTTGCATAGGGCGGGGGTAACTCTCTGTATTACCGCCATAACCCAGCAGATCAGGATTCAGTACCTGATAATCTGCTTTTAGAGCCAGCTTCAAGCCCTGCCATTGGCGCCCGCTGGAAAGCGAACTATGCAGCATCAGAACCGTAGTTTGCATAAGTTATTTCATCAGCAAAAACACAGCACCTACAATAAGTGCAGCGAAAGTGGAAATCATACCTAAAAAACGAGGCACCGACGTGCCGCTGCTGCGCCACAAACCTACGGCATGCAGTACTCGTCCAGCTAAAGTTAATCCAGCCACCAGATGCAGTTGCCAGACAGGGCTTTGTTGTAACTCCAGCAACGCAACAAGAATAAGCAAAAACGGCACATATTCAGCAAAGTTACCGTGCATCCGCACCGTCTGCAACAGCTGTGGTTCTTTACCAGTACCAAGCCCAACTCTGTGCTTAAAACGCTGGCGTATCACAAAACCAGCCAAGATGACGTACAACAGTGCCAGAATCGCAGCGTAAAAAGAGGTAATAGCTAAAGTCACATTTATGCCCTTAAAGTTGTTGCAGAACTATCGACTGAAATATCCTGCCGAAGAGACTGAAGCTCATTAAATCCTTAGAACCACAGAAATCGCTACAGAATGTAATAAAAAGCCCACTCTAGGTGGGCTTAGATGAAACAGCTATGGGTTAACCTAATAACGCTTCAAGTTTTGCACTGACTTGCTCAACAGGTAAGGTACCTACCATATAATGGTACTGAGTGCGACCTTGCTCGGCTTCTTTACGGTAATAACCGACCAGCAGTTCAGTCTGCTCGTGATAAATACCTAAACGCTTACGCACAGTTTCTTCCTTGTCGTCTTCACGGATCACTAAATCCTCACCCGTTAAGTCGTCTTTACCATCCACTTTTGGTGGATTGTAACTGACATGATAAACACGACCTGATGCCGGGTGCACACGACGGCCGCTCATACGCTCAACAATCACATCATCCGGTACATCAAATTCAATGACGTGATCAACCACTACGCCATTGGCTTTCATGGCATCAGCTTGTGGAATAGTGCGCGGGAAACCATCCAATAAGAAGCCTTTGGCACAATCTTCTTTACTGATCCGTTCTTTCACTAAACCAATAATTAGGTCGTCAGACACAAGTTGGCCTGCATCCATCACTTGCTTAGCAGCCAAACCTAAAGCACTACCCTCTTTGATGGCAGCACGCAGCATGTCACCAGTCGAAATTTGTGGGATCCCATACTTGTTCATCAGAAACTGCGCCTGAGTTCCTTTACCAGCACCCGGGGCACCCAACAAAATAATACGCATACAAAGATCCTCAA
>Ga0247725_1000830_pt1 | contig 18861 bp, 18 predicted proteins | sample OKSTACKMCFT3sol_FD_183021 | JGI IMG/M metagenome (GOLD analysis project Ga0247725, IMG submission 183021) | Subsurface sediment microbial communities from gas well in Oklahoma, United States - OK STACK MC-FT3-sol | ecosystem: Environmental > Terrestrial > Deep subsurface > Rock core/Sediment...
GCAGGATTGCAGAGCATAAAAAATCGTCAGGACAGTAAAAATTGGGCTATAGCTGCAGCCGTTTGTTCGGGTTGAGTCATATGACAATGATGGCCGCCACTGCATTCTTTCAGTTCCAGTTGCTGGTAACACTCCAGATATAGCTGTTTTGCCTGCTGCATCATGTCCAGGCCATCGCTTGCCAATAAAGCGAGCACAGGACACTGGATATCTTTTAACAGTTGCATTGCTTGCGGCTGCACTAGTCTGTAAGCAGAAGACTCCCTTAAGCGCATATCTGCGGACCAGGTCAGGCCTGTGGTACAGGGCTTAGTCCCACGTTCTGCCAGAATAAGGGCTGTCGCCAAATCAAAATCACTTTGACTTTGCCGTGCCAGGGCTGCTCCTTGCAAGTCGCTGTACACAGGTTTCTGCTTTAGTGGACTTTGCCATCTGTGATGTATCGCAGTGCGGACTTGTTCGGTGATTTTACCTGCATCCCCTGTCACCAGACCCAAACTATCTATCAATACTAATTTGCCCACCATCTGCGGCATTACAGCAGCAAGTACAGAACCAATCATGCCCCCCATAGAGTGGCCAATGATATCTACCTGCTGCCAGCCAGCAGTTTTAATCAAAGTCGCAACATCGTAGATCCAGTCTAAAAAGTGATAATGCGCATCGGCGCTGCGATGTTGTGACAGACCATGACCAGGTAAATCTATAGCGACCAGATTCAGATGCGGCAGGTGAGCCGACAGAGGTAAAAAGCTATTCGCATTATCCAGCCAACCATGCAGACACAAGGTAACCTTGCAGCTTGCAGGGCCCTTCTGCCAGCCGACCAGAGTCAAAGCAGGCAGAGAGAACTCAACATCCTGCATTATTGACTGGCGGCCTTCACAAATTTAAGAGTCATGCGGTCGCTTTCACCTATTGCCAGATATTTTTCGCGATCCACAGTGCCCATTGCCAAGGTTGGAGGTAAAGCATAAACGCCTTTTGGATAGTCTTTAGTATCCTTAGGATTGGCATTGATCTCAGATTTCGCCTGCAAAGTGAAACCAGCCTGTTCTGCGACAGCGATGATATAAGATTCGTCCAGATAACCTTCGACGGCAGAACTGGAGATTTCGGAAACCCGGCTGGCTCTGTGTTCCACTATACCAAAAACACCACCAGGCTTGAGCACGTCAAACACCGCACGGAATACATCAAGTAAATACCCCTGTTCATTCCAGATATGGGCATTACGGAAACTTAATACCATATCGTACTGACGGGATGACCCAAGATACATATATGCAGGAGGATCAAATTCAGTTTGTTGAACCTGACCAAAATGCTCTTTATGTTTCAGAATGCGCTGGCTGAGTTTTTCGCTGATACGACTCCAGAATATCTTTCTGTCGTCCTGCATAGTGCCGTCATCAACCCGGAAATTAGCAATACTAAGCTTGCCTTGGTCCTTTAAATACGGCGCCAGAATTTCGGTATACCAGCCACGGGCGGGCCAAATCTCCAGCACCGACATGGTGGGTTTAATACCAAAAAAGCTCAAAGTTTCGACCGGATGACGATACTGGTTTCTCGCTCTGTCCTCGGCTGAGCGGAATGAGTGTTGCGCTAACGCAGTTAAATCGGCTGCTGCCGGTATTTCTGCTACAGCAGCTGCGCTACAGAGCGCAGCGGACACTACAATCAAATTAAGGTTGCACTTTATTCTGTTTATTATTGTCAACATGAACTGGGCCTTGTGTTATCGAATGAGGTTTAGTGACAGTACGAACACGTATACCTGGGCCATAACCCCAATAATAAGGATAAGGGTATGGTCGCAACATAGGCCAGGTATCCACTTCGATCCTTTCTTCCAGTTTTGGCCATAAGTATACTGTGGCGTCTTTGATCACAGGGTAGCGGTATTCATATTCATCCACTTTTCCCATTTCAGAACGGGTAAGCTCGCCAAGCACTGTGACAGATTTACCTCGCTGGTATACCATAGGATCCAGGAAACCTTTGATATATGTGACAAAACGCCCTTTAGTTTGGTCTGACACCGCTGGACGTCCGTTCGAGCCAGATGGGAAGTAAACCACTTCAAGGCGCGTTTGATCTGCTTTATTACTGATTTCAGCTATGACACCACTCCAGCGTGCTGTGCCAAAATCAATATTCTGCTGCACTGCATTTTCATAGCTGGTTAAAGCCACGTTGTCAGCAACACGAACCTGTTCAGGGTAACTGGCACAACCAGCCAACATCATCAGACTCAAAGCAACAACTACAAACTTCTTACTCATGATTTTTATTAACCTCGTTAGCTACACGGCCTGTTAGATAAGGTGTATCAGCTTTAGTTCCATTCTTACTCTAAGCCATGGCTGATCAGGTCCGCAACACTTATATCTAAAGTTTTAGCTTTAGTTCTTTCAATCTTGCTTTTACGTCTGTTGGTCGCTTTTAGACTATTTACAGTTTTGTCATATTTTAGCCACTGACGTAAGATAAGCTTTCCTACAGACTCTGGTACAACCAGACTTTCAGCCATTCACAGAGTTTTACCTATGTTAAAAAAACTAACTTTACTCAGCATCGCCTGCTTTGCTTCGACGTCTTTCTCTGCAATTGCCGCACCAAAAAATATTATTTATATGATCGGTGATGGTATGGGTCCGGCTTATTTAGCAGCGTACCGCTACTATATGGATAATCCGGACACTAAAGTCGTTGAACGCACTGTATTTGATGAGTTGTGGATAGGTAATGCCAGCACGTATCCGGACGACGATACAGTAGTCACAGACTCAGCGGCTGCAGCCACCGCCTTATCCAGCCACTTTAAAACATACAACGGCGCTATCGCAGTTGATCACGACCATAAACCTTTGACGACCATGATGGAAATCGCCAAAGCCAAAGGAATGCAAACAGGCGTGGTGGTGACAGCACAAATAAACCATGCCACACCTGCCGGTTTTTTGGCGCACGATCCCAGCCGTCAAAACTATGATCAGATTGCGGACGACTACATAGATAATAAAGTGAATGGCCAGCTTGTTGCCGATTTAATGCTGGGCGGTGGCACCAGCTACTTTATCCGCAAAGACCGCAATTTGGTGGAGGAGTTTAAACAAGCGGGTTATCAGTATGCCGACAGCTGGACAGGCCTGAAATCTTTAAACAAAGTGCCGGCTTTAGGCTTATTTGCTCCAAAAGGCTTTGTCAGTGCTTTAGATAATCCTGAACCTTTGCCACTGAAACAAATGACTGAAAAAGCACTGGAGTTGTTAACTCCTGCTGAAAAAGGTTTTGTGGTGATGATTGAAGGCAGCCAGATTGACTGGTGCGGCCATGCTAACGATATTGCTTGCGCTATGGCTGAAATGCACGATTTTGCCGAAGCTATTAAAGTAGCAAAAGCTTATGTCGACAGTCACCCTGACACTATTTTGGTAGTGACTGCAGACCATGAAACCGGTGGTTTGTCTTTAGGTGCAAAAGGTAATTACAGCTGGAAAAGGGATGTGATAAAAAAAGTCAAACATTCGGGCGACTATATAGCTGGTCAGCTGTTAGCCCTGAAAGATGAGAAAGTGCTGTATCAAGCATGGTTGGGTCTGACCGCTATTGAGCTCAAAGCAGATGAACAGCAGTTGCTCAATCAGGCTCGTAGTCAAGGCTTAGAGGCTCTGGCTAAAGCGGTGAAACAACGCATTGATCATTATTCGACAACGGGTTGGACCAGTGGAGGGCACACAGCAGTTGATGTGCCAGTACTGGCTTACGGCGCCGAAAAACAAGTTTTTGCTGGTTTTCAGGACAACACACAAATTGCGGCCAAACTGATCCAGTTTATTCAGCAGAAAAACTAATACGAAAGCCAAGTGCATTCAGACGAATAAAAACCCCACTGCATGCAGTGGGGTTTTGTCTTGCATAGGGCTGGTTCTGCATCAGCCCCTGAACTTACTTCAGATTACAGAAACTTGTAATCCAGACCTAAATAGAAAGTACGGCCATACACGTCAGTATAACGTGGGTCGAAACCTACCTGGTGACCAGCACCGCCAGTACGTAAAGATAATGGAGGAGCACGATCGGCCAGGTTATTGATACCAAAAGTCACGCCCAAAGCGTCCATTGCCTGGTACTTCGTCTGGTAGTTCACAGTGACATAAGACGGAACACTTAACTGAACGTCAGCACCAACACCAGTTACTGAATCTAAACGCACAGTACGTGAAGCGGCATACTGAGCCTGATCTTCATAACCACTGCGGTAGTTCAGGATAGCACTGTGCGTGAAATCACCGTGCGTTAAAGTGTTGCTGAACTTAGCTAAAGTTCTGAATACCACTTCATTGTCATCACCAAAACGGCCTAAGCTGCTGATCCAGTCATCAGTAGTACCAGGACGGGTGTATTTGCTATCCAATACATAAGTACCAGCTAAGGTAGAAGTTAAACGACCAAAAGATAAGTCATTACCTACTGTTAAGTCCCAGTCGATACCTTTGTTGATTGACTGACCTACGTTCACGCTGGCAAAAATGATCGCCAGTTCTTCCTGCCCCGTAGCTTTGTTGGTCTTCGTAGTAAACAGATCACGGTAACGGACCGGGTTGTTCACAATCTGAGACTCAGTCACAGAAGTAACCAGGTTGGTCAGTTCAATGTTCCAGTAGTCCATGCTGAAGCTGAAGTTGTTATCAGGAGCGTAAACAAAACCTAAAGTGTACTGCTCAGACTCTTCTGGTTTTAAGTTCGGGTTACCCTGACTGAAAGCTTCAAACTGCTGTGGAGACGGGCTACATATTTCAGCCAGTGGATCTGAAGTACCAGCAAAAGGACAAGAGTAAGGGCTGCTTGTTACACCAAATTCAACTTTAGGCTGACCTAAATCCAACATAGAAGGCGCTTTGAAGCCAGTACCAGTTGAAGCACGAACTAATAAGTCATCAGTCACGTTGTAACGTAACGCCAGCTTATAGGTTGTGTCGTTCATTGAATCGTTTACTTTGTAGCTGCCTGGTCCAGCGATACCGTCTTCGTTGTACACGAAGTCAGATGTCACTTCACCTATGTTGTCATAACGTACGGCACCAGTCAGTTCCAGGTTCTCAAGAGCAGGAACTATCACTTCAACGAAACCACCGTAGTTGTCACGGCTTAAGTCGTATTCTGAACCAATGTTTGCGCCTAACAGCAGATCCTGTTTATTCGCATCAGCCAGAGAACTTACATAGTGAGTGTTACGGAACTCTACACCAGTACCGATGTAGATATCACCGGCTGGCAGTTCGTAAACCGGAGTTGAAGCTTTCAGATCAACACCTTTCACTTCAGTCGTATCGTTGCTCCAGTTACCGTAGTACTGAGAATCCTGCAGCGCTTTCAGGCCTTCAGCACTGATTTTATCCGGCGTATCAAATACGTTAACTAAACCAGAACTAACAGCTTCCATGAATTTATCAAAGATTGGGTAGCCACCTGCGATATTCTCGTCAGTGTCGTTCTTTGAATAAGTGAAGGCGGCTGAGTAATCGATAGTGTCCAACACACCTTCAACACCAGCCACGATATGAGTTGACTTAGTATTCCACTCTGTAGCCCGGCCACCCAGAGGTAAGGCACGCCATTGGGCCTGAACAGAAGTCACTGAACCCAGATGGGCAGGATCCACGTAAGGCATAACGTATTGCTGAGCTAAAGCTGAATCTGCTGCTAAAGGAAAGAAGCCCGTTGCGTTAGGAGCAATACGAGTGGTCTGAGAGAAATCAGAGTACATTACATCAGCAAAAAGTTTTGTGTCGTCATTCAGAGCAAGGTCAGCACCCAACATCAATGAATCACGCTCACTTTCAGGCAGAATTTCTACTGTAGTGGTGTAGTCAAACTGGCATAAACCTGAAGCTTCAAAGTTATCAGCAGCACAAGCACCGTTTTGCTTTTGGTAAGGGTTAAATACCGCTGAAGTCACTGATTTGCCAGTGGCATCAGTGTAAACATAACGGGCGTTGGCAGGGATAGCGTTTGGCGAGCCTGCAACGTAGTAATATTGTTTGTTGTTTAATGTAAAAGGGATAATACCCGTCTTAGAGAATTCACGGTCAGTCGCTTTCAACTGTTCTTGTGAATCACGGCTGTAAGAAAGCAGCACGTTGTAGCCGTCAGCATCAAAATCACCTAAACCACCAGTAATAGAGAAGTTGTCGCTGGTGCCATTTTTTTCTTCTGGTTTGTTGTAACGGGCAGAAAGGTTCACACCCTGAGCGTCATCTTTGGTGATGAAGTTCACTACACCAGCGATAGCGTCAGAGCCGTACAGAGCAGATGCGCCGTCCGTCAGTACTTCAACACGCTCAATAGCAGCTAATGGGATAGAGTTCAGGTCAATTGTCGAACCTGAGCCACGAGGTGCCATTCTGCGGCCATTAATTAAAACCAGGGTGTAGTCAGAACCTAAACCACGTAAAGAAGCGGTTTTCATACCACCGCCACCACCACCAACAGAGTCGCCGTCTGTAGTGAAACCTTGCATGGAAGGAATTGACTGGATTAAGTCACCCGCTGTAGCCAGACCTGAACGGTCAATAGCGGCACGGTCAAGAACCTGTACCGGTAACGCACCTTCAACATCAGTACGTTTAATACTTGAACCTGTAACCTGAATACGTTCTACATTGTCAGTTTCCTGAGCCTGTACTGAACCGGAAAAAGTGACGCCTGACACAGCGCCAAAAGCGACAGCTAAACCAACTGCTTTTGACAACTTACTACTTACAAACATTTTTTCTCCCTGGACCACTGCGAAGTGGCTCTGTTTTACGGCAATCAACCTGGATGCTGATTGAAGCTACAACACGCCTGATTTGGGGCTCCCCCAAAACGGCGGCGGATAATAAATGTTATTTTTTATCTGGGTCAATGGCTTTTAGGCGGCAAACAGCTGAGTTAACTGGCATCTGCCGCAAATGGGAATTTTGTTAATTTATTGATAAAAATCAACAAGATAAATTATTGAGCGCAAAATAATCAAAGCACAGAAATGCCAAGACAGGACAAAGGAACAAAACGAAGAAGCTATATGGTTGTTTACTAAAAACAATTTTGCAGAGCAAAGGTCAACTGGTGAAAATTTCAGCGCTGCTTAAGTAAGCAAAAATGGCCTTTTTCATAATCTCGTAAAAAAACCGAGGTAAACAGGATGAAAATTACCACTATCTAAATTAGTGGGACACACATCAAACCCAATAAAAACGCGGGTTTCATTCCACAACGAAAAAAATAATATTTTGAGACTGGCTCAGGTTCCATGCTGCGCTGAAATTTGCAGTAACTGTTTTCTTAGTTTTGGCGCAGAGGTTTTCTCCGACAACCAGATATCTAAAAACGCCGGACCGAAGTCTGGATCTGCCATAGTTCCCAGCAGTTTGTCATTAAAATAAAACTGTACTGTGCTGTCTGGCATCAATACACAACTTAACTGGTCACCTTTTTTCACATCAGTCCAAAGCTTATTAAGCTGTTTTGCCCACTCTCTATGTTGATCTGTCACAGAGCCGGCTAAATGCTCCCACTGGTCAACCGTAGCTTCAATAAAATCCGATTTACTGATATCGCGTTGGTAAGTCAGTTCTAATACCAAAGGTGCACTCTGCTGGTAACTGCTCCAGCGGCCATCTGCAGTAAAAAATTTGGCCTGATACAGATCCCAAAACAGATAACTGAACTGGCCCTGACCTACCAACCTGACATTATCTGGCATAGCCAGGGTTGTAAAACTGGAAAAAAAACAAAAAATTATAAGTAATTTACGCATAAAACTTCCGGCTCCAACCTGACAAAACGCCATAACAAGCCCAACATACCGCCAGGGCAGCATAAGCTTCTATTGTACTGCTGACATACATATGGCCACTTAAAGCAGCTCCGCCCAGATAAGCCATAGGACCAGACACAGCAGCAATAAGTGCCGCTAACCAATAATTCTGTAAGTAAGCTGAAAATACCTGAACCACTACCAAACTAAAGACCAGCCACAAAGCCAGCATCCAGAGCGGCAGCCAACCAGTCCCGCTAAAACTTAGCACGCCAAAATATTGCAATACGGAGTCCAGCGCTATACCTGTTGCTGCCAGGCCTAACCAGGCTAATCGCTCGGCCTGATTGGCTCGCCATAAAGACCAGCATACAAACAGCAAGACCGGAAAAAGTAATAAGTTTTGAAATAGCACCAATGCAAACCAACTTAATTTAAAGCCTACCAGTGCGAACCAGTTCATGGTTTTCATGATTGACGCATGCCAGATGCAACTTTGCAGCGCAGTGAATAAGGCAGCAAATTCAGTAAGTGCAAACTCCACACCAGCCGTTTCGGAAAACGTATGCGTTGCTGCTGAGCTTGCAAGCCAAGGCGGATCCGAGTGGCCGCGTCATCTACCTTTAACAGGAAAGGCATTTTAAAATCATTTTTTTGCGTTAATGGCGTGTCGACAAAACCTGGCTCTATTAAACAAACCCGGATCCCAAAGCCTGTTAAGTCCACCCTTAAGCTATCAGCAAAATAACTCAGAGCAGCTTTACTCGCGCCATAAGCCTGAGCTTTGGTAAAAGGAAAAAGATGAGCCAGACTGCTGACCACAGCTAAAGAGCTCTGTTCTGACTTCTGTAGCAAAGGCAATAATAATTTTACTGCAGCCACCTGCGCCTGGAAATTCAACGCCATAGTGCGCTCAAAAATATCCAGCGGCAGAGCAGTAGCATCGACATAATCACAGCTGCCTGCATTTAAAATGACTAAATCTAAAGCGGGGATTTGCTCAGCCAAACGACTTACAGCAGAGCTGAAAAGTTCAGTGTTAGTCAGGTCTAAAGGAAATGCCTGAATAGTATTGTACTCTTGATGCAGCTGGTTTAACGCATTCACTGAACGCGCCACAGCTATCACCTGCCAGCCATCTTTAGCGTATTGAATGGCCAACTCACGCCCTAAACCGGAGCTGGCACCAGTAATTAAACAATAGCGGGACATAAACACAAACTCTTAAGACTGATGTTTGTGTATACGAACTTTGTCAGCCCTTGGATCTTTTAATGAGATCCGGCTAATTCGTGCTGAACCTGAGGCACAACCTTGCGACTCAAATTACGGATAAGCAGATAAAAGCCGGTAGACAGCAGCAAGGTAAAAACACTAGCCCAAATCAGCTTATCCAGCGAGGGGTTATAACAAAGGAAATACAATAACTGGGCAACATTTAATACAGCTATAGCGTACAGCATAATTTCTTTATTAATACGATGCAGTACATAAGCTCCTAATGGGGCCATCAATAACACCACAGGGTAAGCACATAACCAGGTTTGCACCTGATAAGCTGTTAGCCCCTGATCCACAAAGTGCCGATAGCCATAACCCAGTATGCTGATAGCGGCCATCAACATAATACTCATATGAGTAGCGACTTTTTCCTGCATCCGAAAACGCGTCACCAGCAGCGTATACAGAATAATGTCAGCGCCAGTGCCAAACAAGCTGGCGCACATCCCCCCAGCGACCAACATCAGCAGCAATAAAACAAAATCCATTGGCTTGGTTAGATCTAAAGAGGCTGTGCTGCCTCTGTGTTTACCAAAGCTGTAGACCACTGCAAAGCTGGTGATCAAACTTAAAAACAATGCCTGCATTATATAAACCGGCAATTGTTGCAGCAGTTGCATACCTAATACAAAGCCAATAAAAGCTACGGGGATAAACACCAATAAAGGTCTGTAGGTTTTCAGAGTGTTGGCTTTGTGACTTAGGATATAAATACTGGCGCTGGTCATGCCAATACTTTGGATCATCAAACTGAAATCCCGCGCCATAGTGCGGTCAATATTAAGAAATATATTTAACACCGGAAAAGCGACGGCCCCACCTCCCTCCGGGGTCACACCAGCGACAAAAGCACCAGCCACCATAATGGCAGGGTAATACCAATGTTCCAGTAAAAAGCTCAGCTGATTAAACTGGTAAAAAAGCACGAACCACAGCATCAAAGCGGCAACAAACCAGAGCCGGAACACCTTGCTTTCGAACATCATCCAAATCCGTTTTTTATAAGAGGAAGACAGCTTAAAGCACAACTAAACCAGTTTCACCGGTTTTGTTGTTATGAAATTTAAAGCTGTTGTTTTGCTGAGGAATTATGCATTAAGCGTACAAATCCAGACTAAACATTTGCTGAACTTTTTCACGTTTCTCCTGATTGGCTAACATTTCGTAGGCATCTAAAGCTTGCTGATTACGCTGTTTAGGCTGGTCGTACATAGTGCGTTTTTGCGCTTCTTGTTCATCCAGCATGGACAAAGTCTGAGCATCAGCACGTACACCGGATCCAGCGGGGACCAGTGTAGTTTTACTCTGCGGTTCAGCCTCAACGACTTTGGTTTTGTTGCCCTGAAATACCAGCCCAACATTGGGACTCTTGGGTACATCGCGGCTAACGGCTATTGACATAACTGTTGTGAGTTCGCCTTTGTATAGTGCCAGTATAACTTGGTGAAAAATTTCGCCAAGTCGCTTTTATTAAATCTTCACATCCCGCCTAATCACCATATTGAAAAAGCAACGTATTGTCCCCCCGTCCTATGTAACCGGGGCGAGAAGACGCAGTCAACGCCGCTGCGGCGGCAAGGACGACGGGTCAAGCCCCTAATCGCCATATTGACAAAGCAACGTAGCGGCTGGGCTTGTCCCCGCCCATCCTATGTAACCGGGGCGAGAAGGCGCAGTCAACGCCGCTCTGGCTGCAAAGACGACGGGGCAAACCCCTAAGTCATTGCTGTTGCAGTTAGGCGACAAGTGCCGCAGACCCCAGGAGCATAGTTCACCTATGTGACTGGGGCGAGGCACGCAGTCAACAACACTGCGGCGGCAAGGACGACGGGTCTAACGACCAGGTAGTTTTTGCCAGGTTACCTCGTCCCTAACATAAGTCGGCTCAGCCAGTTCGGCGGCAATAAACTGCCCCTGCCGGAACGGTATTGCCGCCAGACTCAACATATCCTGGGCTGAAGGATACAGAATTACAGGGCTATGCTGAACGTGCGCAAAATCCTCAGATCCACTGTTGCCAGTTTTATGCCAGTCTTCCAGCTGAAGCGAATAGGTTTGCCAACCCGTACCTACAGCGCAAATATGGCCTTTGAGCACAGGGCCTGGTAAAGCACTGGGTTTAGCCGCTATTTCAGTGCTTAAAGCTTGCATAATGCCCTGCTCATCCAACTGAAAACTCGCAAGATAGACTTCATTCATTCGTGCATCTATGGCAGCGACCACCTGATGAGCCTGATGTAATCTGTGGGCTGCTTGCGCCATAGCGGCTAAAGTCGATACGCCGAAGACCGGGATTTCGGCGCCAAAAGCTAAGCCCTGACAGACACCCACTCCTATACGCACACCGGTAAAACTGCCTGGGCCTTTGCCAAACACCAGACCATCCAGTTGTTGCAGCGTTAAACCAGCGTCAGACAACAACTGCTGCACCATAGGCAAAATACGTTTGCTGTGTTGCTGCGGACAAACTTCATCCAAAGTCCAAATGTTACCATCGGCGGTCAAAGCCACAGAACAAGCTTCGGTAGAGGTATCTAGTGCCAGTAGTTTCAACAGGCGGCTCCTTTTATCATTAGTTGTTTCTCTACTCAAAGTAATTGGAGTTGCAGGGAGGCGACAAGTGCGTGAGACTCCAGGAGCATAGTTAACCTATGTAACTGGGGCGAGAGCACGCAGGTAACAAAGCTGCAGCTTCAAGTACGAAGAGTATATTACTTAGGTAAATCTGCCAGAAACTTTACCGCAGCCTGCAAATCACGGCTACGGCGCATTGGCGGTAAGCTTTTTAAAAATACCGAACCATAAGGCCGGGTCACTAATCTGTTATCACAAATCACCAATACCCCGCGGTCTGACACGTCACGAATTAAACGGCCAACACCTTGTTTTAGAGTGATCACAGCTTGAGGCAATTGCACTAAAGCAAAAGGATCCTGGCCTTTGAGCTGGCAATCTTCGTTCCGTGCCTGTAATAAAGGATCGTCAGGCGAGGCAAAAGGCAGTTTGTCGATAATGACGCAGCTTAAGGTATCGCCCCGCACATCCACACCTTCCCAGAAACTGCCTGTGCCAAGCAATACGGCATGTTTGGTTTCCACAAACTGCTCCAGCAGCAAACGTTTACTGGTGCTGCCCTGCACCAGCACAGGTAAAGATAAATGCTGAGGCAGCTCATTAGCCATCCATTGCAACATTCTGTGGCTGGTGAACAGGAAAAAACAGCGGCCCTGATTGGCTTCAATTAAAGGCACGGCCAATTTTAGCAGTGCTTTGCCCATGCGGGCATCATTGGGTTCAGGTAAATAACGAGGCACCAACAACATGGCTTGTTGTTCGTAATCAAAAGGACTGTCGAGCAGCAATGTGTCGGCCTGCTGCAAGCCCATCTGCTCGCTGTAGTGCGCAAAGCCCTGATCCACAGACAAAGTGGCTGAGGTAAAAATCCAGCTGCGTTTTTCGGCAAATACCAATTCACGGAATTTATCAGCAATACTTAAAGGCGTTAAATGCAAACTGATATGTTGCCTTGTGGTTTCATACCAAAAACTAACGCCGGTTTTGCTGACATCCTGCAGTTTTTCCAGCTGAGTTTTCGCCAAAGCCAGCCGTTCAAAACAGTGATCCACCACTTCGTTGCGGCCTAAACTGCCTTTGAGTACCTGATACAACATGCCCATGGCTTCCGACACCCGGGTTAACGCTAGCTGTACCTCTGGTCTTTTACTGCTGTCCCGCCAGTTGCCCCGTTCAGGTTCATCCGACCATAGCAGCCGCCAGTCCCGCACCAAAGTTGCTAATTTGTCTGCTGTTTTACTTAGCTGTGGGTGGTCACGCAGTTCAGTTTTACAAATTAGTTCCAGCTCTTTACACAGCTCCAGCAAAGTGCGGCTGGATAAAGTCTCGCCAAAATACTCGCTGGCAATATCCGGAATTTGATGCGCTTCATCAAAAATGACTACGTCCATATTCGGCAGCAGCTCACCAAAACCTGTGTCTTTCAGTGCCATATCGGCAAAAAACAAATGATGGTTCACCACCACTAAGTCGGCCTGCATCGCTTTTTTACGGGCGCGCAGCAAATAGCAGTCTTCGTAGGATGGACAATCTTTACCCAGGCAATTGTCTGCTGTACTGGTAACAAGTGGCAAAGCTTTGGAGTCTTCGGCTATATAAGTCAGCTCACCTATATCACCACTTTGGGTTTCGTTGGACCATTTTTTAATCAAGCTTAAATCATTGATCACAGCCGCATCTGCTGTTGGCACATGCTGATAATGCTGATCTAAACGGAATAAACACAAATAGTTAGAACGGCCTTTTAATAAGGAGGTTTCAACCGGTAAAGCCAAAGCTTTGAGTACTGTTGGCAAATCGCGGAAATACAGTTGTTCCTGCAGGTTTTTAGTACCGGTGGATAAAATCACTTTTTTGCCTGATAACAACGCAGGTACTAAATAAGCATAGGTTTTGCCTGTACCTGTGCCCGCCTCGACCAATAAAGCATTGCCGCTTTCAATGGATTTGGTCACAGAAGCCGCCATCAACTTTTGCGGTTCACGGGCCTTAAAACCAGCAATGGCTTTAGATAAAGCCCCTTGTTCGGCAAAAGCCTGTTGCACTTGTTTTAGCATAAGCACACAGAGAGGTCAGAGCTGGTAGGTAAAGAAGCAGACAACAGCATATAAAAGGCCCGGCAAGAATTTGCGCTATTATGCCTTGACTAGATAAAAATATCTAAGTGTCCTTCATCATCCACATGCTGATCTTCCTCAGGCGTAGTTTCGGGAGCAGGCGGATAGTCGCCACGGCGACGCCTGTCCTGACGTTTTTTTTGCTGATCTTTTAATAAAATCAGGAAACGTTTTTCCTCTTTTTCATAAGCGCTAATTTTGGCATCTTTAAACACAGGCGCGACCATAGGCCCACCCTGCTCTGCCGGCGTGCCTGGTGGTCGGTACAAATAGGGAAATAAGACGTCCATAAACCCTCCTTTGCCTTTTATCGGCAGCAAAGCAAATAACTTTATCTATACAACTTGACTATTTTTCACGCTAATTTTTAGAGCGTTTTTTTCTTAAAATATTCAATACGCTCTGACCAAAAATCAAGAAAATAACATTTAACCCATAAAAAACAAAAAGATAAGCATAAACATCATCCGAAAATAAATTCAGATGAATCAAAAAATTTTGTTGCCTGAAACGTAAAAAGCCGTTAGCTTGTATACATCTTAACGAGGAGTAACTTTCCATGACTATCAACATCCACTGGCATCATCACCATCATTTATCCGACTAGCCGGTCCGTGTTGACATTGGAGGCTAGGTCATAACCAGCCTCTGGTGGAAAAGTGAAAACCAATTCCAACTGAACCCCGGGGCTAAAATCCCGGGGTTTTTGTTTTACGATTTTATAAGGTACCAACAAACATGACAGTCACTACTAACAGATTACGTATCGCCATTCAGAAATCAGGTCGCTTGTCACAAGACTCTCAGGCACTGTTAACCAGCTGCGGTTTAAAAATTAACTTACGTGAACAACGCCTTATTGCTCATGTAGAAAATATGGATATCGACTTACTGCGGGTGCGTGATGACGATATTCCGGGTTTAGTGATGGATGGTGTCTGTGATTTAGGTTTTGTTGGCGAAAACGTGCTGGAAGAAGTGTCCTTGCAACGTCAGATGGACAACGAAACTTACGATTACACTGTGCTGGCCCGTTTAGACTTTGGTGGCTGTCGCTTATCTATCGCTGTGCCGCAGGAAGAAGATTATAAGTCTGTTAAAGATTTAGAAGGCCGCACTATTGCCACTACTTACCCACGTTTATTAAACCGCTATTTAAAACAAAATGGCGTCAATTGCCGTATCGTCAATTTGAAAGGCTCAGTCGAAGTAGCACCACGGGCCGGTTTGGCCGATGCCATTTGTGATTTAGTCTCCACAGGCGCCACCTTAGAGGCCAATGGTTTAAAAGAAGTGGAAGTGATTTACCGCTCTAAAGCTGTGCTTATTCAGCGCCGCGACTTAGCCGATGAGAAACAACTGAAACTGATTAAAAAACTGATGCCTCGTATCCAAGGCGTGATGCAGGCCAATGAAAGCAAATACATTATGCTGCACGCACCACGCGCTCGTTTGCAGGAAGTGATAGCCCTGCTGCCGGGAGCTGAAAACCCAACTTTATTGCCACTGGCAGGCAATGACGATTTAGTGGCTTTGCATGTGGTCAGCAGTGAGACTTTGTTCTGGGAAACCATGGAGCAACTGAAAGGCTTAGGCGCCAGTTCCATTCTTGTCTTACCCATTGAAAAGATGATGGAGTAAAACATGTTGTTTCAAATCAGCAATTGGCAACTACTGGACAAAACCGCACAGCAAGCTTTGTTAGAGCGTCCGCTGCAGCAGGAATCCGACAGCTTAAAACAAATTGCGCGGGACATTATCCGCGCTGTACGTAGTGAAGGCGATGCAGCTTTGCTGCGTTTTAGCCGTGAATTTGACAAGCTTCCAGGCAACCCTTTGCGTTTGGCTGATGAGCTGCAACAAAGCTTAATCGCCTCTTTATCTGATGAGCTAAAAACCGCTATTGAGGTTGCGTATCGTAATATCCGCACTTTTCACGCAGCGCAGTTGCCACAAAATATCCGTATTGAAACTCAGCCAGGTGTGGTCTGTGAACTGAATTATAGCGCTTTGGATCAGGTGGGTTTGTATGTGCCCGGTGGCAGTGCGCCTTTGCCTTCGACAGTACTGATGTTGGGTGTGCCGGCTCAGCTGGCTGGTTGCCGCCGTGTGGTGTTAGTCACTCCTCCAGGTCAGCCTGAAGCAGGCGATATTGCCGCTGAGATTGTGTATGCAGCATCACTTTGTGGCATTACGGAGATTTATACTTTAGGTGGAGCTCAGGCCATTGCTGCTTTGGCTTATGGTACTGAAACTATTGGCAAAGTAGATAAGATTTTTGGCCCTGGTAATAGATTTGTCACTGAAGCCAAACAGCAAGTCAGTCAGGATGCCCGTGGTGCCGCTATTGATATGCCAGCTGGTCCTTCTGAAGTGCTGGTGATAGCCGATGAGAGCGCCAATCCGGTGTTTGTGGCGGCGGATTTATTATCTCAGGCCGAACACGGTCCGGACTCCCAAGTGGTGTTGGTAAGCCCTTCTGAAGCTTTACTGGTCAATACTATCAGTGAGTTAAAACGTCAGACCGCTTTATTACCACGAGCTGAAATTGCTAAAAAAGCCCTTGCCAACAGCAGACTGATTTTAACGCCGGATCTGGACACAGCAGCACAAGTAAGCAACCAATACGCGCCTGAGCACTTAATTATTCAAACGGCTGACGATAACGCCTTGCTTGGCAAACTGACCAATGCCGCCAGTATTTTTGTTGGCCCTTATACGCCAGAGTCAGCCGGTGATTATGCCAGTGGTACTAACCATGTGTTGCCGACTTATGGCTACAGCCGTAATCACAGCAGTTTAAGTCTGGCCGACTTTTATCGTCGCTACACAGTGCAAACCTTAACAGCAAATGGCATGCGCGATTTAGGCCCCACTATTGTTAAACTGGCCAAAGCCGAAGGTTTGGATGCGCACGCCAATGCGGTGTCATTCCGATTAGCAGAGTTAGAGCTTTCAGCAAAAATTTCAGAGGAAAATCGTTCATGAGCCGTATCAGTTCTTTAGCCCGGCAAAAAGTACAACAACTGGTGCCTTATGCTTCTGCCCGCTTAAGCATGAGTGGCGGCTCGGTCTGGCTTAATGCTAACGAAAACTCTATGGCAACAGACTATACACTGTCAGGCCAGTACAACAGATACCCTGATTGTCAGCCAAAAGACTTGATCAGCGCTTATGCCTCTTACGCTGGCGTAGAAACCAATCAGGTACTGACTAGTCGTGGTGCAGATGAGGGTATTGAGCTTCTTATTCGTAGCTTCTGTGAACCAGGCCAGGATGCCATCAGCATTTGCCCGCCGACTTATGGCATGTACAAAATCAGCGCCGAAAGTCAGCTGGTGGATGTGAATATAGTGCCTTTAACCCAAGAGTTGACCTTGGATTTGCCAACTTTATTTGCGCAAAAAGCCAATGTAAAACTGGTGTTTATTTGTAGCCCCAATAACCCGACCGGCGATTTAATACCCCGGCAGCAAATCATCGAGGTGCTGGAGTTTTATAAAGATAAAGCTTTAGTAGTGGTCGATGAAGCTTATATTGAGTTCGCGCCAGAAGCTTCTGTAGCTGGGTTATTAAGCCAATACAGCAACTTAGTAGTGCTGCGTACTTTATCTAAAGCTTTTGCCTTGGCTGGCCTGCGCTGTGGTTTTACTTTGGCAGAGCCTTCAGTGATTGCTGCACTTCGCCAGATGATTGCGCCCTACCCTGTGCCAGCTCCTGTGGCTGAAATTGCAGTGCAGGCGTTATCAAGCCAGGGCCAGCAAAAAATGCGCGCCACAGTGGAGCAAATCAACAGCTTACGCGAAAGCTTTAGCGCTTTTGCCGGAACTCTGAGTTATGTCAGCCGTGTTTATCCGTCCAAGGCCAACTATGTGCTGCTTTCCGTACCTGATGCCGCTGAGCTGGTTAGCTTTATTGCAGAGCAAGGTGTACTGATCCGCAATCAATCCAGTCAGCTTGGTTTGGGTCAGGTAGTGCGGGTATCCATTGGCAATGCCGCTGAAATGGCGCAGTTACAACAGATTATGTCGTCTTACTCTTTATCAGCAAATTCAGAAAAACAGGAGTCTTTATGAGTGCCAAAGCTATTTTATTTATCGACCGTGACGGCACTATGGTGGAAGAACCTCCAATAGATAAACAACTGGATTCATTGGAAAAGCTGGCGTACGAGCCCGATCTGGTGCCTTCATTACTCAAGTTGCAGGCCGCAGGTTATTCGCTGGTGATGGTCACCAATCAGGATGGCCTTGGCACCCCTAGTTTCCCGCGAGAGACCTTTGATGCACCGCAGGAAAAAATGATGCAGCTGCTGACCTCACAAGGCATTCGTTTTGACGATATTTTAATTTGCCCACACTTTGACAGCGACAACTGCAGCTGCCGTAAGCCAAAGCTGGGGTTAGTGAAAGATTATCTGCAGCAAGGCAAAGTGGATTTCACCAACTCTTTTGTCATTGGCGACCGTTTAACAGACGTGCAACTGGCTGAAAATATGGGCCTGCCATCCTTCCGTTATGACCGCGAAACCTTAGGCTGGAAAGAAATCACTAAGCAACTGCTAAGCAAAGGCCGTAAAGGCAGTGTCAATCGTGTGACCCGCGAAACCGATATTCAGGTCAACGTCGATTTAGACCAGCAAGGTGGCAATGTCATTGAAACCGGTGTTGGCTTTTTTGACCATATGCTGGATCAAATTGCCACCCACGGTGGTTTTAGCCTGCAATTAAAAGTGAAAGGCGACTTACACATAGATGATCACCACAGCGTGGAAGATACAGCCCTGGCTTTAGGTCAGGCGCTCAAACAAGCACTAGGCAATAAAAAAGGCATTACCCGCTTCGGTTTTGTCTTGCCTATGGATGAATGCCGCGCTGAATGTGTGCTGGATTTATCCGGCCGGCCGCTGCTGAAGTTTGATGCTGATTTAGGCCAGGGCTCTGTAGGCACTATGAATCTGGAGATGGTGCACCACTTCTTCCGCTCTTTAAGCGACGCCATGCTGATGACATTGCACTTATCGGTCAGCCCAGGCAATAAACACCATATGGTCGAAGGTTTATTTAAAGCTTTTGGCCG
>Ga0247725_1000831_pt1 | contig 18837 bp, 21 predicted proteins | sample OKSTACKMCFT3sol_FD_183021 | JGI IMG/M metagenome (GOLD analysis project Ga0247725, IMG submission 183021) | Subsurface sediment microbial communities from gas well in Oklahoma, United States - OK STACK MC-FT3-sol | ecosystem: Environmental > Terrestrial > Deep subsurface > Rock core/Sediment...
GCGAGGGCCCCTTCGTCACCGCCCACGACAGGAAGACGCCATCATGCTCCAGGCGCAGGTCATAGTGCAGGCGCGTGGCGTCGTGCTTCTGGATGACGAAACGCGCCCGCTCGGACGCGGCGACGGCCACCTTGCCCGAGGGCTCGGCCGTCTTTTCGAAGTCGCGTTTGGCCTCGTAGGCCGCGAGCTTGCGCGCCGCCATCGCCGTCCCGCCTATTCGCCGTCGAAGACTTCGGGGCGCTCGTCGTCGACGTCGCGTCCGTCGCCCGGATCCTCATCCTGCTCCAATTCGATGATCTCCTCGTCGTCGAGCTCCTCGGCGATCAGGGCGTCCTCGTCGTCGGCGTCGCCCTCGGCCTGGGTCACGTCCAGCACGTCGGGCAGTTCCTCGAAGGTGCGGAACTCGCCGTCGCGACCGATCACGTCGTCGTCCATCGTCTCGGCGCTGTCCTGGCCGTCGTACCCGTTATCGACATCGGTCATGGCTGTTCTCCTGTGCTCGCAGGAGGAATGGATGGCGGCGCTTGGCGTTCCGGTCTTGTCGATCGCGCGCGCCGCGCTGGCGCCTCAGCGCGATTCGTTCGCAGAATCACCCATGGCGCGAGCGAACCCCAAGTCCACTTTTGGAACCAAAATTAACGCTTTTGCCCCCGATGCGGCGGTTCAGGAGGCGACGATTTCATGAAAAACCCAGTCAGACAGGCGTTTTGCCCCCATAAATCGGCTTTTTAACCTTCCCTAACGGGTGACAAACGCGATTGGGCTCGTCAGGCTCGAAATTCCCTGATTCACAGGAATGAGCTTAAGAAGATGAACGTTTCCGATCTGGTCGACGCCGCTGTGGCCGCCGACGACAAGCTGACCAAGACGCAAGCCAAGGCCATCATCGACGGCGTCTTCAAGTCGATCTCCGACGCCGCCGTGAAGGGCGAAGAAGTCTCGATCCCGGGCTTCGGCAAGTTCAAGGTCCAGGCCAAGCCGGCCCGCACCGGCCGCAACCCGGCCACGGGCGCGACCATCGAGATCGCCGCCAGCAAGAAGGTCGCCTTCACGCCGGCCAAGCAACTGAAGGACGCCGTCAACGGCTAATTCGGTTCAGGGAGCGGACGCCGCCCGGTGTCCGCTCCTCGACGCTTCCCTTCACGCGCGACGATCCGCTTCATGCCCTCGTCGCGCGTGAAGCCTTTCCAGAACAAAACAAGAACGATAACGTGCCGGGCATGGCCGTTCTCGATCTTCGGCGCAAGCTCGCCATCCTCTCCGACGCCGCCAAGTACGACGCCTCCTGCGCCTCGTCCGGCGCTCAGAAACGCGACTCGCTAGGTGGCAAGGGCGTCGGCTCGACCGAGGGCATGGGCATCTGCCATGCCTACGCGCCCGACGGGCGCTGCATCAGCCTGCTGAAGATCCTGCTGACCAACTTCTGCATCTACGATTGCGCCTACTGCATCAACCGCGTGTCGTCGAACACGCCCCGGGCGCGGTTCTCGGTGAAGGAGGTCGTCGACCTCACCCTGAACTTCTACAAGCGCAACTATATCGAGGGGCTGTTCCTGTCGTCGGGCGTCATCCGCACCGGCGACTACACGATGGAGGAGATGGTCCGGGTGGCGAAGTCGCTGCGGCGGGACCACGACTTCCGCGGCTACATCCACCTGAAGCTGATCCCCGAGGCCTCGCCCGAGCTGGCGGCCGAGGCGGGCCTCTACGCCGACCGGGTATCGATCAATATCGAGCTGCCGCGCGATGACAGCCTCAAGACCCTGGCGCCCGAGAAGGACGTCACCGACATCAAGCGCGCCATGGGGCGGATGCGCCTGGCGATCGAGGATCGCGCCGAGCCCGCGCGAAAGGCCGGCCGCAAACCCTTCGCGCGCAGCCAGTCGACCCAGCTGATCGTGGGCGCCGACGAAGCCCGGGACGGCGATATCCTGGCCCGCAGCGCCAACCTCTACGGCTCCTATCGGCTGAGCCGCGTCTACTACTCGGCCTTCAGTCCCATCCCCGACGCCAGCCACCGCCTGCCCCTGGCCCGGCCGCCGCTGCTGCGCGAGCACCGCCTGTACCAGGCCGACTGGCTGATGCGCTTCTACGGCTTCGAGCGCCCCGAGATCGTCGACGAAGGCGAGGATCTGGACCTCTCCGTCGATCCCAAAACCGCCTGGGCCCTGAAGAACCGCGCGAAATTCCCCGTCGATATCCACACCGCCGACCGCGAGACGCTGCTGCGCGTGCCGGGCTTGGGCGCGAAGGCCGTGGAGAGGGTCCTGACGGCCCGGAAGGTCGCCCGCCTGACCCTGGACGACCTGAAACGCGTCGGCGCCGTCCTGAAGCGCGCCAAGGCCTTCGTGATCACCGCCGACTGGACGCCGGGCGCTTTGACCGACCAGGACAGCCTGAAGGCGATGTTGGTCCAGCCCCAACAGCTGAGCCTGTTCTGATGCGGGTGGTGCGGCTGGCTTCCGAGATCGACTTCACCGGCTGGCGCGCGTCGGCGCGGGCGCTGCGAGCGGAGGGCGCGCCGCCAGAAGCGGTGGTCTGGACGGTGGAGCGGGAGCTGTTCGATCTGGCGTCGCTTCCCGCCGCGACGGCGAACTTCACCGTCCCCGCCGCTTTCCTCGAACTCGCCGAACAGGTCATCCTGCACCGGGCGCCCGACCGCCTCGCCCTGCTCTACCGGATCCTTTGGCGGCTGGAGCGCGAGCCTCGGCTGGTGGAGAACCCCGCCGATCCCGACATGGCCCGCGCCCGCGACATGGCCAAGGCCGTCAGCCGCGCGGCGCACAAGATGAAGGCCTTCGTCCGCTTTCGCCTGGTCGAGGGCGCGGCGACCGAGACCTACGCGGCCTGGTTCGAGCCGGCGCATCGCGTCACCGAAGCCGTCGCGCCGTTCTTCGTACGCCGCTTCACGGCCATGGACTGGACCATCCTGACGCCCGACGCCTGCGTGGCGTGGGACGGCCAGCGGCTGCTGGCGTCCGAGGGCGCGGATCCGGCCGACGCTCCTTCGGAAGACGCCCAGGAGGCGCTCTGGCGCACCTACTACGCCTCGATCTTCAACCCCGCGCGGCTGAACCCCAAGCAGATGCGCCAGGAAATGCCCAAGCGTTATTGGCGGAACCTGCCGGAGGCGGCGCTCATTCCGCAGCTGATCGCCTCAGCCCAGGATCGCGCCGCCGCCATGGTCGCCGCCCCGCCTCGCCAACCGTCCGATCGCGTGCTCAAGGCCGCGCTGCGCCACAGCCGCGACGCCTCGTTCGGCCAGGGCGCGCCAACGACGCTTGAGGAGCTCGAGGCCGGCGTGCAGGTCTGCCGCCGCTGCGACCTGTGGCGCGACGCCACCCAGGGCGTGCCAGGCGAAGGCGCGCATCCGGCGCCGCTGATGTTCGTGGGAGAGCAACCCGGCGACCAGGAGGATCTGGCCGGCCGTCCGTTCGTCGGGCCGGCCGGCCAAGTCTTCGACAGGGCGCTGGCCGAAGCAGGCGTGCCGCGCGACCGGACCTTCGTCACCAACGCCGTGAAGCACTTCAAGCACGAGGTCCGCGGCAAGCGCCGCATCCACAAGACGCCGGATCGGGGCGAGATCACCGCTTGCCGGTGGTGGCTGGACGCCGAGCGAAAGATCGTGCGGCCTCGGGTGATCGTGATGCTGGGCGCGACGGCGGCGCTGGGGGTGATCGGCAAGCCGACGCCGGTCGGCGCCAATCGCGGCAAGGCGCTGCAGTTGCCCGACCAGGCCCAGGGCATGGTGACCTACCACCCGTCGTTCCTGCTGCGCGCGCCCGACGCGGAGGCCAGGGCAAGGGCCTATGCGGAGTTCGTGGAGGACCTGCGGATGGCGGGGGAACTGGCGGGGCTCTGACGGCCAAAAATCATCGTGTCATCCCGGACGGTCCGCAGGACCGATCCGGGATGACACAACAAAAGAAGTTGGGTCAGTTCACCTTGGCGCCGCCCATCTGGGCCATCAGCTCTTCCTTGCGGGCTTTCATCCGCTCGCCGATGGCCTCGAGGTCCTCGTCGCCCTTCTTGGCCTGGGCGAAGAAGCCGCCGGGCTGCTCCTCTTCCTTGACGTGGTGCTTGATGTACTCGCCCAGAACCTTGACCTTGGCGTCGTAGAACTCCTGCCCCGGCTTCATCGCCTCGATCTCGGCGATCAGCTTCTTGGCGCCGTCGTGCTCGACATAGGCTTCGTCGATCAGGTCGTCCTCGACCTCGCCGCGGCTCTCCGGATAGAGGATTTCCTCCTCGATCTGGGTGTGGACCTTCAGGGCCAGGGCGATCTGGTTGAACAGCGCCAGCTTCTCGCTGTCGCTCTCCAGCTGTTCGTATTCGTCGAACATCTTCTCCACCTCGCGGTGGTCCTGCTTGAGCAGGCGGATGGCCAGCGGATCACGGCGACCGGTGCGGCGGGTCGCCTTGCGGGGCTTGGCGGTCTTGGCTTTGGCGGACGAGCTCTTGGTGGCGGCGGCCATGGAATTCTCCCTCGATATCCCCGACCGCCAACCAACACCCAGGCGCCGCCTGCCGTTCCGGCGCCGCGAAAGTCTCACATGAGAGGCATTTGCAAGCCGCCTTAGCGGTCCTGCTGAAAGCCCTGATGCGTGGTGTTCTGCTTGATGTCGCCATAGCGCCCCTGCTCTTCCAGGTTCACGTCGGCGTTGCCCGACTCCGCGCCTTGGACATCGGCAGGGCTGCTTCCTTCGATATTCGGCTTTTCGCCCTTGAAGGCGCGTTGTTCGGGCGGAATGGGCGGGGATTTCGACATGGTTTCCTCCTAGGTCTCCCCAGTTCAACCGATCGCTTCCCGAGCCGGTTCCTACGCCCTAGCTGCGGCCGGCGGGTCCAGCCAGCACGGCGTCAAGTTCGGCCGCCAGCGCTTCGATCCGGTAGGGCTTCACCAGCACGCGCCGCCCCTCCTTGCTGGCGGCCGCCGCGGCGGCGCTATATCCCGTGGTGAGCACCACTGGAAGGTCAGGCCGCAGCCGCGAGATATCGCGCGCCAGATCAAGTCCGCCGATGTCGCCCGGCATCACCATGTCGCTGAACACCAGCTGGAAGCCAGGATCGGCGCGCAACGCGTCCAAGGCGCTGCTCCCGTCCGCGACCCGTTTCACCTCATAGCCCAGTTCGCGCAGCATCTCCTCGACCAGGTGCGCAACGCTGTCGTCGTCCTCGACCAGGAGCACGCGTTGGCGGTCGCTGTCGGCGGGCGGCGGCCTGACCGCCAGCGGCTCGGGCGTCAGCAGCGCTTTCGTCGAGCGCGGGATGCGCAGCCAGATCGTGGTGCCTTCGCCCAGCACGCTGTCCACGCCCACCTCGCCGCCCGAGGCGCGGGCGAAACCATAGACCTGGGACAGGCCCAGCCCCGTGCCCTTGCCGACCGCCTTGGTGGTGAAGAAGGGCTCGAACAGACGGCTGATCATGTCGGGCGCGACGCCAACGCCGGTGTCGCGGATCGACAGGCGGACCATGTCGCCGACGCCGTCCGCACGCCCCGAAGGCTCGTTGCGGGCCTCGATGGTGATCGTGCCGCCGTCGGGCATGGCGTCGCGCGCGTTGATGGCGATGTTCAGCACCGCCACCTCCATCTGCGAGGCGTCGACCTCGACCCGCCACAGGTCCGGCGGCAGCTGCATCCGCACCGTGACGTCCTCGCGCAGCGAGCGGTCCAGGATCGCCAGCATGCCCGACAGCCGTTGCCCGATGTCGATGACCTCGGGCTTCAAAGGCGAGCGGCGCGAGAAGGCCAGCAGCTGCTGGGTCAGGCTGGCGCCGCGATCGATCGCCTGGCGGATACCGTCGCGCAGCCGCTCCCGCCGCGCCGGATCGGACGTCCGCTCAAGCAGATCCAAACCGCTGGAGGCGACCATCAGGAGATTGTTGAAGTCGTGCGCCACGCCGCCGGTCAGCTGGCCCATGGCCTCCATCTTCTGCGATTGGCGCAAAGCGTCTTCGGCCTTCTCGCGTTCGCGGATCTCGGCCTTGAGCTTGCGATAGGCTTCGGCCTCGCGAGCGCTGGCGGCGCCCAGGACGGCGACCAGCAGCGCGGCCATGACGATCAGCAGGGCAAAGCCGGCATAGCGCATCATGCGGCGCGTGGGCGATTCCAGCACCGTGCGCAGGTAGACCGATCCCAGTACGGTGTCGCCCTCGGTCACCGGCGCCGTCAGCACAAGCCTCGGCCCCTCGATCCGCGGCGGCCCCAGCGCGTTGCGCGGCGGCGGCGGGGCCCCGGCGCGGGTGTAGCCGGCGGCGAGCGCGCCTTGCATGTCATAGGCCCCGACGGCCTCGACGTCGGGATTGGAACTCTGGGCGCCGACATATTCGCGGGCGGCGGAGCGATCGTCGAAAGCCAAGGGCGCGGCCATGCTGCCCGCCAGAATGCGCAGCTGCACCTCGGCCTGGCGGAGCTTCTCCTGCTGGCCCAAGCGCTCGTTGTAGACGGCCATGGCGAAGGCGGCCACGACGATGGCGACGGCCAGGGTCACCGCCATCCAGACGGTCAGGGCCGGTCGCCATCGCCGGCGCCGAGCCTTCGCCCCCCCGCTCATCGCTCGCCAGTCCCGCGCGTGACGGACAGGGAGAGCAACTTGGAGCTGACCGCCAGCCCTTCGGTCTGAGCGGCTTCGCCCCGAACTTCGAAGCGCACTCGGCTCTCAAGCGTCACGAACTGGATCATGGCGCTCGGCGCGTCGAGGCCTTCGTCGGCGATGGTCAGCACGGGGCGTCCCGCGACGGCCGCGATCATCTCACGAGGCGTCTGGCCGCGCGATGGCGACACGAACAGCACATGGCAGTCCGCGCCCTTGGTTACGACGGGCAGGCGCGTCACCATTATTTCGTGGTCGCCCACGCGCGCGTTGTGGGCAAGCCGGTCGATAAGCGGGCCAAACGGATCAACGCCCCCGATACATAGCCGGAAGGGACTGGAGGAGGTCTCGAACGCCGAGTCGGGCCAAGCCACGAAGGCCGGGAACTTCACCAGGTGACTGGCCTTCACCAGGTACCCGCCGTGATGAGGGGCGTGGCGACGGTCGTGCGCCTCGCGCGCGCCCTCCTGGGCCAGCGCCACGCCGCCCCGCAGGCACAGGAGAAGCGCCGCCGCGGCCAAGAGCCGGCGCGGCTTGGAAGCCCCTCCCCGCATCGCCCGCGGGCCTCTGGGCGGAAAGCCCAAAACCATGCGCCAGTCCCCTCCGCGCTTTCGCCCATCGACTTGATAGCTCGAAGCCTGAACGGCTTCACCGTCGATCCTGTTCGAGCCGCAAGATCGACCACGAATGATCGACCTGAACCTGCCAAGCTCCAAGCCTAGCTGTTCGATCTCATTCCCGTGACATTTTGGAGGCCAAGCGGCGCCGTGAGCCGAAAAAGCAAAAAGCCCGGGCGAACCCGGGCTTTTCAAAGGCTTGCGATGGTACCAGCTCTCGGGCTCGAACCGAGGACCTCTAGATCCACAATCTAGCGCTCTAACCAACTGAGCTAAGCCGGCTCATCGCGAGGCGTCGTCTTTAGTCGGATCGGTCCCTGGGATCAAGCGCCGATCCAGACGATTTTAACAGGAAAACGCCCCGGAGTGGAAACTCCGGGGCGCTTCTTGGTCGTCGTCTGGATCCAGGCCCTATTGCGGGACCTGGAACACCAGCGGGACGGTCACCTGGCCACCGTCGACGGGCGCGCCGTCGAGGGTCTTCGGCTTCATCCGGAACAGGCGCGACAGACGCAGAGCCGCGTCGCCGAAGCCCATGTCCGCCGGGGTCTCGGAGACCACCGAGCAGCCTTCCAGCGTGCCCTTCGCCGTGACGGTGCACGAGATCGTCGCCTTGCCGCTGACTTCCATCCGCTGAGCGCGGTCGGGGAAGTAGCGGGCCATGTCGTCCGCATTGGGCTTACGGGCCCAGTCCGGACGGGTCACGACCGAGGCGCGAGCCGGCGGGTTCGTCGGAACCGGCGGAGCCTGCGAGATCACCGGCGGAGCGGTCGTCTCGACCCGCTTTTCAACGGGCGGGATCGGCAGCGGCGGCGGCGGCGTCACGTCCGGCGGCGGAGCCACCGGGGGACGCGGCTGGACCACGGCCGGAGGCGGCGGCGGTTCGTTGGTCGGCGGCGGCGGCGGCGGAGGCGGCGGAGGCGGCGGCGGCGGCGGAGGAAGCTCCACAACCGTCGCGTCGTCCGAATACTCCTGGAACACCGCTTCGAACTTCTGCTTCGCGAGGTACGCGAAGAGCAGCGCGTGCAGACCAACCACGACAACCAGGGAGATGCCTAGCGGCCCCAATCCCTTTTTGCGACGCGGACCGTCAGAGGTGAGCGGATCGTAGTGGCGATGCTCGGGCGTTTGTTGTTCAGCCATGCAGCACCCCTACTGGCTATCATCCCGTCCAACGAGCGCCACGCTGTAGAAGCCATTATCCTGGAGGGTGTTCATCACCTCCATGAAAGCCCCGTAGCGAACCTTTTCGTCGGCCCGGATGAAGATGCGCTCCTTGGTAGGATCGCGGCGGCCCATGCTCTTGGTGATATCGAAGCCCAGCTCATCGACGCTGGTCTCGTTGTCACCCAGGTATAGCTGCCCCGACTCCTTGATCGTGACGTAAACCGGCTTGGAAGGAGGCGGCGACGATTTCGCCACCGCCGACGGCAGGTTCACCTCGATCGACACGGAGGCAAGCGGAGCGGCCACCATGAAGATGATCAGGAGGACCAACATAACGTCCACGAAGGGCGTAACGTTGATCTCGCTGTTCTGCTCGACGTTGAACCTGTCGCCCCCACCGCCTGAGAGTTTGGCGGCCATGGGTGTTACGCCCCCTTGTCGAGCTGACGCGAGATGGCGTTCATCAGTTCAGCAACGAAACCTTCCGAGCGGGTGCCGTAACCCGAGATGCGAGTTTGGAAGTAGTTGTAGAAGATAACGGCCGGGATAGCGGCGAAGAGGCCGATACCGGTGGCGAGAAGGGCTTCAGCGATACCCGGCGCCACGACGGCGAGGTTGGTCGTGTTGGTGTTCGCGATGCCGATGAACGACGTCATGATGCCGTACACCGTACCGAACAGACCGATGAACGGACCGGCCGAACCGACCGAGGCCAGGAACACCATGCCGCCCGACAGGCGCTTGGCCAGCGAGGCTTGGACGGCGTTGATGGCGTAGGTGGCGCGAGCCAGGGTCGAGTCACGGTGCTCGCCGGCGACTTGCAGGCCGGCTTGACGCGACAGTTCAACTTCCTGCGACGCGGCGGCGGCCATGTCGGCCATCGGGTTGCCTTCGAACTCTTCCGACGAGCTGATGCGCGCGATGTCGGCGACCGAGCGGGCGCCGCGGAAGGCTTCGAGGAACTTGTCCGACTGCTTGTTCAGGGCGGCGAACTCGAAAATCTTGGTGAGCAGCAGCACCCACGAGAAGACCGAGGCCAGGATCAGGCCGATCATGACGACCTTAACGACGGCGCCGGCGGCCATGAACATGCCGACCGGAGTCAGCGAGTGAGCCTTCTTCTCGCCGCCTTCTTCGGCGGGAGCGGCTTCCGGAGCGGGCGCCGCGGCGGCGTCAGCGGCCGGAGCGGCCGGGTCGGCCGGAGCGGTGGCTTCCGAAGTCGCGGGGGCCGGAGCCGCGGCGTCTTGGGCAAAAGCCGGGGCGCTCGCCATCAGCGCAACGGCGCCGACGAGAGCGATGAGGGGGGTCTTCCGTTTAATGTCGAGCATCTGTCGCCAGTTCCTGATTGGTCTAGCACGTTTGGACCGAGGGTCGTCGCGCGAGAGCGTCTCCACCCTAACTCTGAATAGCCCGTTCCTAGGATCGATTTCTCTCCCCTCGGGACGGACCCGCTTCGCTGCGCTCGACCCGTTACGCCCCTCAACGAGGACTAGGCCTCCAGAAGGATCGTTTCGAAGCGCGTGCGACCGAAGCCCTTTGAAGGGGCCCCGGCCTTACCGCAATGTTAGAATTGCGGCTGTGGTCCTTTGGCAACCCCTTTTCGCACCGTCAAGGGGCTCGTTTGGGCACAAAATCGTCGTACTCGCCCGGCGACCCCGCCATTTACCGCGACGCACAAAGGGCTTTTCGGGAAAACGGGGCGTTTTTCCCCTGGCAAGAAGATTGGCGATGCTGCACCGCAGCAAGGCAACAAAACAATGGTCGATGAAGAAAGGCGCCTGCCGACTTGGCACATGAAGGCGCGCGCCACCTAGCCCGCGCTCCACCATGAAGGAAAAGTGACACTCAGCACAGGCGCGAAAGCGCCACGGCGGCGGGTCAGGCTTGAATGAAGGGGAGTGGTGCCTGGGGCCGGAATCGAACCAGCGACACGCGGATTTTCAATCCGCTGCTCTACCAACTGAGCTACCCAGGCATCGGACCTTGGCGGGTCGAAACCGCTTCGGCGACCTCGCCGCGAAGCGAGGAGCCGGGTCTATAGAGAAGGCGCGCGGCGAAGTCCAGCGCCCTTTTGTCATTCTCTGTTGATGGCTTCGGAAGACGGATTTTCGTCGGAGTCCTCGCCGCCGGGAACGACGTAGCGACCGACGAGCCAACGCTGCAGGTCGACGTCCGCGCAGCGCTTGGAACAGAAGGGACGGAAAGCCTTTTCGACAGGCTTGCCGCAAATCGGGCATCCCGTGCTCATGTGGCGAACACCTCCATGCGGTCGTCGGGCCAATTGGTTCTGGATTCGACGGTGAAACGCCGCCCCAGACGTTCGGCGACTCCGGCGTCGAGCTCGGCTTCGAAGGCTTCGGCGACAGCGGGGGAACAGTGAGCCGCCAGGCGGGCGCCGCCCTGCGCCCTGCCCTCACGCTCTAGGGCGCGCGCCAGACGGCGGGCCTGGTGGCGCGGACTGGGCGCGCCGGCCGCCGTGAGCAGGCGATCCAGGACCGGCGGCGCGCGGCGCGGCACGATCATCTCCAGCGTGCCGAACTTGCTGATCGCGCCGACGCCGACACCGGGATTGTCGGCGGCGAAGGCGTTGCGCGCCGCCGTGGTCAGGGCCTGGCCGTCGTGACCTCGCCCCACGAGGTCGAAGACGATGATTCCGCCCAGTCCCTTGAGACGCAGAACCCGCGCCGCCACGCTGAGAGCGGCCATGTTGGCCTGCCGCGCCGCGCGCTTCGAATCGGAAGCCTCGCGAGCGCCGAGATCCACGTCCACGGCGGTCAGGGCGCGAGTCGGCTCGACGGCGATGTCGCCGCCGCCCGGCAGGGCGAAGACCGTCGCCAGGGCGTCGGCCTCGGCCTCCTCGACGGCTTGCAGGGCCTTGTCGCCCGTCGTCGGCGACCCGGCCTTCACATGTTGCCTGAGACGCTCCTCGACGGACGGAGCGGCGGCCAGCACGCGCGGCTCGCCCTGCCCTTCCGCCACGAAGCGGGCCACGGCCGCCTTGCCTTGACGCGAAGCCGTCTTGATTTCGATCTCGACCAGCCCCCCCTCGACCAGCTTGGGCATGTCGGGCCGCAGCGGCAGAATCACGTCCTGGCCGCCCGGCAGAGCAACGAAGGCCGAGGCGAAGGTTTTCTCGATCGTCTTGACCCGAGCGACGCCGCGTACGCCCTCGGCGTCCAGCGAGTCATCGGTGGGCCAAGAGACGAACAGGCGCTCGGGACGGCCGTCCAGGGTGACGACCCCAACCGTCTCGCCGACGCCCTTGTGGAGATAGGCTCTTCTCTCACTCATGATTTGGCGCTCATGCGCGGTAACCGAGGCCGGAAAGCAGGTTCAACGTCTCGTACAGCGGCAAGCCCACGACGCTGGGATAGGAGCCCTGCAGATCCGTGATGAAGCCGCCGGCTAGGCCCTGCACGCCATAGCCGCCAGCCTTGCCCTTCCATTGGCCGCTGGCGACATAGCCGTCGCGCTCGGCGTCGGACAGGCGCTTGAAGCCAACCTTGGTCTCGACCAGACGCGAGGCCTGCCGTCCGTCCGGCGCGATCAGGGCCACGCCGGTGAACACCTTGTGGTTCCGCCCCGACAGCAGCTTCAGGCAGTAGAGAACGTCCGCCTCGGTCTCGGCCTTGGGCAGGATACGCCGCCCCACGGCCACGACCGTATCGGCGGCCAGGACAAAGTCGTCCGGCGCGCGGGCGGCGACGGCGCGCGCCTTCTCGACCGCCAGGCGCAGGGCGTGGCGGCGCGGGGTCTCATCGCGCAGCGGGGTCTCGTCGATGTCGGCGGGATCGACCCGGTCGGGCGTGACGCCGACCTGGGCCAGCAGGTCGAGGCGCCGGGGGCTCGCGCTGGCCAGCACCAGCGCCGGCCCGGCGGCCGCTTGGGCTGCCGTCGTCGGAGCCATCGGCGTCTTACTTGAAGCGGTAGGTGATACGGCCCTTGGTCAGGTCGTAGGGGGTCATCTCGACCAGGACCTTGTCGCCGGCCAGGACGCGGATGCGGTTCTTGCGCATCTTGCCGGCGGTGTGGGCGATGATCTCGTGATCGTTTTCCAGCTTCACGCGGAACGTGGCGTTGGGCAGCAATTCGCTGACCGTGCCGGGAAACTCGAGCAGTTCTTCCTTAGCCATCAGGCCTCTCAAAGGGACGAATCGGATTGCCGCGAAGACGAGGGTCCTCGCGGCGAGGCGCCTCTATAACGCAATTACCCCCCAAACGTCGATGGCGCCCCGAAACGTTGCTTGATGGCGTCGGCGAGCGCGTCGCGAACCTCGCGATAGGCTTCCAGCCGCGCCTCGCGCGAGCCGTCCACGAGGGTCGGATCGTGGGTCGGCCAGTACTCGATATCCACGGCGCGGTCGCGCGACAGCTCCACCGCCCGGTGCTGCGCCTCGGGCGTCAGCGACACCACGACGTCGAAGCTGCCGTCCTCCAGTTCGGCGAAGGTCTTGGGCTTGTGGTCGGAGACGTCCAGGCCCAGTTCGTCCATCACCACGACGACGAAGGGATCGATCCCCTCCCCGGTCGGATCGCCCTTCAGGCCGCATGAGTCGACGAAAGCCCGCTTGCCGTAGAACCGCTTGAACAGCCCCTCGGCCATCGGCGAGCGCACGCGGTTATAGTTGCAGGCGAACAGCACCGCGTCGGGCAGCGAGTCGGGCACTGGCGCTAGCCCCGCCAGTGCAGGGCGCAGATCAGGGTGAAAAGCCGCCGGGCGGTGTCGAGGTCGGTCTTGACCTTGCCGTCCAGACGCTCGCGCAGAAGGTTCGAGCCTTCGTTGTGCAGGCCGCGGCGGCCCATGTCCAAAGCCTCGATCTGCTGCGGCGTCGAATTGCGGATCGCGGCGTAATAGCTGTCGCAGATCAGGAAGTAGTCCTTGATCACGCCCCGGAACGGCGACAGCGACAGCAAGTGCCGGCGCGCATAGCCAGGACCCGCGATGTCGAACGCCAGGCGATTCTCGACCAGCGAAAGCTTGACGTCGTAGGGACCGCCGACCGCGTCGGCCGGCTCGAAATAATTGCCGTCCAGAAGATCGAAGATCGCGACCTGGCGCTCCTGCTCCTGGTCGCGCGAGCCAGCCGCGAGGCTCTGCTCGTCGATCTCGATCGACTGGATCCGTTGGCGGGCGTGGTCGTCTTCGGTGCTCATCTGACGCGGGAGGTTCGCGCGTCAGCCGGCCGAAGGCAACCTCTCCTAGAGGCGGATTTCCGCGGACAAGGCGTGGGCGGGCAGCCCCTCGGCCTTGGCCAGGGCCACGGTGTGCGGTCCCAGGATCCCGAACGAAGCGGCGTCGCACTTCACGATCGAGGTGCGCTTGATGAAGTCGTAGATCGACAGGCCCGACTGGAAGCGCGCCGCGCGGCTGGTCGGCAGCACGTGGTTGGAGCCCGCCACGTAGTCGCCGATCGCCTCCGGCGTCACCCGGCCCAGGAAGATCGCGCCGGCGTGGCGGACGCGGTCCGAGAGGCGCTCGGGATTATCCATCGCGAACTCGACGTGCTCGGGGGCGATGGCGTCGACCAGGGCCGGGCTCTCGTCCAGCGGGGCGATGATCACCGCGCCGTGGTCGCGCCAAGAGGCGGCGGCGTCCTCGCCAGTCGCCAGAGTCTTGAGGCGCTCAGCCACCGCCTGCTCCACCTGGGCGGCGAAGGCCTCGTCGTCGGTGATCAGGATCGACTGGGCGGCCGGGTCGTGTTCGGCCTGGCTGAGCAGGTCGGCGGCGATCCAGTCGGGATTGTTGGCCTCGTCGGCGACCACGACGATCTCCGACGGGCCCGCCAGGGCGTCGATGCCGACGACGCCGTAGAGGCGGCGCTTGGCGGCGGTCACGAAGGCGTTGCCCGGGCCGACGATCTTGTCCACCGGCTGGATCGGACCGGCGCCATAGGCCAGCGCCGCGACGGCCTGGGCCCCGCCCACCCGCCAGATCTCGGTGACCCCGGCTTCCTTGGCTGCGGCCAGCACGGCCGGCTGCAGCTTGCCGGGCGGGGTGACCATGGCGATGCGGTCGACGCCGGCCACCTGAGCCGGCACGGCGTTCATCAGCACGGTCGAGGGATAGGCCGCGCGGCCGCCGGGCACATAGACGCCCACGGCTTCCAACGGCGTCCAGCGCCAGCCGAGCTCCACGCCAGCCTCGTCGGTCCAGGCCTGGTTGGCCGGGCGCTGGCGGCTGTGATAGGCGCGGATGCGGGCGGCGGCGAAGGCGATGGCCTCGCGCACCTCGGCGGGGGTGTCGGCCCAGCCCTGCTCGATTTCGTCGGCGGTGACCCGGATCGTTTCGGCGGTCAGCTCGACCTTGTCGAACTTGCGGCTGAAATCGAGCACCGCCTCGATCCCATGCGTCTTCACCGCCTCCAGCACGTCGCGCGCGGCGGCGTCGACGTCGGCCGGCGAACCGCGGCGTTCGTCGAGGAAGGCCTTGAAGGCGGCCTGGAAATCGGGAGCGGAAAAAGAGAAGCGGCGCATGCGCTGCTAGATGCGGCTTTTGCGCCGGTATGCAAGAGCCAAATCCTCCCCCTAGCGGGGGAGGCGCTCCGAAGGACCGGAGGAGGAAGGGCTTGCGAGCCTGCCTCTTCCCCCTCTGTCGTCTCTTCGAGCCGACACCTCCCCCGCCAGGGGGAGGATTTTAGTCGTGCCCCGGCGTCCGCGGCGTGGTCCAGGGATCCGAGACATCGGCCAGGGCCACGTCCAGGCAATCCACCGTCACTCGCATGTCGCCGCCGCCGGCGAAGGTCAGGGTGACGACGCCCGCCGGCGCCTCCTCGGCCGCCTCGAAGGCGATGGACAGAAGCTCGACCACCGCGCCCTTGGCGTCGCGGCGCAGGTTGCGCGCCTGGACGCCGGCGACGTCGCCGAACTGCAGGGCCGAGCGCACCCGCTCGCCCGCCTTGGCGCGCTTGCCCAGCGTCTCCCAACGGAAGCGGTTGCAGGCGATGGTCAGGGTGCGGCCTTGGGCGTCCCAGCGGATGTCGCCGATCTTGGCGACGGCGTCCTGAAGCGCGGCCGACAGCACGGCCAGGTCCTCGGCGTCGTGGGCCAGCAGGCGCAGCGGCTTGGCGTTGTCGGCCATCGGCTAGAGCTCCGGCTCGCCGTCGCCCTTGATGCGACGGACCTGCGCCCCGCAGGCGCCCAGCTTCTCCTCGAGGCGCTCGAAGCCGCGGTCGAGATGGTAGATGCGCGACACGGTCGTCTCGCCGCGGGCCACCAGGCCGGCGATGACCAGGCTGACCGACGCGCGCAGGTCGGTGGCCATCACCTCGGCGCCTTCCAGGCGTTCGACGCCGCGCACGCGGGCCTCGCCGCCCGACACCGAGATGTCGGCGCCCAGACGCATCAGTTCCGGAGCGTGCATGAAGCGGTTCTCGAAGATCGTCTCGCGGATCCGGCTCTCGCCCTTGGCCGTGGTCATCAGGGCCATGAATTGGGCTTGCAGGTCGGTCGCGAAGCCCGGGAACGGCGCGGTCTCGATATCGACCGAGTCGAGGCGGTGACCGTTGCGACGGATGATGACGCCGTCGGCGGTCGGCTCGACGCCGGCGCCGGCTTCCTTGAGCTTGTCCAGCAGGGCGTCGATCAGGCCCGGACGGGCGTTGGTCAGGCGTACTTCGCCACCCGCCATGGCGGCGGCGACGGCGTAGGTGCCCATTTCGATCCGGTCGGGGATCACCGCGTGGGTGGCGCCCTTCAGACGAGCGACGCCCGTGATCGTGATGGTCGGCGTGCCAGCGCCCTCGACCTTGGCGCCCATGGCGTTCAGGCAGTCCTGCAGGTCGGCCAGTTCGGGCTCGCAGGCGGCGTTGTGGATCACCGTGACGCCGTCGGCCAGGACGGCCGCCAGCATCGCGTGCTCGGTCGCGCCGACCGAGACGATCGGGAAGGTGATCTCCGCGCCCTTCAGGCCGCGCGGGGCCTGGGCGTAGACATAGCCCTCGTGCAGGTCGATCTTGGCGCCCAGGGCTTCCAGCGCCTGCAGGTGCAGGTCGACCGGGCGCGCGCCGATGGTGCAGCCGCCGGGCAAGCTGACCTTGGCCTGGCCCGAGCGGGCGACCAGGGGGCCCAGCACGTTGAACGAGGCGCGCATCTGGCGAACGAGGTCGTAGGGCGCAAAGCCGCTGGTGATCTCGGGCGCGTGCAGGATCGTCTGCTGGCCGTCGGGACCGTCGCTCTCGGCGACATTGACGCCCAGGCGCGTCAGCAGCTTGCCCAGGAAGCGCGTGTCCGCCAGGCGCGGCATGTTGGTCAGGCGCAGCGGCTCGTCGGTGAGCAGGCTGGCCGCCATCAGCTTGATGGCGGAATTCTTGGCGCCGCTGACCGGGATCGTCCCGTGCAGCTGCGCGCCGCCGGTGATGGCGATGCGATCCATTAGGTCCCTCGAACGCGCCAAAGCGGGGGTGGCCCGGCGCGGCTCACATGTGAGGGGCGGGTTCTATCCGTTGCAAGAGGGGTTGCAAGGGCTCCCCGGCTAAATTTGGCCCCCTAGATCGGCGCGGAGAGGTCATAGGGGCGCTCGTCCTCGGGCCAGCGCAGGTCGTGGGTCGTGCTGGCGAGGTCCAAAGCCACCTGCGCCAGGTCGACCGCCTTACGGATCGCCGCCAGGCCATCGCGTCCGAACGCGGCCTTGCCGACATCGGTGTCGAACTGGCCGCCGTCGCCCGTCAGACGCACGGCGACGGCCCAGCCTTCGCCGTCCGGATTCGGGAAAGGGACGGACAGCTCGATCACCAGGTCAACGCGCGCGCCGTCGCGATGATTAATCCCCAGCAACTTCCGAACAGCGTTATACGGCTGCGGCGCGGCGCGCGCGGCTTCGATCGCGGGATCGAAATCGGCGGAAACCCCACGGGAAACGGCTTTTCGCTTGCGCAGATTGGTCCTGAGGGCCTCGGCGAGCTTGGCCTCGCGGGTCGCTTTGTCGTCGCTGATCGGCATATCGTCGGGGTGCGGCGACAAAGTTGTTCGGTCAAGACGATTTTGGGCTTGGCGTTCGCGATTCTCCTCGCTATACGCCCCCTCCTCGTCGCCGCCGTAGCTCAGTGGTAGAGCGCATCCTTGGTAAGGCTGAGGTCGGCAGTTCAATCCTGCCCGGCGGCACCATGGGGACCCAAGTGACGAACTTGGGTCCCCGCCACATCTCCAGACAATCTAGAATTTGCTCCGCGCGTCTCGCGCGGAAATAGCGTTCGCGCGCGCATCGGTCGCTGAACCGCCCCCCCCGCGATCCTGCCCTCCAGCGGTGAAGACAGCACCAAAGCCGGCATCTCAGCGCCGCGCTCCGCCGGCGGAGAGACAATGCATTCCATTTTAATACCATTCGGCAAGGCCAATTCCTATTTCGGCATGGCCGCCCTTATTGGGCCTGGAAAATCTCCACAATATACGGACAATTCGGCGCGGCGCGGGTATAGCCGTTGACATCCTCCGTTGGATAATAGGACTTATATTGGTATCTTATACCTACCTCGCCGGGCCACGCGACCTCAGGAGGCGGCGCTAGCGTCTCTTTCTCAGCGCATAGGCTTCACCCACAGTGCGGTTGTTGCGCCTCGGCATGTTTCAAAGGTCCACGAGCTTGGAGGCGACTGTCTTGACCCGTCCTGAAGGCCCCGCGACGGGGCGGCTGTCGCCGGAAAGCACGAAGATGTTCGCCGAGGCCAGCCAAGGCGCGGCGGTGGCCAAGGCGCTGCTGACGGCCAACGCCGAGCGGGTCGCCGCCCTGGCCGAGCGCCTGCGCGCCAACCCGCCGCGCGTCGTGGTGACCTGCGCGCGCGGCAGCAGCGACCACGCCGCGACCTTCGCCCGCTACCTGATCGAGACCAAGGCGGGCGTTCTGACGTCGTCGGTCGGCCTGTCGGTCAGCTCGGTCTATGACGCCTCGCCCAACCTGGAAGGCGCGCTGTGCCTGGCGGTCTCGCAGTCGGGCAAGAGCCCCGACCTGCTGGCGGCGGTGACGGCGGCCAAGGCGGCCGGCGCCTACGCCGTGGCCCTGGTCAATGTCGAGGACTCGCCCCTGGCCCAGCTGGCCGACGCGGTGATCCCGCTGCATGCGGGCCCCGAGCTGTCGGTGGCGGCCACCAAGTCCTATATCGCCGCCCTGGTGGCGGTGACCCAGCTGATCGCCGCCTGGACGGACGACGCCGAGCTGACGGCGGCCCTGGCGGACCTGCCCGCCGCGCTGGAGAAGGCCTGGACCCTGGACTGGTCGGCGGCCGGCAAGCGCCTCGAGACGGCGACCAACCTCTATGTGCTGGGCCGCGGCGTCGGCTTTGGCGTCGCCCTGGAAGCGGCCCTGAAGTTCAAGGAAACCTGCGGCCTGCACGCCGAGGCCTTCAGCGCCGCCGAGGTGCTGCACGGCCCGATGGCCCTGGTGAAGGACGGCTTCCCGGCCCTGGTCTTCGCCCAGAATGACGAGAGCCGCCAAAGCGTCGAGGATATGGCCGAGGGCCTGAAGGCGC
>Ga0247725_1000834_pt1 | contig 18795 bp, 9 predicted proteins | sample OKSTACKMCFT3sol_FD_183021 | JGI IMG/M metagenome (GOLD analysis project Ga0247725, IMG submission 183021) | Subsurface sediment microbial communities from gas well in Oklahoma, United States - OK STACK MC-FT3-sol | ecosystem: Environmental > Terrestrial > Deep subsurface > Rock core/Sediment...
CCGAACTCAGCAGTGAAACGATGCATCGCCGATGGTAGTGTGGGGTTTCCCCATGTGAGAGTAGGTCATCGTCAAGATTCATTTCGCAAAACCCCTATCTGCGCGAGCAGGTAGGGGTTTTGTCTTTAAGTAGAGACTATAGAGATTCGCAGGTACGTCCCACAGGACGGACCAGCACACAGAATTTCTTGACGACCATAGAGCATTGGAACCACCTGATCCCATCCCGAACTCAGCAGTGAAACGATGCATCGCCGATGGTAGTGTGGGGTTTCCCTATGTGAGAGTAGGTCATCGTCAAGATTCAATTCCAAAGCCCCTGATCGCGATGCGATCAGGGGCTTTGTCTTTCAGGTACCAATGCCTGAAGTTCCCCTATGAAATCGTCCAGCTCCCTGCGCTGGCACGAAGGGAACAGTATTCACAAGCACAGCACGGTCCCTGTAGGAGCGGCTTCAGCCGCGATCACCCGCGAAGCGGGTGCCAGGCACCGAGTTGCTTGCATCGCGGCTAAAGCCGCTCCTACAGATATCTCTTTTCGCTGTGCAACAGCACAGCCCGACCCCTGATCTTCAAGACAAAAAAAGGCCGCTCCCGGTTGGGAGCGGCCTTTTTGCTATCGGGGCATACGTCCCTGCCAGTGCTATCAGCTCAGCAGGTTACGCACATTGCCCATCGCCTCATCGGCAAACCCCTGCAGGAATGCCTGGAAGCCCGGCAGAGCCTCCGGCCCGCCCTCCCATGGCTCGGCCTGGATGGTCCAGGTCGCACGGCTGCGGCTGGCGTCGATCGCCTGCACTTGCATGGCCGCCCACAGATTGCCGATGTTCAAGCTGGTGTAGATCACGCTCCAGGTCATGTTCATGGCCTGATCGTCGCGGCTGTTCAACTGCTCAATCACCACGTTGCCATCCTTGAACAGCTTCTTGCGCACCGAGCGCACACCGCTGCCGGTCATCTCGATATGCGCCAGGGCAGGAATGAACACCGGGAAGCCAGCGAAGTTGCCGACGATGTTCCATACGTTGGCGGCCGGCGCGGCGATCTCCACGCTGGAAACCACCAGGCAGCCTTGCGGGTTGCGGATCAGGGTATCGGGTTTGAGTGCTTGCATTGGATGTTGCTCCTGTTGTGTATGAAAGGGATCAGATAAAGCCGATGTCGGCCAGGTAGCGGCAGCCACGGCTGAGCAGCGCCGGGTCCTTGCTCGGGTAACGGGCGCCCATGCGCTGCACCCCGGCGCGGGCGTTATCGTGGGCGATGCCGGAGATGTCGCCGATGTCTTCCTCGAAACCGTCCAGGTAGAAGCCCAGGACGTCGTACAGCGCGTTGTCGCTATCGACCCTGGCCAACTGGCGCTGCCATTGCTCGATGCTGACCAGTTCGAAGGCATGGCCCTGGGCATGGAACGAAGCCAGGTAGTCACGCCAGCGCAGGGGTTCGGGGTTGTGCAGGTTGAACACGCACTGGCCGGCCAGGTGACGGCTGCTGTGGAAAGCGATGAAGCGGGACAGGAAGTCCACCGGCATGAGGTCGAAGTCGATTTCGAGCTCCGGCACCTGGCCCAACTGCAGCGAGCCCTTGAGCATCAGCATCAGCCGGTTGCGCTGCGGCTGGCAGACCCCGGTGCGGCTATCGAAGGTGATGTTGCCGGGGCGGAACAGGTTGACCCACACGCCCTGCTCACGGGCACGGCTGAGGATGCGCTCTCCGACCCATTTGCTGAGGTTGTAGCCGTTGCGGATGTAGATTGGCGGGGTACTGGTCGGATCGCTCTCCAGCACGCGACCGTCAATGTCGACCGCGCTGCAAGCGGACAGGGTCGAGATGAAGTTAAAGATCTTTTTGCGCCGGCCTTCGCATAGTCGCAGGCACTCGAACAAGGGCTCGATGTTGTCGGCTGCCAGGACCTCGTAGTCGAGCACATGGTTGACCTGCGCGGCGTTGTGCAGCAACGCGCCATAGTTACTGTCCAGGTAGTCGTAGTCGGCCTGGGCCAAACCCAGCAGTGGCTTGCGCAGGTCCGCTTCGAATACCCGCACGCGGCTGCGGTCCAGGGTGACGTGGTTGTCCTGCAGGGCCTGGGAGAAACGCTCATCGGCGGATAGCCCTGCGGCGCTGCGTACCAGGCAAGCGACTTCACTCGCGCCCCACTCCAGCAGGGCCTCGACCAGATGCACGCCAAGGAAGCTGTTGGCCCCGGTGACGATCACCTTGTGCACATCGCCCAGGCGCTCCAGCGGTTGCACTTGCAGGCCCAGTTCGCGGTTGGCGTCCTGCTCCAGGCGTACCAGGGAGGTTTGCAACGCCTCGTGATCGCCATCGAGCAGCGCGCCCAGGCGTTGCAGGGTCGGCTGTTCGATGAAGCGGTTGATGGCCACCCCCTGGCCGAAGTGTTCCCTGACCTCCAGCAGCAGGCGCGACAGCAGGATGGAGTGCCCGCCGAGGTTGAAGAAGCTCTCGTCGACGGAAATCTCGCTGTGTGGAAGCTCCAGCAGCGCACTCCACAGGCAGCGCAGGCGCTCCTCGGTGGTTGTCCGCGGTTCGATGCGCTGGCTGGTTGGCAACGCCAGTGGACGCAACGACAACGCCCGGCGATCCACCTTGCCGTTGGCGGTATAGGGCATCTGCTGCAGTACCTGATAGAACATCGGGCGCATGTAGTCGGGTAGGTGTCGCTCGGCATGCTCGCGCAGCAAGGTTTCGCCATCGGCCCGTTGCGGGTGGGCAAGGAAGGCCAGGACCCGCCGCTGGGCGTCGATCACCACCGCCACCTGGGCGAACAGCTGGCTATCGCGCAGGCAGTGCTCGATTTCTTCGGGTTCGACCCGGAAGCCACGGATCTTCACCTGGTTGTCTCGCCGGCCGCACAGCTCGATACCTTGGTCCGTCCATTTGCCGATATCTCCCGTGCGGTAGGCGCGCAGTGTGCGGCCCGCGGGCAAGCTCAGCTCGACGAAGCGTTCGGCGCTCAGTTCGGGGTTGTTCAGGTAGCCCAGGCCGACACCTGGCCCGACGATGTACAGCTCGCCCGGGGTCTGCTCACAAACCGGCTGCAGGTGTTGGTCGAGGATCAACACCTGGGTGTTGGCGATTGGCAGCCCCAGGTTGCGGTTGTCGTCGCCCGTACCGAACACCCGGGTCGTGGCCAGCACGGTGGTTTCGGTCGGCCCATAGATATTGTGCATCCGGCATTGCCCGGCCAATCGGGCGATGACCTCCGGTTCGCAGACGTCGCCGCCGGTGACCAGATGGCGCAGGCCCAGATGGAGATCCCGGGGCAGGATGCTCAGCAGCGCCGGTGGCAGGAACGCGTGGCTCACCTCCTCTCTGTGGATAAGTTGTACCAGCAGTTGCGGATCGCGACGCTGGTCTTCACTGGGCAGGACCAGTTCCGCGCCACAGGCGAACGTCGGCAGGATATCCAGCAGCGAGGCATCGAAGCCGATGGTGGAGAACTGCAGGACCCGGCTGTGCCGGTCCAGGTCCACATGCTCGCGATACCAGGCCATGAAGTGCGCCAGGTTGCCTTGGCTGAGCAACACGCCTTTCGGTTGGCCGGTGGTGCCGGAGGTGTAGATCGCCACGCAGGCCTGCTCGGCGGCAGCCTGGCGCAACGCCAGGCTGGGCGGCGGCAAGTCCTGCGCCAAAGGAAGGTTGCGCACATCCACATCAGGGATATCCACAGGCGTCTGGCCGTCGTGCAGCATGACGCAGGCGCCTGCGTCGTCGAGGATCAGCTGGCGGCGCTCGGCCGGCGTGGCCGGATCCAGTGGCAGGTAGATGGCGGCGCAGCCCAGCACCGCCAGCAGGCTGGCGTAGAGCTCGGGTGACTTGCCCATGCATACGGCGACCACAGGCGGCTGTTCCCCGGCGTCGGGCAGCAGCGGCAACAGGGCCTGCTGGATGACGGCGGCGCGGGCGTGCAGTTGCTCATAAGAGCAACGCTGGCCGTTGTGGTTCACGGCGGGAGACCCTGCGTGCACACGCAGGCTGTGCTCCAGGCCGCCGATCAGGCCTGTTTCGGCCTTCTCCAGCAAATCGGCGCGCAGTGTGCGGTTGAACGGATGGCGGTAGGCCAAAGTGTCCAGCCAGTCCAGGCCGTGCTCACGCTCCTGGTCTCCCGGGCTCACCGCAGGCGTTTCCTGCAGATGCAACGGGTTGCGGGCGAAGCGGGTGACCTGCAGCGCCAGTTGCTCGCACAGGGCTTGCAAGGTGTCCTCACGCAGCTGTTGGCCATTGCCGGAGCGCGGTGTGTGTATCGGCACGCGATGGATCAGCCGCTGGGCGCTGGCACTGCCGCACCAGCACAGGGCCTCCAGTTGCGGCAGGGTGTCGGCGTAGCTCGCACCCAGGCGCAGCCTGAGCAGCGGCGTGCCGCCCAGGGGCTGCCAATCACTGCTGCGCAGTGCCAGGCTGCCATCCTCCACCACCAGGTCGGGTTGGGCCGACAACTGCCGGGGGACGGCCTGGGCGCTATCGGCCCTGGCCGAGCCATGTCCGTGCTCGGCGAGCAGGCGGGCGAACTCCTCCAGGGGCGGGCTGGTGCCCACCAGGAGTATGTCGAGGCGTCTCATGTCTAAGTCCTCAGGGCAGATAGTCGCGCAGGGCGTCCTGTACGCAGGGAGACTCGAGCATCGAGCTGCTGCGGAAGAAACGCAGGATGTTGCCCAGCAGCGGATGCTGGCGGTTGATCGGGTAGGCCAGGCCCAGCGCTTCCTCGCGCAGGGCCTGGCGCACCGTATCGCTCACCGGCAAGGCGTCGATCAGGGCGCAGTCGAAAGCCTGCTGGATGTCGTTGGTCAGGTACTGGCGCAGGAACAACGGGAGTACCTTGGCGATCATCTGGCGATCCGCCTCAGGCGCGGTATGCCAGTAGATGCGCGTCAGGCGCGCCCAGAAGCTCGAGTGACGACCTTCGTCCAGCAGGTGATCGGCCATCAGACCCTTCACCGAGGGCTTGACCGAGTCGTCGCGGGCAAAGGCCGCGACATCGTCGGTCAGGGTGTTCTCGGCGATGCCCACGCAGATCAGCTCCAGGGCGTCACGCAGGGCCTCGGGCACCTGTTCCAGCACGGCTGGAATGGCGCGGCTGAGTTCGATTTCCTGGGGCAGGGCGATCGGCTCGATCCCGGTCAGGGCGATGCTCTGCTGCAGGAAGTCCATCGCCACCAGGGCGTGATAGTCCTCGTCCACCACCACGGTCATCGCGTCGTAGCGGCAGGCGAACGGGAAACGCACGGCAAAGCGGTCCTTGGCGATGCGCCGGGCGGTACGGTCGACGATCTCGGTCTCGAAGATCACCACGTCATTGATGAACTTGTAGAGGCTCTGTACCAGCACGAAGTCGCGCAACTGCGGGCACTCGCGCTGGAACGTCGCGCCGAGCACCAGGGGCTGGCGGCTCAGGGGGTAGATCAGGCGCTGGTCATCCTCTACCTGGCGTCGTGGCCGAGTGCGAATGGTCGCCCTGGCCTCCCAGGCCTCGGCAAAGGAGCGATACTCGAGGGCATTCATGGGGTGACCTCGGCAACAGCCGTTTTCAGCGACGTACGCAGGCGGTCCCACAGGGCCATGCGGCTGTCCACCGCGGCGATGGCGGCCACGTAGACGTCTTCCTGGCGCAGCGGATCGTGATCGACCAGGCGTGCCAGCAATTGCTCGGCGGCGGGGCCGTGGTCCTCGGAGTCGACCTCGATGTGACGTTGCAGGTAGTAGCGGAAGGTCGGTGCCTGCTCGGTGCCGATGCCCCACTCGTCGAGAATCTGCTGGAACATCGATGGAATGACGCTTTCCCGCCCGTGCAGGAAGGCGGCGGCAACCTGGTGGGCCGGTGCCTCGATGGCCACTTCGAGAGTGTCACGAACGAACCGCTGTGCCGCTTCACTGGCGCCACAGCGTTGCAGCGCGTCGAATGCCGCGACGCCTTGTTGCTGCAGGCTGACGAAGCGTTCGATGGCCTGGGTGCTTGCACCGACTTCGCGCATGGCATCCAGATACAGCTCGAAGTGGCTGTAGTGACCATGATCCAGGCGCTCGTCTGATTCTTCGCCCAGGACGATCTCGTTGATCAGACGCGCTGCGGCCGGGTCCCTTGGTGGCAGCCAGGGCAGGCTGACGCAGGTCAGCTCCTGCTGCAGGCGTTTGGTCAGAGACATGAAGTCCCAGACAGCGAACACATGGGTTTCCATGAACCCCCGGAGCGTCTCCAGAGAATCGATTTCGGAAAATAGCGGGTGCAGGGAGAGTTTATGTTTCTTGTCGGAAAGTGTGCGCTTCAATGTGCTCATGATGAGCTCCGTTTAGGGTTGAAATACAGGGTTGGTATTACTCTGAAAGTTGCAAGGCAGATAAATGCCGGGCGAATGAAGGCCTCGAGTGGAAACTCGAATTCGAACAACAGGCAGAGGCCAGCAGGGCTCGTCTGGCTAAGCGCTCACGGAGGCGCAGGGCCGCTCCTTGGCTGGCGATATAAAAGTTAGAACAACTTCAAAGTTTGCCGCAATTGTTTTTTTGATTAATTTATATTCGGACTTTTCTTGAAATATACGGTTCTGAATAAAACTTTGAGTAAGTTTTATTTTGGCAATACGTACTCCTTCCGATAATTAACGATCAGAAAAAATGTCACAGAGTGAATGCCTCACTCGGAGCACGAATGAACGGAGAGGGGGAGAGTAACTATTGAGGGGCGGCTGATCGCTTGCGGTCCTTGCCCCGGTGCCAGGTTCCTTCTGCAAGTTAATGGGGAGGCAGACGGCCAGGTCCACGTCTGATGATCAGCGGCCGCTGCGGGGAGTAGAGTGTCCCCAAAAAGCTGGCACTGCCATGGCCAGGCACTGACCGGGCCACGGAAAAGCCTTGATCAGCACAGGGATGGCAGGGGGAGGATTAGAAACTCAGCAACCCGAGATGGGCGTTGAAGATGCGCACCAGGCGCTGGTTCAGCAACGAACTATCCACCGCTTGCAGCGGTAGCTCAATCAGCTCCAGCTCCCGACGAACCAGCCTGTGCCAACCAAGCATTGCCGCCAGGGAGCCTGGCGGATAGAGCACAGTCGTGGGGATATGAAGGGGCAGGTGGGTGGTACTGAATTGTGGGCTGTCACAGCTTGAAACAAACAAATGACGGGTCAGCCCTGGGCAAGCACCCTGCACCTTCTGTATCAGGGCCAGTGCGATATGCGCGCCTAGCCCTTGGGCAAACAAGGCGTGCGGCTGCACGAGGTAGGGTTGGAGCTGTTCAAGCAGCACCTGAGTCAGATGCCCAGAAATGGGCAGTAATTGTTCGGGGTCGGCGATGGAGGGCACATCGACCGCGACCAGTTCGATGGGATCGCCCAGGGTCCTTGCCCACGTGCGGTATTGGGCAAGTTGCTGTCGGGTGCTTGCCAGGCAGATCAAGCGAATCCTGGGGGGCTGGTCGGGCGTGGTTTCCTGTCGCGTCTGCACGTGCACTGCCGTTCCTTGTGGCGGATCGTGTCTGCGCAGCGACGCGGTCGCTGAGGTCGGCTGCGCGGTTGAGCAGAATCAGTTGCCCGATTGCTTGTCGAGGTAGTTCCTGATGGTTCGCGCGGCGTGGTTCAGGTGCTCTTCCAGGAGCTTGATGGCTTCGTCAACCAGTTTGTCGCTGGCAGCGTCGACCAACGCGATGTGGTCGTCCTGGGTGAGCTTGCCCAGCCCCATCGAGGACAGATGGAAGCGCAGGAAGCGTTCCTCCTCGTTGAGCTCGATCTCGATCATGCGCAGCAGTTTCTGGTTCTTTGCCTTGCTATAGAGGGCCATGTGGAACAGACGGTTGAGCCTGCCGATTTCAGCGTGGCGGGTCTCGTTCTCCAGTTGGCGGATATACGATCTGGCCTGGGCGATGTCGTCAGCGTCGAGCGAGGGGATTGACTGGCGCAGTGCCTCAGTCTCGAGCAGTACGCGCAGGGCGTAGGTATCGACGGCGTCCTCGCCGATCAGCGGTGCCACCACGGCGCCTTTGTGCATCACCACCTGTAGCAGGGACTGGGCCTCCAATTGGCGTAGCGCCTCGCGCACGGGCATGCGGCTGACGCCAAACAGGGTCGCCAGCTCTTGCTGGCGCACCGCGGTCCCCGGTGGCAGTCGGCCGTCGAGGATGGCACTGCGCAGACGCTCTTCGATGACACCGCGCGCCAGGTGCGGCGGTACCTGCTCGCTGCCTAGCACGGTGCTCAGGAGTTTGGGTTTCTCAGCCACGCGGGGTTCGCCTCGGCAACATGAAAATTGGATCCAATAACCCTAGTGAGGGAAGGGGGCGCTTGTCAAACGGATTGATCAGGCAGTTGCGCCGTGGCGCACTCACGAAACGCGGCTATCGTGAAGCAAGTTGCCGGCATTGGGAAGATGGTCAAGGTCGCCAGCCCTTGTACGAAGCGGCTTTGCCGACAGTTGGCAGCACTGGCAGCCGGCGCCATTGTCTTTTCTCGCGCCAGCCCGCACCATCGCTGCTTTCGACTGATCTGAACAGGTGTTCGCAGTGGCGATACCTTGGCCTCTCAACGCGATCGTTCGCCGGCTCGGCCTTGCCGTGCTGCTCGGCTGCTTGTGGCTGGGCGTCACGCAGGCGGATTGGGACTTCTCGCAGATCAGCCGCCGTGCCCAGGCGCTCTATGGCCCATTAGGCCCGGGCCAGGGGCGTATCGATGCCTGGCAGAACCTGCTGTCGACACAGAAGCAGGGCAGCGAGATGGAGCAGTTGCAAGTGGTCAATCTGTTCTTCAACAAGCAGTTGCGCTACGTCGAGGACATAGACCTATGGCACGAGGTTGACTACTGGGCCACGCCGGTCCAATCGCTGATCAAAGGAGCGGGCGACTGCGAGGACTACGCCATCGCCAAGTACTTCAGCCTGCGGCGTATCGGCATTCCGGCGGAGAAGCTGCGCATCACTTACGTCAAAGCCCTGCGCCAGAATCGTGCGCACATGGTCCTGACCTATTATTCAAGCCCACAGGCGCAGCCGCTGGTGCTCGACAGCCTGATGGACGCGATCAAGCCGGCCAGCCAGCGCACTGACCTGCTGCCGGTGTACGCCTTCAACGGTGAAGGCTTGTGGCTGACCGGCGCAGGCGGCAACAGGAAGGTCGGCGACACCAAGCGCCTGTCGCGTTGGCAGGACTTGCTGAAGAAAATGCAGGCCGAAGGGTTCCCGGCCGAACCGGTTTACTGAAGGAGCACAGATGTCACTGTTCAAACAATTGCTGCTAGCCATTTGCCTGTTCCTGGTGATCGCCTTCAGTGGCAGTTTCATGGTCAGCCTGGAGAGCTCGCGCAGCCAGTATGTCAACCAACTGCGTTCTCATGCCCAGGATGCCGCGACCGCGTTGGCGTTGTCGCTGACGCCGAATATCGATGACCCGGCGATGGTCGAGCTGATGGTCAGCTCGATTTTCGACAGTGGCTACTACTCGAGTATCAAGGTTATCGACCTGGACTCCAATGCCGTGCTGGTCGAGCGTCACGCAGAGCCCGACACCGGCGGCGTGCCGGGCTGGTTCATCCAGCTCATCGGCCTGGAGCCAGCCGGTGGCGATGCCCTCGTCAGCCGGGGCTGGCAGCAGGCGGCGCGGGTAGAGGTGATAAGCCACCCGATGTTCGCCTTGGCCAAGCTCTGGCAGAGCGCCTTGGGCAGCCTTGGATGGCTGCTGCTGTGCGGCGCCGTGAGCGCGGTGCTCGGGGCGCTGCTGCTGCGCCGCCAGTTGCGTCCGCTCGACTATATGGTGGCGCAGTCCCACGCCATCGCCCGTCGTGAGTTCCTCAGTCTGCCCGAGCTGCCACGCACCCCCGAACTGCGCCGAGTGGTACAGGCCATGAACCAGATGGTCGAGAAACTCAAGGCTCTGTTCACCGAGCAGGCCGAGCGCAGCGAGAAGCTGCGTGCGGAGTCCTACCAGGACAGCCTCACCGGCCTGGCCAACCGCCGTTACTTCGAAATGCAGCTCAATGCCCGGGTCAGCAACTTGGAGGAGGCCCGGAGCGGCTACCTGCTGTTGCTGCGGGTTCAGGACCTGGCCGGGCTCAATGCCCGGCTGGGTGGTCAGCGTACCGACCAATTACTGCAGGCGGTGGGGGAGCAATTGCTTCGCACCTGTGCGAACTACCCCGAGACAAACGACCTGATCACGCGCAGCCGTGGCGGCGAGTTCGCGGTATTGGCGCCGGGCATGGTTCATGATGAGGCAATCCAACTGGCGCAAGCCCTGGAAGGCACCTTGCAGAGCCTGCACGAGACCGGAGCCAGCGATGTTGACCCGGTGGCCTGCATTGGCCTTGCCCCCTTCAGTCCAGGTGATGCGCCGCAAGGGCTCCTCAAGCTCGCCGACGAAGCTCTGGCCCGCGCCGAGAGTCAGCCCGCACCGGGTTGGGTATGCCTGGAACAGGGCGCCGCAGACCAAGCCGCCGACAGCCACCATGTCTGGCATACGCGCCTGGACCAGGCGCTGGGCCAAGGGCAGTTCGAGCTGTTCTTCCAGCCCGTCGTCGATGCCCGGGCGCCCGAGCGAGTGCTGCATTACAAGGTCATCTCGCGCTTGCACGACGAAGTGGGCGAAGCCCTGGCGGCCGGCCGTTTCCTACCTTGGCTGGAGCGCTTCGGCTGGATGCCACGGCTGGACTTGCTGGTGCTGGAAAAGGTGCTCAAGCACCTGCACGGGCATGGCGAAGCGTTGGCACTGAACTTGTCGGCTGCGACACTGGCCGATCCCAAGGCGCTGCAGCGGATCTATGACCTGTTGGGGCAGCACAGTGCACTGGGACCGCGGCTGACTTTCGAGATCGGCGAGGAGCAGCTGCCCGAGCAGTCGGTGCTGGAGCTCCTGACCCGGCGCCTGCGAACATTGGGCTTCAGCCTGGCGCTGCAGCGTTTCGGTGGGCGCTTCAGCATGATCGGAAACCTGGCTCACTTGGGGCTGGCCTACTTGAAAATCGATGGTGGCTATATCCGCAACATTGACCAGGAACGCCACAAGCGCCTCTTCATCGAAGCTATCCAGCGGGCGGCACACAGTATCGACCTGCCGCTGATCGCTGAGCGGGTGGAGACCGAGGGGGAGTTGAAGGTGCTGCGGGACATGGGTGTGCAGGGCATCCAGGGCCAACTGGTTGGTGGGCCGGCCCCCTGGCGTTGACCAGCCGTGTCATCAGTGCGAGGCAACTCGCACTGCAATACGCCGCCAGCTTGGTCAGATCAACCCGCCTTCCTCGTCTTCCTCTATCAGGTTGTTCAGGCTACCCAGCGCCTTGCGCGCGGTGGAGCGGTTGAGCAACTTGGCCTGGGCGCCGGGCGGCAGGTCGGTGATGCTGAACACGCCTTTGGCAGTCAGCACCTCGATCAGGTCCTCCAGCACCCGGATCATGTCCAGATCGCTCTGCTTGAGCTGCCTGAGGCTGTTCTCAACGACATCGTCGGCGAACCATTCCTGGATCTCGGCACTGTCGGCGGGGACCATGTCCGTAAATCCATCAAACCCGGCGGCTTCCACTCGCAGCAAACGGCCGTCAGCGTCGCGTTGCACGTAGAACATGGCGGCGTCCCTCGTCACGATGATTCCTTGTTGGTAGTCAGCAGCATAGGCAAAGTTCACCGGGCGTGTAGGCCCGGTGCACGAGTATGCGCGTGAAGCGTTGGCGGGGAAAGCCCGCCCCGACGCGGCGGCCGTTGCCGGCTGCCGCAGGGGGAGGGAACTCAGCTGTTGGAGTTGTCGATCTTGATGGTCGGGTCGGCACCGCTGATCAACGAGTTGATCGTGGTGTTGGACCAGTTGACCCCTTCGAGCTTGATGCTCACATCGGCGTTGGCCAGGCCACCGGCGGCGTTGAGCTTGCCTTCGGTACTAACCTGCAGGGTCGACTCGCCTCCCACAGTGGTGATCTTCAGGAAGTTGTCGATGGTGCTGGCCTTTTCGCCCTGCAGCAGATCTCTCAGGTCGAGGCGGTCGCCTTCGCTTGCCTTGAAGTCCTTGATCACGTCGTTGCCCAGGTCGCCGGCCTTCCACACGAAGGTGTCGGCACCACTGCCACCGGTCATGATGTCATCGCCCTTGCCGCCAATGAGAATGTCATTGCCAGCACCGCCAAACAGCATGTCGTTGCCTTCACCGCCGAGCAGGGTGTCATTGCCGGTGCCGCCGAGCAGGATGTCGTTACCCTTGCCGCCGTCGATGTAGTCATTGCCACCCTGGCCGAAGATGATGTCGTTGCCGTTGCCGCCCAGCAAGGTATCGGCACCGTCGTTGCTGCGCGAGACATCGAACTCGGCATAGTTCTCGGTGATGTACTTGTGCATCGCCCGCGCGTCCACGCTGCCCGCGTCTACGCCGAGCTTGTCGGCGACATAGCCGCGGATCGCCTCGACACCGGTGCCGGCAACACCGTCGAAGACCATCAGGTCGCCGAAGATGATGTCGTTGCCGTCGCCACCGCTGACTGTATCGTTGCCCGGCTGTGTGACTTCGGTATGACCTAGGATGGCCTCGGCCAGCTTGCTCGGGTCAATGTTGGTCTGCGGCTTGCCGTCGGTGTCGTACGGTTTCAGGTCGTTGGTGTTGACGCCGTTGTTGAGGCCGATGGCCTCGACCTCGGACAGGCCCGAGAGCAACTTGAAGCTGTCCTGCGAGTTGCTCGTGGTGGCGGTGTTGGTGTCGTAGCCCAGACCACCCCGTGAAGACAGCTCGTAAGTGCCGTTACCTTCCGCGTGCAGCTCGCCCGATACGCCGTATTTCCAACCGTTGCGGTAGTACTGCACCTGCAGGTTGCCGGCGTTGTCGATGCTGACGTAGTTGGTGTTGCTGCTGTCGATGTAGCCGTTGTACGCCATGCCCGGCTTGTAGTTGATCGAAGCCAGGAAGGTGTCCAGGGTGATGCCAGAGGTGCCCAGGGTCGGGTTGGAGTTCTCGTTGGTCTGGTAGTAGGTCGGCTTGCCATCGGTGATGAAGAACGTCTGGTTGCTGCCGGTATTGCCACCATCCTTGAGGTTCTGGAACCAGTTGGCGGTGGTCTTGAAGGCGTCTTCGTAGTTGGTGCCGCCATCTGCCCGCAGATTGTTCAGGGCGTTGAGCAGCTGCTGCAGGCCGGCATCGTTCAGGGTCACCGCAACGCTGCTCTTGACCTGGGTGGCGAAGTCCACCAGGAGGATGTTCACGGTACCCGACTGGTCGCCCTTGACGCTGGCGGCCAGGGTCTTGAACACCGATTCCAGAGACTTTTTCGCCGCATCCACGCCGGATGAACCCATGCTGCCCGAGGTATCGACGATGAAGGCGAGGTTGTAGTCCTGGCCCGGCACCACGTGCAGGCCGGTGACGTCGGCAACCACCACATCGTTGCCGTCGGTGCCGGTGATGTTGTCGCTGTCCGAGGACAGGTTGCTGGTGGTGTAGGACTGCGGGTAGACGGTGACCTTGATGGTGCCTTCGCTGGTCGCCGTGCTGCCGCCGACGCTCTCGGTGGAGGTCGAGCTGACCTTCACGTCGAACTGGCCTTGGTAGTAAGCCGGCGGCTTGATGGTCAGGCTACCCAGGTTCCAGCCGGTGACGTCCACCGCGTCCTTGCCGACGGTGAAGGTATGGCCGGCGTTATCGGCCAGCACCGAGCCTGCCGGGATGCCGCTGAGCTTGACGCTCAGGGACTCGGAGCCGTCGGTGTCGGTGAGGTTGGTGCTGATGCCCACCAGCTTGACCGGGGCACCGTTCTCGCTGCCTTCGTTGAGCTTGTAGCCGTCGTAGTAGCCCTGGTTGTTGCTGCCGTGCAGGTCGCCAACGGTCACGCCGGCGTTGGTCAGGTCCTTGACGCTCGGGTACATCGGGATGTTCGAGCTGTTGAGGTCGGTGACCGCGCCGTTGCCCACCTTGATGTTGACGTCCAGGCTGCCGGGGCCGGCCTGGTTGGCGTTGTAGATCTCCAGAGTGTAGTAGCCGCTGGTGGTCGGGGTGAAGCTGCCGGAAATGGCGCCGCTGGCCGAGCCCCAGGTGCCGCTGGCGACGTTCTTGCCACCGACGACGATCTGCAGACTATCGTCGGCGGTGCCGCTGAACGAATAAGTCTTGCCGGCTTCCAGGTAGATCAGGCCGGAGGTCTTCGACCCTGTACCAGGCGTCACGGTGGCGACCGTGTCGACACCAGTGACGGTTTCGCTCTTGCTGGCATTGCCAGAGTTGGCGAAGACGTTCTTCAGTGCATCGCCGGTAATGCCGTTGCCGTTGCTACCCAGGCCGGTGAGGCTGTTCCAGGTTTCCTTGAGCAGGCCGATCGAGTTGACGTTGTTGTTGCCGATGTTCAAGTCCGGCTTGTCGGCCACCGGGGCTATATCGACCTTCAGGGTCACTTCGCCGCCGGCGTTGGTGCCGTCGTTGGGCTTGTACTTGATCTGCGCATAGTCGGCTTGCTTGTTGCCCACGCCGCTGCCGCCATAGCCGTCGACGCCCGACTGGTTGGCCAGCGGCACGAACTTGAGCTTGCCGGCGGCGATGTCGGCCTGGCTGATGTTCTGGTTGAGCGAGACATCCACCCACGAGGTGCCGTTGAAGAACTTCAGGCTGCCCAGGTCCGGCAGCTTGCTGATGGTCACCGACAGGCCGGTGTTGCCATCGGCGTCGCTGACGTTGAAGTCGCCCCACTTGAACACGTAGTCGGTGTCTTCGCTGCCGGTCACCGCACCACCGGTCGACACCGGCGCGTGGTCGTTGTCGATGATGGTGGTTGTGACGCTGGACTTGCTCGAGTCGACCTGCAGGTTCTCGAAGCCGCCGCCCGTGGCGCCGCTGATCTTGACCGTGAAGTTCTCCGAGCCCTCGACCAGCTTGTCGTCGATGGTCTTGATGTCGAAGCTGGTGCCGCTGCTGCCGGCCGGGATCTTCACGGTGACCACACCGGTGAAGTCCTGGCCGTCGGTGGCGGTGCCGCTGTAGGTCAGGGTGATGGTCACCTCGGACTTCGACGGGTTGCTCAGGGTCAGGTTGTAGTGGGCGGTGTCGCCTTCGGTCACCGAGGTGTCGCCGCTGATGCCGACGGTGGTGAGGTCGCCCTGGCCGCTCGGCTCGTCGGTGACGCTGGTGGTGACGGTGTTGCTGCCCAGGGTCAGCTTCTCGAAGTTGTCGCCACCGGCGACCGACTCGATCTTGTTGACGATGTTCGGTTGGCCACCGAGGTACGGGTCGTCCTTGGCGGTGATGGTGAAGGTGCCGCTGGCGCTGCCGCCCGGAATGGTGACCTTGGTGCCGTCGGTGAGGGTGAAGGTCAGGCCGTTGTGGCCGACTACCGACAGGCCTTGGGTATTGGTCAGGGTCACGGTGTAGGTGACCTGGCCGCCTTCGCTGACGGTGGTCTTGTCGGCAGACAGGGTGGCAACCACTTCACTGATGGTGTCGGTGATCTGCACGGTGGCGTTGCCACCCAGCTCGAGGTTCTCGAAGGTCTTGCCGGTGACTGCGGCATCGGTGATGCCGACGGTCAGCGAGCTGCCGTCCTTGAACACGTCGTCGCCTTGAGCTGCAGCCTTGTACTCGACCTGGGTCTGGCCGGCCGGAATGATTACCTTGGCACCGTTGCTCAGGGTCACGGTCAGGTCCTGCGCCAGTTTCTGGCTGACCTTGACGGTGAAGCTTGGCTGCTGGTCTTCGGTGACGTTGCCGTTGCCGACGATGGTGACCGAAACCTTGTCACCCTGGTTGCCGGTGCCGGGTGTGCCCGAACCTGGCTCGTCGGTGACGGAGGTCTTCACTTCGTTCTGACCCAGGGTCAGCTTCTCGAAGTTGTCCGCGCCGGTGACGCCGGTGATCTTGTTGCTGATGGTCGGCTGACCACCGACGAACACGTCGTCCGGCGCGTTGATGGTGGCGGTGCCAGTGGCGCTGCCGGCCGGGATGGTGACCTTGGTGCCGTCGTTGAGGGTGACGGTCAGGCCGTTGTGGCCGACTACCGACAGGCCTTGGGCGTTGGTCAGGGTCACGGTGTAGGTGATCTGGCCACCTTCGGACACGGTGGTCTTGTCGGCGGACAAGGTGGCCACGACTTCACTGATGGTGTCGTTGATCTGCACGGTAGCATTGCCGCCAAGCTCGAGGTTCTCGAACGTCTTGCCGACCACGCTGGCATCGCTGATGCCAACGGTGAGCGGGCCGCCGTCCTTGAACACGTCGTCGCCCTGGATCGGCGCCTTGTACTCGACCTGGGTCTGGCCAGCAGGGATCACTACCTTGGCGCCATTGCTCAGGGTGACGGTCAGGTCCTGGTCGAGCTTCTGGCTGACCTTGACGGTGAACGATGGCTGCTGGGCTTCGTTGACATCTCCGTTGCCGACGATGGTGACCGAGACCTTGTCACCCTGGTTACCGGTACCTGGAGTACCAGAGCCCGGTTCGTCGGTGACGGAGGTCTTCACTTCGTTCTGACCCAGGGTCAGCTTCTCGAAGTTGTCCGCGCCGGTGACACCGGTGATCTTGTTGCTGATGGTGGCCTGGCCACCGATGAATACGTCGTCCGGCGCGTTGATGGTGGCGGTGCCAGTGGCGCTGCCGGCCGGGATGGTGACCTTGGTGCCATCGGACAGGGTGAAGGTCAGGCCGTTGTGGCCGGTGACCGACAGGCCCTGGGCGTTGGTCAGGGTTACGGTGTAGGTGACCTGGCCGCCCTCGGTGACGGTGGTCTTGTCGGCAGACAGCGTGGCAACCACTTCACTGATGGTGTCGTTGATCTGCACGGTAGCATTGCCGCCAAGCTCGAGGTTCTCGAACGTCTTGCCGACTACGCTGGCATCGCTGATGCCAACGGTGAGCGGGCCGCCGTCCTTGAACACGTCGTCGCCCTGGATCGGCGCCTTGTACTCGACCTGGGTCTGGCCAGCAGGGATCACTACCTTGGCGCCATTGCTCAGGGTGACGGTCAGGTCCTGGTCGAGCTTCTGGCTGACCTTGACGGTGAACGATGGCTGCTGGGCTTCGTTGACATCTCCGTTGCCGACAATGGTGACCGAGACCTTGTCACCCTGGTTACCGGTGCCGGGCGTGCCCGAACCTGGCTCGTCGGTGACGGAGGTCTTCACTTCGTTCTGACCCAGGGTCAGCTTCTCGAAGTTGTCCGCGCCGGTGACGCCGATGATCTTGTTGCTGATGGTCGGCTGACCACCGACGAACACGTCGTCCGGCGCGTTGATGGTGGCGGTGCCAGTGGCGCTGCCGGCCGGGATGGTGACCTTGGTGCCGTCGGTGAGGGTGAAGGTCAGGCCGTTGTGGCCGGTGACCGACAGGCCCTGGGCATTGGTCAGGGTCACAGTGTAGGTGACCTGGCCACCTTCGGACACAGTGGTCTTGTCGGCGGACAGCGTGGCGACCACTTCACTGATGGTGTCGGTGATCTGCACGGTGGCATTGCCACCCAGTTCCAGGTTCTCGAAGGTATGGCCCGGAACCGTGGCATCGGTGATGCCGACGGTCAGTGAACTGCCGTCCTTGAACACGTCGTCGCCCTGGGCTGCGGCCTTATACTCGGTCTGGGTCTGACCGGCCGGGATCACCACCTTGTCGCCGTTGGACAGGGTGACAGTCAGGTCGTATCCAAGCTTCTGGCTGACCTTGACGGTGAACGAGGGCTGCTGGTCCTCGGTGACATTGCCATTGCCGACGATGGTGACGGACACCTTGTCGCCCTGGTTGTCGGTGCCCGGGGTTCCAGTGCCCGGCTCGTCGGTCACGGAGGTCTGCACCTCACCTTGGCCGAGGGTCAGTTTCTCGAAGTTGTCGGCACCGCTGACGGTCACCAGTTTGTTGCTGATGGTCGCCTGGCCGCCGACGAACACATCGTCCGGTGCATTGATGGTGGCAGTGCCGGTAGCGTTGCCGGCCGGGATGGTGACTTTGGTGCCATCGCTCAGGGTGAAGGTCAGGCCATTGTGGCCGTTGACCGGCAGACCTTGGGCGTTGGTCAGCGTCACGGTGTAGGTGATCTGGCCACCTTCGGACACAGTGCTCTTGTCGGCGGTCAGGGTCGCGACGACTTCGTTGATGGTATCGGTGATCTGCACAGTGGCGTTGCCACCGAGCTCCAGGTTTTCGAAGGTCTTGCCGGTGACTGCGGCATCGGTGATGCCGACGGTCAGCGAGCTGCCATCCTTGAACACATCGTCGCCCTGGGCGGCAGCCTTGTACTCGGTCTGGGTTTGACCGGCCGGGATCACCACCTTGTCGCCGTTGCTCAGAGTCACGGTCAGGTCCTGCGCCAGTTTCTGGCTGACCTTGACGGTGAACGACGGCTGCTGGTCTTCAGTGACATTGCCGTTGCCGACGATGGTGACGGTGACCTTGTCGCCTTGGTTATCGGTACCTGGAGTGCCGGTGCCTGGCTCGTCGGTCACGTTCGTGGTGACCGAGTTGTCGCCGAGGGTCAGCTTCTCGAAGTTATCCGCGCCGCTGACGCTTTCGATCTTGTTGACGATGCTTGGCTGGCCGCCGACGAACACGTCGTCCGGAGCGTTGATAGTGAAGGTGCCGCTGGCACTGCCGGCCGGAATGGTGACTTTGGTGCCGTCAGTCAGCGTGAAGGTCAGGCCATTGTGGCCGTTGACCGGCAGACCTTGGGCGTTGGTCAGCGTCACGGTGTAGGTGATCTGGCCACCTTCCGACACAGTGGTCTTGTCGGCGGTGAGGGTCGCTACGACTTCGCTGATGGTGTCGGTGATCTGCACCGAGGCGTTGCCACCCAGTTCCAGGTTCTCGAAGGTCTTGCCATCGACGGCAGCATCGGTGATGCCGACGGTCAGGGTATCGCCGTCCTTGAAGA
>Ga0247725_1000835_pt1 | contig 18793 bp, 18 predicted proteins | sample OKSTACKMCFT3sol_FD_183021 | JGI IMG/M metagenome (GOLD analysis project Ga0247725, IMG submission 183021) | Subsurface sediment microbial communities from gas well in Oklahoma, United States - OK STACK MC-FT3-sol | ecosystem: Environmental > Terrestrial > Deep subsurface > Rock core/Sediment...
ACATCAACCTGCCGCAGCTTGGCGACGATCTCTTCGGGCTTGTGGTGCTTCCTTGCCATCGTTCCATCCATCCAAATGGTCCTCGGACCAACATAAGGGATGGATCACTTCAAGGGGCGCAGACCAATCAAGCCGGATATCGAGCTGAACGAGGCCGAGATCCAGAGCTTCGGTGCGACCAGCATCGGCGAACTGCTGACCATGCTGACGCCCCAGACGACCAGCACCCGCGGCCGCGACAGCAGCAGCGGACCGGTGCTGCTGGTCAATGGCCGCCGCATCTCGGGCTTCCAGGAGATCCAGGGCATTCCGCCCGAGGCGATCGAACGCTTCCAGATTCTGCCTGAGGAAGTCGCGCTCAGCTACGGCTACAAGGCCGACCAGCGGGTCGTGAACATCATCCTGAAGAAGAATTACAACGCCCTGCAGACCCAGGCGGCGGCGACCGTGGCGACCGACGGCGGCCGCACCGCGCCCAGCGCTGGCGGCAACCGCGTCCATATCGACGGCGATAAGCGCTGGAACGTCGACGTCCAGCTGTCGCACGAGCCTTATCTGCTGGAGCGGGACCGCGACATCGTGCGGTCTCCAAACGGTCAGCCCTATGATCTGACGGGCAATATCGCGGGCGTCGGCGGCGCCAGCATCGCGGGGCTGTCCAGCCTGACCGGCGGAGCGGTGACCTTCGCCGGCGTTCCGAGTTCGGCCGCGACGGGGCGCGCCAGCCTCGCCGACTACGCGGCGTTGGCCAACAGCTACAACACAGGCGACCTGACCCGCGATCGGTCGCTGATCTCCAAGTCGGACAAGGCCACGCTGCGCGGCTCCTACAGCCGGGATCTCAACAAGCAGACCCAGCTGACGATCAGCGGCAATCTGGAAGACAGCAGCAGCCACGCGCTGCTGGGGCTGCCGGGCGTGAGCTTCACCCTGCCGGCGGGCAATCCGTTCTCGCCGTTCTCCCAGTCGGTGATCGGCTATCGCTACATCGACTCTCCGGACGCGCTGGCGCGCAATGTCGATACGCTGCGCACCCAGGTCAGCATGGCCGCCAACGGTCGGGTCAAGGACTGGCGCTGGAACCTGACGAGCGACTTGGACCGCACGGCGACCGACACCACGACGGGGCGCGGTCTGGACGCCACGGCGCTGCAGGCGGCGATCGCGGCCGGCGACCCGACCGTCAATCCCTTCGGCCCCCTGTCGTCCACCCTGTACAAGCGCGTCGCCGACGACACCGCGCACTCGGTCTCGACCTCGGCCAGCGCCGAGCTGGTGCTGAACGGCGCCCTGTTCCAGCTGCCCGCCGGCCCGCTGCAGACGACGCTCAAGGTCGGGGCCAACAGCAAGAGCCTGGACTCCAAGACCGTCCGGTCCGGCGTGACGACGACGCGGGACATCACCCGCACGACCGAAAGCGTCCAGGGCAGCTTCACCGTGCCGCTGACCAGCACGCGCCAGGACTTCCTGGCCAAGGCCGGCGACCTCTCGGTGAACTTCAATCTGGGCTATGACGACCTGTCGGACCTGGGCGGCCTGACCACCTTGGGCGGCGGGCTCAACTGGTCTCCGATCAAGAAGATCAGCTTCATCGCCAGCTACACCGACGAAGAGGGCGCGCCCTCGACCAACCAGATCAACGATCCGGTGCTGGTGACGCCGAACGTCTCGGTGTTCGACTTCACGACCGGCCAGACGGTGATCATCACCCGGACGGATGGTGGCAACCCCAACCTGCGGAACGACAATCGCCAGGTCCAGCGGCTGGGCGTGAACTTCAAGCCGTTCGAAAAGACCGAGCTGACCTTCAACGCGACCTATACCCGCGCCGAGACCAAGAACATGATCTCGTCGTTCCCGGCCATCACGCCGGACCTGGAGCGGGCGTTCCCCGAGCGCTTCACCCGCGACGCCACGGGGCGCCTGCTGGCGATCGACGCCCGGCCGGTGAACTTCGCCAGCGCCGAGAGCGAGAACATCCGCTGGGGCTTCAACCTGTTCAAGCCGATCGGCCAACCGGCGCCCGGCGCGACGGCGGGGCCGGGCGGCGGACGCATGGGCGGCGGTCCCGTCGGGGGCGGGATGCGCATGGGCGGCGGCCCCGGCGGTCCTGGCGGTGGTCCGGGCGGCGGCGGCTTCGGCGGCCCGCCTCCTGGCCTGATGCGGCCGGGTCAAGGCATGTTCCAGCTGTCTGTCTATCACACCTGGCGCCTGACCGATGAGGTGACCATCCGAAAGGGCCTGCCGGTCCTCGACCAGCTGGATGGCTCGGCGATCAACTCGCGCACCGGCCAGGCGCGGCACGAGGTCCAGATCCAAGGCGGCTACTTCAAGGACGGCCTGGGCATGCGCTTCAACGGGACCTGGAAGGACTCGACCTGGGTCAATGGCGGGGCCACCGGCGGCCAGACGCTCTACTTCTCGGACCTCGCCACGGTGGGCGTGAACTTCTTCGCCAATTTCAGCGTCCCGGCGCGGAAGAAGGCCGTGGACCGCTTCCCGATTCTGAAGGGCGCGCAGGTTTCGTTGAACTTCGACAACATCCTCGACGCCAAGCAGACGGTGCGAGACCAGAACGGCAAAACGCCGCAGGCTTACCAGCGCGATTACTTGGATCCGTTGGGCCGTACGGTGCGTATCGGCTTCCGAAAACTGCTCTAGGGTGCGCCTAGGATAGATGATCGGCGTCTCAACACGTCCTTAAGCTGTCTGTCGCACCCTGGGTTTCTGGGCGGCCGATTTGGCCGGGTCGGAGGTCGTCATGTCCATCATGACATCCAGTACGCGCCGTGCGGGCGACCACTTCGAACCTACGGATACGGACCCGCAGGTCCAGCGGCGCATGCGTGGCTATCTAGAACAGATCGACTACACCGCCTTCGCCTCGAACAAGGCGGTTCTGTCCGTCACTGTCCCGCGCGTGGAGGGCGAACAGTTCCAGCGCCTGGCTGTCGCGGCTTCGACCGCGCGGGCGCGCTGGGTGACCGAAGCCGTCGCGATGACCGATCACGGCGCGACGCTGACGGAGGCCCAGGTGGCCCGTCTGCACCATCTGCGCTCCACCTACGAGGAACTGACCTCGGTCTACGAGGCCATGCGTCGCATGGTCGAGCGTGGCTACGTCGCCTATCGCCCCATCCCGGCGTAATTTCGACCGGGTAATATTGACTCTTATTTTTGTCCGGGTAAAACTCGCGTCCAGGAGGCGATCATGTCCGGACGCAAGGCGCTGTTGCGCGCATACAAGGAACGCAAGGTCGAGGCGGGCGTGTACGCCGTCCGTTGTCTGGCGAGCGGCGAGGTGTGGGTCGGCGCGACCCCCGACCTCTCGACGCGACAAAGCGGCGTATGGTTCAGCCTGCGTCAAGGATCGCACCGGGAGCCGACCTTGCAGGCGGCCTGGAACGCGCACGGCGCGGACGCCTTCGTCTTCGAACCGATCGAGACGGTCGACGCCGAAGGTCTGGACGCGTTCTGCCGGGCGGGCCGCCTGAAGGACCGTCGCGCTCATTGGATCGGGACGCTGAGCGCGCGGGGGCTGAACTGATGGACGAGCGTTTCGTCGTCTTCCGCGGGCCTGAGCGCGTGGCGTCTGGAACGCGCGTGGAGGCCGCCTTGGCCGCTCATGCGCTGGCGTCACAGCCTGGAGTTCTGGTGTTTGGTCCGGACGGTCGCGGAATAGACTTCGACCTGACGGGAGGGCAGGACGAGATCTCAAGGCGCTATGCGCCGGCCGAGGCTGCGCGCGGTCGCGGACGCCCCAAGCTGGGCGTGGTCGCCCGCGAGGTCACCCTGCTGCCGCGCCACTGGGACTGGCTGGCCAGCCAGCCCGGCGGGGCTTCGGTGGCGCTGCGCAAGCTGGTCGAGGCGGCCAGCCGCGCCGCCGAGGGGCCGGACCGGGTCCGCGCCGCGCGCGAGGCGACCTATCGCTTCGCCTCGGCCATGGCGGGCGATCTTCCGGGCTTCGAAGAGGCGATGCGCGCCTTGTTCGCGGGCGACGACACCGCGTTTGAGACGCGGATCGAGGCTTGGCCGACCGATATCGCCGCGCAGCTTCGAACCTACGCCGCCGAGGCCTTCGGCCCCGATCAGCCCTCGGACTTGGCCAGCACCTCGGCCAGCAGAGCCGAATAGGCCGCGTCGAACGGCGCGCGGTCGCTGTCCGGCTTCATCGGCCACAGCGGGCGCAGCGCCGCCGTCCGCGCCGCCGCGTCGCGCAGCCACGCGGGATCGGCTTTCGCCAGACGCGCGGCGCGCTGATCGATCTCCGTCGAGGGGCGACCGCTGTAGGCCAGCAGCGCGCGCAGCGCCCACAGCGCCTGCTCGTCTGGATTGGGCTTGGCGTCGCCCGCCAGCTGGCCTGCCGTCCAGCGCACCGCGTCGACGATCTGCTGGCGATAGCGTGCGTCGTCCCAGGTCGCCGGCGTATGGCCGAGGTTGGTGTAGAACAGTCGGCCCTTGCCGATCTGGCGCGTCCAGGTGATCGGCACGAACCACGGCCGCTTCAGCGCCATGTCGCTGAAGTCCAGCGCCTGCAGCACGCGCACCCGCGCCGGATCGTAGTCCGCGTACTGGTAGATCTCCTCCGCATAGGCGAAGCGGCGCGGCCAGGCCTGGTTCATCGGCCCTTTCGCGTCGCCCAGCGCCTGGACGGTGATCGGCGTGCCTTCCGTCCAGGGGTGACCGGCGAACTTGCCGTTGATGAAGGCGGCGTAGGGCTCGCCGGGGCCGTCATAGGGCCAGCCGGTGTCGGTGGCGCTGTGCAGCCCGACGAAGCCGCCCCGGCCGCTCTTGATCCAGTCCTGGATGGCGGCCCAGGTCGCCGGCGCGATGGGCAGGGCGCCGGTCGTGTAGAAGACCAGGACGTCGATGTCCTTCAGCGTCTCCGGCGTGATCGCGCTGGCGTCGCGGGTCGAATGGACGCTGAAGGCGCCCGACCGCGCGCCGATCTCGGCCATGGCGATCTCGGACAGGGTCGGGCCATTGCTGGCCTTCGGCGGCATGACGGGCGCGTGCACGAAGCCGACCGACTGGTCGAGGTAGAGCACTCTGATCTTGCCGGCTTCGGGCGCGGCCGCGGCGGGCAGCGCGAAAGCGAGCAGCGTCGCGACGAGAACAAGCAGGCGCGTCATGTCGGTCTTTAGGCCCCCGGGTGCAGCAAATCCCAGCGGTTGCCGTACAGATCCTCGAATACCGCCACCGTACCGTAGGCTTCGTGACGCGGCTCTTCCAGGAACTTCACGCCGGCGGCGACCATGCGCGCGTGGTCTCCGGCGAAGTCGTCGGTGTGCAGGAACAGCCAGACGCGGCCGCCGCCCTGGCGGCCGATCGCCTCGGCCTGGTCGCCGATGGCGCGGGCCAGCAGGAAGTTCGTTCCATCGGTTCCCGGCGAGACCACCACCCAGCGCTTGCCGCCGCCCATGTCGGTGTCCTCGACCAGGTCGAAGCCCAGCTTGCCGACATAGAAGGCGATGGCCTCGTCATAGTCGGCGACCAGCAGGGACACGAGGGCGACGCGACGGGCCATGGGCGACTCCTTGAACAGGAGTCGCTTTTAGCACGCGGCGGACTAGCCGCCGCTATAGCCGCCGATGATCGGCAGGATCTCGCCGGTGATGTAGCTGGAGGTCTGGGGCGAGGCGAGGAAGACATAGGCCGGGGCGATCTCCTCAGGCTGGGCCGGGCGCTTCATCGGCGTCTGGCTGCCGAACTTGGCGACCTGCGAAGCGAGCTTGTCGGCGGGATTCAGCGGCGTCCAGACCGGGCCAGGGGCTACGGCGTTCACCCGGATGCCCTTGTCGACCAGATGGGTCGCCAGCGACCGGGTGAAGGCGTGGATGCCGCCCTTGGTCATCGAGTAGTCCAAGAGGTCCTTGTTTCCCAGCAGGCCGGTGACCGAGCCGGTGTTGATGATCGCGCCGCCCTTGGGCAGGTGCTTCACCGCCGCCTTGGCCATGTGGAAATAGCCGTAGAGGTTGGTCTTCAGCGTCCGGTCGAAGTGCTCGGCCGTCAGGTCCTCGAAATCCGTGACGTGCTCCTGGAAGGCGGCGTTGTTGACCAGCACGTCGAGCCGGCCGAACGCCTCGACGGTCTTTTCGACAGCGGCCTTGGCGTAGGCCGGGTCGGCCACGTCGCCGGGCAGCAGGATGGCGCGGCGGCCCTCCATTTCGACCGCAAGGCGGGTGGCCTCGGCGTCCTTGTCCTCGCTGAGATAGGCGATGGCGACGTCGGCGCCTTCGCGAGCGAAAAGCACCGCCACGGCGCGACCGATGCCGCTGTCGGCGCCGGTGATCAGGGCGACCTTGCCCTCAAGCTTGCCCGAGCCCTTGTAGAAGGGGGCGTCGTACATCGGCGCGGGATCCAGGCGGTATTCGTCGCCCGGCTTGCTCTGATGCTGCTCGGGGAAGGGCGGAGCAGGGTAGGGGCGGGCGCCGGCCTGCATGGCCTCGGACTTTTCCTCGTCCTTCGGCTGGAAGGAGCGTTCTTCCTGGGCGTCCAGCGGCGCCTGGATGGCGCGTTCGGCGTCGGCGGCGCGATCGCCGGCCTGTTCGAATTGCGGCGTTTGGGTCTCGGCCATGGCTGCCTCCTGAAGGTGAGCCCGGAAAACCACTGGCGTCGCGCGATGTTCCAACCGTGACCGAAAGCGGTTGCCCGCGCGGAGGGCTTCAGCCACCTTGCGCGCCTTCTTTGACATTGGTGATCTCCATGCCGCGCGACGCGGCCGGAACGGCGCTTCCTCCGGAGCGGCCGCGCGGCCCCATCCTTACCGACCTGATCGAACTGCTCCGCCTAGCGGGGCCGGTCGTGCTGTCGCGCCTGGGCATCATGGTCATGGGCCTGACCGACGCGATCGTGGTCGGCCACTACTCGGCCCAGCAGCTGGGCTTCCACGCCATGGCCTGGGCCCCATCGTCGATCTTCGTGACCATGAACGTCGGCCTGCTGGTCGGGGTTCAGGTGATGACCGCCCGCGCGATCGGCGCCGGCAAGCGTCACGAGACGGGGGCGGTGCTGCGGCGTGGCCTGACCTACAGCCTGTGGCTCGGGCTCGGCGGGATGGCGCTTCAGGCGCTGCTGGGCCCGTTGTTCCTGCATAGCCTGGGCCTGAAGGACGGTCTTGCCGACGGCGCGACCTTACCGCTGATCGTGTTCGCGCTGTCCCTGCCGCTCTATTCGGTCTCGGTGGTGCTGACCTTCTGGCTGGAGGGGCTGGCGCGGCCAACCCCGGGGGCGGTGATGATGTGGCTGGCCAACCTGGTGAACCTGGCGGCCAACCTGCTCCTGGTGCCCGGGACCTTCGGCCTGCCGGCGCTGGGGGCCACGGGCGGCGCCTGGTCGACCTTCGCCGCGCGGCTTGCGCTTCTGGCGGCCCTGGCGATCTATGTGCTGCGGATGAAGGAGGCCCGCGCGCTGGGCGTGTTCGACAAGCCGGCGCGCGATCGACCCGCCGAGATCGAGCAGCGCCGGATCGGCTATGGCGCGGGCGCGTCGAACTTCTTCGAGGTCTCGGCCTTCGCCGGCATGAACCTGGTGGCCGGCTGGATCGGCGCCCTGGCCGTCGCGGCGTGGGCGGTGGTGCTGAACGTGGCGGCGATCATCTTCATGATCCCGCTGGGCGTGGCCTCGGCGACAGCGGTGCAGGTTGGGCGAGCCTATGGCGCGCGGGACCCCGCCGGCATGACCCGCGCCGGCTGGATCGCCTTCAGCGTGATCGCGGTGATCGGCGTCGCGGCCGCGCTGCTGCTCTATCCGACCCGCCACTGGGTGGCCCTGGCCTATACGACCGATCCGGCGGCGCTGGAGCTGATCCTGCCAGCCCTCGTTCTGACCTGCTTCTTCCTGGCCCCCGACGCGGTGCAGGTGGTGGCGGCCCAGGCGTTGCGCGCACGCGGCGAGGTGTGGGTCCCGACCATCACCCACTTGATCAGCTACGCGCTGGTCATGGGCCCTCTGGCCTGGTGGTTGGCGATCCCGCGCGGCATGGGCCTGAACGGCGTGGTGCTGTCGGTGATCGTCACCAGCTTCCTGGCGGCCGGATTCCTGCTGGCGCGGTTCAGGATCCTGGACCTGCGGGATCGGAAGCTGGCGGAGGAGGAGGGGGCCTAGGCCCCCAGGATCCAGCCTTCCTCGGTCTCCGCGACCGCCAGCGCCTCCTCGTCCAGACCCTTCGGCGCGGCGAAGGCGGCGGCCAGCTTGCCGGCCTCGTCCAGCTTGGCGAAGTGCTCGGCCAGCTCGCGCACCTGGGCCAGGTCCTTGACCTCGCCCGGGGCCGGGACGGCTTTCAGCAGCGACGGATAGACCTCGGCCACGACGACGTCGACGCCCTCGAGATCGGCCTCGGTCAGGGCCTTGAAGCCGGTCTCGAACGGCCAGACGCGCACCGCCTCGCCGCGCGCGTCCTTCAGGCGTCGCACGGCCGGGATGCCGACGATCGCCTGACCGCCGACCGAGCCGTTGTAGTAGAGCTTCCAGATCGAGTGCGCGCCTTTCGCGGCCTTGTCGGCCTGGCGGAACTCGGGAAGGTCGTCGGGGCCGTGCTCGCGCACCCGCTTGGGCTGCAGCGTCGTCAACGCGTCCTTGGGCGGGCAGCCCCAGAACGGGAAGGGGCCGCCGGTCAGGCGCCGGTTGATCTCCGAACCGACGCCGAAGCGGTTGTTGGTGTTGTCGGCCTTGTCCTTGACCATCTTGGCCAGCTGGTCCCAGACCGCGCGCCAGGGCTTGTCGCCGGGCAGGGCCAGCGCCTTGGCCAGGCCGCGCGGGAAGCCCAGCGGGAAGTCGAAGCCGACCAGGGCCCGCTCGCCGCGCTTCTTCAGGTCGTCGAGGATGGCGGTCAGGCGCGTTTCGGCCTCGGCGCGGGTGGCCGGATTGTAGCTCTCGAAGCCGAGGCGGAAGCGCACGTCGCGCTTGAGCACGCCGATCCAGATGGAGTCCGCGCCCGTGCTCGGCTTGGCCGCGGCGCTCCAATCCACGATCACATAGGCGCTGAACAGACGCGACACGGCAGCCGGCTCCGAAAGAGAAACGAAGTGGCGCTTCTACTCTTCCGGGAGCCTCGGGGCCAGATCATCAAAGCGCTTGACGCGCGGATATCAGGCCGCGTCGCGGATCTTGGTGGTCGGGCCGATCGGGCGGCCGTTGCGGGCGAACCAGCGGATCGGCGGTTCGCACGAGGGGCCCAGGGCCGCGCGGACGATGGCCGGCGGACGGCGCTCCTCCGGGGTCATGAACAGGCCGTTGGTCTTCAGCTTCAGCCCAGCCGCCTTGTGGGCGCCCAGCATGGTCAGCGGCACGGCCAGGACGAGGCCCATCAGGATCGGCGCGGTCGAGGTGAACAGGTCAGGCGTGAACCAGAAGACACTCGCCAGGACGACGCCCGTGACGCTGATCCAGCCCATGGCGGCCGAGGCCTCCTTGAAGCTGACCTTGTCCGCGTCGCGGCGCTGGGTGGCCCAGCCGCCGACCTTGCCGGCCAGGATTTCCACGATGGCGCGGGTCTGGGTGAACATCAGCATCGGCGCGACGAGCGCCGACAATAGCATCTCGATCGCCAGGCCGGCGGCGATGCGGCGCTTGCCGCCAAAGCCCTTGACCTCGGCCTTGCGGTTCAGGACGAGGATCGCGCCCAGGATCTTGGGCCCGAACAGCAGCACGAAGGTGATGATCATGGCCCAGGCGGTGGCCTGGATCTCGCGCCAGTCGATCAGGGCGTGCGCGGCGGCTTGCAGGTCGGCCATGGTGAAGGCCGCCTTCTTCAGCTCGGGCATCAGGGCGCGCGAGGTGATACCGGCCGTCAGGGCGATGAACCACAGCGGCGACAGGGCGTAGCTCAGCACGCCGATCACCAGGTGCAGGCGGCTCATCCAGTGCAGGCCCGGCAGGCCGACCAGCGGCATGTGCTGGATGTTGCCTCGGCACCAGCGACGATCGCGGGTGGCGAAGTCGAGCAGGTTCGAGGGGCTCTCCTCGTAGGAGCCCTCCAGGTACGGGGCCAGGTGCACGCTCCAGCCGCCGCGGCGCAGCAGGGCGCTTTCCAGGGCGTCGTGGCTCATCACCTCGCCGCCGAAAGGCTTGGGACCGGCCAGGTGCGGCAGGCCGCAGGTCTCGGCGAAGGCGCGGGTGCGGACGATGGCGTTGTGGCCCCAGAAGGAGCTCTCCGTGCCCGACCACCAGGCCAGGCCGGTCCAGGCGACGCGGCCGTACAGGCGCGTGGCGAACTGCAGGGTGCGGGCGAAGATCGTCTGGCCGTTGATGATCATCGGCATGGTCTGGATCAGGCCGGCGCCCGGGTGACGCTCCATGGCGTCGGCGAGCCGCACCATCGCCTCGCCGGTCATCAGGCTGTCGGCGTCCAGGACCAGCATGTGCTCGTAGGCGCCGCCCCAGCGGCTGACCCAGTCGGCGATATTGCCGGCCTTGCGGCCCGTGTTTTCCTTGCGGACGCGGTAGTAGACGTTGCTGTGCGCCTCGCGGCGGAAGCGGGCGAAGCAGGCCTGCTCGGCCAGCGCCACCTGGGCGTCGCGGGTGTCGCTCAGCACGAAGATGTCGAAGTGCCGGCTCATGCCGGTCTCGGCCAGCGAGGCGTCCATGGCGCGCAGGCGGGCGAAGACGGCGGCGGCGTCCTCGTTGTGCACTGGCATCAGGATGGCGGTGCGCGTGTGCAGCTTCGGCATCGGCTTTTCGCTGTCGATGCCCAGCGGATCCTTGGGCTTGCCCAGCAGGATGACAAAGCCGGCCACGGCCGTGCAGAACCACAGCGACAGGGCCAGGAACAGCGGCGCCAGCAGGGTCAGGACGATGGCCTCGAGACGGGTCACGCCGCCCAGGGCGATGGTGTCGAAGGTGGCCTTCCAGCCGGCGCAGCCCATGACGATGGTCGAGAGCGCGATGATCCAGCGGCGCATCGACATGCTGGCGACCAGCGCGGCGGCGCGGCGCGGACCGCCTTGCCAGAAGCCCAGCGGCTGGACCGGCATGGCCAGCGGCGCCTCGGTGGGGATCTCGACGGTGTCCCGCCGCTGCACGACCTGATCGAGGGACACGCTCGTGGAGGTGCGCACGTCGAAGAGGGCGGAACGATCGCTCATATCGTCAGATCTCGGACTTTTTCCGGCGAACCGGGCTCTCTCCGCGCGTTTCGCCGTCTGAGCTCTTTCAGCGACCTCGCGGGTCCGCTAGGGAACCGGGTGTGCGCTTGAGGGATTCATGACGACGAGGGTCGGCGTGGAGAAGCGCCAACGACGCACACAGTAAAACCTCGATCACAAATTCGCTACCAGAAATCACGCCGATTTCGCAGTTGCGAGAAAATACACTGACCGCGCGCCGCGCGAGCGATGCTCGCCTTCTAGGGGAAATTGTCTAAGATGATGAATTGCTGGCGTTTCTTGGTTTTAGCCGGCGTTCTGACGCTAGCGGCCTGCGGCGATCGGTCCGAGACCTCGCCCGCGAAACCCGCGGCGGTTGAGGCCGTCCCGTCGACCGAGGCGCTGCCGGCCTATGACGCTCAAGGCGTTATCGCCAGCCTGGATGGTCAGATTCTCACGCTCGATCACGACGGCGCGAGCGCGGCGGGGCTGAATCCTGGTCGCGACCAGTTCAAGGTCTATGCGGACGTGCTGGCTGAGGCGCCGATCGCCCCCGGCGCGCGGGTGAAGTTCCAGTTCAAGAAGGCGCCAACGGGGCTCGAGGTGTCGAAGCTCGAGCCCCGCGACTAGGGCCTTAGCTCAGCTTCACCAGCATCTTGCCGAGGTTCTCGCCCGAGAACAGCTTCAGGAAGGCGTCGGGCGCGCGCTCCACGCCTTCCTCGACGGTCTCCTTCCAGGTGATTTTGCCGGCCTTGATCCACTCGGCCATGTCCTTGGCGAACTGCGGGAACATGTCGGCGTGGTTGGAGACGATGAAGCCCTCCAGGCGCAGGCTCTTGCCGACGGCCAGGATGATGTTCGACGGCCCCTCGGGCTTAGCGGTCTCGTTGTACTGCGAGATCATCCCGCACAGGGCGAAACGGGCGAACGGACGGGCCGAGTTGATCGCCGCCTCCAGGTGCACGCCGCCGACGTTCTCGAAATAGACGTCGATGCCCTTGGGCGCGACCTTGGCCAGCTCGGCCACTACGTCGGGCGTCGCCTTGTAGTCGATCACGTGATCGACGCCGATCGACTTCAGGAACGCGACCTTCTCCGGCCCGCCGGCCGAGCCGATCACGGTGTGGCCCTTCAGCTTGGCGATCTGACAGACGACCGAGCCGACCGCGCCGGCCGCGGCCGACACGAAGACGACGTCGCCTTCCTTCAGCGCCGCGATGCGCAGCAGGCCGACATAGGCCGTCAGGCCGGGCATGCCGACCACGCCCAGGAAGGCCTGGGGCGGAATGCCGTGGGTCTCAATCTTGGTGATGGCGCCCAGGCCGCCGGCCGCCAGCGCCTTGGGCGAGGCGTTATAGGCCTCGCGCCAGCCGAACATCGAATTGACGATGTCGCCCGGCTTGAAGTCAGGATCATTGGACGCGATGACCTCGCCGATCGCGCCGCCTTGCAGGGCGTGGCCCAGCTGGAACGGCGGCACATAGCTGGGACGGTCGTACATCCGGCCGCGCATATAGGGGTCGACCGACATCCACAGGTTCCGGACCTGGATCTCGTCAGGGCCCGGCGCGGGCAGCTCGACCGTGGCCAGTTCGAAGTCCGAGGCCTTGGGCAGGCCGACGGGACGGCTCTTCAGTCGGATTTCGCGCGACGTGGTCATGATCTTCCCTCCCTTGGCAGGGCCAAGTGTTGTGAATTTAAACGAATGTTTATCGCGTCCTTAGGGAAGGCTCCAGTGCTTCTATGCGGTCGCGAAGCAGAGTAGACAGCGCGCCATGACCCAGACTCTGAAAGCGGGCGTCGTCGGCGCCGGGGTGTTCGGCGGCTACCACGCCAAGAAGTACGCGGAGTTGCCGGATGTGACGCTGGCGGCCGTGTTCGACGTCGACCTCGCGCGGGCCGAAGCGCTGGCCGGGCCGCTGGGCGCCAAGGCCTTCGACGACATGGACGCCTTCCTGGCCGCCGTCGACGTGGTCACCGTGGCGACGCCGGCGGTGCACCACGCCGGGGCGGCGCTCGCGGCGCTTAAGGCGGGCAAGCCGGTCTATTCGGAGAAGCCGCTGGCCGTGACGCCCGAGGACGCCGACAAGATGGTCGCCGCCGCCGCCAAGGCCGGCGTGCCGCTGGCCTGCGGTCACCAGGAACGCGTGGTGTTCCAGGCGATGGGCCTGCTGGATATCCCCGAACAGCCGCTGCGCCTGGAGGCGGTGCGTCGCGGCACGCCCTCGGACCGCAACCTCGACGTCTCGGTCGTGCTGGACCTGATGATCCACGACATCGACCTGGCCCTGGCGCTCTGCGACGGCGAGCCGGTGGCGGTGGAAGGCGAGGGGGCGATCACCCGTTCGACCTCTCTGGACTGGGTCAAGGCCGAGGCGACCTTCGACAACGGCTTCACCGCCGTGTTCGACAGCTCCCGCGTGGCCGAGGCGCGCGAGCGGACCATGAAGGTCGTCTATCCGTCGGGCGAGGTCGAGATCGACTTCCTGACCCGCGCCTTCCGCAACACGACGCCCTATCCGCTGATCGAGAACTTCACCGAGACCCCGGCCGGCAAGGACCCCCTCGGCCTGTCGGTGGCCGGCTTTCTCGCCGCCGTGCGCGGCGAGGCGCCTAGACCCGTGGTGACGGGGCAAGAAGCGGCCAGGGCGCTCGACCTGGCGCTCGCGGTGGAGCAGGCGGTGGACGGCTAGTCGTCCAGGTCGAACGGCAGCTCGTTCTGGTCGCTGGGGGTCTCGCGACGCGCCTTGGAGACCGGCTTGTAGACGGGTTCTGGCGGCGGGGGAGATGGCTCCGGCAAATCTTCATCGTCGTCCCAGGGGGGATCGTCGAACATGTCCGGCTCGTCCGATCGGGCGCGCGCCGGCGCCGGGCGCGCCACCTGATCGAACGAGGAGTGCCGCGCCGATGGCGAGGGCGTCGGCGGGGCGGCGGCGGGCTCCGCTGCGGCGAACATCTCTTCGTCCGCCTCCTCCTCCTCGAAAGCGTCAAGGGCGGGCGGCGGCGCCGTCCGAGCTGGCTCGGGCTGTGGCGGCGGCGCCGTGACCGCGACGGGCGCGGCCTTGTCCGGACGCGGCGGCAGCGGCCGACGGACGATGGCCTCGCAACGGGCGAGCCAGCGGTTGGCTTCCTGCACCAGCTCGCCGGCCGAGCGGCTTTCGCGGCGCTGCTCGTCGCCCGGCGCCCAAAGCTCGAGCGTGAAGTCCGGATGGCGCGGGTCGTCGAAGACGAGGCGCAGGGTGACGGTGTCGGCCTGGGGCGACATGTGGTCGATGGCGCGGCGGCCTTCGCCCCGGAAGACCCGGCCCATCACATGGTTGTCGACCAGTAGTTCGGCGCCGGTCAGCTCGTCCAGGCGATAGACCAGGCACCAGCCGCCGCGGTCCCAGGTCACAGCCAGAAGATTGGTCGAGAAGGAGAAGCCCGCGCCACGGCCGCGTCCGCGCGCGACGATCACGCCCTCGGGCTCGCTCTTGAGCACATTGCGCAGGGCCCGGCGGATCCGCCGGTCCTCGTCGCCGTACCAGATGGCGAAGCTACCCATGAACGTCACCGCCGTGCCGGCGATGGCCACGAACAGCAAAAGACGCGCGAGTTCGCTCATGCGCGCCAGACTAGCGGCGCTTGCGATTCCCGCCCAGAGGGGCGGCCAAAGGGGCGGAAACTCGCATCAGATCCGGAAGTGGCCGACGACCGGCACGTGGTCTGACGGCTTTTCCTTGTCGCGCTCGTCGCGGTGGATGACCACGTTTTCGAGGCGGTCGGCCGCTTGCGGCGAAAGCAGCAGGTGATCGATGCGGATCCCCAGGTTCCGCTGCCAGGCGCCGGCCTGATAGTCCCAGAAGGTGTAGCCGCCCGGCGCGCCGTCGGCCTGCATGTAGGCGTCGGACAGGCCCAGGTTCTTCAAGGCGCGGAAGGCGGCGCGGCTTTCGGGGCGGAACAAGGCGTCGCCCAGCCAGGCGTCGGGATTGGCGACGTCCTGGGCCTCGGGGATGACATTGTAGTCGCCGGCGATGACCAGCGGCTCCTCGAAGGCCAGCAGGCCTTGGGCGTGGGCGTGCAAGCGGCGCATCCAGGCGAGCTTGTAGTCGAACTTCTCGGTTCCGATCGGATTGCCGTTGGGCAGGTAGATGCCGGCGACGCGGAACGGCGTCGGCGCGCCGATCACCGCCTCGACATAGCGGGCCTGCTCATCCACCTCGTCCTCTGACAGGAACGGCAGGCCCTTGCGGACGTCCTCGACCGGGAACTTCGAGAGCAGGGCGACGCCGTTATAGGTCTTCTGGCCGTGGACGACGACGTTGTAGCCCAGGCGTTCGAAGGCCTCGGACGGGAACTTCTCGTCGACGCACTTGATCTCCTGCAGCACCGCGACGTCGGGCGCCTCGGCCTCGAACCAGCCCAGAACGCGCTCCAGGCGGGCGTTGACCGAATTGACGTTCCAGGTGGCGATGCGCATCGAGAGCTCCAGACTTGAGTCCGGAAGCTAGGGCCCCAGGCGGAGCGGCTCAAGCGCTGCTTGGCGTTTGATGCAGACCCGATCAACCGAGGTTGTTGCCCGTGTCATCCCGGCCGAAGCGAAGCACCCCCTGGGTCCCGGATAGCCTCTGCGAGGCTCCGGGATGACAGGAGTTATGAGCTGTGAACCCTGGAGCTCGCCGAGCTTAGATCGAGAAGCTGACGCCGCAGCCGCAGCTGGACTTTGCGTTGGGGTTGCGCACCCGGAACTCCGCGCCGGCCAGTTCGTCGACGAAGTCGATCTCCGAGCCCTTCAGCAAGGCCAGGGACACCACGTCCACCAGGGCCGCGGCCCCGTCGCGCTCGACCTTCAGATCGTCTTCCTCGGCGGTGTCGACTAGGTCGAAGCGGTACTGGAAGCCCGAGCAGCCGCCACCGTCCACCGCGATGCGCAGCATCAGCGGGCGGCCTTCGCTCTCGCCAATGGCCTTGATCCGACGAGCGGCGTTTTCGGAAAGCGTTAAGTCTGTTTGGGTCATGGCTGTGGAAAAGTCACCTTCGCCCTATATGAGGGTGTCGCGGCCTCTTCGGAAGGGGCCAAATCGACCAACGCGATAAAGGCGGTTTATGTCTCAGGTCCCGTACTTCGTCCCGCGCGCGCCGTACGCCGAAGATCCGTTCAAGTCGAAGGGCCGTCGCTTCAAGGAAGACGAGAGCCGCACCCGGACCCCGTTCGCCCGCGATCGCGACCGCATCATCCATACCTCGGCCTTCCGCCGCCTGAAGGAGAAGACCCAGGTCTTCGTGGCGCACGAGGGCGACAACTTCCGCACCCGCCTGACCCACTCGCTGGAAGTGGCGCAGGTGGCGCGCTCGCTGGCGACGGCCCTGGGCCTCGACAGCGACCTGGCCGAGACCATCGCCCTGGGCCACGACCTGGGCCACCCGCCGTTCGGCCATGCCGGCGAGGACGAGCTCGAGATCCAGATGCGCGACTACGGCGGCTTCGACCACAACGTCCAGACGTTCCGGGTCGTGACCGAGCTGGAGCACCGCTATCCGGACTTTCTGGGTTTGAACCTGACCTGGGAGACCCTGGAAGGGATCATCAAGCACAACGGCCCGGTCACCAATAAGCTGGGCAAGCCGTCCTGGAAGGCGATCTCCAAGTACGACAACGAATACGAGCTGGGCCTGGACAGCTGGGCCTCGGCCGAGGCCCAGGTGGCGGCCCTGGCCGACGACATCGCCTACAACAACCACGACGTGGACGACGGCGTGACCGCCGGTCTCTTCACCCTGGACGAGCTGATGGACGTGCCGCTGATCGGCCCGATCCTGTTCGCGGTGAAAAGCGAGCGGCCCGACCTCGACCCGCGCCTCACCCACCTGGAAGCCGTGCGCCGCATGATCGGGGCGATGGTCGACGACGTGATGGGCGAGACCCTGCAGCGCGCCGCCGCCAGCGGCGTCCAATCGGCCGACGACGTGCGGGCCCTGGACCACGCCCTGGTCGCCTTCTCGCCGGACATGGCCGAGGACCTGGCGCGCCTGCGCTCGTTCCTCTACGAGCGCATGTACCGCCATTGGCGCGTCAATCGCACGCGCAGTCAGGCCCGCCGTATTCTCGGCGAAATGTTCGCGCTATTCCTCAAGGAGCCGGAGGTCCTCCCGACCTACTGGTTCGCCAAGTCGCAGAACCGCGACGAAGCGGGCAGGGCGCGCGTGGTGTGCGACTACATCGCGGGCATGACCGACCGTTTCGCGATAGAAGAGCACCGCAAGCTGTTTCATCTCGACGTCTGGAACTAGGCTTCCTGAGCTTCGGGGCGGAGCGGCTGGGCGAGTTCGCCTCATCCGCATTCACGCGGCGCGAATGCTTCTGGGACGGCGCGGGCTTGGGGTAACCTAAAGGCCGGCGCGTCCGATTCGAGGCCTTCGATCCGCGCCCCGAGTTTTTGGAGCTTAGCCTAAGATGTCCGATCCGCACCGCGGGGCCTATACGCCGCCCACCGACGCGCCTCTGTCGTTCGACGCGCGTCAGCCCGTGCGCGGCGCGCGCCCGCTGCCCATGACCCTGATCATCAGCGCGGTGGTGCTGGTCACCCTGGTGGTCGGCGTGGCCCTGGTCTATCGCGGCGGCATCCGCGACCCGAATGCTCCGCCGCCCGCGGTCGGGACGCAGGTCGCTGAGATGAAGGCTCCGCCGCCGGCCAACAGCCAGCCGCAGGACCCGGCCGCCGGCCTGCAGATCTATCACAGCGAGGATGCCCAGCCCTCGGCGACCTTCGCCGCGCCGCCCGAGACGCCGCAGCCGCGTCCGGCCGTTCCGCTGCCGACCGCGCCGGTGCAGACCGCCGCCCTGCCGCCGGCCAAGCCCGCCGCCGCCGCGCCGACCATCGAGTCGCTGGCGACCGACGCCGTGGCGCCCAAGCCCGCGCCGAAGCCTGTCCAGGTCGCGGCCGCCACCCCCGCGCCGAAGCCCGTCGCCGCCGCGCCCAAGCCCGCCGCGACCGCCACGGGTCCCGCCTCGGTGCAGATCGGCGCTCTGTCCTCGCCGGCCCTGGCCGACAAGGCCTGGACCGACGCCGTGCGTCTGGCCCCCGGCCTCGCCGCTGGCAAGGGCAAGAAGGTCGAGGCCATCGACAAGAACGGCGCCACTCTCTACCGCACCTCGGTCACCGGCTTCCCGAACCGTGAAGCCGCCAAGGCCTTCTGCGAGGCGATCTCCGCCTCGGGCAAGTCCTGCTTCGTCAAATGAGCCTGCTGATGGGCGCCTCTTCCGCCGCCATTCTCGGCTGCGCCGGGACCACGCTGACGGCTGAGGAGGCCGCTTTCTTCAGGGACGTGAAGCCCTGGGGCTTCATCCTGTTCAAGCGCAACATCGCCGACCCGAACCAGGTGCGCGCCCTGACGGCCGCCCTGCGCGAGACGGTGGGGCGGCCCGACGCGCCGATCCTGATCGACCAGGAGGGCGGTCGCGTCGCCCGCCTGCAGCCGCCGCACTGGCGGACCTATCCGCCCGGCCGCGCCTATGGCGAGCTGGTCGCCAACGATCCGCTGGTCGCGCGTGAAGTCACCCGTCTTGGCGCGCGACTGATCGCCCACGACCTGCATGCCCTCGGCATCAACGTCGACTGCGTGCCGGTCTTGGACGTGCCGGACCCGCAAGGCCACGAGATCATCGGCGACCGCGCCTATGGTGACACGCCCGAGCAGGTGGCGACCCTGGGCCGCGCGGCGGCCGAAGG
>Ga0247725_1000836_pt1 | contig 18786 bp, 21 predicted proteins | sample OKSTACKMCFT3sol_FD_183021 | JGI IMG/M metagenome (GOLD analysis project Ga0247725, IMG submission 183021) | Subsurface sediment microbial communities from gas well in Oklahoma, United States - OK STACK MC-FT3-sol | ecosystem: Environmental > Terrestrial > Deep subsurface > Rock core/Sediment...
GGAAAGTCCTCCCTGCGTCCGCTGATGGCCGGCAGCAGCCCGTCGTTGCCTGATGGATCCAACCCCTCCGCTGCTATAGTGCAGTCGGCTTCTGACGTTCAGTGCAGCCGTCTTCTGAAAACGACATTGTCCATAAAACCCCTTAAAATAATTGAGATGCACTCAATTAAACATGAACTGCAACATTGTCAACATCGAAACGCCAATATAAAATCTAAGGCGCTTTTGAGTGTGGATAGAATCCCAATAAAAAAGCCCACCGAAGCGGGCTTATCTCTTTTACATTTTTCGTCGCATAGCAAATTGTTGTTGTGATTCACCCAGCTCTTCCACAAGTTTTCGTTTTGTGGCTGCGCTTTCCAACAAAAGTTTAGCTTCATGCCGATCTTCACCCCTGGAATCCACTTGGTAAGGAAGCTTGTCATCTGCGTCCCGAACAGTGGGATCGGCCCCAGCGTCCAACAGATTTCTAATACGCTCCAAATTGTTACCTTCGTACATCATCTTGTGCAGCGCGGTATCTCCAAAGTGATCTGGCGCGCTCAGGTTAACACCGAGATCTCTCATGATTTGAGCGCCATTGGCCGAGGAATTTTTCGCAATAAATTCCGCACGGCATTGATCCAAGAACGTTTCACCATCGTTGTTCGGAATACGAACCGAAGCTCCCGAATCAACAAGCCGCTTCACATTGTGAATGTCACGCACATAACTTAGTGGCGTGTCACCGTTCTCATCCTGAACATTAAAGTCGTAACCCGCAAGAGCCAGTTCATCAATTATTGCTGCACTTTCATTGTTGTTCTTTAAGTGGAAGAAGTGCCTGGGCTCTATCAAGTCGAAATATTTTTCTGCGATAAAAGCGCCACCCGTTCCTTCTCGGAATAAAGAGAGGATATGCGACTCTTTTGCGCTGGCTCCACTTTTGACCAACAGTTCAATGCGATCTGTGCCGTTAGCAAGATCTACCAATTCCTTGCCGTCACCCTTTAAAAACCCGTCACCGTAGTAATCAGACTTACGAACTGGCGCGTTCACATCGGCACCCAATTCAATCAAATCCCTCATCACATCAAGAACGTTATCACGATCAAAATTGTTGATACTCTTTGATGCAACATAAGCAAGTGGAGTCAGTAGAGTTTGACTCGCACCACCACTCACATAGAACGTCTCATTCACATCATGAGTTTGAAAATACTCTTTAATTTCCTCGCGATCCAACGCCGCGTCCCACTCACTGGTTTTGAGCAATTCATGTATTCTCATGTCAGTCATGCATCACCCCTTATATAGCCTTAAGACATCATCAATTAAGCAGAAGATTGAACCTTGTCAATACAAAAAAAAGGCCACCGTGCGGCGGCCTTAATGATGCTGGAGATCTCGTTCCTTATTAGCTTCTAAGAAATCGACTGACGCTATCCTTGCCCACAAAGAAAATTTGATCGATAGATGGGATGCACAGATCATCACCAGAACAGATGTGACCTACCCCATCATCACAATTGAGAATGATGGCAGTTTTTGTACCGGCAACAACGCGGCCACTGGGGGCAACAGACCAGTCCCGCTCTCCGCTCAGCCGCATTGCATAGCGCACGCGGATATAGGCGTTTATGGTGTTCAGTTGTGCGCCTTGAAATCGAATTTTTGCGACCGACAACGCCAGTTCCAGGGCTTGTGGAAGCTGCTCGTTGGCTATTCCATCGATCACCGCCAAGTTGTTTGCAACAACATCAAGTTGTTCGTGACCAATATTATTGATCAGATCCAGTAGGCTTGGAAAATCTTGACGTTTTCTAGTCGCCTGCTCGCCTTCATGAGTGATTTCTTGAACACTACGCGTGCGTGCGTCAATATAATGGATCGACAGGGGAACGTAGTCCAAATCGAACGCCAGACGGTCATCTTCCTCCATTGGCTCGTCTCCAAAGAAGACGACATGATTGTTCACAGCAAACGAATGGATGATGCCTTCTGGCGAAATAGATGCCTTCACATTTGAGAATGGATTTGACTCATCCAATTCTCGACCATTTTGCTTGTAAAGCAAATCCCGTCCGGCACAGATGGCTGCAATAGCACAGCGGCGAAGATCGTTTGGATCTATGTCAACGTGACGGCTTTGATAGATACCCTTTACAACAGCCCCCAGCATTGGGTCGGTTGAATCTTTAAAAATTGATCCAGCCTGGGCGCGCGCCTCTGTCATTGTGTTCGGACGCTTGTATGAATCCCCACTGGCCTTCATTCGCTCCATAAAAGACACGACGTGATTACCATCATCTTCGTCTTCCAAACCTTGCAGCAGCCTCTTGAACTCTGAAAGCTTGGAGATTAGTTCTTCTGGCGTTGATGGCACATCATCGGAAACGGAGGATGTGCCGCCATACTCTGCATTCCATTTTGCGCGGTATTCCTTGTACGTCTCGTACAGGCAAACAGACAGATCTTCGTAAGCAATGACTGCGTACTTCCCATTCTCTGGCACATCAATTTCAATTTCCGCCAATTCAGAGTGACGCATTGTGAAGGCCACAATGTTTCCATGGCGCGGGTCAACCATTCCTATAATTCCAGCATCCTGATTGAGTACCGGCTGCATATCCCCGGAATTCGCCCACGCCGATAAGATATTTCTGGATTGGTGAATAAGCCACACATAACGCTCAACCAAATTGTCGCGCGAAAGCACGTCATCTTGAGTCAACTCACCCGAATTGATCATGCGTGATGCAGACTGCATCTCTCGCTGCGCAACACCATCATCGCGCTCAAATATTTTCTTAAATTTATCACTAAGATTGGCAATACTCACTAATAACCCCTTTGTAACGCGACAGATGCTCCTGCCGCATGGTCCATTTGGTGACGCTGTAAGGTGCAACGGTTGCGGATCCAAAGCCAATCCATCCGCGTCCGAACTCCATGTTTGCCTTTTCTACAACCTGCATTGCAGGGACTTTTGGTACATGCCGGTTCAACTCTTGCGTACCCTCTGATACGTCGCGTGTCACGTCACCGCATGTCCGTTCGCGGCCCAGTTTGACAGTTGTTAATTATAACGGGCAGCGTACAATTCAATCCGCACTCACAACCACACAAGGAAATGACCGTGCGACCATAACTTTACAAGGAAAAATAATTATGGACCTATACTCAACTCTAATTCTCATCTCAGCAATGGCAATTTACGGACCCGTTGAAAATCTCAAAATCATACTTAAGATAGTCAAAGAAATCGGAAAAATCATTGGTTGATTGGAAAACTATCGGCACTGGCAAGCAGCCCAATGGACGCATTGGACTGTTGCTCTCATGACCTACAAATCAGCTCGACAGCCCAAAGTTAAAGTGCTGGATCCGCCTCATTCCGCGTCACGGCGAGAACTTCACCCGTCCGTCCATCCACAATGCCGACGGCAATCAGGTCACCCAGCACCACCGATTTCTCAATGGCGAAGCTCCCAGGGCTGTCCATCGTAGCGGCATGAACATCGGTTCCTTGAGCCAGATATGGGCTTCGCAGCCTGTACTGGAACACCAACATTGCGTGTGGCTTCACGTCTCGCGCCTGGTTCGGATCCATGAGCATGGACATTGCCTTTGACCCATACGCGCTTTTGAAGCGGTGGTACGGAAGCTTTCGGTGAAATGCGTCCATCTGCTCGCTGGTGAAGCCTACGGATGCTGCTTTTCCAGTGGCATGTAACCCATCCACGCTGACACCCAAAGCATTGGTCATCACTCGGTCGGAAATCACGCTGTCCCATTCATCGGAGACAACATCCCTCACAGTGATCCGCCCATGAGCCGTACGGAAAATGCGGGTGCCGGAGGCTGCTTCCACATTGGCCCACAGCGTTTGCGAGTCTGCGTCGTAGTCAAAGAGCGCACCATCGCCTTTGGAGGAGACGCACAACTGCCCATCTTTACCTGGAACATCAAGCGAGCCGATGAACTCGCGTAGCTGTGAGTCGTGCCGCTCCGTGGATGTGAATTCATCCTTGAGGGGCGTGTGAGCGAGCAGTTCTACAAGCTCACGGGTTGGATGTGCTCCAACAGTTGATCCAACGATCAAATTGCACCGCTGTGATAGGGGAAGCGGTGCAGCGTGTGCGCTGCCGACACCTAAGACAATAAGAGCAAGCCATTTCATCGGGAAAAATCCTTTTATTGATCCAACCAGCCAGGGCGTCGGTAGAAGCGTCCGCGCTCCAACAACTTATCCAGCCTTGTCACCCTCTTACTTGCCGCCAATCGTGGGGCTCTTTTCTTGAACTCGGCGAACGCGTGCTTTGCGTCATCCAAGTCCCCCTGCCCCATATACCACTCGACAATCGTAGTAATGAAGTAATCATTGACCGGCTGTGATGCATCCATTGCCTTGAGAACTTCACCAAAACGGCCAGTCTCGCCACGATAGGGATCAAGCTCGTACTGCAATTGTTGAGCGGTCAGCGCCGCCTGAAATATTTCTGACGCTGGCTTCTTGCTACCAACAAATGCATAAAAGGGTCGGATTGCTCTTTTCTTGTCGTTCTCTTCTTTGAGTGCATCGTAGTCCATGCCCCTGTAGAAGCTTGATTGATTGAGCAATCTCGTGTTGTACATCTCAAGCATCTGCTCAAAAATGCTGTGGATGTGTGCTTCTGACAGGCCCACTGCTAGGACGACAACACGGTATTCGCCGCCCAATCGCTCGCGAACGAACCATTCCCAGGCAATGCCACCGTTCTTTTGCCACGCGTAGGGGCCACGACCGTAACCGGCGTAGAACGGCACGCCCTCTGCGTCCACGTGCAGCCAGGCGTAGTGCTTGTGGTAGTGCGGCAACATCATCCATTGAGTCTGCGAGACACACGCCTCTTGGGTGTACGACGCAAGCAAAGGCACTTCAACACTGATCTTGCTCACACCAGATGCCTTGGCTTGAGCGATCAGTTCTTCAATATCAACAATCTTGAACGTCACCGCGAAATCTCCCTTTTCATATGCCGCCGCTTCTACCCTTTAAGCCTGTCCGGAATGTGGTTCACGCCAAATGAGACGGACACTGCGTCGCCCTTCTTCTCTCGCTGCTCTTCTGCGCGGTGCATTGCAAGGCACAGATACACGATTGCAGAACGTGCCATGGTCAAGACACGCAAGGCTTTGCTTTGAAACTCTTCCAAGGTCATCTGCTCCGACAGACGATCGTGATGCATCGATGTTTCATCAACCTCGGAGCGTGACCAGACAATTTTGAAGAACCGATGTTCTAGAGCGTTGCGCACGACGTGAAGTTCTTGAGCGTCCGGAGATGCGTTATTCCTAACATCTTCATTAAAGATGTCCTCGGACAAGCTGTACAAGGCGTGCAACCAAATATTATGGCTGCTTTCAAACTCTGGACGAATGACTGACTCAACATTCTTCTTGGCCTCAGTCCGCCAAAGTCGTGCGAAGTCAGCCGATTTACGCTTAGCACCAATCTCCCAGCGGTCACACACAAAGAACGCCACCTTGTCCAGTAGCGAGTACGCCGCACGATAAGCGGTCTTTACTTGCTCAATGGCAATGCTATAGCGCGCGCTATCGGCGTTGGATGACAAAAGAACATCACGGTCGGCCATATGCGTCTTCTGGTCATCCAGCCCAACAAACAAGCACCATCTGGCGTAGATGTATTCCTGTTTCAGTTGGTTGAACGCAGCTAGATACGAGATCCCCACCCCATCGGCACGGTGTGTTGGGAGAGAGAGGGAGTCTGTCGCGGCCACCGGCTTGGTGTACGCATCGTTCATGGGGTTGAGGAACAATCGGTTGTCCAAACACCAGCGGCGGTAACGCTTCTCTTGAGCGCTTCGTCCTAGTGAAAAGTCGTCCATCCATGCAAAGTCCGGATTGCTCTCAACACCGTACTCATCCAAGCCAAGTTCAACGGCTTCAAGTATCAGCCGAAAGCGCTCTGCGGCTTCTACGAACGTTGCACCGTGAGCGCCGATAGCAACCGCCTCACGCAGTTGCGCACGGCCTTCAATGTTGATCCACTCCCTGTGACCCACGTCATACAGGTTGCTGGCATAGAAGAACAATGCACACGCCATGTTGCCTTGAGCCATAGCAAGCGTCGGGTCCAGAGCTAACGCTTTGCGCCAGTGTTCCAGGGCGTCATGAATTCGCCCCGTCTTGTTGAACGCGTTACCCAGGTTGGAATGGACCTGCGCGCGGAACTCAGCGGGATGCAGGGGAAAGCCAGCATGTGCAATGGCCGACCGCAATTCATAGATCTGTGCGGTGTTGTCCGGCTGGATCCACGACAGCGCGCTCTCATCCGTATGACGGTGGATGTACAACCATCCCAAAGCATTGGCGTGGAAGTAATGCAGCATGCACCCATGCCGCTTGTCATCCAGTTCCCCACACCTACCAATCAGCTCAATGCATTTTTGCATCAACTCAAGGTCGTTCGTGACATGGGCCGCGTCGATCAGCGCGCCGAGTTGATCCATAAACCGGGCGGTGATCTTTCCTGCTGCTGCACGGAACGATATTTGCTCAGCCAGGGCGAACATCTGTTCGCGTGTCAAATGTATGGCGGTCAATGCGCTCTCCGAACGCGTGCGTGTAGCATGGGGGCTTTACCGTCCATTACACACCGTCATGAGCCTAATTTCGACTGTTTTGATTTTGGCTGCAGCTGCGCATGCCCAGCCCCCGCTTGCTGTGGACTCTACGGTCCTGCTGGCGGCCTATACCCGTGACGCCGCTGCTGCCGACAGGCGCTACATGGGTCAACGGCTGCGGGTAACTGGCGTGGTTGCCGAGGAGCCCACGCTGTACCGGCGCTCGCCTCTTCTGAGCTTTGAAGGCACGGGGATCCACGACCGGCCCGTAGCTGTGCTGGACCCGGCGCGCAAGGATGAGTTGGCCGGTTTGCGCAGTGGGCAGTCAGTGACGCTCGATTGCCTGGGCAACGGACACGTCTCCGGCACGCCGATGCTGAAAAATTGCGTGAGGGTGCCAAAACACCCCTAACCACTGCCGCTTGTGTTGTGGATGGTTCGTCAACCGAAATCTTGGTGGTTGGCGTGGCGTCAGCGACCCACAACTGCCGGTTACGCTGACTTCCAACGGCTTGTGCCCGTCATTTTTTTGGCCTATACCTACGTCACCCCTTCCACAAGGAGACAACGATGGCTAAGAAGAAAGTGGTGCCCAAGAAGTTCCATGACATTGACGAACGTTTCATGCATTCCATGGCGCGGATTGCAAAAGATCATGAGGACGGTGCAAGCCTTACGAATATCGCCATGACTTGCAACAGCAAGGCGAATGGCATTGACATTGATATTGATGAGGCGTTCTTGAAAAAGGTGCTGGCATTGCGTGAGTGCAATCGCACCCACACCATGTACACAATTCGCGACCAAAAGAACACGCAACGCATCATCAAGGAAGTCAAGTCGGAACCGGCAGAGGAACTGCCGATCTACTCGGAAGACGAACTGGACTGCATCACAGTAATCTTTGATGAGTGACGCCCAGCCATCTTTCTACGCCCGCGCAAGCGGGCATTTTTATGTCCGATGAACTACCTTGCTCTTAGCTTCGCAAAAGCAATCAATGCTGTCTCCGTGTCATGCAATCTTCTGCGGTACTGGCTGCGCACTTGGGCAATTTGCTGCGGCGTGATGTCGGCGGTGGCCTTTTCAATTTTCAAATTGATCTGAGCCATTTTCCGTTCAAACTCGTCCGCGCCCATCCGCCCATTGATGACTTCAAGATAGACCTTTGACCGCTCATCAAATATCGCGCGAAGTTCCTCGCTGTGCGTTGCCAGCCCCGCCAACATGACATTGGACGTGCCAGCCACTTTCAACACCCATTGCATGTCGCTTTTGCTTTTGACGGCGGGGATCAACTTCGCTTCAACATGAGTTGACATGCCCAGGCCCAGCGACACTAGGACGATTTGCTGATCAAGCGAAGGCAACTCCTTCACCCACGCGGAGTTCACCGGCCAGTTCTCAGAATCTTCGGGCGGAATGTCGGACGCCATGGCTCCCTGCGTTAGCGCGAACATCAAAAATACAAGAACCACAAAATTGCGGTGAAAGGTACTCACGGATAATTCCTTTTAGACATTCATCAATTTGGCTTGGAACAGCCCCGCTGGACCCAGGTGATAATACGTGCATCACAGAGTTCATCCTCCTGCCCTTCAACCATCGTCATACCAGACGGCGGCGAACTCCACATGCGCTTGAGAACATATGTTGGATCAACGCCCATCTCTGACGTGTAGTTGAAGATTGCCTGATATATCGGATGTCCCACCGGCACAGCCGTCCCGTTTTCATCTGCGACTTGATGAAAGCCCAAGTCCCCGTATGGCGACCAATTGACTCGCTCCACGCCCCCCATAAAGACTAATGGGCACGCGGAATAGCAGTTGTTCCACAATGATGTCTCCAATCCCTTGCTGCGGATGTACCGTCCGGCTGCAATTGCTTCGAGCACATATCCACCTCCGCTCCCCAAAGCGACTTGCTCAACCTTTGGATTGGCTTCAACTGCGTCAGATACTTTTTGTGCAAAGCCTTTTTCGATATCCCCCAGCACTTGCAGCACTCTGCCCTCAGCTCTAATCACGTAGAACGACGACTGTCCTACTTGCTCGATTGATGCATCTCTAGGGATGCCAAATCGACCCACACAGTCCAAGTTCCATTCAATTACGCGCTCATGGTGAGCCTGCCCAATGATGCCGTTCGCCACACTGTTAAAGTTGCTCAACGAGACAGCCATAACGCGCAGGTCTTGGGCGTTCTCAGTCGTGGCGGTGACGTAATCTGGATCGTACGTCATCACGGTTCCAGCAATATATTTATCCTGCTTTAGCAGCCGCCCAAGTACGTAACAAGAATGCTCGGGGATATGGTACTCGTTGTAGTACGTCCCTACATGGTTGTAGTCGTTGATTGCGTTTGCGGCCGCCCACAACTTATCTTGCAGCGCCTTCTTGTCTTTCATCTGACGGTAAAGATCCTGGACCACTTCGGACACATCGGTAACGTCAGCGGAAGCTGCCGCCTCGGGCGCAGGCTCTTCCGCTGGCTGCACTTCTACAACAGGAGCAGGGTCTGTCACGGCAGGCGGTGAGATGGGAGAGGCCGGAGGTGGCACCGACTGATCGCAAGCACCCAAAATTGAAATGCTGACAAGCGCGAAGATCTGTTTAATTTTATTGGCACACAAGCCAATTGATCCGATACCGAATATCCATTTCATTAAAACCCCCTTGTTGAAACCCACCACTGCGTTTGTGAGCCGACCATCCAAAGCCACGCATGGTGCAGCCCTATCTGGCAACCAGTATCTCATCCCAGCGGGTCGTAAAGGAACGCGACAGATGCTCCTGCCGCATGACCCATTTTGGGGCACCGCCTGGACCCGTACTGGACGACGCAAACGACACACTGCCGCGCCCGAACTTGTGGTTGGCCGCGTCCAAAGCCTTCATCAGCGCCTCGGATTTCGGGTTGCGCACCGGGGCAAACAGATCCGCCTGTTGCACATGATCGGCGCTCAGATCCACCAACCCCACCCCAGCCTTCTTCCACGCAACATGGGGGCGGTACATCGCAGCGGTTGCCGTCTGCGCCGCCTCCAAAATGATACGGGTGTCGGCGGTTGGTGCCACCAGTCGAACGGTTCGCGATGGGTGGTATTGCTGGGTGTTCCCGAACGGGTTGGTGTGAAAGAACACCCACACTCCGTGCGCTGTGAGGTGGCGGGCGCGCAACTTCTCGGCGGCACGCTGAGCGAAGGTGGCCACCGCTTGTGCCAGGTCGTCGTGTGTGTGGATTTCGCTGCCGAATGAGCGGGACACCATGATCTGCTGGCGCTCGGGTTCTTCCTCCTGCAGCTCGGCGCAGCGCACCCCATTGAGTTCGGTTTGCGTGCGCACCAGCACCACTCCGTAGCGGTCCTGGATGCCTCGTGGATCTGCGGACACCAAATGGGCGGCTGTGGAGATGCCTTCGGCCATCAGGCGCGCGGCAAACTTACGCCCCACGCCCCACACGTCGCCAATGGGGAAGTTGCCCAGGTCGGGTCGTCGCACGTTCCACACGCCCTGCTCGGTCCCCTTGGCGATCTTGTTGCCCATCTTCGCTAGGGTCTTCGTGGGGCCGATCCCAACGCAACAGGGCACGCCCACCCACTTCAAAATACGTGCGCGGGCCTCCATGGCAATCTTGCGCCGATCCTGCGCACGGATCCCGTCAAAGGACACGAAGCTCTCATCAATGGAGTAGACCTCCACGTCGGGAAACAGATCGCGCAGGATCGTTGCAATGCGCGCGGAGATGTCTCCGTACAGCGCAAAATTGGCGCTTCGGACATGCAGTTGCTTGCGGATGTGCGAGGGAATTTGGTGGATTGGTTGCCCCATTCCAATGCCAAGTGCTTTGGCTTCGTTGGAGCGGGCAATGGCGCATCCATCGTTGTTGGACATCACAACAACCGGAACCCCACGCAACTTGGGGTCAAAGATGCGCTCAACGGAACAGTAGAAGTTGTTCCCATCCACCAAGCCGATCAATGGTTGCGCAACAGACATCACATCCTTCTTCTTGGCTTAGGGGTGTCATCTTGCGTCAGCCCTGCTTCCGCAAGCGCCTGGGCGATATTGGCGGCTTCTCGCTCGGCATTCCGACGTTCACCCTCACGCATTTCATCAATTATTGACTTAAACACCGGCATGAACTTTGGACGAATGGTTTGCATATGTTTAATGGACAGATAGTTATTCGGATCCTCTATGCGAAGACCCCAAGCTAGCAAATCAGAAATTACGCCAGCCTTAAAATGTTCGCAATGTATGGCGCACCACAAAAATGGCCAAATCTCAACCGGCTCGCAGACTGAAAAATCATATCCCTTGTTGCGCATTATTTTTGACAACCTGTGCAGTCCACTCAAGCCCCCCCCTTCTGCTCTGTCTTTGCCCGCCAGCAACATCAGCATCCCATCAAAGTTCAAAGAGAGCCGATGCTGAATGATTGCGCGCAGAAGATCCTCCATGCGCGGATGGCAGTCGATATGTTGAGACAGATCAAGAAGAAGTAGCTCACTGTAGCAATGAACACCTAAAACACCCTGCCCCACCAATTCAATTGACGTTTCAACGTCAAGGTTGCCAACCGTGTTGACAAAAAACTTTTCATGTATGCGCGAGAAATCTGCAATATATTTTGCAGCGACCCTTAAAAGATCCGAACGGGAAACTGATGTTTTTTCCGTAAAGCTAACAGCACAATTAAACACGCGTGCCGCTTCGTAGCGATAGATTGACAAGTAGTCATCTGCTTTCGCCAAATCCCCCTCCACCACAAGATTAGCAACATCCTGATGATAGCCCAATAGGACCAAAGAACTTCTTATTTCGTCAGCACCACTATCACGCACACAATCTTCTACGGCAGCAACCTCTTCAACTGCCACAGGCAATGCAACGACCGGCTCAACGGCTACCCGCGCAAATATCCCCTTAAGTTTTTGAAAAAAACCCATGACACCTCCGTTATTTGCCTTCAATACATTCAAGCAAACACAGGTGCCAATATTGTCAAGCGGAAAATTACATCTTTCTTTTCGGCTTAGGGGTGTCATCTTGAGTCAGGCCAGCGTCTGCAAGTGCCTGGACGATATTGCCGGCGTCACGCTCGGCGATGCGACGTTCGCCCTCATCTATTTCAGAATTGATGTGTGCCGCCATCTCCGACAAGCCATGTTCCGTCGGACGCTCAACATACACACCCCACTCGATCAAGTCTGAAATCAACCCAGGACTGGGATTGGGGTGAAAGAATGTCTCTGGTGCTACAGGAAGACCGCCGTGGAAGTCGTAGCCATTCTTCTGCATGATCCGAAGAACATTGTGGACGGCTGACGCCCCATTCTCTAGTGGCGGGCGAGTCAGTTGATTAAGCACCTTGAGGTGGCTCACATTCCAGCGCCGACGAATAATTGCGGCCATCAAACTTTCAATTTCCGATTGACGTTTGCACCACACAGACAATTCAAAGAGAAGGCATTCAATATCCCAGCATCTATCAAGCACGCCCGAATTAACCAACTCGATTGACGTTTCCACGTCCAGATTGAAAGCTGCATTGTATAAGAATGCATCCCGTATGACTTCAAACCCAGCAACGTTTGCAGCACTCTTAAGAATGCCCGATGCTGAATTATTGAAATGCGAGTTGTACATAACAGCACTATCAAAGATGTCCCCGGCCTTTTTTGGCTTGACCGACAAGAATAATTGAACTGCTCTTACACCGCACGCAACAATTAGACAAATCAAGAGTCGATCAAAAAAAGCAATTACAGAAATCAATAACTCAAGGGACTTCCCATGAATATATGACCTAAACGATGAACACATCCCCATAGCGCCCCCCGTTATTTGCCTTCAATACATTCAAGCAAACACAGAAGCCAACATTGTCAAGCGTGCCGGGTAAACGACCACGTGACCACTCCCCACAGATCCAATTCAATGTCGGGCGGCACGATGATGGGCGGGATGTCTTCTGCGGACGAATGCAGTTCAAATCGACCCCGCCGCTGAACCAATTTCTTGACCGTGAACCCACCCTCCCAGTTCACCAGCACTATGTCGCCGGGACGTGCGGTGCGTGACCGGTCCACAATTAGGGTGTCCCCAGGTTGGATCCCAAAGCCCACCATCGAGGTGCCGGTGTCGGCTTGGGCAAAGAACGTGGCAATAGGGTTGGAGATGCAGTGCTGGTTGAGGTCCAGCCCATCACCTGCCCCGTAGAAGTCCTCTGCGGGGCTTGGGAAGCCACACGTGACGTTGACCGGCAACAGCGGCGAGGTGGCCGCAGCAGGCTCAGGGTGGGCTTTGACGGTGGTCTGGCGGGCCATGGGTGCAGGCGGGGTTGATGGCCCGGTATCCTACACCCGCCGTTAGCAGGATTACTAACATCTCGCGCTGAACGTCTTCACCGAGCGACCATGGTGCGGAAAGCCCTGTCCTCGTCGGCCCCCTCGTAAGAACCAAGTCGCCGCAAGCTTTCCAACAATGCGCGGCCAGCGATGATTTCACCGATCTGCCTTAATTCGTCAAATGACTTCGTTCGGTCCACATGAGTTCCATGTAAAACCCCGGAACGACCGGCTTGCTTGTACAACCTAAAAACGACCACCTTCAAGGTTAGGCTCTCTCCATAACCTTCAATCACGCTCTGGTCCTCTTGTTTTTCGAGAAGAACCAGCAACATATTCAGTATCCCGTGCTCTTCCCCGCCACCAGATAGTACATCCAAGGCGGTACCAATTTTAGCTACAGCAACTGCATCATCAGGCTCTCGGCAGCCCTCCGCGTACCAGTTGAGCGCCGTGGACCATCGCTGGCAGAGCTTTGGATTTCTCACAACCCCTTGATTGAGAAGTCCAAATACCACTTTGTCAATTGACCCCTGGAAGTCATTAAAGCAGCGTCTCAGACTTACAATTTGCGAACTAGTGAGGCGATACGGGAGATTGGGCTCGCTATCAATCCCAAGAAAACCGTCCATTTCGTAAAAAAATGGCGCGTAAAGGGGGCGAGAATTCCAGTCGAAAATTCCTTGCTTCTTGAAAACAGCCGGAACGCGATGGAGCAAAGAAAGGATATCCAAGCAACACTGCGCAACAATCCGGCCAAACTTTCTTGAAAAGGCGGTCTCGAAGCCATCAACAGTCACTCGGAGAACAGCGCCACTGTTCCCCAATGCATACCTAACCGTCTCAGAGATCTCCTCGGAGCGTCGATTCAATACTTGCGCCCCAACACCAAGTACGGCTTGCTTCCACGCAGGATCCAACTCTTCACGATTGGGATCGGGGTTGACATGCACCTGCTCAATCCACTGACGAACCGTAATCAATTCAACCGGGCCCATGGTCAGTGGACCGGCTTTCTCGAACCCAGTTGTTGCGATGGGAAACACATGCGTGACGCGACCAGCACGCTTGTCGATCTCTGCCTCAAGCCGTTCTTTTAAAGTTTTCTTAGTGGATCGCATCACGCTTGCTTCTCCCGCGATCAGGACTCCCTCAAAAAATGCATGAGCGACCACGACCCGCAGCATTCGAATGAGATCATCTTGTTCGATCCGTTTCCGTGGCAGGTCACGGTTCCTATGTAGCTCCCGACCAAGCTTGGTGAGCGAAACCAAGGCAGCGCTTGTGAAATGACACTGAACCTCACCAACAGCAACAAAATTGGGGAAATCCTGCTCCGAAAACCAATCGAAGTCTCCACAATTGGCCCGATGAAGCTCACGGATCAATAATCCAAGTTCATTCTCTAGCATACGCAATCACTCAGGAAGCCGCGTACGGTAAGGGGCAAGCTTCACAAATCCGTCCTGCTCAAAGCCAACAATTTTGGACGTAAGCGCGTACTGATTGAGATAGATCTTCACTGGATGATCCTCAACGGTTGCCCAAGGGCGAGCAAAGCCGTAGGCCACCGCGTCCTTCTCACCTTCGGAGCGGAACTCAAGCCGGTCGTGCCGGTAGTGCAGGCCAGCGACTTCGGCGTCGTCACTCCCCCCACAGGCCATGATCAACTCACGCTCGGAACCGGCGCTCAGAGCTTTGAAGTCATCCAGGGCGAACGGCGGCAGTTCGTCAAACCACTTCACCCGTCGTTGATCGCGACTCAGAAGCACACGATCCGCAATCGCGTCCACCACCTGCCGCAGTGCCGCGATGTCTCTGCCCTGCTGGGTGGACTGCTCACGCAACTCACGGATCACCCGATCCCTGGACGCCACGACATTGAACAAGACCACCAGTACAAGCCCGAGTACCAAGAACCCAACAAAACCAGCCATAGCGCCCCCTCCCTAGAGATGCCAGTCTAGCGGCTTGTTGGGCGAAGACTGTAGGCCCAGATATGATGGCTACTGGCCAGTGGACAAGGATCGTGCAATGAACACAGATGACCTTACGGACCGGCAGTTGCTCGATCTCCATTGCACCGTGATGGACGCATTGAGGCAGCGCGGGGTCATACGTTCATCGAACAACCCTGTGGCCGACTACACAGAGACATTGGTGGCGCGCGCGATCAATGCCACGCTGGCGACAGGATCCCAAGCAGGCTTCGATGCTGTCGGTCCAGACGGAACGCGGTATCAAATTAAAGGCAGGCGACTGACCGCAGCCAACAAAAGCACGCAATTGAGCGCGTTGCGGAACTTACAGTCCAATCCCTTCGATCAACTCGCCGCAGTGGTGTTCAACAGCAACCTGCACGTTGAGTACGCTGCACTGATCCCATTGGATGTGGTTCAGAGATTGGGGCGATACCGTGCGCATACCAACAGTCACACGTTGTATTTTCGGCGCTCGCTTTTGGATGAGCCAGGCGTGATCAATATTACGGACTTGATCATTGAGGCAACATCCGCCGCCAAGCCACAATCGAGTGGAATTTGATCAGTCAATCACTATTGGAAATATGCACGTAGAGATCATGAGACATCATTTCACAAAGATCATTGAGAACAAGGCGCGCACAAAGCCGCCCGAATTGCAGAACTACCGGATGACCAACACTATCGCTATCACGTACAAGGATGCGAACACACCAAGCCCAAAGTATTTTGTGCTGACGTGCTTCTTGAACGCCGAAACGATGAGCGACGCCACTGCCGAAGCAGCCGAGCGAAACTTGACCGTACTGCAAGTCCTAACGCCTGTGTTCGATGCCATGTTTCAAGACACGACATATCGTCCTGCAACAATGGTCCGATCCGTTCTAAACAATTTTGAAACAGGTATCGAACTCTGCGAGGATGTTGCAACGTTTGAAGACATCCCCGCAGACGCTCGATATACGGGCTTCATGGGATCGTGCTATGGACGTGAGTACATCCACTTGGTCTACAAGTTGTTGCACACCGACACCGAGATAATCCCTTCTACTGTCACAGTCTGAACAATGTGATCGATGAACGAAGCTGGCTTACGAAAACACTTCGCCATCGATCCTTCACTTGACCACAAAGGGCTTCTTGATTGTAGACGGCCCCAGGCTCTTAAGATAACCATTGTTGGTGTTAGAACTGATGGACGCCGAAGGCTGCTCACCAGCCAGATCAAACACTTTCAAAATTAGACCAGTGCGAACGTTGATGACAGCCAACTTCTTGAGGGATGCGGTTACCAGTGTTTGTTTTTCTTCCGACTCAAAGGGCCAATCAATTTTCGGGAACTCATACTCAGAGTGGTTACCCACATACGGGCGAACCACACCGTACAAGTACACTACGTCAATATCATCCTTTTGAGCGCGTGCATCAGCACCACTCATATCCACATCAGCTCTCAGTGAAAACTCCTTGTACGAAAGCCCTGGAAGCTCCCCGGCGTCCACCACTGATTGCTTATCAAAGGCCACGTAATAGGCGTCGCGTTTCTTCTTTGTGACAGACACAGACACACCATAGGCGTTGCTTGCGTCGTAGACGCTTGTGCGAACGTTTCTCTCACCCCCGTAGACTTTGGCGATATCATGGTATTTCTCGCCATCAAACCATCGGCTGCTGTACGTACCAAGCGTGCGCACCCGAAGAACTTGTGCGTCCGCGTCGAAGTCATCTGTCAAACGCGCACCGGCACTGATCACACACAGATGACCGTCTCGCAATGCAGATGGCTTCGTGGACAGCACGTTCTCCGTACGCGCCTTGAACTCATCGTTGGTTTCGTACTGATCTTTGGGCGGGATACTTCCTATCGCCGCAACCACAGCCATGACAGAGTGCCCCTTGAAGTTGGGACCGAGCCTCATTCCCTCCTCCAACACGCAGCCTTGTGTCAAAGGCATGAAGCCTCCGGCTGGGGTTTGGGCTTTGGATTTAGGCGCACCAACAGCAGCGGGAATTACAGCCATCCCGATGCACAACAGCATCAAACGCTTGAACACTGATAACTCCTCGACATACAGCCCGCTTGCTGCGGACTGTGCCTAATTTGAAATATTAACCCAGGATTAGGTAGGCAACTCCAACAACGACTGCGCCGATGACAAAATAGCGCCAGAACGTTGCCTTTTGGATGCGCTGCCCCTCAGCAACGAACTGTTTGAACGTGGATACGCGAAAGGCGTGCATGGAATGGGCAATCATCAAGATTGCAGTCAAGTAGGACTCGTCACTGTCAAAGCTGGACTTGTACTGCAAATCCCTAAGCAGCAAGTTAACAACAGCGCCAGATGTGGCTTTTGATTTTGGGTCGTTAACCTGCTGCATCGTCAGCATCGTAAAAGCGTGCGCTGCGTCAGCGGCGTCTTTGAACGAATAGTTGAACTCACCACGGTTGAACGAAAGCGCTACACCGTTCAAGCGGCGTGCAAAGAATTCGGAAAATTCCTTGTTGTGCGCACGCACAACAACTTGGCTTGCGGCAAACGCAGCCGCTACAGTCTGCGGATCTGCCCCAGGCTCATTGGCCTTGTCCATTAGCGTTTGAAGCCGCACAAGATCCTGTGCGAGCTCTGGCGTCATCTTCATACGGTCTTCCTTGCCCCTAGTGGCGTGATGATAGCCCACAACACGGCTATTGGGCAGATCCCCTCTAAGTCTTAAGGCGCTGAAAGACTTACACCCAACAGCGCTAAACCCCCAACTACATCCGCCGCACCTGCTGTGAGCGCTGCACCTCAGTGGGTGTCTGCTCAGCGGCGCTCACGTGCTGCTGCAATCGCAAGCGTTGGAACTCATCATCCAAATTGTTTACCACCGAAACATATTCGGCAGCGGATTGAATGGGGATAATGAAATCTGAGTTGCGCTCCACTACATAGAAAGGTGCGGCTGAGCCAATAAGGCTTGCACCTTGGCCATCCGAGTTTAAATATTCATGAGTGCACACATAATGACTATCACCAATGACGTGGACATATGTATCGTCAATCATTTCAAATGTCATTACGGCATCACGCAGGGAAACAGGGATGCGCGTGTGGTCCACTTCATAACCCAGGTCGTACACCGTGGAGTCGATGACTTCTTCAAACGCACTTGTGACGCACTCGTACAACCAATCGTTGGACTCATCTTCACTCATAAGAGAGTTTGGGCCATCGAAGTGCAAGCCGCGATCATTAAGGATCGCGTCAAACCATGCAACGCACCCATCTCCGTCTTCATCAATGTACTCAACTTTGCAGACAACGCTCAGTTGCTCAATGATCAATCGATCCTCTTCATCCTCGTCAAACGACATGGAGGGATTGAACGCAGTGACCTCAATGATTTCCAGATATTGCCCATCACCTTCATCATAAATGTCTTCATTGTCGTACATAAACACCCCTTAAATTGATTGAGATACATTCACTCAAACACAAGAACCAACATTGTCAACAACCCAAAGCGTAATTCTTCTTTGGATGCACGACGCCAACTCAAATCTTGCGTGATTTCTTTGGGGTGGACTGTGCATTGAGAACTGCACGTTCCAACAGGATCCTCTGTCGTTGCTCAGGTGTGCTTTGTGCCAGGGCGTCAATGAAGGGCCACAATGAATAGATAGGCCGAGGTTGCGACTCCAACGGACGCTCGTCAACGCGAACACCCAGCTGACCTGCCCCCCGTTTTCCGGGCCAACCTGATCTTAGTAGAGTCCGTCTCACAAGAGGACGGACATGAAGAAGCGATACACCGAAGAGCAGATCATCGGCTTCCTGAAGCAGGCGGCCGCCGGCAC
>Ga0247725_1000839_pt1 | contig 18740 bp, 23 predicted proteins | sample OKSTACKMCFT3sol_FD_183021 | JGI IMG/M metagenome (GOLD analysis project Ga0247725, IMG submission 183021) | Subsurface sediment microbial communities from gas well in Oklahoma, United States - OK STACK MC-FT3-sol | ecosystem: Environmental > Terrestrial > Deep subsurface > Rock core/Sediment...
TTTGACCTGCTGTCCCTCCCGCACCAGCAACCTGCGGTTATGTCCGTAGGCGCTTACGTAGGCATCGCTGTGTTTGATGATCACCAGTTCACCGTAGCCCCGTAAACCACTTCCGGCGTACACAACGGAACCATCAGCCGCAGCCAAAACAGGCTGGCCCAATTCTCCGGCGATATCAATTCCTTTATTCAAACTCCCGTTTGAGGAGAATTTGCCGATCAGCACGCCATTGGCCGGCCAGGCCCAGCCCTTGGCCGAGCGTGGCACCGGCTGCACCTTGCCGGCCGCGGCGGGAGTGCCACTGGCCACCGGAGGCCGGCTCGCCGGCTGCGGCGGCGCAGTCTGCAGCGGCGGCTGCGCCTGTACCGGGGGGCGGGCGGCGGTCTGCGGCACGCTGGTCACCGCAGGCCTGCTCGGCTGGGCAACCACCGGCGCGCCGCCCTGCTGGGGCAGGTCGAAGCGGATGCGCTGCCCCGGGCGGATCACGTAGGGCGCGGGGATATTGTTGCGCGCAGCCAGGGCTTTCCAGTCCCAGCCGAAGCGAAAGGCAATGGAGTACAGGGTATCGCCGCGCTGCACCGTGTACTGGCCGCTGGTGGCCTGCGGGCGGGCGGCCTGCGCGCTACCCTGGGTGCGATCCACCACCTGTACGCTGTTCGACGACTTGCTGCTGCAGCCCGCCAGTAACGCGGCGAAAACCGCGACGGCCAGAGCCTGGCGCTTGCGCTGCTGTGTGAGACTCACCCCGTGCTCCCGTGTCGGTGCTGCATGTATTGGTGCGCGCATTGTGCCGGATTTATTCGCCGGCACCAGCCGCCCGTTGCTTGCGCCCGGCCAGCCACTCCAGGCCGAGCACCAGCGCCACGCCAGCCACGGCGAGCAGGATGGCCGCCAGCAACTGGGCGTCCTGGCCGCTCTGCTGGGCGAACTGCAGCGGCCAGAGGTTTTCCTGCAACAGCGGCTGCTGCTGGCCGTGGCTGTCGAGCTGCCAGGTCAGGGTCTGTTTCCAGGGCCAAACCTTGTTCAGAGAGCCCAGCATCAGGCCGGTGAGGAAGGCCAGGGTGAGGTCGCGAAAACGCGCCAGCAGCCAGCTGAGCAGACGGGCGAAGCTGAGAATGCCGACCAGGCAGCCGGCGGCGAACACCGCCAGCACGGCGATATCGAGGTTCTTCACCGCGCCCAGCACCAGGCTGTACAGGCCCATCAGCACCAGCAGGAAGCTGCCGGAAATACCCGGCAGGATCATCGCGCAGATGGCGATGGCCCCGGCCAGGAACAGGCTCAGCGGGTCATGCCCCCACTGGATGGGCGAAGCCACGGTGATCCACCAGGCGAAGGCGCCGCCGAGCACGAAGCTGAGCACGCGGGTCCAGTTCCAGCGTCCGATCTCGCGCGCCACCAGGTGGCTGGAGACCAGGATCAGGCCGAAGAAGAACGACCAGACCGGGATCGGGTGATGTTCCAGCAGCCAGGTGATCAGGCGCGCCAGGCTGAACACGCTGGTCAGGATGCCGCTCAGCAGCACCAGCAGGAAGGTCGCATTGGCCATCTGCCAGGCCTTGACCACACGCCCGCGCAGCAGCTGCAGGGCCGCCTCGGGAATGCTGGCGATGGAACGCAGCAGCTCGTCATAGATGCCACTGATGAAGGCGACCGTGCCGCCGGACACGCCGGGCACGACATCGGCGGCGCCCATGGCCATGCCCTTAAGAAACAGCAGAAGGGGATTCTTCATGGTGCTTTCCGTAGCGATAGAGATCAGGCCAGGGGCCCGTTGAGCAGTGGCACGAAGCGCACCAGATCCAGCACGTGACGGGAGTAGCCGTCCTCTTCGCGGACGATCAGCAGCAGTTCCTGCACATCGCCCGCGCCCACCGGAATCACCAGGCGACCGCCGATGGCCAGCTGGTCCAGCAGCGCCTGCGGCACCTCGGCGGCGGCGGCGGTGACCATGATGCCGTGGTACGGACCGAGGGCGTTCCAGCCTTCCCAGCCATCGCCCCAGCGGAACACCACGTTGCGCAGCTTGAGCTCGACCAGGCGCTCCTTGGCGCGGTCCTGCAGGCTCTGGATGCGCTCCACCGAGAACACCCGCTCCACCAGCTGGGCCAGCACGGCGGTCTGGTAGCCGGAGCCGGTGCCGATCTCCAGCACCTTGTCCAGCGGGCCGCCGGCCAGCAGCAGCTCGGTCATGCGCCCGACTATGTAGGGCTGGGAGATGGTCTGGTTGTGGCCGATGGGCAGCGCGGTGTCTTCGTAGGCGCGGTGGGCCAGGGCCTCGTCGACGAACAGGTGGCGCGGCGTACGGCGGATCACCTCGAGCACGTGAGGGTTGGACAAGCCCTCCTCGTACAGGCGCTCGATCAGGCGCTCGCGGGTGCGCTGCGAGGTCATGCCGATACCGTGGCGCTGCAGGTGATCGTTGCCACGCATCACAACAGCCCCTCCAGCCAGCCGCCGAGGCTATCGAAGGCCTCGTGGAAGGTCCGGTCCAGCTGCAGCGGGGTGATCGACACGTAGCCCTGCATCACTGCATGGAAGTCGGTGCCCGGCCCGCCGTCCTCGGCATCGCCGGATACCGAGATCCAGTAACCCTCCTTGCCACGCGGGTTGAGCTGCTTGACCGGTGCGGCGGCACGGGCGCGGTGGCCGAGACGGGTCAGCTGCACGCCACGGATATGCTCCAGCGGCAGGTTGGGCACGTTGACGTTGAGCACGGTGCGCGGCGGCAGGGCGAGGCGCTCGTGGGCCTCGACCAGCTTGCGCGCGAAGTAGGCGGCGGTCGGCAGGTTGGTCGACTGGCGCGACAGCAGCGAGAAGGCGAACGCCGGCTTGCTCAGGAAGCGCCCCTCCAGGGCCGCCGCGACGGTGCCGGAATAGAGCACGTCGTCGCCCAGGTTGGCGCCCAGGTTGATACCCGACACCACCATGTCCGGCACCGGATCGAGCAGGGCGTTGAGGCCCAGGTGCACGCAGTCGGTCGGCGTGCCGTTGAGGCCGATGAAGCCGTTGGGCAGGGTCGCCGGATGCAGCGGACGGTCGAGGGTCAGCGAACTGCTGGCGCCGCTCTTGTCCTCGCTCGGGGCGATCACCACGCACTCGGCGTAGTCGTGCAACGCGTCGTGCAGCGCGGCGATGCCGGGTGCCATCACCCCGTCGTCGTTGGAGATCAGAATTCGCATGGAGTATCCGTCTGCTCCGCCGGTATCAGATCGACCAGTTCGCGCACCACCACGGTGGCGAAGCAGCCGGCCGGCAGAACGAAAGCCAGTTGCAGTACGTCAGGCTCGGGATAATGCCACGACAGGTCGGCGATGGGGAGGCGCAGGATGCGCCGTTCGTGCGCCATGCCCGCCTTACCCAGCCAATCGGCCAGCAGCGCCTGCTCGCCGGCCAGGCGCTGCTCCAACTGGTGCGTGGCGCCGGCCGCCGGCGATGGGCCTTCGCCCCACAACGGACCGGTCGGGTGCAGGTCCAGCGCGGCCAGGCGCGGGTCATGGGTTTCCGCCTCGCCGGCCATGAAGAAACTGCGGCTGTCGGTGAAGGCCAGCAGGTCACCGACCCGCGCGTGATTCCAGCTGCCCTCGGTGACCCGCGCCGCCAGCACCCGGTTGAAGATCAGGCTGCGTGCCGCCGACAGCAGGCGCGAGCGGCGATTGCGCTGCTCCGGCAGCACGCCCTCGGCGGCGAAGTGCAGGGCCTCGGCGATATTGCCACCGGCATGACCGAAACGCTGCAGGCCGAAGTAGTTGGGCACGCCCTCGGCCCCAATCGCCTGCAGGCGCTGCTCCAGCGCGGCGCGGTCGGCCTTGAGCGCGGTCAGACGCAAGGTGAAGCCGTTGGCCGCATGGGCTCCGCGCTGCAGCTTGCGCGAGTGGCGCGCACTCCTGAGGATGCTCAGTTCCGGCCCGGTGGCGGCGCCCAGATCGGGATCGGCCTTGCCCGGCAGGTGAAGGCTGAACCACTGGCGGGTCAATGCCTGGCGATCCTTCAGCCCGGCATAGCTGATGTGGCGTTGCGACACGCCGGCGGCGCGGGCCAGGCGGCGGGCCGCCTCCTCGGTGTTGAGGCCGCGCTTTTCCACCCATAGCCAGAGGTGCTCGCCCTGACCGGACAGCGGGATGTCGAGCACCTCGTCGACCTGGAAGTCCTCGGCCACCGCCTTCAGCACGGCCGTGCCGCAGGCCTCGCCATGGGCGCGCGGGCCCAGCAGTTCGGCTTCGTTCATACCTTGAGCAGCAGGGCCACGGCATGCACCGCGATCCCCTCCTCGCGGCCGGTGAAGCCCAGCTTCTCGGTGGTGGTGGCCTTGACGTTGACCGCATCCAGTTCGACGCCGAGGTCCTCGGCGATGTGCGCGCGCATGCTCTCGATATGCGGCGCCATCTTCGGCGCCTGGGCCACTATGGTGGCGTCGACATTGCCGACCACATAGCCCTTGGCGCGGATCAGGCCGACCACGTGGCGCAGCAGTGCGCGGCTGTCGGCACCCTTGAAAGTCGGGTCGGTGTCGGGGAAGTGCTTGCCGATATCGCCCAGCGCCGCCGCGCCGAGCAGCGCATCGCTCAGCGCATGCAGCAGCACGTCGCCATCGGAGTGGGCCACCAGGCCGAACTTGTGGGGAATGCGCACGCCGCCGAGAGTGATGAAATCGCCCTCGCCGAAGCGATGAACGTCGTAGCCATGACCGATACGCATAAAAGAAACGTCCCGAAGAAAATCAGGCCGCGATTCTACCCCAGGCGGGCGATGGGCTCGTGCAATCGATCACCCAAGACGACAACAGTCATACACGCAGCAGGCTGGCCCAGGCCAGCAGCAGACTGATGCTGACTAACAGGGTCAGGGGCCGGCGTAGCGCCGGATACCATTGCGGTGCCAGGCCCAGCCGGGTCGCACGCAGGTCAGCGAAGTAGAGCAGCACGAAAGCGAAAAGGAAGATCGGCAGAGCCAGTCCGAAGGGCATGCCGCTGGCTATGGCAACCCAGCCCAGCAACGGCGGGATTACCGACAGGCCCAGTTGCAGCCTGGCACGCTCGTCGTTGGCCTGGGCACGCATCGCCAGGCCCCAGTGGATGGCCCCCATGAAGGCCAGGATCACGGCCGCATAATCCAGCAGCGCGGTCATCACGAAAGGCCGCCAGCTGCTCGGAGTGACCCAGATGCCCAGCGCGCCGCTGACGAAAGGAATCAGGCCTGCATAGCCTAGGTGCATGGCCAACTGCTGAGGCTGCTTGGCTTCAAAGGGATGCATGACAGGCTCCTCTGGCTGAGGGCACTCGGGTTAGTCAGACCGGCGCCCCGACTGCAAATGCCGACTACCCGCCGCTAGAGAGTAGCGCTGCCGCATGATGGCGCAGATGGTCGTCGATAAAGCTGGCGATGAAGTAGTAGCTGTGGTCGTAGCCCGGCTGCATCCGCAGGGTCAGCGGATGGCCGGCAGCCCTGGCGGCGGCCTGCAGGGCCTGCGGCTTGAGCTGGACGGCGAGGAAGTCGTCGCGGTCGCCCTGGTCGACCAGGATCGGCAGCTTCTCCGGCGCCTCGGCCAGCAGCGCGCAGGCGTCCCATTCGCGCCAGCGCGAGCGATCCTCGCCCAGGTAGCGGGAGAAGGCCTTCTCGCCCCAGGGGCAGTCCAGCGGGTTGGCGATGGGCGCGAAGGCGGAGACCGAGCGATAGCGCCCGGGATTCTTCAGCGCACAGATCAGCGCGCCATGCCCGCCCATGGAATGGCCGGCGACGCCGCGCCGGTCGCCGACCGGGAAGTTCGCCTCGATCAGCGCCGGCAGCTCCTGCACCACGTAGTCGTACATGCGGTAGTGCCGCGCCCAGGGCTCCTGGGTGGCATTGAGGTAGAAGCCGGCACCGAGGCCGAAGTCCCAGGCGCCCTCCGGGTCATCCGGCACCCCTGCGCCGCGCGGGCTTGTGTCCGGCGCCACCAGCACCAGCCCCAGCTCGGCGGCCAGACGCTGGGCGCCGGCCTTCTGCATGAAGTTCTCGTCGGTGCAGGTCAGGCCGCTCAGCCAGTACAGCACCGGCAGGCGGGCGCCCTCCTGCTCCGCCTGTGGCGGCAGGTAGACGGCGAATTGCATGTCGCAGTTCAGCACAGTCGAGCGATGGCGGTAGCGCTTGTGCCAGCCACCGAAGCTCTTGTTGCCGGAGACGATTTCCAGGGTCATCGCGGCGCCCTCAGAAGTGGATGACGGTGCGGATGCTCTTGCCTTCGTGCATCAGGTCGAAGGCGCTGTTGATCTCGTCCAGGCCCATGGTGTGGGTGATGAAGGTGTCCAGCGGGATCTCGCCGCTCTGCGCCTTCGCCACATAGCCCGGCAGCTCGGTGCGGCCCTTGACCCCGCCGAAGGCGCTGCCGCGCCAGACGCGCCCGGTGACCAGCTGGAACGGCCGGGTGCTGATCTCGGCACCGGCCGGTGCCACGCCGATGATGGTCGACTCGCCCCAGCCCTTGTGGCAGCACTCCAGCGCCGCGCGCATCAGCTGCACGTTGCCGACGCACTCGAAGGAATAGTCGACGCCGCCGTCGGTCATCTCGACTATCACCTCCTGGATCGGCTTGGCGTGCTCCTTCGGGTTGACGAAGTCGGTGGCGCCCAGCTCGCGGGCCACCGCGAACTTGGCCGGGTTGATATCGATGACGATGATGCGCGAGGCCTTGGCCATCTTGGCGCCGATGATCGCCGCCAGGCCGATGCCGCCCAGGCCGAAGATGGCCACGGTCGCGCCCTCCTCCACCTTGGCGGTGTTGAGTACGGCGCCGATGCCGGTGGTGACGCCGCAGCCGAGCAGGCAGACCTTCTCCAGCGGCGCCTCCTTGGGGATCTTGGCCAGGGAGATTTCCGGCAGCACGGTGTATTCGGAGAAGGTCGAGCAGCCCATGTAGTGGTAGACCGGCTGGCCCTGGTAGGAGAAGCGCGTGGTGCCGTCCGGCATCAGGCCCTTGCCCTGGGTGGCGCGCACCGCCTGGCACAGGTTGGTCTTGCCCGAGGTGCAGAACTTGCACTGGCGGCATTCGGCCGTGTACAGCGGGATCACGTGGTCGCCCACCGCCAGCGAGGTCACGCCCTCGCCCACCGCCTCGACGATGCCACCGCCCTCGTGGCCGAGGATGCAGGGGAACACGCCCTCGCTGTCCTGGCCGGACAGGGTGTAGGCGTCGGTGTGGCACACACCGCTGGCGACGATGCGCACCAGCACCTCGCCGGCCTTGGGCGGCGCCACGTCGACCTCGACGATCTGCAGCGGCTGGTTGGGGCCGAAGGCCACGGCGGCACGGGACTTGATCATGGTTCGCTCTCCAGCGGTTGGGCACAGTGGCGAGAGTGTAGAACAGCGCCATTTCGGGAATAATCCGCACATTAGCAAAACATTATTGCCACGCAGGGATAATTCATGAACCGCTGGGAAGGGCTGGATGAGTTCATCGCCGTGGCCGAGAGCGGCCAGTTCGCCGCCGCGGCCAGGCGCCTGGGGCTGTCCACCTCGCAGGTCAGCCGCCAGGTGGCGCGCCTGGAGGAGCGCCTGCAGACCCGCCTGTTCTACCGCAGCACCCGGCGGGTGGCGCTGACCGAGGCCGGGCAGACCTTCCTGCAGCACTGCCGGCGCCTGCAGGACGCCCGCGAGGAGGCGCTGCGCGCGGTCGGCGACCTCAACGACGAGCCCAAGGGTTTGCTGCGCATGACCTGCGCGGTGGCCTACGGCGAGCGCTTCATCGTGCCACTGGTCAACGACTTCATGGCGCGTCATCCGCAGCTGCGGGTGGAAATCGAGCTGAGCAACCAGACCCTCGACCTGCTGCACGGTGGCCTGGACCTGGCCATCCGCCTCGGCCGCCTGCAGGACTCGCGCCTGCTGGCCACGCGCCTGGCGCCACGGGTCATGCACCTGTGCGCGGCGCCCGCCTACCTGGAACGCTATGGCCGACCGCACTCGCTGTCGGAGCTGGCGCGGCACAACTGCCTGGTCGGCAGCAGCGAGCACTGGAGCTTCCAGCAGGACGGCAGGGAAACCAGCCTGCGGGTACAGGGTAACTGGCGCTGCAACAGCGGCGAGGCGGTGCTCGACGCCGCCCTGCGCGGCTTCGGCCTGTGCCAGCTGCCAGACTACTACGTGCAGCCGCACCTGCGCAGCGGCGCCCTGCTCGACCTGCTGCCGCAGCAGCGCCCGCCGCACACGGCGGTGTGGGCGCTGTACCCGCAGCAACGCCACCTGTCGCCCAAGGTGCGCCTGCTGGTGGAGCTGCTCAAGGAGGGCCTGGCGCAGCGCCCGGAATATCGCGAGGCGCTTACGCCGGGGTGAGGCAGTCCGGCCCCTCGCAGGCCGGATCGTTGATCAGGGTCGCCAGCGCCCGTTCGCGCAGCGACGGCTGCGCCGCCGCCAGCAGCGCCTGCAGCTGCTCGGCCGAGGCTTGCGCATCGAGCCAGACGCGGCTGGCGGCCTGGTCCAGCAGCAGCGGGCGGCGCAGGTAGGCCGCCTCGCGGGTCACCATGGCCACGCTGAGGTAGTTGGCGCCCCCCGCCGGGTAGATTTCCCACAGCCCGGCGAAATACAGCAGGCCCTCGCCGCTCAGCCAGTAGGGACGCTTGCGGTTGGCCTGGCCACGCCACTCGTAGAAGCCGTTGGCCGGCAACAGGCAGCGGCGCTGGGCGAAGGCCTCGCGGAACATCGCCTGCTCGGCCAGGGTCTCGGCGCGGGCATGCGCCGGCGCCTTGGCGAAATCGGTCAGCCAGGCCGGCGTCAGCCCCCAGCGGCCGCTGGCGGCGCGCAGCTCGTCGCCCTGCTGGTGGACGAACAGCACCTGGGCGCCGGGCGACAGGTTCCAGCGCTGCGGATGTTCGGCGGGAAAACCCGGCAGATTGGCGATGGCCTGGGGCCAGCGGAACAGGGCGTAGCGTCCACTCATGGGGTATCGGGCATCCGGCGGCAGGGATCAGCAGAGCAGCACGCCGGGGCAGCCCTCGGGCTCCTCGCCGGGCAGCGGCGCGGCGGCATTGTACGCGGCGATCAGGCGGCGCGCGCGCTCGGCATCATCGTCCTCCACCAGCAGGCCGAGCAGCCCGAGCGCCGGTAGCTCGCCCATCGCGCCGAGCAGATGGCGCCCGGCCAGGTGCGCCTCCACGCCCTCGCTGGCCAGCATGCCGAGCAGCAACTCGGCCTCCAGCAGGTCCTGCGGCTCGTAGACGCGCTGCATCAGTCGTCCTCCCGGCGCACGTCCAGCGACCAGTCCTGGCCATCGGTGCGCAGGTCGAAGACGATCGGCCGGCAGCACACCGGGCAGTCCTCGACGTACTCCTGGTCACCGGCCGAGAGGTCGAGCACGGCCTCGGCCTGCTCCCAGCAATAGGGGCACTGGTACATCTGTGATTCCAGCATCGCGGCCTCCGTGTGACTTGTCGGTATAATCGCCGGTCTATTGCTGGCCCCATTGCATGCGGGCCATGCCGCCCCTGGCGGGCGTTCCGAGCAGCCGAACAACGAGAACATGATGGGCGAATTCGATTCCATCCGACCCTACGCCGACCACGAAGTCCCCGCCGTACTGGCGCGCCTGTTGAGTGACGATACCTTCCTCGGCACCCTCACCCGCTTCCGCTTCCCGCGCCTGGCCGGGCCAATGGGCTGGCTGCTCAAACCTCTTATAGCCCATCGGCTGCGTCGCGAGACGGCCGGCATCGCTTCGGTGGACGCCCTGCAGGCGCGCATCGAGCCCTATATCGACCGCACCGTGGAGCGCGCCACCGACGGCGTCAGCTATTCCGGGCTGGAACAGCTCAAGGCCGGCACGCCCTACCTGTTCCTCGCCAACCACCGCGACATCGTGATGGACCCGGCCTTCGTCAACTACGCGGTGTTCCATGCCGGGCTGCCGACGCCGCGCATCGCCATCGGCGACAACCTGCTGCAGCGCCCCTTCGTCAGCGACCTGATGCGCCTGAACAAGAGTTTCATCGTGCACCGCAACATCGCCGGGCGGCGCGAGAAGCTGGCGGCCTTCCAGCTGCTGTCGGCCTACATCAACCACTCGATCCGCGAGGAAGGCCAGTCGATCTGGATCGCCCAGGCCGAGGGCAGGGCCAAGGACGGCGACGACCGCACCGACTCGGCGATCCTCAAGATGTTCCACATGGCGCGCAAGGACGAGCCGTTCGCCGAAGCCCTGGCGGCGCTCAACCTGATCCCGGTATCGATCAGCTACGAGTACGACCCCTGCGACCAGGCCAAGGCCCGCGAGCTGCAGATCCGCGCCAGCACCGGCGGCTACGAGAAGGCGCCGGGCGAGGATGATGCCAGCATCGCCCTCGGCATCACCGGCTACAAGGGCCGCGTCCACGTGCACTTCGGCACGCCGGTGCGCGAGGGCTTCGAGGACGCCAAGCAGCTGGCCGCCCTGATGGACCAGCACATCCTCGGCGGCTACCGCCTGTTCCCGGTGCACTACCTGGCCTATGCCCAGTGGGACGAGCGCGATGCCGAACTGCCGGTGCCGGGCGCCGAGCAGCTGTTCGCCGCCGAGGAACTGGCCAAGGCCCGTGGTGAATGGCAGCGCCGCCTCGACGCCTGCCCCGCGGAGCAGCGCCCCTGGCTGATCCGCCAGTACGCCACGCCGGTGCGCAACCAGTACCGGATCAAGGCCGGCCTGGCCCTGTAAGGGCAGCGCGCTAACGAAAAAGGCAGCCCGAGGGCTGCCTTTTTGCTATCCGCGTCGCCCTACAGGCCGGTGCTGTAGAACGACAGCGCCAGGGCCGCGGCCAGGCTGACCCCGCCGAAGCGGAAGAAGAAACGGTTGATGCGCAGGGTCGGCTCGTCCAGCCAGCTGGCTGCGTCGTCGGCCAGGTCGCTGGCGGCGGCCAGGCGTGCCACCGCGCGCTGCTCGCGGATCCGGGTGGCCAGCAGCAGCCAGCCACCGGCCAGGGCCAGGAACAGGGCCAAGCCATTCACCACCTGGGCGGGGTGGTTGGAGAACAGGTTCCAGAGGTACTGCAGAGACACGAAAACACCTCGAATGCACCATGAACAGGAAAAGCCGGCACCAGAAGCTGGCGTGGCGGGCGGCAAGGCCCCACGCAGAGCGTTCGGCGGCGCCCGCCGGCGCACCAAAAGCAGGCAGCCCAGGCGGGCCGAGCGGGGTCGCGGCGGGCGGCAGTCTACTGGAAAGTGGCTGCTTATAAGTTCCGTTTCCGACGAGCGTGAATGGTCATCACCAATTCGTCTGAAAACCGTCATATAGCTGGCCTAGAGTTTGATCCTCTCGCAGTGACCCATCAGTCATACGCCATGACCGATTTCGCACCATGACAGCGGAGGAACCGCCATGCTCAACCCGCAACCCGTAGACCACGACTACCTGATCGACTCGCTGGACGAAGTGGAGGCCGTGGTCGATGAACTGTCGATCAACGTGCAGGACCATCACTGGCTGATCTACTGCGCCCTCGGCGGCCACGAGCACTACGACCTGCCGGACATCGACGAGCACACCGGCCTGAGCCTGCCGGAGCTGTATGCCGAGGCGGCCTGAAGTCCAGACATGAAAAAGCCCGGCATCCGCCGGGCTTTTTTGTGGGCGCCCGAGTTACGGCTGGCCGAGCAGCTGGCCGATGGTCGGGTCCTTGAAGGTACGGGTCAGGGCATCGCTGAGCACATCGGCCACCAGCTTGGTGTTGGTCTCCTGGTTCGGTGCCATGCCGAAGCGCTGGTTCAGCGAGGCACCATAGCGGCCGCTGTAGCGCCGGCTGCTGTTCTGCACATCGGCGCGGAAGGTGGCGCCGATGTTGGCCTCGGTCACGTAGGTGCTGCCCTTGGGCGACTGGTACTTCAGCTCGACCAGGGTCAGGGTCAGCTGCGGCGCGTTGTAGGCGTTCTGGCTGGGGGTGAAGCCGAGCAGGCGCACGGCCGCCTCGGCCTCGGTCTGCAGGCGCGGCAGGATGTCCTGGCCCTGCACGGTGATGGCGCTGGTTTCCGGGTAGAGGCCACCACGGGTGCCGAGCACCGGCGACTGGCGACCGTCGACCACCCGCACCACCACCGGCTGGCCCTGGCCGACCGGCGCCAGTTGTGCGGTCAGGCGCGGTTGCGGGCGCAGTTGCTGCGGGCTGTGGGCACAGCCGACCAGGCTGACGCCGAGCGCGGCAAGCAGACCGAACAGCAGGTATTTCTTCATGGGCGATCTCCAGAAAGGTGGCTGCGGAAAATGGCCGGCAGTATACCCAGCACCCCGCCCTGCCGACAGCCGTGTATGACCCGCGCCAGGTCCCGGCGGTTCCTGTCATCGCCCTGTCACCGCCGCCTGGCATAAGGATCCGGCAACCAGGAGGATTGTCCCATGTTGAGTCTGTGGTCCCTGCTTACCCCGCGCCCGCAACGCCGCTGCTTCGTCCTGCTGGACGCACAGGGCCAGTGCCGCGCCCTGCGCGAAGCGCATACCCCGCCGAGCGAGGCGGGCTGGGTGGAAGTCCGCGAGCTGCGGGCCAGCTGGCTGGGCCGGCCGCTGCCGCAGGACGCCCGGCTGGCAGCACACCCGCGCGACAGCCGGGCGGGCCTGGCCCTGGCGGCCTGAGCCAGGCGAAAACGAAAAAGCCGCCCGTGGGCGGCTTTTTTCATGGCACGGCGACTCAGGCGAGCTGCAGCGCCTTGGCGCTGGCGGCGGCCACTTCGCGGTACAGCGCGGCGTCCTCTTCCAGCACCTTCTCGCGCGCCGGGAAGATCTCCCGCAGCTTGCTGGCCCAGGCCTCGCTGCGGGCCTGCTCGGCGAAGCAGCGCTCGATCAGGTTGAGCATGATCGACACGGTCACCGAGGCACCCGGCGAGGCGCCCAGCAGGGCGGCGATGGTGCCGTCCTCGGCCGCCACCAGTTCGGTACCGAACTGCAGGATGCCGCCCTTCTTGGCGTCCTTCTTGATGATCTGCACGCGCTGGCCGGCGATCTCCAGGCTCCAGTCCTCGGCCTTGGCCTGCGGGTAGAACTTGCGCAGGGACTCCAGGCGCTGCTCCTGGGACTGCAGCACTTCCTTGATCAGGTAGCGGGTCAGGTCCATGTTGTCGCGGGCCACCGCAAGCATCGGGCCGATGTTGCTCGGGCGCACCGACAGCGGCAGGTCGAGGAACGAGCCGTACTTGAGGAACTTGGTGGTGAAGCCGGCGTAGGGGCCGAACAGCAGCGAGGTCTTGCCGTCCACCACGCGGGTGTCCAGGTGCGGCACGGACATCGGCGGCGCGCCGACTTCGGCCTGGCTGTAGACCTTGGCCTGGTGCAGCTTGACCACTTCCGGGTTGTCGCAGCGCAGCCACTGGCCGCTCACCGGGAAGCCGCCGAAGCCCTTGCCTTCCGGGATGCCGGACATCTGCAGCAGCGGCAGGGCGCCACCGCCGGCGCCGAGGAAGACGAACTTGGCCTGGATCTCGCGCTGCCCGCCGTTCTTGGTGTTCTTGGCCTGTACGCTCCAGCCCTGGCTGGTGCGCTTGAGGCCGACGACCTTCTGGTTGTAGCTGACGCTGATGCCGCCCTGGCTGGCCAGGTACTGAAGCAGCTGGTTGGTCAGCGCACCGAAGTTGACGTCGGTGCCGTTCTGCGCGCGGGTGGCGGCGATGCGCTCGTTGGCATCGCGGCCCTGCATCATCAGCGGCATCCACTCGGCCATGGCAGCCTTGTCTTCGGTGTACTCCATGCTTTCGAAGGCATGGTGACGGCTTAGCAGCTCGTGGCGCTTCTTGAGGAAGGCGATGTCCTTGTCGCCGCGCACGAAGCTCAGGTGCGGCACCGGATTGATGAAGTTCCTCGGCGAACCGAACGCGCTCTTGCCGGCCAGGTACGCCCAGAACTGCTTGGAGACCTCGAACTGGGTGTTGATCTGCACCGCCTTCTTGATGTCCACCGAGCCATCCGCCGCCTGCGGCGTGTAGTTCAGCTCGCACAGGCCGGCGTGGCCGGTACCCGCGTTGTTCCACGGGTTGGAGCTCTCGATGGCGCCGGAGGAACGCAGCTCGGCGATCTCCAGCTTGAGGCTGGGGTCCAGCTCCTTGAGCAGCACCGCCAGGGTGGCGCTCATGATGCCGGCCCCGACCAGCAGCACATCCACGGTTTCGTGATTGACTTGCGTCATTTAACGCTTCTCCAAGATCTGCAGTACCAAGTCGCTGACATCGGCCTTTTGAGCCGCGCATCGACGTCTAATCACTGGCAGCCAGACGGGTGCCTGGAGCTTCGGAGGGCTCGCATCGTGGCCGCTGACTTGGCCTGATCGACGCGGGCAACCTCGTCCGGCGCGCGCCGCCTGTTAGCAGCCCGCGCGTTCAATTCTTCACCCTCCCGGCAGGGCCTCGGCCGCTCTGCTGCGGCCCTCGCGGGGCGCACCACGGGGCACGCCAGGCCAGTCGGGGCGCCGGCTCAGGAGTTTTCGGCGCGCACAATACCACTAATGCCGCGAATTCAGTCGCAAAAAATGCACGAACCCGGTCGGACGGTCATTTTTCCCACGAGCGATCAGGCTTTCGCCGCTTTTACCGCCTCTATATAGGGCTCGGCCAGGCGCTGGTCGGCGATCAGGGCGATGAAGTCGTTGCCCTGGGCATCCTTGGCGTCCAGGTCGTAGCCGGCTTCCTTGAAGAAGGTCAGGAAACGCTCGAAGTCGTCGATGCGCAGGCCACGGTAGGCCTTGACCAGCTTGTGCAGGGACGGCGGCGTGGCGTCCGCCGGCTCGACAGCGAGGAACAGCTTGATGGAGTCCTCGCTGATCTCTTCGCCGATCACCTGTTTCTTGTCTTTACGCATCACGCACTCCAGCTAGCGGATATCACGGGGCCGGCAGTTTACCCTTGCCCCGTGCGCCACTCAACGCGACTAAAGCAGAGGCCGGGGCTCGCCAAGCGCGCAGCCGCTATCCCTATAATGTGCAGGGTCTTTGCTGGAGTCCGCGATGCGCCTACCTCCGCTGTTCGCCGCCTGGCGCCAGGTCCTGGCCGTCGGCTATTCCCTGCAGGCCCTGCGCGGCGATCTTGCCGCCGGCCTCACCGTCGGCATCATCGCCATCCCACTGGCCATGGCGCTGGCCATCGCCGTCGGCGTGGCGCCGCAGCACGGCCTGTACACCGTGCTGGTGGCCGCGCCGCTGATTGCCCTGTGCGGCGGCTCGCGCTTCAACATCTCCGGGCCCACCGCCGCCTTCGTCGTCATCCTGCTGCCGATCACCCAGCAGTTCGGCCTCGGCGGCCTGTTGCTGTGCAGCATGCTGGCCGGGCTGATCCTGATCGCCCTGGGGCTGCTGCGCGCCGGCCGGCTGATCGAGTTCGTGCCCTACCCGGTGACGTTGGGCTTCACCGCCGGCATCGGCATCGTCATCGCCGTGCTGCAGATCAAGGACCTGCTCGGCCTGCGCCTGGACGGCGCGCCGCAGCACTTCCTCGACCAGCTCGCCCTGCTCGGCCAGGCCCTGCCGGATTTCCGCCCCGGCGACGCACTGACCGCCGCCGTCAGCCTGGCCACCCTGCTGCTCTGGCCACGCCTGGTGCCCAGGGTGCCGGGGCACCTGGTGGCGCTGGCGGTCGGCGTGCTGGCCGCGCTGCTGCTGGAGGCCGCCGGACTGCCGGTGGCGACCCTCGGCGAGCGCTTCAGCTACAGCCTGGACGGCGTCAGCCACCCGGGCATCCCGCCGTTCCTGCCGGCCTTCGCCTGGCCCTGGCAGTTGCCGGGCCCGGACGGCCAGCCGCTGGTGCTGTCCTTCGAGCTGATCCGCCAGCTGCTGGCGCCGGCCTTCGCCATCGCCATGCTCGGCGCCATCGAGTCGCTGCTGTGCGCGGTGGTGGCCGACGGCATGACCGGCAGCAAGCACGACCCCAACGGCGAGCTGCTCGGCCAGGGCCTGGGCAACCTAGTCGCCCCGCTGTTCGGCGGCATCACCGCCACCGCCGCCATCGCCCGCTCGGCGGCCAACGTGCGGGCCGGCGCCTATTCGCCACTGGCGGCCCTCGTGCATGCCGGCGTGGTGCTGCTGGCCATGTTGCTGCTCGCGCCGCTGTTCAGCTACCTGCCGATGGCCTCGCTGGCCGCCCTGCTGCTGGTGGTGGCGTGGAACATGAGCGAGCCGCACCACGTGCTGCACACCCTGCGCATCGCCCCGCGCAGCGACGTGCTGGTGCTGCTGACCTGCCTGGCGCTGACCGTGCTGTTCGACATGGTGCTGGCCGTCGGCGTCGGCCTGCTGCTGGCCGCCGGCCTGTTCATCAAGCGCATGAGCGAGCTGACCGATGCCCAGCCGCTGCCGCGCCAGCAGCTGGCGCTGCTCGGCGAGCTACCGGACGGGGTGCTGGCCTACAGCATCCGCGGCCCGCTGTTCTTCGGCGCGGCGGAGAAGGCGCTGAGCGTGCTGCGCCGCTTCAACCCCGGGGTGAAGGTGGTGGTGGTGGAGATGAGCGCCGTGCCGCTGCTGGACATGACCGCCCTGGCGGCGCTGGAGAATGTGCTGCGCGACTACCGCCAGCAGGGGGTCGGTCTGGTGCTCAGCGGCGCCTCGGCCAACCTGCGTCTGAAGCTGCGCCGCGCCGGCATCCGCCGCGAGCCCGGGGTGCTGGCCTTCGCCCGCGACCTGGCGCAGGCGCGGACCAAGGCCCTGGACTGGTTGCAGGCCAATCCGTGACCCGGGGCGCTGCGGATCGCACCGGGCTATCCGCTACTGAACCGCGCAGCAGCCGCTGAGCAGGCGTCTAGAACTGCGCGCGCATCCAGGCCAGGTACTCGGCCACGCCGGGCTCGCCCTCGCGCGGCGCCCAGCCGGCCTGCTCGCCCTCGACCAGCGGGCGGTAGGGTCCGGCCTTGCATTCGAAGAGGATGCTGTCCGCCTCCAGCACCACCAGGGCATGGAACTGGCCGGGCGCCAGGTCGACCCCGACGCATTCGCCGCCGGCCTCGAGCAGGCGGGTCTGCTGCAGCTCGCCCTGCTCGCCGAACAGCAGCAGGCCCAGGCGCCCCTGCAGCACCAGCAGGGTCTCGGCCTTGTCGGCACTCAGGTGGCGATGGGGCGGGATATAGGTGTCCGGCTGCAGCCCCACCGCCAGGCGATGGCAGGGCTCGCTCATCTCGTGCAGGTTGTGGTGGGCGCGCCGGCGCGGGCTCTGGCCGGCCTGGCCCGCCAGCTCGGCGAACAACGCGCGGTCGAGGAAGGCCGGCGCGCGCACTTACAGGCCTTTCACCGCGTAGATGCCGGCGGCGTTGCGCCAGTAGCCCTTGTAGTCCATGCCGTAGCCGAAGATGAAGCGATCCTCGCAGGACAGGCCCACGTAGTCGGCCTTGAGGTCCGGGCGGGCCTTGCGGTCGTGATCCTTGTCGATCAGCACGGCGGTGTGCACGGCGCGGGCGCCGGCGTGCTTGCAGAACTCGATGATAGCCGCCAGGGTGTGCCCCTCGTCGAGGATGTCGTCGATGATCAGCACTTCGCGGTCGATGAAGGAGATTTCCGGCTTGGCCTTCCAGAACAGTTCGCCACCGGTGGTCTCGCTGCGGTAGCGGGTGGCGTGCAGGTAGGACAGCTCCAGCGGGAAGCCCAGCTTGGTCAGCAGCTTGCCGGCGAAGATCAGGCCGCCGTTCATCACGCAGAACACCACCGGGTTGCTCTCGGCCAGTTCACCGTTGATGGCGACGGCGACCCGGTCGATGGCGGCCTCGACCTGGGCCTCGGTGAACAGACAATCGGCTTCGGCCATGACTTGGCGGATTTGGGCGAGATCGGCGGACATGGCGTGCTCCGTATAAGTAGAAAGAGGGCTGGTTAAAAAATTGCCGGGAGCAATTTTTAACGTCGCGCCAGCGACGGCCCGAAGGGTGACCGCCAAGGATGGTAGGTCATAAAAAATGGCCGGCAAAGTTACTCAGATGAGCGCTGGAGGGCAAGCCTGGCGGCGTATTTTCTGACCATTCGCTCAGGCGAATCGGTAAACTGCGCGGCTTCTATCTGGCATCAGCAGTGCTTTACTCTAGCCAGAATTTTTGCCCGCCCGGAGAACTCCGCATGCCCATCCGTGAGATCCGCCACCCGCTGATCCGCCACAAGCTCGGCCTGATGCGTCGCGCCGACATCAGTACCAAGAATTTCCGCGAACTGGCCCAGGAAGTGGGCGCCCTGCTGACCTACGAGGCGACCAACGACCTGCCGCTGGAAAGCTACGAGATCCAGGGCTGGGCCGGGCCGGTGCAGGTGGAGAAGATCGCCGGCAAGAAGATCACCGTGGTACCGATCCTGCGTGCCGGCATCGGCATGCTCGACGGCGTGCTCAGCCTGGTGCCGGGGGCCAAGGTCAGCGCCGTGGGCATCGCCCGCAACGAGGAGACCCTGCAGGCGCACACCTACCTGGAGAAGCTGGCGCCGGAGATCGACGAGCGCCTGGCGCTGATCGTCGACCCCATGCTGGCCACCGGCGGCTCCCTGGTCGCCACTATCGACCTGCTGAAGAAGGCCGGCTGCAAGGAGATCCGCGCCATGGTCCTGGTCGCCGCGCCGGAAGGCATCCAGGCGGTCGAGGACGCCCACCCGGACGTGGTGATCTACACCGCCTCCATCGACCAGCGCCTCAACGAACACGGCTACATCATTCCCGGCCTGGGCGATGCCGGCGACAAGATCTTCGGCACCAAGCAGAAGGACGCCTGAGCATGACCCAGCAGTTCAACGACCCCCTCTGGCGCCAGGTGATCTCCGGCGCGCAGATGCTCTTCGTGGCCTTCGGTGCCCTAGTGCTGATGC
>Ga0247725_1000840_pt1 | contig 18709 bp, 15 predicted proteins | sample OKSTACKMCFT3sol_FD_183021 | JGI IMG/M metagenome (GOLD analysis project Ga0247725, IMG submission 183021) | Subsurface sediment microbial communities from gas well in Oklahoma, United States - OK STACK MC-FT3-sol | ecosystem: Environmental > Terrestrial > Deep subsurface > Rock core/Sediment...
GCGACGGGTAGGCGCCGGTCAGGCCGTCCCAGCTGGACAGCTGCACGTCGCCGACGAAGGCGCGGTAGGACAGCACCAGATGCTGGTCCAGATCCAGGCGGCAGGCCGGGCCGCGCGGCCGTCCCGGTGCGCACACCACCAGGCGCAGCATGCTGTGACCCCAGCGGCTGGCCCACTGCTGGTTGGGTTCGGCGAGCAGGTAATCGACCTCGTAGACCCGCTCGGGATCAAGCCGACCGAGCGGCTGGCGGGCGAAGTCGCGACCGGCGTTGAGGTAGGCGTAGTCGCTGCTGCACTCGGCCTGCTGCGCGGGTTGCCAGGCGAAGTGCTGGCGCAGATAGCGCTGCAGGGTGGGGCGGCGGCAGGCGTAGGTCGGGTCGAGGAGGAAGTACTCCATGTTCACCGCGACGAACTCACGCGGGTTGCTCAGCTCGTAGCTGTCTGGCGAACGCGCCACCTGGCCGTTGTCCTGCTCGCGGGCGCCGCGCCGGCCGACCTGCTGCTGCCAGCCGGCCAGGTCGAGCAGCTGCGGGTCGTCGCTGAGGCTGAAGCGGCGGGTCTCCTGGCCGCGGCACTGGCCACGCTGGCCGACCGGGCCGCTGACCTCGCGTGCCTGGCGGCAGCGCCAGTGCAGGCGGCGCTGGTCCTCCGGCCAGAGACCGGCGCGATCGTACAGGTGGGTCAGCTCATGGATCACCGTGGCCAGCAGCTCGCGCTGCAGGGTGCCGTGGGTTCGGCCACTCGGCGCGGCGGCCTGTTGTGGATCGACCAGGCGCGGCAGCAATCCGGCATTCAGCACCAGGGCATCGCGGCGAGTGGTGCGGCCAAAGGCGGCTCGGGGCAGGTCGTCGGACCAGCTCACCGTCACCTGGCGGTCGAGACGCTGGATGAAGCTTGGCGGCAGCGCCGCGCTGGCCTGGTCGAGCAGCGCCTGGCTGGCCTGGCGTTCGGCGCTGGACAGCCCGCTGGCATCCAGCTGCAGGCGCAGCCCGGCCTGGGCGCTGGCGCCGCTCAGCAGCAGGAGCGCGGCCAGCCAGCGCGCGGCGCGCAGGCTCACAGGGCGAGGATGGCTTCGGCCAGCTGCTGGTCGGAGGCGTGGCGGGCTTCCGGCAGTTGTTCGCGCAGGGTGGCGAAGGCCGCCTCCAGGCGCGCGCCGCGGATATCGCCCTGGCTGGCGACGAAGCTGGCGGCATCGTCACGCGCGGCCAGCACCACCTTCATGTCACGCACCGAAGTGGTGGTGTCGGAGGTGAAATCCAGGCTGCGGTCCAGGGCTCGGACAAGGATGTTGCTGGTGGCCACCAGGGTTTGCGCCTGGGCGCCAGTGGCGAGGCAGAGGGTGGTGGTGAGGAGTGTGGGCAGCAGAAGGCGCATGGCGACTCCGGGCAGGCTGAACGGGTGGGGTTGCCTATTGGACGAGAATAGCCCCCGCCAGTTCAAGCCTGCAGGCCTCGTGGCGCGAGGCGGGTCACGCAGGAAGAACTCGTTTTGGGATAATGGTCAGCAGGTCAGAAAAAAACAGACCTGCCGGTCATGTTTTCTGCGTACGGGCTGCCAATAGCCTGCACCTACAGCGAAAAGGGTCAGATTATCCGGGAGCGCTTGCTTTGGGGCTGATTTGCTGATTGAGTGAGCGATTATTTTAACAAATAGGCGGTTCCCGCCACACGGATGGACGCTGGCGCGGAGCAGTAGTTCAGATAATGATAATTCTCGTCGGCTCGAAAATAGCCCAATCTGCCATTCAGACCTCGCTGGGCAAGCCCGAATACAGCTACTTCTTCCTGCTCAAGAGCTTTATGCCGGCACTAGAGCGGCTGGGGCAGGTCATCAGCGTCACCAGCACCGAGGAAGTCGACGAGCAGTACGCCCTGCACAAGGCTGCGGGACGTGACGTTGTGTTCCTCAGCTTCAGCCCACCACACCAGACGCCTGTCGATCTGAAATGCCCGACGATCTGCGTGTTCGCCTGGGAGTTCTGCTCGATCCCTCTAGCCTCGGACAGGACGCGGATGTTGCTGGCGGACGATTGCGAGGAGGATGCCCGCTACGACTGGGGATACGTCTTTTCCAGAATCGCCGGAGCGATAGCGACCAGCTGCGAGGCCGCAGCTCTGGTTAGCGCGCACGCCAGTCTGCCCGTTGCCGCGATACCCGCCCCCATCTGGGGACTGTTCGAGGATCAGCACGGCTGTGCCGAATGTGGCAGACGGCTCACGCTGCAGGGCGAAGTGATCGACAGCCGCAAGCTTAAGCTCGATCCCGAAGGCGTCATTCGCCACCCGGAATCCGAGGCCGTTCGTATCACTCGCGCCATGTGGCGGGGATGGTGTCATGAAATCAGGCTTCCCATGCTCCGCCCGGGTGCGGCGGCCGAGGCGCCACCTAGGCAGAAGTCGTCATCTGTGGACTTCGACGGCGTGGTCTACACCAGCGTGCTCAACCCGAAGGATGGCCGCAAGAAATGGGTTGAGATGATGACTGCGTTTTGCTGGGCGTTTCGCGATGTCGAGGACGCCACTTTGGTGTTGAAGATGACTCACCACGACATCGAGCAGTACCGGGGTACTGTGCTCAACCAGCTCTCTCGGCTCATGCCTTTCCGCTGCCGTGTCGTCGTGCTGCATGGTTTCCTGGACGAGGTCCAGTATCGCCAGCTGATCGAAGTCAGTGATTACTACGTGAATGCTTCCAGCGGCGAGGGCCTGTGTCTGCCGCTGATGGAGTTTCTCTGCGGTGGCCGACCGGCCGTTGCACCCATGCATACCGCCATGGCCGACTATCTGCGTACCGAATACTGCTTTCCGGTCGCCACTAGTTCGGAGCCGGACTGCTGGCCGCATGATCCGACGGGAAGGCTCCTGACGTTCAGTCGTAGGTTGAACTGGCAGTCGCTGGTGGAGGCCTTCCGCGACAGCTATCCGCAGGCCGGCAACCGCGAGAAGTACCTTGCGGCGTCCCGGGCGGCGAAGGCGTTCATGAAGAACTTCTGCGCGCCGGAGGTGGTCGCGGCCCAGATGGCGGAGCTTATTGAGCGCGCGTGCCAGGGCAATGCCGCAAGCCAGGTTGGCGGGGGCCTTCAGGCATGAAGTTTCTCGTCTATTCGGAAGTCAACGCACAGACCATCGCCAGCAGTATGGGGCAGTCGGAGTACAGCTATTACTTTGTCCTGAAGGAGTTCCTGCCGGTCCTCCGGGCTCTTGGGGAAGTGTGCATCGTCAAGGATCCCCAGGCTGAAGCGGATGCGCTCTATCGCGAGGCAACCGCCGCTGGAGAGCAATGCGTGCTACTGGCTTTTACCCCTCCGCACAAGACGCCGTTGGGCCTGCGCTGCCCCACTATTCCGGTCCTCGCCTGGGAGTTCGACACCATTCCCAACGAGCACTGGCTGAAGGATCGCAAGCAAGATTGGCGCTATGCGCTGGGGCGTTGTCGCAGGGCCATTACTCACTCTGGCATGACGCTGGAGGCGATTCGCCGTGAGATGGGATTGGACTACCCGGTGATCTCCGTGCCGGCACCTGTATGGGACAGATACGAGGCGTTGCGTGCGCGCCTGGGACAGGAACGACGGGCCTCGGTTGCGATGGAGATGGCGGCGTGCGTGGTGTTCGATAGTCAAGATCCCGAGCATGAGAGGTTCTGGCCCGATTGGAGCGAGATCACGGCATCGGTCGCCGAGGTGCGCGGGGACAACCGGCAGCAGAACGAATCGGCTGGTCTGCCCGAGTACCGCGAGCAATCTTTGTTGCGTATCACCTACCGATATGCGGTGGAGTGGTATCGCCAGGTTGGTCGTCAGCTGCTGAGTGGTGAAATGACGCTCAGGCCTTCGGTCATCGATGCCCAGCTCAGGGCTTTCAACGAGCAGCCCTTGCCGTGTCCCGAACTATGGAAGCCCAGGCCGCATCGCCTGGAGTTGTCGGGCGTGGTGTTCACCTCGATGTTCAATCCTGGGGATGGTCGCAAGAACTGGTCTGACATGCTGACAGCCTTCTGCACGGCGTTTCGCGATAGTAGTGACGCGACGCTGGTGTTCAAGCTGGGTAGCAAGGATTTCGAGCGCGATATGCACGAGATGATGGTCTGCATGGCGCGGATGCCGCGTTTCGCCTGCCGTGTCGTTTTGCTGCACGGGTTTCTTGAGGGTGAAGTGTTCGAGAGCCTCATCGAAGCCAGCCATTTCGTGGTCAATGCCTCTTACGGTGAAGGTCAGTGCCTGCCGTTGATGGAATTTCTCTCTTGCGGCCGGCCTGCCGTAGCGCCCAGAAATTCCGCAATGCTCGACTATATGGACGAATCCGTTGGTTTCGTGGTTGACGGTTGGGCCGATCCTGCCGTCTGGCCACACGACCCGCGCGAGGCGTATCGTGGACTACGCCAGCAGGTCGATTGGAAATCTCTGATTCAGGCCTATCGAGACGCATATCGATGCGTTAGAGAGATGCCTGAGCGCTACGCAGAGCTTTCGACAAATGCGGTGGCGCGAATGCAGGGGCATTGTTCCAGGCGAGTTGCTGAAGCCGCCTTGAGAAGCTTTCTTATCGAGGATTGGAAGTCATGCTGATGAGGCGGCTCAAAAGCTGGCTGGGCGGATTTTATCGCAAGAATCAGTCTGATCAGGTATTGCAGCAGGAAAGCGGATTTATTGACTCGCAAGATTGCGGGTTGGTTGACGCCGTACAACGTGGCTGGTTCCAAAATGATAGCGGCGAGTTGTTTTCTGGCTTTCCGATTACCGCAGAAGATGTTGTTCTAGATGTAGGTTGTGGCTCGGGTGGAGCAACTTTATGGGCTGCTCGACGTGGCGCAGAAGTTATATTCACTGATGTGGTTGCAGACAAGATTGCTTTTTTGCGCGATCGAGTTCGGGAGACGCCGGCAAGGAAGGCTACGGGGATGGTGTGCGACAGTGCGCTATTACCTATGGCCGATGGTCTGGCATCCCGAATCATGGCACTTGAGGTGCTCGAGCATGTAGAAGATCCGGCGCAGATGATGCGGGAGCTGGTTCGCGTTGGACAGCCAGGGGCGTTGTATCTGCTCTCCGTACCAGACGCACGGGGAGAAATGATGCAAAAGACTATCGCGCCTGACGCATACTTTGCACCGCCTAATCATATTCATATTTTTGAGCGTGAAGCCTTTGCTCTTCTGGTCGAGGATGCGGGGCTGAAAATCGAGCGGCACACTACCTACGGATTCTTTTGGTCCATCTGGACAATGCTCTATTGGGCATGGGCACGGGACAATGATGTGGAGCTGCGCGGAGAGTCTCTAGATGTCGTGAATCCTCCATACCCGCCGCTTCTCAATGATTGGGCAAAGGTTTGGCATGCGCTAATACAAATCCCAGAGGCGTCGCCATTGAAGAATGCGCTCGATGACTTGCTCCCCAAGAGCCAAATTATTGTTGCACGCAAACCTTTTGGGCCCAATTAATAAATAAAGATACGGGTAATAACTCTCATGTTGGAACTGTTTAAGCGCATTCTGCGAATTTCCCCTAGTCCAACTCCTGGCAATGTGCTTGCACATGATCCGACCCTTCTTGATGCTCATCTCAGTGGCTGGTTCAACCGTGAAGCCGGAGAGCTTTTTCGCGGGTTTGCCGTGGGCCCTAGTGATAGCGTTTTAGATGTCGGCTGTGGCGATGGTACCTTCGTAAGGTTCTGTGCCGAGTCTGGAGCCGAGGTGTTTTTTGCTGATGTCGATGCGGAGAAAATTGCGGGAGTTGAGCATTCTTTGCAGGGCTCTCCCGCTCGTGCGCTCCACGCTCTAGTGACAGACGCCAATCCTCTGCCATTGCCTGATGCACGCGTTAATAAAGTGATAGCGATGGAAGTGCTTGAGCATGTAGAGGACCCGGTCCAGTTCGTAAGGGAGTTAGTCCGAGTCGGACGGCCCGGGGCGCAATATCTGATTACCGTGCCGGACCCACTGGGTGAGAACGTTCAGACAGAACTGGCTCCTTCGGCATATTTCGAGCGCCCTAATCACATCCGGATTTTTCAGCGTGATGAGTTCGAAAAGCTGCTGATCGATGCTGGGCTGATTGTTGAGCAGCGAGCCTATTACGGCTTTTTCTGGTCGGTATGGTGGTTCTTCTTTTGGGCTTGTAAGCAAGATCTGTCTCCGCCATGGCACCCCCTCTTGCAGAGCTGGACGAACACCTGGGATCAGTTGCTGGCAACTCCAGATGGGCCGCGGATCAAAGCGGCGATGGACAAGGCCATGCCCAAGAGCCAACTCATTCTCGCAAGAAAACCGTGATAGGAATGCACAATGAACTCGCGTATAGCTGACATTGAGATACTGCGTGGCTTTGCTGTGCTCTTTGTGGTCATTTTTCATGCTCAAGGTAATTTGTTTACTTGGAGCACAGATGGGATGTCCCTCTTCTATACATATTTCTGGGGTTGGTTTGGTGTAGATCTTTTCTTTGTAATATCGGGGTTTGTGATAGCAAGGGGTTTGGTGCCGCGTTTGCTGAGCAGTAAAACTCAAGAAATTGCAGTCAGATCCGTTCTTGCTTTTTGGGTGCGCAGAGCTTGGCGTTTGTGGCCTGCGGCGTGGTTATGGTTAGGGCTTATTCTGCTTGCATCAGTTTTCTTTAATAGTTCGGGGGCTTTTGGGGGGTTCCGATCGAATTTTGAGGCTACTGTGGTTGGAGTGCTGCAGGTGGCAAATATTCGTTTCGCAGAGACGTTTATGCAGCAGCCATATGGTGCCAGCTTTCATTATTGGAGTCTGTCGCTAGAGGAGCAGTTTTATCTTTTGCTGCCGTTGATGGTGCTGTTTTTTCGGCGCTTTTTGCCTTTTTGTTTAATTACTATTATTTTGCTTCAGTTCTTCTCTGAGCGAACGACGCTGTTAATGGTTTTTCGCACCGACGCCCTCTCGTTTGGTGTCCTTTTGGCTTTGTGGACTAAGCATTCATCTTACGAGCTTTTTAAACCGGTTTTTTTGCGGAATTGGCGTACGGGCACTGTGTTGATGATGGCTTGTTTTGTCTTCATGGGGGCGCTTGGATCTGAAAAGTTACATCTGGTTTCAATTAAGGTTGGAATGCTTGCGCTGCTTTCCGCTCTGCTTGTTTGGATTGCCTCTTATGATGCGGACTTTCTGTTGCGTCAGGGTGTGCTAAAACGGGTAATGGTATGGCTTGGTAGTCGCTCGTATGCCATTTACTTAATTCATGTTCCGGCATTCTTTCTCGTACGGGAATTTTTCTTTCGCTTCGATTCTGGCAGGGCGCTTGGCGATGATTTTTTTTGGCCGTTTGCGCTGTCGGCATTTTTTTTGATTCTTATATTGAGCGAGCTTAACTATCGTTTTGTGGAGCTGCCGCTAAGGAATAGAGGGGCGCTGGCTGCTGCCAGGATAGAGAGCTATGGGGTTGTAAAATAAGAAATTATATATCGAGTAGTGATGTTTTTAAGTAATGAGTTAAAAATTAAATTTGTTGCGTGTTAATTCGCTTGTTTGTCTTTTTTGCATTTAATTCCTTAGATTTTTTGGTATTTGATTTCTTGTGGGGTTCGATAGAGTGAGTAAAGAAAAAAATCTTGAGATCGAATATCTCCGTGCCATTGCTATTGGCATGACACTGCTTAGCCACTTGCCAGTCCTACTCCCTTTTTACGAATCGCACCTAGCATTGGTATTTGGCGCCTACATGCCTTGGACTGGGGTCGACCTATTCTTTTGTGTCTCGGGCTATGTTGTAACCAAGAGCTACTTCGAATATTTTGATCGACACCGTGAAAGAGGGGCCTTTGGTATCGCTGCGCAAAGCTTCTGGCTACGACGCATTTATCGCCTTTTGCCCACGGCTTGGCTGTGGATCTTAATCCCCCTGCTGTTTTCTATTTTTTTCAATCAATCGCAGATTTTTGGGTCTTGGTTTGAGAATTTGCGAGCATTTGCGGCAGTAGCAACCTTCAGCGGGAACTTGGCCAATCAGTATGGAACTATATTAGGGCCTAACTCTGTGTACTGGAGCTTGGCGCTGGAAGAGCAGTTCTATTTTATTTTCCCTTTGTTTCTGTTGCTGGTGACGTCACAGCGCTGGAGATTGCTAGTTTTGTTGGCTTTGGTGGTATTGCAGTTCGGCTTGGATCGCAATCCATTTGGAACATCGACCAGCGCGCTGCTGAGCTCGTTTCGTCTCGACGCCATGATGTGGGGCGTTATTCTGGGGCTGATTGGTCGTTCAAAACTAGTGCACCAATACGAGCCGGTATTTCTCGGTCAGAGTATATGGTGGCGGATGGGGGTCACACTTTTCCTGTTTTATATGCTCGGCGCCATATCCGCACAACTCATTGCTATGCCTATTGCAGTGGGATTGATTGCCTTGGTATCGCTCATGCTGGTGTGGATTGCTAGCTATCAAAAGGGTTACTTGTTCTGTCCCCCAGGCTTGTCAAAGGTGCTTGAGTGGTTCGGCTCGCGCTCATATGCGCTCTATGTGATACATGTTTGCGCTTATCATTTTAGTCAGGAGCTGTGGTACCGCTATGCCGCTGCACAGGGCGTTGCTTTGGATCAATCGTTTACTCTTGAGCTGATCTTGACTGCGTTGGTGTTCATGGTGCTGGCAAGCGAAATCAATTATCGCTTTGTCGAGCAACCCCTTCGTCGTAAGGGAGCGGAGATTGCGAACCGACGATTGCAACAGTTCACTGATAGCCGGCATGTAGAGCACTCTACCGGCGCGGACACGGCTACCGAGGCCCAGGAGATGGGCATTAGGAGGTGATGGTGCCTGTGGCGATCCTCTACAGCGGTGTATCTCTCCGGAGCCTGAAAAGATGAAGAAGCTATTAGTGACTGGACTTGGGGGCTTTGTCGGAGGGCGCCTTCTGGAGGAAATTTCCAGGCATGGTGAATGGCAACTGGTTGCCTATCGATCGCATGATTTGTTGCAACCCGATACGCTGGATCTATGGTTGCAGGCGGAGGTCCCCGATGCGGTAATCCACCTTGCCGGGCAAACCTTTGTTCCTGATTCGTTTCGCGACCCTGGGCAGACCCTACAGGTCAACCTGATCGGGACCCTCAATCTTCTTCAGGCGCTGAAGCGATGTGGTTTTGGCGGCAGCTTTCTGTATGTCAGCTCCGGGGATGTTTATGGACAGGTGGCAGAGGCGGATCTGCCGATTCATGAGAGTCTTCCGCCCAGGCCGCGCAACCCCTACGCCGTCAGTAAGGTCGCTGCCGAGTTGCTCTGCCTGCAGTGGAGCTACCTTGAGCCTTGGCGCATCATGGTGGCGCGCCCCTTCAACCATATAGGCCCGGGGCAGCGAGCAGACTTCGTCATTCCCGCTGTGGCCAGTCAGCTGGTCCGCATTCGCCGCGGTCAGCAGGCTCCCCGTATCGAGGTGGGTGATGTCGATGTCACCCGTGACTTTCTCGATGTGCGTGATGTTTTGAGCGCATATTTTCATTTGCTCGAAAACGGCCGGAATGGAGAAACTTACAACGTCTGTTCGGGAATGGAATATCGGGTTCGTGATCTGATTGAGCAGATGGTCGAACTGACCAATCTTGACGTAGAGCTTGTGCAAGACCCGGCGCGTATACGCCCCAGTGAGCAGCGCCGAGTGGCGGGAAACTCCTGGAAATTACAACAACAGACCGGGTGGACACCTGGCATTTCAATCACGGAGTCCCTGCAGAGCATCCTCTCTGACTGGGAAGCGAGAGTAGTAGACGAATGAACAAATCTGCATTGATCACAGGGGTTACTGGCCAGGACGGCGCGTATCTGGCCAAGCTGCTGCTCGAAAAAGGCTATGAGGTTTACGGCCTGGTTGCTCGGCGCAGTAGTGATACCCGCTGGCGCTTGCGAGAGCTGAACATCGAAGGCGAGGTTCGCTACCTGGAAGGCGATCTGGCCGATGCCTGCTCCATTCAGCGCGCAGTGATCAAAGCCAAACCACAGGAAGTGTACAACCTGGGCGCGCAGAGCTTTGTTGCCAGCTCCTGGGACCAACCGGTTACCACCGGAGTGGTTGATGGCCTGGGCGTGACCCATCTGCTGGAGGCTATTCGGCAGTTCAGCCCGGAAACCCGCTTCTATCAGGCCTCCACCAGTGAAATGTTTGGCCTGATCCAGGCAGAGCGTCAGGACGAGAGCACCCCCTTCTATCCTCGCAGCCCCTATGGTGTAGCGAAGCTTTACGGCCACTGGATCACCGTCAACTACCGTGAAAGCTTCGATCTGCATGCCTCCAGCGGCATCCTCTTCAACCACGAATCGCCGCTGCGGGGCATCGAGTTCGTGACGCGCAAGGTCACCGACGCCGTCGCCCGCATCAAGCTCGGCAAGCAGAGCGAATTGCGCCTTGGCAACATCGATGCTAAGCGGGACTGGGGGTTTGCCGGCGATTACGTCGAGGCCATGTGGCTGATGCTGCAGCAGGACCGACCAGACGACTATGTGGTCGCCACTGGTGTTACGACCACTGTGCGTGACATGTGCCAGCTGGCCTTTGAGCATGTCGGTCTGAATTACCAAGACTATGTGGTCATCGATCCGCAGTTCTTCCGACCCGCCGAGGTCGACATCCTGCTGGGCAACCCGGCCAAGGCTGAGCGGCAGCTGGGCTGGAAGCCCAAGACAAGCCTGAGTGAATTGATCCAGATGATGATGGAAGCCGATCTGCGGCGCGTCGGGCGGGAGTAAAAAGATGACGCTGATTCCAGTGATCCTCTCGGGCGGTGCCGGGACGCGGCTGTGGCCGGTTTCTCGTGAGGGTCACCCCAAGCCGTTCATGCGCCTGCCCGATGGGCAGACGTTGCTGAGCAAGACCTACGCCAGAGCAGCAGCCTTGATTCCGCAAGGGGGGGTGATCCTCACTGTCACCAACCGCGAGCACTACTTTGCGAGCAAGGATGAGTTCCAGGAAGCCAAGCTGCCGCAGCATCGCGCCCACTTCCTCCTCGAGCCTGAGGGTCGTAATACTGCGCCGGCTATCGCACTGGCAGCCAGCGTGATCGCCAAGGAGCATGGCGAGGATGCCCTGATGGTGGTGATGGCGGCCGATCACCTGATCCAGGATACCGCCGGCTTTGAGCAAGCCACGGCACATGCCTTGGAACTCGCCGCAAAGGGGCACCTGGTCACATATGGCGTATGTCCGACCGCACCTGAAACAGGATTTGGCTATATCGAAGTTGGCAACCCCCTTGATGACAAAGGCGGTGCAGAGGTGCTGCGCTTTGTCGAGAAACCGGAACTACAGACCGCCGAGCAGTACCTGCAGAGCGGCCGCTTTCTCTGGAACTCTGGAATGTTCTGCTTTAGCGCCGGTAGCGTCCTGCGCGAGCTTGAGGAGCATGCGCCAGACATCTCAGGCCTGGCCGAAGAATGTCTGCGGAAGACTTGCACAGAAGAAAGTGCAGGCATCGTACTGCGTGAACTGCAAGCCTCGTCCTTCAAGCAACTGCCGGATATCTCCATCGACTACGCGGTGATGGAGCCCTCCCGTAAGGTGGCGGTTATTCCCGCCACCTTCGACTGGAGCGATATTGGCTCCTGGAATGCGCTGTCCCAACTGGTTGCGGCTGACCCACAGCAGAACCGTGTCCAGGGTGAGGCCGTTCTGGTCGATACACACAATACCTTCGTGCTCGGTGAGAGCCGCCTGATTGCTACCGTGGGTGTCGATGACCTGATCGTGGTCGATACCGCCGATGCGGTGCTGGTGGCACGCGCGGACCGTGCGCAGGAAGTGCGGCAGGTAGCCAAGCAACTGAAACTGCGCAACCATGATGCCTACAGGCTACACCGCACCGTGTCTCGACCCTGGGGCACTTACACCGTGCTGGAGGAAGGGCCGCGGTTTAAGATCAAGCGCATAGTGGTCAGGCCCGGCGGCTCTCTCTCTTTGCAGATGCACCATCACCGTAGCGAGCACTGGATAGTGGTCAGTGGAATGGCCAGAGTCGTCAATGGCGAGGGTGAAATGCTGATCAACACCAACGAGTCGACATTTATCCCGGCCGGACACAGGCACCGCCTGGAGAACCCCGGAGTGATCGATCTGGTGATGATCGAAGTTCAGAGCGGAGAGTACCTCGGGGAAGACGACATCGTGCGTTTCGAGGACCACTACGGCAGGGTGCGCTAGTGCTTGTATTATTCCGGCGCGACCTGTGGTTTTACCGCGGTTTCATCTTCAGCAGTGTCAAACGTGAGTTCCAGAGTCGCTATCGGAACTCACTGCTAGGGGCTCTCTGGCCCCTGCTGCAGCCTCTGGCGATGATTCTGATTTATACGCTGATCTTTTCCCAGGTCATGCGAGCGCGCCTTCCTGGCGTGGATGACGGGCTGGCCTACGGAATCTTCATCTGCTCTGGGATCTTGACCTGGGGGCTGTTTGCCGAGGTACTGAATCGCAGTCTGTCGATGTTCCTCGACAACGCCAATCTGCTCAAGAAACTCAGTTTTCCGCGGCTGTGCCTGCCGATCGTGGTGGCACTCACGGCACTGCTCAACTTTGCCATCACCCTGGGACTGTTTCTCCTGGTGCTGGCGCTGATCGGCCGCTTCCCAGGCGAAGCTGTGCTGGCGCTGCCATTGTTGGTCGGCCTGCAGTTGCTCTTTGCGCTAGGACTGGGCCTCCTGCTAGGTCTCCTCAACGTGTTCTTTCGCGACGTTGGCCAGCTGTTCGCCATCGCGCTGCAGCTCTGGTTTTGGCTGACACCCATCGTTTACCCGATGAACATTCTGCCACCCGCTCTCCAGCCCTGGCTGGCGCTCAACCCGATGACGGGACTGATGCAGGCCTACCAGATGTTGTTCCTGCACGATGCCTGGCCGAGCTGGCAGCAACTGGCACCCATTGCCCTGGCCGGCCTGGTCAGCTGTCTGCTCGCGCTGCTGCTTTACAGGGCCAAGACCTCCGACATGCTGGATGAACTCTGATGGGCTGGGTTCATGTGCAAGTACTGGGCAAGGCCTTCAAGCAATACCCGACGCGCTGGGCGCGCCTGGCGGAATGGCTCATGCCATGGAGCGGGACCCGCCATCAGCAGGCCTGGGCGCTTCGCGATGTTAGCTTCGATGTCCGGCCGGGTGAGGCGGTAGGTCTTGTCGGTGCAAACGGCGCTGGCAAAAGCACACTGCTCAAGTTGATTACCGGCACCAGCCTACCCAGCACAGGAAGCATTCGCTTTGAGGGCCGAGTCGCAGCGTTGCTGGAGTTGGGCATGGGCTTCCATCCTGACTTCACGGGCAGGCAAAATGCACTGATGGCCGGGCAGCTGCTCGGCATGGCTGTCCATGAGATTGAACAGCTGCTGCCAGAGATCGTGGCTTTCGCGGAGATCGGTGCGGCCATCGACCAGCCGGTCCGAACATATTCCAGCGGTATGCAGATGCGCCTGGCCTTTAGCGTAGCTACAGCCCACCGTCCCGACATTCTGATCGTCGATGAGGCTCTCTCGGTTGGCGATGCCTATTTCCAGCACAAGAGCTTCGAGCGCATTCGCGAGTTCCGGCGCCAGGGCACTACCCTGCTGATCGTTTCCCACGACCGCTACGCGATCCAATCGATCTGCGATCGAGCCCTCCTTCTGCATCAAGGGCGTCTCCTGATGCAGGGCAGCCCGGAAGCAGTGCTCGACTACTACAACGCTCTGATGGCCGACCGTGAGGGGCAGTCGATACGTCAGCAAGTGTTGGAAACCGGCCATGTGCAAACCATTTCCGGTACCGCAGAAGCCGGCATCCTCGCCGTGCGCATGTTCGATGCCGAGGGGAACGCCAGTGAGGTGTTTGAGGTGGGAGAACCCATGTCGATGGAGGTCGACATCGAGGTGAATACTGACATTGAGCGGCTGGACCTTGGCTTCATGTTGAAGGACAAATTTGGCCTCGCGATGTATGGCATCAATACCCATCGGCTAAAGCAGACCGTACTGGAGCCAAAGGCCGGGGAGCGTTTCACCTTCCGCTTCGATTTCACCATGCTGCTTGGCCCAGGTAACTATTCACTGGCGCTGAGCCTCACCAAGTCGGACTCACATCTGGATGGGACTTACGAGTGGCGCGATTGCGCCGCCATACTGCATGTCCACAATCACCGGCATGAGCAATTCGTCGGCAACACCTGGCTGAATGCAAGGGTCAGCGTCATGTCAGGCGGCGCAGCATGACGCGCCTACTGTTCGAATGTACCAACGTGTTCCGCAGCCCCGGAGTCAATTCCGGTATCCAGCGCGTTGTGCGCAATATCGTGAGCCAGCTGGATAGCGCCTCCGACCAGGTCGAGTGTGTGCCCGTGCTCTTTGCGCACAATCGGCTATACAAGGTTCGTCAGCTATTGCCCGGGGAGGAAGGTAAAACCCCGCCAGCTCGTGCCTATGCCTGGCTGGAGCGTCTGAACCAGGCTTTCTGGCGCCTGCATGGGCGCTACGAGCAATATTGGCCGATGCGGCGTTGGCACAACGCGCGACGTGTTTTCTTTGTGGTTGGGCGGTTGGTCAGCCTTCCTGTTGCGCTGGCTCTGAGTGCTTTGCGAATGTGTGGCTACGACCCGCTGGTGCAGCGCGCCGAGCCTTTCGAGCCGCAGCGTGGCGATCAATTGATCCTGCTCGACTCTTCATGGCATGCCCAGCACTTCTCCCAAGTCGAATCGCTCAAAGCGAGGGGCATCAGGATCGTCGCAGTAATCTACGATTTGATTCCCATCACTCGGCCAGAATTCTTCGAGGAACGCCTGAAAGACATTTTTTGTCGATGGTTCGACTGGATCAGCCACCAGGCCGATGGCTACATGTCCATTTCCAAGGCTGTGCGTGATGAGGTCTATCAAGAGCTCTGCCGCCGGCTCGGCCAGCAGGCTGCGGACAAGCTGTCCCACGGCTACTTCCATTTGGGGTCTGAGCTGGATCTGCGCCAGGCCGGACAGCCTCCCATGCAGCAGCTGAGCGACCTTTTCCAGCAAGGTGCGCAGGTCTTTCTGGCTGTCAGCACCATCGAGCCGCGTAAGAACCACGGCTATCTACTGGACGCTTTTGAACTGGCATGGGCTGCGGGTAGCGAGGCAAGGCTGTGCATCATCGGGCGCATAGGTTGGAAATGTGAGGCGCTGGTTCAGCGTATCCGTCAGCATCGCGAGTTTGGCCATCGGCTTTTCATGTTCAACGAGATCGACGACAGCGGCCTCGAGTACGCCTACAAACACGCATCGGCGCTGGTCTTCTCATCCCATGCAGAGGGCTTTGGCCTACCGCTGGTCGAGGCCATGCAGCGCGGGCTTCCCGCGATGGGCAGCGACCTGCCAGTGTTCCGTGAAATCGGCGGTGACTGCATGGCCTACTTCGATCTGGACCATCCGCAGACACTGACAGAGCTGATTCAGCGTTTCGAGGCTAGCGGAACCTTCCCTGCGGCCAGTTCGCTTGATGCATGGCACTGGATTGATTGGCACGCCAGTGCTCTGCAGCTTGTCGATGGCGTGGTTCGTCCGCATGCGCCCTCAGGGCAACGCAATGCGCATAGCACTTAACGCCAGCATTCTGCGGGCGCCCCGCACAGGTATCGGCCACTATGTGGCCGAGCTGGCCACAGCCCTCCAGGCGGGCAGCGACATCGAGCTGGAGCTTTTCGACGGCTGGCAGTGGCGTAGGGATATACCCGCGGCTGCCCAGCCTGGCTACTCTCGACTAAGCGCTTTGGTGAAGCATCTGCCGAACGCCTACGCCCTGCGTCGCCATCTGCAGCAAGCCCGTTTCAAACAGGGATGTCGACGTCTGCGTCCAGCGCTCTACCACGAGCCCAGCCTGTGGCCCTTCGAGTTCGACGGGCCGATGCTGATGACCCTGCATGACCTGACCCATGTGCATTACCCACACACCCAGCCGGCCGATCGACTGCGCGAGATTGAGCGTCAGGTGGGCCGTGGCCTCGAGCGCGCCTCGCGGGTCCTAACGGACTCGCAGTTCATCGCCGACGAGGTCTCACTCCACTACGGTGTTCCCCTTGAGAGGCTGGTGGTAGCCCCGCTGGGGCATGCACCCCGGTTTCACCCGCGCAGCCAGGAGCAGATCGCCTCTACCTTAGAGTCATTTGGCCTGCAGGCTCGTCGTTATCTGATCTGTGTAGGTACCCTCGAACCGCGCAAGAATCTGCAACTGGCCATCGAGGGCTACCTGGCGCTACCGGAGGGGCTTCGTCGTTGCTATCCACTGTTGGTCGCCGGCATGCCGGGATGGGGGAGCGAGCAGCTGCGGACCAGCCTGCAGCGCGCATTGGCCAGCGGCCAGGTGCGTCTGCTCGGCTATCAGCCGGACGAGCAACTGGCCGAGCTGCTGGCAGGTGCGCGCATGCTGTTGTTCCCCTCCCTGTACGAAGGTTTTGGCTTGCCGGTGCTGGAGGCCATGGCCAGTGGCACTCCGGTGCTGCTTGGCCACAATTCTGCCCTGCCGGAGGTGGCGGGCGAGGCCGGCTTCTATCTCGAAGAGCCGGACCCTAAGGCGTATGCGCAAGCCATTCGACAGCTGATCGAGGATCAGCCGTTCTGGCTGGGACTGCGGGAAGCCGGCCTGGAGCGGGCTCGTTTGTTTTCATGGCGGCGCTGCGCGCAGATCACCGCCGGTGTGTACCGTGAGGTAATTGGCTAGTGCGAGTACTGCATTTCTTCAAGACCTACCTGCCGGATACCGTTGGCGGCATAGAGCAGGTGATCTACCAGCTGTGCGAAAGCACGCGGGCCTTCGGCGTGGATGGCGAGGTGCTGACGCTCAGCGCAGATCGCGACCCGACCGAGCTGATGGTCGGCACGCACAAGGTACACCGGGCCAGGCTCGACATGCAGGTGGCATCGACCGGCTTCTCCTTTTCGGCCCTGGGCCAGCTGAAGTGCCTGGCCCGCGATGCGGATCTTGTGCACTACCATTTTCCATGGCCATTCATGGATGTGGCGCACTTTGCCGCGCGCATAGACAAGCCGTTCTTGGTCTCCTACCACTCGGACATCGTGCGTCAGAAGTACCTCTTGCACCTGTATCGCCCGTTGATGCGCCATTTCCTCTCCAGGGCGGAGCGCATCGTCGTCGCTTCGCCCAATTACCTCGAGAGCAGCGAGGTGCTGCAAGGCTTCCGTGACAAGACTCAGGTGATCCCATACGGCCTGGATGAGGCGGCTTGTCCGCAGCCGTCCGAGGCCCGCCTGGAGTATTGGCGGAGCCGGCTTGGCACGCGCTTCTTCCTGTTCGTGGGCGTGCTGCGCTACTACAAGGGGCTGCATATCCTGCTGGAGGCCGTGGCGGGTACTGGGTACCCGCTGGTCATTGCCGGCGCCGGCCCCATGGAGCAGGAGCTGCGTAGCCAGGCTGCGGCCCTGGGGCTGGACAACGTCCACTTCGTCGGGCGTGTCGATGACGAGGATAAATGCGCCCTGCTGCAGCTTTGCAGCACCTTCGTCTTCCCATCACATCTACGTTCCGAAGCCTTCGGTATTTCCCTGCTGGAGGCCGCCATGTACGGCAAACCGATGATCTCCTGCGAGATTGGCAGCGGCACCAGCTATATCAACCTGCACGGTGAAACCGGGCTGGTGGTGCCGCCCAGTAATGCTCCCGCGCTGCGCGAGGCGATGGTCGAGCTATGGGGCTCCCCTGTGCGCGCCGCCGAGATGGGGCAGCGTGCCGTTGAGCGGTATCGGGCGTTCTTCACTGCCGAGCGCATGGGGCGGCAGATGGCGGCGCTCTATGACGAGCTGCTCGGTGGCTGCAAGGCCCGTTCATCTGGGCGAATACGATAGCCGTCCACCTAAGCTTTTAGCCTGGGCGATGAGGTCACCCGCACTGTTGGCTGGATTCACTGTGGCGCTGCTGGGTTGGGTGACTCTTTTTCTGCCGAAACCAGTGGGTCACTCCGTGAGCGTTTGGCGGCGGTCGGAGCATGTTGGTTAAGATGCGCTAGTAACTGCTCCTGCAGGGCTTTTGGATCCCAAGCGGCTGGCCTCAACCCTGCCTCCTCAAGTTGCAGTATCAGTCTCTGCGTTCGGGCATTCGCGCAGCGGGCACGCACGTGGTAGTAAGTGTCGAGCATGCAGCTGCTATCGAAGCGGCTATGGCCGGGTTCGCCAAGGAAGGCAAAACCCTGTTCTTCGCTTATCTGGCGAATGTTGTCGGTATATTGCTGAATGCCGGGCCCCAGAAGCTGGTAGCACTCATCATTATCGCGTGCAGCAACTGCCGGCCAGGTGAAGAATACCCTTGCTCCGCTGGTCTGTCGGAGAGTGCTCAGGCGCTGCAGGTTGTCCCGAAATGTCTTGCTGATATCCGGAAATTCGAAGAGCCCAAACAGGTAGTGGTCGCACGCCAGGCCACTGGTCAAGTGATCGAGGGGCTGTGGTACGTCGGTCATTTGGCTTCCACGGGCGCCCCGGCGTATCTCCTGTTCGAAGCGGACTAGGGAACCCTGTGTAGTGGCGGAAATCTGAGGGTTCCATGCTTCCACTCCGTTAAGTCTTAAGATCGACTGCAGGCCCAGATTGATCGGGATGCTCCGATAGACGAACAGCGCGCGCTCCTGCCAGGGCAGCTCCCAGTAATAGAAAGCATTGGAACCGTGCGTATTTCGGAGCATCGTGACCGGCCGTTTCGGTTGATCGTGACCGGTCATTTCGCTAACGCGTGACCGCTCATTTCGGTAGCAACGTGACCGATTTTCCGCCTGTTCCGAAAC
>Ga0247725_1000841_pt1 | contig 18669 bp, 20 predicted proteins | sample OKSTACKMCFT3sol_FD_183021 | JGI IMG/M metagenome (GOLD analysis project Ga0247725, IMG submission 183021) | Subsurface sediment microbial communities from gas well in Oklahoma, United States - OK STACK MC-FT3-sol | ecosystem: Environmental > Terrestrial > Deep subsurface > Rock core/Sediment...
GCGCTGGTGCGCGCTGACATGCGCGGCGCCAGCCTGCGTGGCGCGAACCTGGCGCAGGCGGACCTTACCGAGGCCGATTTCCGCGAGGGCCAGGTCTCTATCCCGCACCCTCGCAACGGCTCCGAAATCCTTCGACAGGAGATGCGGCGCGGCGAGGTGGACGAGGCCAACTTCTCGGGCGCGACCCTGGACGGCTCGGAGTTCTCCGGCGTCTCGGCGTTCAAGGCCGACTTCAGCGATTGCTCCCTGCGCGGGGCCAAGCTGTCCGGCGCGAACCTGAAAGAAGCCAATCTCGCCGGCGCGATCCTCGATGGCGCGGACGTCGACGGCGCCAATCTGGAGGGCGTCAATCTGGCCGGCGCGGTGATGGCCGGGGTCGACACCTCGAACGCCAAGATCGAAAGGTCCGCCCTCGCGGGCGTGCTGGGCGCCTCCACGCCGGAAGCCCTGGCCAAGGCCGAGGCGCTTTACGAGCTCTGCCTCGCCAATCAGCGCTGGTGCAAGTCCGGCGGCAAGGAGGGCGCGGCCGCGCGGCTCGACGGCGAGGACCTGCGCCCGCTGGGCGACCGGCTGAGGGGGCTGCGGCTCACGGCGATGAGCGCGCGGGGCGCCTGCATGGTCGGGCTGGACCTGTCGGGCGCGCAGCTGCAGGGCGCCAACCTGCAGAGCGCCGACCTGCGCGGGGCCAATCTGCAGGGGGCGGATCTGCGCGGCGCCAAGTTGGCCGGCGCCAACCTGACCAAGGCCGACCTGCGCCAGGCCTTCCTGTCGCCGCTGCCGATCGGACCTCAGCGCCAAGCCCTGGTGAACATGGAGGGCGCTCGCCTGCGCTACGCGACAGCCCAGGCGGCCGACCTCGCCGGCGCGGTTCTCGATGGCGCCGATCTGCGCGGCGCGGATCTGACCGGCGCCCGCCTGACCAAGACGCGTCTGCGCGACGTGGACCTCAGCCAGGTCCAGGGCCTGGATTTGGCCATGCCGGACTAACCCTCCCGCCGGGCGGATACGAAAAAGGCGGCGCATCGCTGCGCCGCCTCAAGTTCAGAGGGATGTGGGGGAGACTTCGCGGAAGGCCGCTTAGGCGGCCTTTTCGCCTTCGATCAGCGGCGAGGCGTTGGCCTTGATCTCCACGGTCCGGGGCTTGAGGGCCTCGGGCAGTTCACGCTTCAGCGAGATGGCCAGCAGGCCGTTCGACAGCTCGGCGTCGACCACCACCAGGTAGTCGGTCAGCTGGAACTTGCGTTCGAAATTCCGTTCGGCGAGCCCGCGGTGCAGGTACTGCTTGGCGTCGTCGTTGGCCGCCTTGCGGCCGGTGACGGTCAGCAGGTTTTCCTTCACCTCGACGTTCAGCTCTTCCGGCTTGAAGCCCGCCACCGCGATCTCGATGCGGTAGTCGTTCTCGCCGGTGCGTTCGATGTTGTAGGGGGGGTAGCCCGAGCTGGCTTCCGTGCGGGCCGCGGCGTCCAACTGGGCGGCGAGGCGGTCAAAACCGACGAGCGAGCGGTACAGGGGCGAAAGGTCGATCGTACGCATGGGGTCAGATCCTTCTCATCAAGCAAGGTCTTTGAATGTGCGTCCCTTCGGCGACCCGAAATCGGCGTCGCCAGCGGTCCGGAAGGCCCGGGTGTCCAGCGCCTTCGCAAATGTAGTTGGTGAGCCGTTTTTGCGGTTCAAGGGGATCGCTTCATCGAACGCGAATCCTTTGACGCGCCGCGCGCCCCAGCTAAGGTCGCCGCGCAACAACTCGCCGAAGGACAATCCCCCATGCCGCTTCGTCGCCACGTCCTGCTGCTGGTCGCCGCCGTCAGCCTCGCCGCGCCCGCCGCCTGGGCCTCGACCGACCAGGCGCTGAAAGCCGCCATCGCCTCGCCGACTCGACCGGCGGCCGACGTCGCCCGCGACGGCGCGCGCCATCCGTACGAAAGCCTGACCTTCTGGGGGCTGAAGCCCAAGCAGACGGTGATCGAAATCTCGCCCGGCGGCGGTTACTGGACCGAGATTCTGGCGCCCTACGCCAAGGCCACCGGCGGGACCTACATCGCCGGCGTCGCCGACCTCTCCAACCCGAAGCTGTCGGAGGGCGCGCGCAAGGGGCGCGCGGACTTCGAGGCCCGCTTCGCCGACGAGGCCAAGTACGGCAAGCCCCAGTTCGTGAACTTCGGCGCCGTGTCGGGGCCGCTGGGCGCGCCGGGCTCGGCCGATCTCGTCCTGACCGCCCGCAACGTCCATAACTGGACGGTTCAGCCGGGCATTGCCGACAAGGTCTTCGCGGACTTCTTCGCCGTGCTCAAACCAGGCGGCGTCCTGGCGGTCGAAGACCACCGGGCCGATCCGCGCTCGGAGAAGGCCGCGGGCGCCGACGGCTACCTGAACACGGCGACGGTCGTCGCCCTGGCCGAGAAGGCCGGCTTCAAGCTGGACGCCCAGTCCGAGATCAACGCCAATCCCAAGGACACCAAGGACCATCCGTTCGGCGTGTGGACGCTTCCGCCGGTGAAGCGCACGGCCCCCGGGGGCCAGCCGGCGGACCCGAACTTCGACCGGACAAAATACGACGCGATCGGCGAGAGCGACCGCATGACGCTGCGCTTCCGCAAGCCGGCCTGACTTTGGCCAAGGTCAGCGGCGACGCTGGAACGGTTTCAGCGTACGCGTACATGGGGGCATGATGGGGTCTATCCAGCAGTGGTCGCGCAGGAGCGTCCTGGCCGGCGCGACCGCGCTCAGCCTTTCGGGGTGCGGCAAGTCGAAGGACAAGGCCGCGCCAGTCGACAGGGCGCGGCCCGAAAGCCTCGAGGCGGTGGTCGCCGGTGACTGGCGTCTGCCCGCCGACCGCGCCCGCGACCGCTGGCGTCACCCGGTCGAGACCCTGAAGTTCTGGGGGCTCGCGCCCGGCCAGACCGTCGTCGAGTTCTGGCCGGGAGCAGGGTGGTACACCGACATCCTCGCGCCCTTCCTGGCCGACACCAAGGGCAAGCTCTACGAGGCCCTGCTGGAGACCAACAACCCGGCCGACCCCGCGGCCGCCGAGATCGTCGAGGCCTATCGGCGCAAGGTCACGGCCGCGAAGAAGGTCTATGGCGAGGTCACCTTCACCGCTTTCGGTCCGACCAGCGGACCGGTGGCGCCGGCGGGCAGCGCGGACCTCGTCCTGTTCCTGCGCAACCTGCACAACTGGATGGCCGGTGGCATCGCCGAAAAGGCCTTCAAGGACGCCCTGGCGGCGCTGAAACCAGGCGGGGTGCTGGGGATCGAGGAGCATCGCGGCGAGCCGGGACGCGTTCAGGACGTGCTGGCCGCCGACGGCTATGTCCAGCAGGACTATGTGATCCAGATGGCCAAGGAGGCGGGCTTCGTCCTGGCCGCGACCAGCGAGATCAACGCCAATCCCAAGGACACCAAGGACCATCCGTTCGGCGTCTGGACCCTGCCGCCCACGCGCCTGTCGGCGCCGCGCGGCGAGCCGGCCGAGCCAGGCTTCGACCACGCCAAATACGACGCCATGGGGGAGAGCGACCGCATGACCCTCAAGTTCGTGAAGCCGAACTGAGCGATCGGCGATCGAAGGCGCCGCGCAGGTAAAGTTGACAAAAACCCCGACTAGGGTCGCCTTCTACAGCGGGAAGAAATAAGGGCCTGTGGCGTCTGAACGGTGTTTACTTGTTCGGTCCCGCTGGTCTAGCTATCCGCAACATCATTTCGCGCAAAGGGAGATCGCGCCTATGGCCACCATCCAGGAAATCACCGATCGCATCAAAACCGCTGTCGGCGACGACAGCGGCCTGGGCAAGAGCCTGAAGTTCGATCTGAAGGACGCCGGCGTCATCCACATTGATGGCGGCTCGGTCACCAACGAAGACAAGCCTGCCGATCTGGTCATGACCCTGTCGCTCGACGACCTGGTCGCCATGGGCGAAGGCAAGCTGGACCCGACCATGGCGGTCATGACCGGCAAGCTGAAGCTGTCGGACATGGGCGTGGCCATGGCCCTGCAGCCCAAGATGGGCGCCCTGTTCTCGAAGATGCGCTGAGCCTGATGGCGGAACCGGCCTATCTGGTCTCGATCCCCGAGGCCCCGGTTCCAGATCACGGCAAGGCTGAATGGTTCCGCGGCGCGGAGGGGGCAACCCTCCGCGCCGCGAGCTTTTTCCCGGAAGGCCCGGCGCGCGGGAGCGTGGTGCTCAGCCCCGGCCGCACCGAGCCCATCGAGAAGTATTTCGAGGTCGTCGAAGACCTGCTGGCGCGCGGTTTCGCCGTGCTGCTGCATGACTGGCGAGGGCAGGGGCTCTCGGCGCGCGGCCTGCCCGACCGGCTGAAAGGCCATGCGCGCGGCTATCAGCCCTTTCTGAAAGACTATACGGCGCTGCTCGCTGCGTTCGAGGCGCGGTTGCCCAAGCCCTGGATCGCCATGGGCCACTCGATGGGCGGCTGCCTGACCTTGCTGGCCCTGGCCAAGGGAGAGCGGCGCTTTGCGGCCTGCGTGCTCTCGGCGCCGATGCTGGGCGTCAATACCGGCGGGGTTCCGCCGTGGGCGGCCGTCGCTCTGTCCTGGACGCTGTCCCGGTTCGGTCTCGCCGGCCAGTACGTCAGCGGCGGCGCCTATGATCCGCTGACCCAGACCTTCGAGGCCGACAAGCTCACGCACGATCGCGCGCGCTACGACCGCTATCGCGCCCAGTTGAAGGCCGATCCGCGTATCGCCCTGGGCGGGGTCACCTGGGGGTGGCTGGATTTCGCCGTGTCGGCCTGCGCCTGGTTGGCGCGGCGAGGTACGGTCGAAGGGCTCGATATCCCGGTCACGATCGTCGCCGCCGAACTAGACGACAGGGTGCTCAATCCTGCCCTGAAGGCGGTTGCAGAGCGCCTGCCGCGGGGGCGGTACATCGAGGTTCCCGGGGCGTTCCACGAGATCCTGATCGAGACCGATCCCCGCCGGGCGATCTTCTGGAAGGCGTTCGACGAGACGGTCGACGCCGTTGCGCCTATTTCGCCGAACGTCGAAGGCTGACCAAGGCCTCGTCCAAGGGACGACGGTCGCCCGAGATGACCATCTGACCGCCGTTCGGGCCGATCGTCTCGCCGCGCCAGTTGGTGACCATGCCGCCGGCGGCCTCGACCACGGGGATGGCCGCCTCGATGTCCCAGGACTTGAGGCCCGCCTCGATGACCATGTCCATCTTGCCCATGGCGACCATGGCGTAGGCGTAGGCGTCGCAGCCCAGGCGGGCCAGCTTGGCCGCCGCGCGCACCTGCAGCCAGGCGCCGCGCTCGGCGCCGTCGAAGCAGGCGTCGGGATCGGTGGTGGCGATCACCGCATCGTTCAGATTGGCGCACTCGCGCACCTGGATCGGCGCGCTTTGGCCGTGGCGGATCAGGCGCGCGCCGCCAGCGTGGCCGATGAACAGTTCGTCGGTGAAGGGTTGGCCGATCGAGCCCAGCACCGGCCGACCGTTGTGACGCAGGCCGATCAGCGTCGTCCACAGCGGCAGGCCCGAGATGAAGGCGCGCGTGCCGTCGATCGGGTCCAGCACCCAGACGAACTCGGCGTCTGGGCGATCCTCGCCGTATTCCTCGCCGATCACGCCGTGCTCGGGATAGCGCTCGGCGATCAGCTTTCGAATCGCCGCTTCCGCGCCGCGATCGGCCTCGGTCACCGGATCGAAGGCCCCGTGGGTGTCGCGGGGCAGGTTCTTGCCCGCGCCCTTGTCCTCCAGGCCGTGGTCCGCCCGGAAAAGCGGGAGGATGGCGGCCGCCGAGGCCTTGTTCAGGTCGATGACGAAGGCGTCGAGCGCCGCGAGCCGATCAGCGGAAAGAGTCATGCGCGCGGGTTTAGCTTTCCAGCCGCCGCCGCGCCACGCCTTTCCGCGCGTATCGGTTGCGTGGCGGACCTAGGCTTCCACCAGTTCGCCGCCATGCAGCGATTTGGCGAGGTCCAGAAGACGCCGGCGGGGTCGCTCGCCGAGCAGGTAATACGCGCGGACCAGGTCCAGCGTCTCCTTGCGCGCGAACATCTCGCCGCTCTCGGCCGCTTCGCCAACCATCTCGCGTCGGACCGCCGAGAGGCCGTCGTAGAAGTAGCCGACCGGCACCTCCAGCGCCTCGGACAACTGCCAGAGCCGCGCGGCGGAGATGCGATTGGCGCCGCACTCGTACTTCTGGATCTGTTGAAAGCGCACGCCGACCGTTTCGGCCAACTGCTGCTGCGTCAGACCCAGCAGACGGCGACGCCGACGCAGGCGCTTGCCCAGGTGGACGTCGATGTCGTTACCCATGGAACTTCTTGCCCCCTTAACCTTCTCCCGTACCGAAACGGAACGAGACGCCCGACCAGCCGCAAATCGCGTGCCGTTGCGCGAAGCGGCCGGCCAAGCCTACTAAGGGCGCATGTCTGAGAAGCGTCGGCCTTGGGTGCAGGATCTGCTGTGGCGGTTGGAAGCCTTCGGCTTTGACCTCTTCATCGGGGCGGTGCGCCTGATGGGCGTGGATCGCGCCTCCGATTTCGGCGGCTGGCTGGGCAGGACGTTCGGGCCGATGAGCGGCGCGCATAAGGTCGCCGCGCGCAATCTGAAGCTGGCCTTCCCCGAGAAGGACGCCGCCTGGCACGCTCGTATCCTCGACGAGCAGTGGGAGGGCCTGGGCCGCTCGTTCGCCGAATTCCCGCTGATGGACAAGATCCTGCCGTCCACGGGGCGGGTCGAGGTCGTGGGCAAGGAGCGCCTGGAAGAGATCGCCCGCGACAAGATCCCGGTCGTCTTCGTCTCGGGTCACCTGTCGAACTGGGAGGTCATGCCGGCGGCGATCGTCGACAGCGGGGTGATCTGCGAGATGACCTATCGCGCGGCCAACAACCCCTATGTCGACCAGCGGATCAAGGACAGTCGCTTCCGCTATGGCGTTCGCCTGTTCGCGCCCAAGGGCGGCGACGGCGCCCGCGAACTGCTGGAAGGCATGAAGGAGGGGCGCTCGGTCGCCCTGATGAACGACCAGAAGTTCAACAGCGGCGTGGCCGCGCCGTTCTTCGGCCATGACGCCCGCACCGCGCCCGGACCGACGCGCCTGGCGATCCGCTTCGGCACGGTCCTGCAGCCCATGTCGGTGCAGCGCCTGAAGGGCGCCCGCTTCCGGGCGGTGGTGCACGAGCCGATCGTTCCGCCCAAGACCGGCGACCGCACGGCCGACATCGAGGCGGGCGTGCGGATGATCAACGCCTTCATGGAAGACCGCATCCGCGAGCGGCCGGCGGAGTGGTTCTGGGTGCACCGTCGCTGGCCGAACGAGGTCTACGCCGCCCTGGCCGAGCGCGAGCGGGCCGACGGGTCCACGACCTAGATTTCGACCGTGTCGCTGGGCGCTTCGCCCGAGTCCGTTTCGCCGGCCCGGCGGAAGGGGCCCTTGTGCGATGGGTCGTTCCGGCGTCGGCGGCAGGGACCGAAATAGTCCGGCGAGCGGATGAACGGTCGCGGGTGGAAGATCACCGTGTTGATCCGGTCCAGCAGGGACCGGGCGGTGACCGGCTTGACCACGATCTCGGTGACGCCGGCGTCGCGCGCCTCGAACACGCGATGCCGTTCGGCGAAACCGGTCAGCATGATGATCGGCAGGAAGGGATCGACGCTGTCGTCCGCATTGCGAACCAGATGGGTGAACTGCACGCCGTCCAGCGGGCTCATCTTGAAGTCGACGATCGCGATGTCCGGACGCCAGTCCCGCAGGACTTGCAGCGCCTCGGCGCCGTCCATCGCTTCCCGGATCTGCCGCGCGCCCACGCCCTTCAGGATCGTCGAGACGATCGACCGAATGTGCTGGTTGTCGTCCACCAGCAGGAAACGCAGCTTTTCAAACGCTGCCGGCATTCGGTAGCCGCCTCCTCAAGGATCTCGCAGGAGAATCGGAACATAAGCCGCTCCCCGCGACCTATCGCACCGACAGGGGCGGCATTGCTAACGAATGATTTAAGCTCAAGCTAGACACGAATAACGCGAACAGAGATTCCGAAAGTCTGGCCGAATGTCGGCCGGACAGCTTGGGGGCGTGGAATAGACGCCCCGACGCGACGCGAACGCTCAGCCTTGCCAGCGCTTCAGGGCCTCGGCCGCGCCGGCGTAGGCCTCCTGATGCTCGGGGCTCCAGTAGCGCAGGGCTTCCAGCGGAATCTTCGCGTTTGTGACGGCGCACAGCACGAAGCGGCCGGGCGAGAGCACGGCGTATTCGCCGTCGCCATAATGCAGGACGGCCAAGCCGTCGGACTTGCCGAGATCACGATCGAAAGCGTTCATGGTCCATACTCTACGCCAGAGCGGCGTTTCAGAACAGGTCGCCCTGTTCGGTCTTGGGCGGAGCCGGCTTGGGACGGGGCGGCGCGGGACGCGCGGGCGCCTGGGGTGGAACGATCCCGCCTTCGCCATCGATCACCGCATCCCGATCGCCGCTCTTGAACTTCAGGTTCACGCGCTCGCCGGACACGAGATCGGCCGCCGAGCGGGCTAGGGTTCCGTCGCCCTTGCGGACAAGGGCGAAGCCCAGCTCCAGCGGACGTTCCGGATTCAGCGACACCCGCAGCTTCTCCAGGTTCGCCAGTTGATCATTGGCCCGCGCGAGGCGGCGCTCGGCGGCCGAGCCCAGACGCGTCCACAGCAGGGGCAGGCGAGCGTGATCGCGCACGCGGTCCACCGAGCGGGTCCCGCAGGCGTTCAGGCGGCGGCCCAGATCGGCGACACGGTCGGCCTTGGCGGCGTGCTGGCGGCGCAGGGCGTCCGGCGTCAGGCGCGCCGTGACCTTTAGAAGGTCCTGGGCGTGAACGGTGGTGTTGCGGTGCAGAGCCGCGTCCAGGCGGCCCGAGGCGATGTCGAAGCGCTGCTGGGCCACGGCCAGCAGGTCGTTCGGGCGCGGCAGGCCGCGCGCGGCCCCCAGCAGCCGGGTGCGACGCTCCTCGATTGTCCGGGCGCCGCAGCGGCTGAGGCGACGGTCGAAATCGGAGATCAGCGCCCGCAGCTCGGCCAGAACCGGCGTCGCCATCTCGGCGGCGGCCGTCGGGGTCGGCGCGCGGCGGTCGGAGACGAAGTCGATCAGGGTGGTGTCGGTCTCGTGGCCGACCGCCGAGATCAGCGGGATCGTGCTTTCTGCGACGGTGCGGGCCAGGGCCTCGTCGTTAAACGCCCACAGGTCCTCGACCGAGCCGCCGCCCCGGGCGACGATCAGGATGTCGGGACGGGGCGCGGGGCCGCCGGGCAGGATGGCGTTGAAGCCCCGGATCGCCGCGCTGACCTGAGCGGCGGCGGCGTCGCCTTGCACGACGACCGGCCAGACCAGCACGTGGCACGGCCAGCGGTCGCGGATGCGGTGAAGGATGTCGCGGATCACCGCGCCCGTCGGGCTGGTGATCACGCCGACCACGGCCGGCATCGAGGGCAGGGGGCGTTTTCGCTCGGGGGCGAAGAGGCCTTCGGCCGCCAGCTTGGCTTTCAGCCGCTCCAGCTGGGCGAGCAGAGCGCCGACGCCGGCGGCCTCCATGCTGTCGATGACGATCTGATAGCGCGAGCCCGCCGGATAGGTGGTGATCTTGCCGGTGACGATGACCTCGAGCCCGTGCTCGGGCCGCACGCCCAGACTCCGAACATTGCCCTTCCAGACGACGCCGTCGATCGCGGCCTTGTCGTCCTTGATGGTCAGATAGACGTGGCCGTTGGAGTGATGGGTGACCTTGCTGAGCTCGCCGCGCAGCCGCACGAAGCCGTAGCGGTCCTCCAGCGTTCGCTTGAGGGCGAAGGCCAGTTCCGAGACCGAGTAGGGCGGGGCGTTGGAATCGTTCGGCGCGGGGTCCGTCATGGCTCTTATCTAGAGCCTCCCCCTGAAATGGAAAATCCCGGACGACCGCTTGGTCGTCCGGGATCCGCCGCCCTGAGAGACTTTTGTTCTTCTTAGATGTAGCGGCGAAGCGAGCGGGCGAGCTCGGTGGCGCCGCCCTTCTTCTTCGTTTGCTGGGGCTGGTAGGCCACGCGGGCGTGTTCCACGCAGTAGGGGCCTTCCGAGGAGCGGCGGCCGCAGAAGGTGAAGCCTTCCGACGACGGATCTCCGATCGGCCACTTGCACATGTGGGCGCCCAGGGTCAGCACGGTGGCCGAGCCCGGCTCCTCGTGGCGGAACGCCGGCAGCGGCGCGGGCGCGGCGGCCACGGGCATCGACGGCGCCTCGATCGGGGTCACGCGGCGCGGCGCCGACGGCATGGCCTGGGCGGCCGGACGGGCCGGGCGCGGCGCCTTGAAGGCCGGACGCGCCGGTTGCGAAGGCGCGGCGCGGCCCGACAGGCCGAGACGGTGAACCTTACCAATGACGGCGTTGCGCGTGACGCCGCCCAGTTGCTTGGCGATCTGACTGGCCGACAGTCCGTCCAGCCACAGCTTCTTCAAGGTCGAGACCCGTTCGTCGGTCCAGCTCATAACCCGTCTCCGCCATTGTGATGGAATGCGGGCGTCCCCACGCCCATCACCCCATATTTGGTGATCGAACCGCCCCGCCGGCGGTCGTCCTACTACTAATCGTAAAGAATGCATTAAAACACACAATGGGCGCCAACGACTCTGTCCACAGAAACAAGATGTTGATTCACGCAAGCCCGAGCTTGCGAAAAGGGGGGCGAGGGCGCACATGGCCAAGCAGAACAACGGGTTGAACGCATGAGAGACACCGCGAAGAGCGTCATTCCGCCGCAGCCGCGCGACTATCACGGCTGGAACTGGAGCGGTTTCCTGACCCTCTATCAGCGCGAGATCCGCCGGTTCTGGAAGGTCGGCACCCAGACGGTGGCCGCGCCGGTCGTCACGACTCTGCTCTACATGCTGGTCTTCGTGGTTGCGGTGGGCGCCAGTCGGCCGGCCGTCGGCGGCGTCACCTTCGGCCATTTCGTGGCCCCGGGTCTGATCATGATGGCGATCCTGAACAACGCCTTCGCCAATTCCTCGTCGTCCCTGATCCAGGCCAAGATGATGGGCCTGACGCCCGATTTCCTGACGCCGCCGCTGTCGGCGCTGGAGCAGGTCTCGGCCTTCGCTCTAGGCGCGGCGACGCGTGGGATCGTGGTCGGCGCGGTCACGGCGCTGGTCGTGGGCGTCCTGCCTGGCGCGGGCCTCTCGATCATCCATCCCTGGGCGATCGTCTATTTCGGCGCTGTCGCGTCCCTGAGCCTTGGCCTCGCCGGCGTAGCGGCCGGCCTGTGGTCCGAGAAGTTCGACCAACTGGCGGCGGTGACCAACTTCCTGATCATGCCGATGACGTTCCTGTCCGGAACCTTCTACCTGGTCGACAGGCTGCCAGAGCCCTTCCGTTCGGCCAGCCATTTCAACCCGTTCTTCTATCTGATCGACGGCTTCCGCTACGGCTTCATCGGCCACGCCGACGGCTCGATCGCGATCGGCGTGGTCTCGACCGGCCTGCTGACCGTGGCGCTGTTCCTGTGGTGCTGGCGGCTGTTCGTGACGGGCTATCGCCTCAAGAGCTGATCCCGCTGTGGCGAAGGCGACAAAGTCCGGGGTTTTCGCCAGCTTTTCAGGCGCTTTCATCGTCCGTTGATTGACACAACCGCGTTCCAAAGCGACAACCTGCGGCCTTCCGGTCCCCGCGCTCAGAGCGCGGGGGCCTGTTTCCTTTAGGGAGGTCGGTCTCTTGAGCACCGCGACGTCGTCCAACTCCTCGCAACAGCACATCATGGGCGTCTATAACCGCGCCCCGCTGGCGTTCGAGCGAGGCCGAGGCGCGCGCCTGTTCTCGACCGACGGCGGCGAATATCTGGACTGCGTGGCGGGCATCGCCACCAACGGTCTGGGCCACGCCCACCCCGTGCTGGTCGAGGTCCTGAAGACCCAGGCCGAGAAGCTCTGGCACGTCTCGAACATCTACCGGATCCCCGAGCAGGAAGCCCTGGCCGACGCCATCTGCGCGTCGACCTTCGCCGACGTGGTGTTCTTCACCAACTCGGGTACGGAAGCCGTCGAGTGCGCGCTGAAGACGGCCCGCAAGTACCACTCGGCCAACGGCCAGCCGGAGCGGATCGACATCTACGGCTTCGACGGCTCGTTCCACGGCCGCACCTACGCCGCCGTCAACGCCTCGGGCAATCCGAGCTATGTCGACGGTTTCGGTCCGCGCTTGCCGGGCTACAAGCAGCTGACCTTCGGCGACCATGACGCCATCAAGGCCGCGATCGCCAGCCCGACCACGGCGGCGATCATCATCGAGCCGGTGCAGGGCGAAGGCGGCGCGCGCGCCGTCCCGACCCAGTGCCTGAAGGGCCTGCGCCAGCTGTGCGACGAGCACGGCGTGCTGTTGATCTATGACGAAGTCCAGTGCGGCATGGGTCGCACGGGCAAGCTCTTCGCCCACGAGTGGGCGGAAGGCGGCGAGCCGCACATCATGGCGGTGGCCAAGGCCCTGGGCGGCGGCTTTCCGATCGGCGCGTGCCTGGCCACGACCGAGGCGGCCAAGGGCATGACGGTCGCGGCCCACGGCTCGACCTTCGGCGGCAACCCGCTGGCCATGGCGGTCGGCAAGGCGGCCTTCGACCTGATCAACTCGCCCGAAACGCTGGATAATGTGAACGCCGTCTCCGGCTTCCTGACCCAGCAGCTGAACGGGCTTAAGGACCGCTTCCCGGACGTCATCGTCGACATCCGCGGCAAGGGCCTGCTGATCGGGATCAAGCTGATCCCGAACAACCGCGAGTTCATGGTCCTGGCCCGTGACCAGCATCTGCTGGTCGCCGGCGGCGGCGACAACTGCGTGCGCCTGCTGCCGCCGCTGAACCTGACCATCGAGGAAGCCCGCGAAGCCATCGCCAAGCTGGAAAAGGCTTGCGAGGCCGCGCGCGCCAAGGCTTCCGCCTAGCAATCTGAACCTTTGAAAACCGCCCGCTTCGGCTAGCCGGAGCGGGCGTGAGGGATTTGGCCCATGACCGCCCCCCGCCACTTCATCGACCTGTGGAAGCTGGACGGCCCCAGCTTGCGCCTGCTGCTCGAGGACGCCAAGGCCCGCAAGACCGCTCGCAAGGGCTGGCCCCAGGGCAAGGTCGACGCCGACGCGCCGGCCAAGGACCGCGTGCTGTCGATGATCTTCCAGAAGAACTCGACCCGCACCCGCTTCTCGTTCGACGCCGCTATGCGCCAGCTGGGCGGCTCGGCGATCATCTCGACCTCGGCCGACATGCAGCTGGGCCGCGGCGAGACCATCGAGGACACCGCCAAGGTGCTGTCGCGCATGGTCGACGCGGTGATGATCCGCGCCAACAGCCACGCCGACGTCGAGCGCTTCGCCCAGGTCTCGACCGTGCCGGTGATCAACGGCCTGACCGACAAGAGCCACCCGTGCCAGATCATGGCCGACATCCTCACCATCGAGGAGCATCGCGGCGACATCGGCGGCAAGACGATCGCCTGGGTCGGCGACGGCAACAACGTCTGCTCCAGCTTCATCCACGCCGCGCCGCTGCTGGGTTTCGAGCTGAAGATCGCCTGTCCGGCGGTCTATCACGCCGACCTGCACGACCTGGCCCGGGCCGAGAGCCTGCAGGGCAAGGTCAGCATGACGACCGACCCGCAGGAGGCCGTACGCGGCGCCGACGTCGTCGTGGCCGACACCTGGGTCTCGATGGGCGACACCGACCATGACGAGCGTCTGGCGGCGCTGGAGCCCTATCAGGTCGATGACAAGCTGATGGACCTGGCCAAGGGCGACGGCGTGTTCCTGCACTGCCTGCCGGCCCACCGGGGCGAGGAGGTCACGGACGCGGTGCTGGACGGCCCGCGTTCGCTGGTCTGGGATGAGGCGGAAAACCGCATCCACGCCCAGAAGTCGGTTCTGGCCTGGGCGTTCGGCGCGATCGGCTAAATCTGGAAGAGGGCGCCGGCCAGCGCCCGGTTGGAGATGCGCTGGCCGACTGCGCCGGCGCGTATGGGCAAAAGCGACGGCCCCTCATCGGTGCGCCGACTCAGCAAGCTGTGCAATGCGGCAGGACGTCGCTTTCCCCGGATCGGGTCATGCTGTCGCGTGCGCTCAGGCTCGCAATTTCCACAAGACCGCTTATTTAACCGCCCCATGACCGACATCGCTTCCACTCCGGGCGTCCTCGACGACGTCGTTTCCGCGTTCCAGATCGAAGGACTGCCCGTGCGCGGCCGCGTCGTGCGGCTGGGCCAGGCCGTGGACGAGGTGCTGACGCGCCACGCCTATCCCGAGCCTGTCGCCAACCTGCTGGGCGAGGCCTGCGCGCTGGCCGCCCTGGTCGGCTCCAGTCTGAAGTTCGAAGGCCGCCTGATCATCCAGGCCCAGGGCGACGGCCCCGTGCGCTATGTGGTGGTCGACTACGACACCTCGGGCGGACTGCGCGGCTACTGCCGGTTCGACCCGGACGAGGTCGCCGCGGTGTCGGAAGGTTTCGCGCGTCCCGGGGCCAAGACCCTGCTGGGCGGCGGCGTCTTCATCATGACCCTGGACCAGGGGCCCGACATGGACCGCTACCAGGGCGTGACGCCGATCGAGGGCGAGACCCTGGCGCTGTGCGCCGAGCAGTACTTCGCCCAGTCGGAGCAGACCCCGACCCGCATCCGCCTGGCCGTCGGCCAGGTCGACACGGGCGAGGGGCCGCAATGGCGCGCCGGCGGCATCCTGATCCAGGTCATCGCGGGCGACCAGGCGCGCGGCGACACGCAGGAAGCCTGGCAACATGTTACGGCGCTGTTCGAGACGACCGGCGAGGACGAACTGATCGACCCGACCGTCTCGACCCCGACCCTGCTGTGGCGCCTGTTCAACGAAGACGGCGTGCGTCTGCTGGACGAGAAGCCGCTGCGCGCCTTCTGCCGCTGTTCGGAGGACCGGATCGGCGTGGTCATGGACTCGTTTTCGGCCGAAGAGGTCGAGGAGATGATCGAGCCGGACGGCAAGATCCACGTCACCTGCGAGTACTGCTCGCGGATCTACAAGCTGGACCCGCCGACGACGGAAGCGCCGTCGGCCTGACCGTCGGCGCCGGATCGCGGGGCTCTATGTCCCTTCGGCCGGCGTCGACGCCTCGGCGGACGTGACATCAGGCGTCTCGGCTTGAGCCGCGTTGAACGTCGCCACGGGCGAGGGGCCGCCGCCCCACGTGAAGCTGGAAGTGTCGATCATGTTGGCGCCGCCGGCCCCGGGCGGGCTCGTGTTCAGCCCCAGTATAGCGTCGCGGCCGAGGTCCGCGGCTTGCGGATTCCAGGTGGCGTAGGACTCGCCAGTGTAGGTGACGAGGTCCCAATCGCCGCGAGCCGGAGCCGCCAGGACCGCCCAGGCGTTCGTCATGATCCGCGACGCGCCGGTATCGGATAGGGGCGTGGGCGGCAGGAACAGCACATACGGTTTCGAGATCAGCGACGAATTGACGATATTCACCGTGTAGGTCGCCATGGCGGACTCCCGATCATGGAGGCGCACGGGCGAACCGGGTCGCGCCTCTAAAACCTCGCCATTAAGGCGCGAAGATCTCTTTGGTGCAACTTCAGATGTGTCTTGTCAGTTCACCTTCATCGCCGCGCCGGGCAGGTGCAGCGAGAACTCCGGGATTTCGGCGTCGAATAGTTCGCCTTCTTCAGTCACCATCTGATAGCTGCCGCGCATCGCGCCCGACGGCGTGGGCAGGGGGCAGTTGGAGACGTAGCGGAAGGCTTCGCGAGGCTTCAGTTCCGGCTGTTCGCCGACCACGCCGGAGCCCTCGACCTCGTTCACGCGATTGAGGCCGTCGGTGATGGTCCAGCGGCGGGAGACCAGGGTGACGGTCTCCCCGCCGTGGTTCTCGATCTCCACCGTGTACGACCACAGATAGACGCCGTCCTCTGGCGAGGAGTCCTCGGCCGCATAGGTCGGGAAGACGCGCACGACGATGTCGCGGGTGCGCGCCTCGTAGCTGGTCGCGGCCTGGCCGCGCCGCCGGCGCATCCGCTGCATCGGCGGGGAGGTCTCACGCCTGATCGAGCGCACGGGTCACATCTCGCGTCAAATCGGCCAGGCTTTCCAGGCCCACGGACAGGCGCACGCCGCCTTCGGTCACGCCCAGCGACGGACGTTCAGCCTCTGGCACCGAGCGGTGGGTGGTGGTCGGCGGGTGGGTCGCCATCGACTTGGCGTCGCCCAGATTGTTGGAGATGTCGACGATCTCCAACGCGTTCAGGAACTTGAAGGCCGCCTCGCGGGAGCCGAGGTCCAGCGCGATCACCGTGCCGCCGCCGCTCATCTGCTTCTTGGCGATCGCGTAGCCCGGATGGTCCTTGCGGAACGGGTAGAGGACGGTCTGGACCTTCTTGTGTTCGGCCATCACGTCGGCCAGAGCTGCTGCGGTCTCGGCCTGGCGGCGGACGCGCAGGTCCAGGGTCTCGAGGCCCTTTAGCATCACCCAGGCGTTGAACGGCGACAAGGCCGGGCCGGTGTGGCGCAGGCTATCGCGATAGAACTCGTCGTTGATCGCCTCGCTGGTCAGGATCGCTCCGCCCAGCACCCGGCCCTGGCCGTCGATGTGCTTGGTGGCCGAATAGACCACGACGTCGGCGCCCAGCTTCAGCGGCTGCTGGAAGATCGGGGTGGCGAAGACGTTGTCGACGATGACCTTGGCGCCGACGGCGTGCGCCATCTCGGCGACCGCGGCGATGTCGGTGATCTCCAGCACCGGGTTAGAGGGCGTCTCGATCAGCACGGCCTTGGTGTTCGGGCGGATAGCCGCCTCCCAGGCCTTCAGGTCCGTGGCGTCAACGAAGGTGGTCTCGACCCCGAAGCGCGGCAGCCACTCGGCGATGATCCAGCGGCACGAGCCGAACAGGGCGCGGCCGGCCACCACGTGGTCGCCAGCGCGAACCAGCCCCATCAGCGAAGCGTGGATCGAGGCCATGCCGGTCGCCTGGGCGCGACAGACCTCGGCGCCTTCCAGCAGCGCCAGACGGTCTTCGAACATCTTCACGGTCGGATTGTTGAACCGCGAATAGACGAAGCCGGGCTCGTCGCCGGCGAAGCGGCGGTCGGCGCCCTCGGCGCTGTCGTAGGTGAAGCCTTGCGTCAGGTAGAGGGCCTCGGCCGTCTCCATGAACTGCGAGCGCGCGATCCCACCGCGGATCAATTTCGTCGCGACATCCCAGTCCTTCGGATCTTCGGCCACCGCCTTGCCTCCTACGCGTAAAACGCGGGCATAAGGAGGGGGAGGGGACGCTGGGTCAAGCCACAACACCGCTCGGACGGCGGAAGAATTGTCACGCTTCGTTTGGTCGATTGTCCCACCCGCGAAGAAATGCGGCGAGCCTTGCGTTTGCGGCCGCGTTTGGCGAGTGTCGCGCCGATGACCGATGCACACGCCGCAGGGATTCTGCCCTGCCAAACGATCGAGGACTTGATCGCCGAGGAGGCAATCACCTCAGCCACGCCGTTCGACGTCGATCAGGTGCAGCCCGCCAGCCTGGACCTGCGCCTGGGCGCGCGCGCCTGGCGGGTCCGCGCCTCGTTTCTGCCAGGCCTGCATCGTCGCGTCCCCGAGCGTCTCAGGGACGTGGCCATGCACGAGCTGGACCTGACCAAGGGCGCGGTGCTGGAAAAGGGCTGCGTCTACATCGCCGAGATCCAGGAGCGGCTGGCCCTGCCGGGCAACGTTTCGGCGCGGGGCAACCCTAAGAGCTCGACCGGCCGCGTGGACGTCTTCGTTCGCCTGCTGACCGACCATAGCCGCGCCTTCGACGACGTCGACGCCGGCTATGAGGGGCCGCTCTATATCGAGATCGCGCCACAGACCTTCTCGGTGCTGGTGCGCGCGGGCACGCGGCTGAACCAGCTGCGCCTGAAGCGCGGCGAGCCGGCCAAGCTCTCGATCCGCAGCGTCGGCGTCGACCTGACCGCCGGCGTCGTCGGCTTTCGGGGGCGTCGCCATGCGGGCGTCGTCGACCTCGACCACGAGGACGGCCACGATCCGCGCGACTTCTGGGAGCCGCTGGAAGCCCGCCACGGCGAGCTGCTGCTGGATCCGGGCGAATTCTACATCCTGGCCAGCAAGGACGACATCGAGATCCCGGTGATGGAAGCGGCCGAGATGACCCCGATCGACCCGTCGGTCGGCGAGTTCCGCGTCCACTACGCCGGCTTCTTCGATCCAGGTTTCGGCACCGAGGAGGCGCTGGCGCGCGGCTCCAAGGGCGTGCTGGAGGTGCGCAGCCACGAGACGCCGTTCCTGCTGGAGGATGGCCAGACGGTGGCGCGCCTGGTCTATGAGCCGCTGACGGCGCGGCCGGCGCGGCTGTACGGGGAGGGCGGCTCCCACTACCAGCGCCAGGGGCTGAAACTCTCCAAGCACTTCAAGATCTGGTCCTAGAGCGTTAGGCTTAAGTGTGAGCGGCTAAACCGCTCGAACGCGCTCCAAGATAGAGCCTGTCGCAGGCCGGTCGCGCGGCAACGCGCCGCACTACATCTAGTGGACAGTGCGTGTTGTTGCACAAATCCTGGTCTCGTCCTCGCGGGCGGTGATCTTCTGAGTCGCCGGGCGCGGAGGACGACGGAAGATCACGGAGGCCGCCTTGTCCCGGCATGCTCAAGACCCGTTCCTGATCCTTCAAGGTCGGATCGACGCCTGGGAGCGCTGTGCGCGAATCCCGGGCTGCGACAAGGCGATCTGGCGGCAGGACG